>ENA-UOOM01000044-UOOM01000044.1-fermentation-metagenome-genome-assembly--contig:-NODE-44-length-164093-cov-7.551238_pt1 | contig 164093 bp, 151 predicted proteins | sample MGYA00245781_ERZ724031 | MGnify/ENA primary metagenome ERZ724031 (study PRJEB28704, sample SAMN03018317) | fermentation metagenome | biome: anthropogenic terrestrial biome; feature: soil...
CGGTTCTGATGGCAAATCCCGCGTTATTCAGTTGATGCAGGCTGACTGTTCCCATCTCATCCTCTGTGGCAGAGGGGGAACTTGCTTTCACAAATTCCCCCTCGCGGCAGTTGTTTCGATACTCGGCGAAAGAGCGCTTACTTATGAATCGCGCGGCCCTCGGTGGCAAGGGTGGCTTCCCGAACGGCCTCGGACACCGTGGGATGGGCGTGGATGGTAGCGATCACTTCGTCCACCGTGGCTTCCATGCCAATCATCAGCGCCGCCTCGGCGATCAGGTCGGTGGCCCGGGGGCCCAGGATGTGCACGCCCAGAATTTCGCCAAATTCCTCGCCACACAGCACCTTGATCTGACCGATGCCGCCGTTTTCGATGAGGGTTTTGGCGTTGCCTACCAGGGGGAAGAGACCGGCCTTATAGGCCACCTTATTGGCTTTCAGCTCTTCCTCCGTGAAGCCAGTTCCTGCAAACTCAGGTGTAGTATACACGCAGGAGGCGTTGGTTCTGCCGTCATACCTGGCCGCATGCCCCATGGCGTGCTCAGCAGCCACCTCGCCCATGGCGCTGGCCACATGGGCCAGCATCACCTGCCCCAGGCAGTCGCCAATGGCATAGATATCGGGCTTGCTGGTCTGCATGTGCTCGTCCACCGCGATGCGGCCCCGGTCATTCTTGATGCCCTGGGCATCCAGGCCCAGCGCTTCGGTATCGGTGCGGCGGCCCACGGCCACCAGCACCTTGTCGGCGGTGAAGGCCTGGGTTTTGCCGTTCATTTCCACGTTGACGGCGCTTTTCCCGCCCTTTTTCTCAACGCTCAGCACCTTGGCATCGGTGTGGATCGCAATCCCCTCTTTTTCAAGAAGCTTGCGCAGGTCTTTGGAGAGCTGCTCATCCATGAGGGGCAGGATTTTGGAGGTCATCTCAATCACAGTCACCTTGCTTCCAAAGTTGGCAAAAGCATTGGCAAACTCAATGCCGATCACCCCACCGCCAATGACCAGGATTTCTGCCGGCAGTTTGTCCAGGCTCAGGGCACCGGTGGAATCGATGCAGTCCGGGTTGTCCTTGACGCCTGGGATGGGGGGCATCACAGGCACAGATCCGGTGGCCAGGATAAGCTTGTCATAAGGCACGCTTTGGCTTTCCCCGTTTTTGCCGGTCACCTGCACGGTTTTTCCGCTGCCCAGCTTGCCCAGGCCGCTGATCACTTTGACCTTGTTCTTCTTCAGCAGCCCGGATACACCGCCCACCAGGCGGGTGACCACGGCGTCCTTCTTGCCGATCACCTTGCCCCAGTCAAAGCTCAGATCCTTGGCATAGATGCCGTAATCGGCCGCGTCATGCTTCATCTGACGGTACATTTCCCCGGCGTGGAGCAGGGCCTTGGTGGGCACACAGCCCACGTTCAGGCAGGTACCGCCCACCTTGTCCTTTTCAATCAGGGTGACCTCTGCGCCCAGCTGCGCGGCCCGGATGGCGGCCACATAGCCGCCCGGGCCGCCGCCTAAAACGACGATTTTCTTTTGCATGGTATTCGTTTTCCAGTCCTTTCTTGATTACAGAATCACCTGAAGGGGCTCCTCCAGCAGGGTTTTCAGCGTCTTCTCAAAGTCAGCCGCTTCAGCCCCGTCCAGTAGCCGGTGGTCAAAGGTGAGGCTTAGGGTCATCACCTTTTTATTGTACAGCTTGCCTTCCTTGTCAAGGGCCACCACATCTTCCGCCGTGCACACGCCCAGGATGGCAGCGTTGGGCTGGTTGATGATGGGGGTAAAGCTGGTGATGCCGTACATGCCCAGGTTTGACACCGAGAAGGTGGAGCCCTGAAGCTCGGCGGGGTCCAGCTTGCTGTCCCGTGCCCGGACGGCCAGGTCCTTGGCCTCATGGGCCAGGGTTTCCAGGCTCTTCTTGTCCGCATCGCGGATGACCGGCACCATCAGGCCGCCCGGCACGGACACCGCCATGCCGATGTTGATGTGCTGGTGGCGGATGATGCTGGCGCCCGAAGCGTCCATGGAGACATTCACATCCATATGCTGGCGGATGGCCTTGGCCACGGCCTTGAGCACAAAGTCGTTGACGGAAATGCGCACTTCCCGCCCTTCGTTGATCTGGGCACGCAGGGTCATGAGCTTGGTCACATCCACCTTGATGTCCTGGGTGACGGCAGGGATCTCCCGGGCAGAGGCGCTCATGCGCTCAGCCACGATCTTGCGCATCTTGGACATCTTCACCACCTCGTCGCCTGCCACGGCGACGCCAGCGGCCCCGGCAGGAATGGCCACCGGGGCAGCAGCAACGCCGCCTGAGGCCAGGGCCTGCTCCACATCCTTCACCACAATGCGTCCGGATGGCCCGGTGCCGGTGAGGGCGGAATAGTCCAGGTTGTTTTTTTCGGCCACCTTGCGAGCAAAGGGCGAGATTTTCACCCGGCCGCCGGGGGCCATCACAGGGGCGGGAGCCGCCTGGGATACGGGTGCCGCGGCTGGAGCGGGAACAGCAGGCGCCGCTTCCGCCTGGGGGACCGGGGCATCGTCAATGGCCTCGCCGGGCTCACCCACAATGGCCAGCACACCCTTCACCAGGATGTCCTCGCCCTCGGCCGCCACCAGTTTCAATACCGTGCCCGATACCTCGCTCACCAGGTCGTTGGTCAGTTTGTCGGTGACGATCTCAGCGATGACATCGCCTTCCTTGATCACGTCCCCTTCTTTGACCAGCCATTTTTCAACGGCGCCTTCCTCCATGGTGAGGCCGTACTGGGGCATCAAAATTTGCTTGCTCATTTATTCCTCCGCTCACACATTCAGCTGCCTGCGGACTGCCGCCACCACATCCTGAGGCTGCGGGAACACCGCGTCCTCCAGCGGCGGGCTGAAGGGCGACACCACATTGGCGCCCGCCACGCGGTTCACCGGAGAATCCAGCTCATCAAAGAGGGTTTCGGTGATTTGTGCAGACAGGTCAGCACCCACGCCCGCGCGCATCACGCCCTCTTCCAGGGTGAGCACGTTGTGGGTCTTTTTGATGGAAGCGTTGACGGTTTCCCAGTCAAGGGGCACCAGGCTCCTCAGGTCCACCACCTCGCAGGAGATGCCAAAGTCATTCTGCAGGGTTTCCGCCGCTTCCAGGGCGAAGAGCACCTGGCGGGACCAGGTGAGGATGGTGATGTCCTTGCCCTCGCGCTTGATGTCGGCCTTGCCCAGGGGGATGGTATACTCCTCATCCTCCGGCGGCATTTCAAACTTCTTGGCGTAAAGCAGCTTATGCTCCAGCACCACCACAGGGTCATTGTCCCGGATGGCGGTTTTGATCAGCCCCTTGGCATCATAGGCCGTGGAGGGACACACCAGCTTCAGCCCCGGGATATGCATGAACAGCGCTTCCAGACACTGGGAATGCTGGCCGGCGTTCCTGCGGCCGGCGCCCATGGGCGCGCGCAGCACCATGGGGATGGTGATCTGACCGCCGGTCATGTAGCGCAGTTTGGCCGCCTGGTTCATCAGCGGGTCCAGGGATACGGCGATAAAGTCGTTGTACATCAGTTCCACAATGGGACGCATACCGCGCATGGCCATGCCCACCGCCATCCCCATAAAGCCGGATTCGGAGATGGGGGTATCCCGGACACGCATGGGGCCAAACTCCTCCAGAAAGCCGCGGGTTAAGGCAAAGGTGCCGCCCATCACCGCGATATCCTCGCCAATCACCATCACGTTTGAATCCCGGCGCATTTCTTCCAGCACGCCCTCGCGGGTGGCGGCACTAAAACTGATTCTCCTGCTCATCTCAGCACGCTCCTCTCATTGTCCATGCTGTACACATCGGTGAATGCCTCAGAGGGATCCGGATATTCGGATTCGTCGGCAAACTTGTAGGCATGGGCGATCTCCTGGGTGATCTCTTCCTCCACCTTGACAATTTCCTCTTCCTTCACGCCCTGCTCCAGCAGGTATTTGCGGAAAGTGGGGAGGGCTTCGTGGGCCAGGGCCTCTTCCATATATTCACCCGGACGGTATCCGGCCTGGTCGCCACAGTAGTGCCCTTCGTGGCGGTAGGTGATGCACTCCACCAGGCTTGGCCCTTCCCCCCTGCGGGCGCGCTCCACAGCGGTCTTCACCGCTTCGTATACGGCCAGCACGTCATTCCCGTCAACGGTCACGCCGGGGATATTATAGGCCGCGGCGCGCTCGGAAATATGCTCGTTGTTGGTCACACGGCTGATATCGGTGGATACGCCGTATTTGTTGTTTTCACACAGATAGATAACCGGCAGATCCCAGGCGGCCCCCATGTTGATGGCCTCGTGGAAGGTGCCCTGGTTGGCAGCGGCGTCTCCAAAGAAACACAGGGTCACCGCGTCATCCCCCCAGGTTTTGGAGGCATAGGCAGCACCGGTGGCAATCGGGATGCCCGCGCCCACGATGCCGTTGGCGCCAAGGATCCCCAGGCTTGCGTCCACAATGTGCATGCTGCCGCCCTTGCCCTGGCAGTAGCCGGTCTTCTTGCCAAACAGCTCCGCCATCATCTTGTCGGTTTTGGCGCCCTTGGCGATGCACTGGCCATGGCCCCGGTGGGTGCCTGTGATATAGTCCCGATCAGTCAGGGCTGCGCAAGCGCCTACTTCAGCCGCCTCCTGGCCGATGGCCAGGTGGATGTTGCCGGCCAGCATGCCCTTGGTAAAGCATTCCTTGGCCTGCTCCTCAAACTTGCGGATGCGCAGCATCCGCCGGTAAAGCTCCACCAGGAAGCTCTTTTCATACTTCTTTTTTGCCATCTTAATCCTTCCCTTCCTTCTTGCTGGGCGCAAACAGGTAGACACCCAGATCATCATAATATTTGCGGCCCATGTTGATGCCCTCGATTTCCATAAGCACCACATCAATGGTGAACAGGGCCTTGTTCCCGTCAATCAAGTGTCCCACATAGCCTTTGCCCTCGCTGTCCCCCAGGGACACATGCACATGCAAAAGCACCTCGTCCTTCTCCCCATGGCTGATGAATCCCGTGGCGCCATACAGCTCAATGGGCCCGGTGAGCACAGTGGGGTCACCATAGCCATAGGGGAACTTCTTGCCGGGAATCTCCACCGGCGCAAAGAAGCGGGCGCCATCCAGGCTGCCCATGCAGCTGAGGATCACACCGTTTTTGATGTTGTTGTCCTCGCAGACTTTTTGAAGCGTCTCCAGAAAGGGTTCGCCCATCTCAATGCGGAATGCGTGTACCTTTCCAACGCTGCCTGTTACGACTGGTTCCATATTGTCCTCCTTCAGGGTGTCATTTCAGGGATCAGTAACATCTTACCCGGCGCGCCGCCGCGGATGGCCGCAAAGGCCGCCTCAAAGTCCTCCAGCGCATATCTGCCGCCGATGACCGGGTCCATGGAGAAGCGCGGATCCTGGAGGATGCGGATGCAGTCCTCCCAGGTCTCATACATCAAGCGGCCCGCAACGCCGGTGACTGTGATTTCTTTATAGATCAGGTCCTCCGTCAGGTTGATGGGGATCTCCCCATCCGGCAGGCCCACCAAAACCAGCATCCCCCCCTTGCGCACTGTGCGCAGGGCACTCACAATGGCGCGCCCAGCGCCGGTGAAGTCAATGGCCACATCAGCCCCCAGGCCCCCGGTTTCCGCCTTGACCCGGGCCACCACATCCTGGTTTTTGGCGTTCAAGGTTATCTCAGCGCCCATCTGTTTGGCAATGTCGAGTTTCTCCTCAAAAATATCAGAGGCAATCACGCGCTTCGCCCCGTGCACGATGCAGGCGCCAATGGCCATCAGCCCAATGGGGCCGCAGCCGTTGATAAACACGGTTTTGTCCTTCACCTGTCCCAGCTCCACCCCGTGGACGCCAGCGCCCATGGGCTCCAGCATGGCGCCCATCTCATCGGGGATGTCATCGGGCAGCTTCACGCACACATCGGCACGCACCTTGGAATACTCAGCAAAGGCTCCCTGGATCGTGACGCCATAGATGTCCTGGTGGGGGCAGATATGGGGCATGCCCATGTCACACAGCTGGCAGTTGTAGCAGGCCACATGGGTCTCCACCGCGATCCGGTCACCCACCTTGAGGTTGGTCACGCGGCTCCCCACCTCCACCACCTCGCCCGCCACCTCATGGCCTATGATGACCGGGGGCTTGATGCGGGCCCTGGCCCACTCATTCCACTCGTCAATGTGGATATCGGTGCCGCAGACTGCCGCGGCCTTTACCTTAAACAGCGCCTCGTCATCCTTGATGGTGGGGTAGGGCAGGTCTGCCCGGAACTCAAGGCCTGGGCCCGCCTGCGCCTTCACAATGCCGCGCATTTTCTTTTCAGCCATCGTCCTCTCCTTGTCACTGGGATGATACAAGCCCTCAGGGCTTGGAAATGTCAACGTTCATACGGGCTTCATAGCCCTTGATCATAGCAGCCTGATCCAGGTCCTGATCCCCCTGCGCGCACAGTTGGGCCATGTGCTCCCACACCAGTCGGCTCAGCGGGATGTCCACCCCCAGCGCCTGCGCCGTGTGCCTGGCGTTGTCCAGATCCTTGAGATGGACGGCCAGGCGGGCCTGAGGTTCAAAATCGTGGGCGATCATCCGCGGTGCCTTGGCCTCCATCACGGGGCTGCCGGCAAAACCATGCCGGATGGCCTCAAACACCCGTGCCGGGTCAAGCCCCGCCTTTTTGGCCAGCGCCAGGCCCTCCGCCAGGGCGTCCAGGTGGATGCCCACCAGCATGTTGTTGATGATTTTGCACAGGTCGCCCGCCCCCGAAGGGCCGATGTGGCTGACCGTGCTGCCCACGCGTTTCAGGAAAGGCAAGGCCAGCGCAAAGGCCGTTTCATCCCCGCCGCACATCACCGTAAGGGAGGCGGCCTCCGCCCCCCAGCTGCCACCGGAGACCGGTGCGTCCACCACCATCAGGCCTTTTTTCAGGCCTGCCTGATGGGCGGCCTGGATGATGCCAGGTGCTGTGGATGAGAAGTCCACCACGCAGGCGCCTGGCTTCATGTGAGCAAGGGCCTGCGCCAGCGCTTCTTCCACCAGGGCATTGGTGGGCAGACAGAGAAAAGCGATATCCGCCGCCTGTAGCGCCCCGGCACTTGAGGCCGCTGCCTTGGCGCCTTCACGCACCAGGCTCTCCATTTTCTCTGGGAAGACATCGTAAACCAACAGCGGTTCAGGGCCTTTTCCCAGGATGTTGCGGGCCATGGGCAACCCCATGGCGCCCAAGCCTATGAAGGCCAGTGTTTTGGGGGTGTTGCCTGTCATCATTTCATTCATCACTTGCTAAGCCGGGCGGCGCGGCTTTTACCGCGCCGCCCGGAGGTCCATTACAGTATGTTCACAAAAAGCATGGTCAGCTGCGGGATATAGGTGATGATCATCAGCGCGATGATACCACAGATAATGAATGGGGTGATCTTGCGGATGATCTCGCCCGCGCTGATGTTGCCAACAGCGGCCGCCGCGTACAGGTTCACGCCCACCGGCGGGGTGATTTGTCCAATGGCCAGGTTCACCGTCAGGAAGACGCCCAGATGGACCGGGTCGATGTTCAGGTGTCTGGCAATGGGCATGGTGATAGGAATCAGGATGTAAAACGCCGAGTTGGCATCCACGAAGCAGCCGGCAATCAGGAAGATGACGTTGATGATGAGCATCAGAACGAGCTTGTTCTGGCTGACGGAGAGAATAGCGTCAGACATGCTCACAGCAACGCCGGACACACTGAGCGTGTAGGTAAACAGGCCGGCACAGGCCACGATGAACATGACCGTGGCGCTGCCCACCGCGGATTCCATAAACAGCTGGCCCAGGTGCCGGGGTTTGATCTCGCGGTACACAAACATGCCCACGATCAGGCCATACACCACGGCCACGCCCGCCGCCTCGGTGGGGGTGAAGATGCCGCCATAGATGCCGCCCAGGATGATAACAGGCATCAGCAGGCCCCAAAGCGCGTCCTTGAAGGCGTCCCAGCGCTCTTTGGGGCTGGCCTTCTCATCGCGCACAATGTTCTTGTTGTTCCGGGAACTCCAGGAGGCCGCCACCACATAGGAAACCCCCAGCAGAATGCCGGGAACCCAGCCGCCCATAAAGAGCTTGGCGACAGAAGTGCCGGTGATGGAGGCGTAGACCACATAAGCGATGCTGGGCGGGATGATGATGCCGATGGCGCCTGAAGAGGCCAGCAGCGCCGAGGACACCCCCTTGTCGTAGCCGGAAGAGGTCATGGCGGGGATCAGTATGGCGCCCAGAGCCGCAACCGTGGCGGGGCCTGAGCCGGAAATGGCAGCGAAGAAGCAGCACACGATCACGGTGACCGAGATCATGCCGCTCTTCCGGTGACCCACCATCACCCGGGCAAAGCGGATGAGGCGGGAGGATATCCCGGCCTTGTCCATGATGACGCCTGCCAGAATAAAGAAGGGAATGGCCAATAAAGCGTACTTGTTCATGGCGGTATAGATGGAACTGGACACCATGGTAAGCGGCTGCCCCATGTACATCAGCGTCAGGATGGAGGAAACCGCAAGGCTGGTGGCGATGTTGACATTCAAAAAGACCAGCAGGAGGAATACGCCAAAAAGAATTAAGCCTTCCATAATTACTTCGCCTCCTCCTTTTTGGTGAGATCCCGGATGCGCTGGATGGTGTACAGCAGGCAGGCCAGGAACATGAGAGCACCGCCCACAGGCAGAGCCAGGCCCTGAAGGTAAATGGGCCAGCCAGTGCCTGTCATGAGCGTCCCCAGGCGCTGCTGGTTGCTCACCATACCCATGCCAAAGCTCACCAGAAAGTAGGTCACAAAGCTAACGCAGGCGAAGGATAAAATGGTCAGAAAGACATTGCCTGCCTTGTTGGCCAGGATGCTGGCCAGATCCATGCCCAGATGGGAGTTGGTGAGAAAGGCGTAGGCAGAACCAAGCATGGAGATCCAGATAAACATAAAGACGATAATTTCATCGGTCCATGCTATGGTGGAGCTGAGAAAATATCGGCTGACCACGTTGGCGAAGTTCAAAATACTCATCGCCAGCATCAACACCAGGCTGACCCACTTGAAAACCGCGGTAATCGCTTTCATAATGATCGCTTTGCCTCCTGTCTCGTGAAAGAAAGTATTTTCCTGGCAGCGGGCACCCAGGCCCACTGCCAGGAAAAATGCATGAGAGGGCTTGCTTACTCGTCGTAGTAGCCCAGGGCGGTGAGCAGCTCTTTGCCCAGCTTCTCCTCATAGGTTTTGATGAGGTCAGTCAGCTTGGCCTTGAAAGCGGCTTTTTCTTCGTCAGTGTTGTAGTATACTTCCATGCCCGCATCGGCAAATTCCTTTTCCAGGGCCACATTGCGCTCACGGGTGATGGTGCGCTGCTGATCCATGGCGGCCTTGCCAGCCTCTTCAAAGATGGCCTTGTCGGCATCAGACAGGGAATCCCACAGCTGCTTGGAGACGGAGAGCAGGATGGGGTCATAGGAGTAGTTCCACAGGGAGATGAATTTCTGCACTTCCTGGATGTTGTTGGAGCGAATGGTATCCAGCGGGTTCTCCTGACCGTCGATGGTCCCCTGCTGCAGGGCAGTATAGACCTCGCCAAAGGCCATGGCGGTGGGGTCAGCGCCCAGGGCACGGAAGATGTCCAGGTTCAGGGTGATGTTGGGCACGCGGATCTTCATGCGCAGCAGGTCCTCGGGCATTTTGATGGTGTGCTTGGAGTTGGTGATCTGGCGGAAGCCGTTCTCGCCAATGCCCAGCAGGACGATCCCCTTGTCCTCAACCAGCTTGGCCACAGCGGCCATGGCGGTTTCGTTGTTGATCAGCTTCGCATCCACTTCCTCCAGGCTCTTGTACATAAAAGGCATGGAGATGGCGGCCAGCCGGGGCTCGATGTTGGAGTGGATCATGGTGGAGTGGAGGTCGACCTGGCTCTCGCCGGTGTAGATCATCTCAACCCCGCGCTGCTGATCGCCGCCGGCCAGCTGCTCATTGGGGAACAGGGACACGGTGTAACGGCCCTCGGTCTTCTCTTCGATCATCTCCTTGAAGATCTGGGCACCGGCATACCAGGAGGAGGTCTCGCTGGCGGTAATGGCCATGTTCAGGTTCTGGGCCTTCTGGGCAGACACGGTCACCGCAAACACCAGCGTCAGCGTGAGGACCATGGCGAGCATAATCGCAATTTTTTTCATTGTTTCTTTCTCCTTAACAATTTCAGTTTTGAGTCAATAGCCATCCGTAATCCCCCACAGGAAAGGCGCGGATTTCACACATCCCTGCGTTCATTTCGGCGGGCGTCCACCTCCCTTTGTCTCAACCTTGCGGCCAGGCCCGGACAACTCCGGCTAACCTGAGGCATGACCTTCACATGACATAATATATCATCAATCCGGCGCTTGCTATGCCGGCTTGACTGCAAAAACCTCAATACAGCAGCAAGAGCTGGGGCTGCTCCACAAAGGCCTTCAGGGATTTGAACACCTCGCCCGCATCAGAGCCGTCCATGGAACGGTGATCAAAGGCCAGGGAGATGTGCATCATCTCACGCTTCTCAAAACTGCCATTTACATAGACCGCCTTGGTCACCGTGCGACCAAAGCCAAAGATGGCGGCCTGGGGCGGGTTGACAATGGGGGTAAAGGCATCCACCGGGTACATGCCCAGGTTGGAGATGGTGATGGTGCCGCCCTGCAGGTCTGAAAGCTCCAGCGCGTTGTCCCGGCCCAGGGCCACCAGGCGCTTCATCTCCTGGCTGAACTGGTTGAGGCTCATCCGGTCCGCCTCCCGCACCACCGGGGTGATCAGCCCTTTCTCATTGGCCAGGGCAAAGCTCAGCGCCACGCGGCGATACTGGCGGATCATGCCAGCATCCGTCAAAACAGAGTTGAGGCAAGGGTGCTTGGCCGCCAGCTTCACCACGATATAGGAGAGGATCTCATTGAGGGTGATCCGGTTGTCAAGCGCTTCTGCCATGTCCTTCATCGCATCCTTGAACTGCATCAGCGCCGTCACATCAAACTCTGCCGAGGCGGAAGCCTGAGCGGTGTTCTGCAAAGAGGCCTGGAGGTTCCGTGCGATGGATTTGCGCATGGTGGTGGCGGGGGTATCCGTGTATTCCGCCTGGGCAGCCTCAGCAGACACAGCCTGCGCCGCAGGGGCCGCCGCCACAGGAGCTGTCTCCAAAGCCTTCATGATATCAGCCGCCACCACGCTGCCGCCAGGGCCGCTGCCGGGCAGCTGGGCATAGTCCACGCCCCGGCTTTCAGCCAGTTTTTTGGCATAGGGGGAGATGCGCTTGCGCGCGCCGGCTGCCACCACGGGAGAGGCTGCCGGGGCCGGCACAGGAGCGCTGACCGCCTTATCTGGCGCCGGGGACGTCGCCGGGGCTGCCGCGTCCACCGCTTCACCGGCGCTGTCAACCACATAGCCGATGACAGCACCCACCTTGAACTCCTCCCCCGGCTCGGCCAAGCCCGCCAGGAAGCCATCAGCGGGGCTGGTCAGGGGGATGGTGGATTTTTCATTTTCAATATCTCCGATGACATCACCCTTCTTCACCTGGGCGCCGCTTTCAAGCGCCCAGCTGCTGATGATCCCTTCGGTATTGGTGAGGCCCGCTTTGGGCATTACAATCTCATGCTTCATTGATAACCTCTCACTTGTTGCAGGCGGTCTTCACCGCGGCAACAATCTTCTCCACCGAGGGCACCACCTGGACTTCCAGCTCCACATTGTAGGGGATGGGCACATCCAGGCCCGCCACACGGCCCACCGGAGCATCCAGCTCAAAGAAGGCGTTCTCCATCACCCGGGCAGAGATCTCTGCGCCCAGGCCGCCGGTGAGATTGGATTCCTCGGCCACCACCAGGCGGTGGGTTTTGGCCACGGAATTGTAGATGGCGTTGTAATCCATGGGGGCGATGGTGCGCGGGTCAATGACCTCCACCTCAATGCCCTCCCTGGAAAGGATATCAGCCGCTTCCAGCGCCCGTCCTACCATCAGGCCGACTGCTACCACAGTGCAATCCTTGCCCTCGCGCTTGGTTTCCGCCACGCCGATGGGAATCAGGTATTCCTCGTCCGGCACCTCCATCTTGGTCTTATAAAACTGCTTGTGTTCCAGGAACAGCACGGGGTTGTTGGATCGGATGGCGCTTTTCAAAAGCCCCTTCACATCATAGGCATTGGTGGGAGAAATAATGGTGAGCCCCGGGGAATGGATGAACAGGGGCTCCACGCAGTTGGAGTGCTCGCAGGCCGCGCCGAAGGCTGAGCCCTGGGCCGAACGGATGACCATGGGGATCTTGAACTCATCCCCATGCATGAAGCGCCACTTGGCCGCCATATGGAAGACCTCGTGGTAGGCCACCAGGAGAAAGTCGCCATACATGATTTCAGCGATGGGCCTGAGGCCCGTGGCCGCAGCGCCAATGGCCGTGCCCACGATGGCCGCCTCCGCAATGGGGGTGTCCTTCACACGGGCGCCGCCAAACTCCTCCAGCAGGCCCTTGGTTGCCTGGAAGATGCCGCCATGTTTGGCCACGTCTTCACCAAACAGCACCACATGCTTATCCCGGCGCATCTCCTCACGGATCGCCTCGTTCACCGCTTGGGCGTATGTTTTAACTGCCATCTTAATTCTCCTCCGCCAGCATCATTGTATGGACATCGTCCATGGTGGGAGCCGGGCTTTCCTCGCCAAACTTCACGGCGTCCGCCAGCTCCTCAGCGATTTCTTTCTTCATCGCTTCCACTTCTTTTTTGGTCATGATTTTCTTAGCCAACAGCTCTTTTTCAAACTTGGCCAGGCCGTCGCTCTTCATAGCGGCTTCGGCTTCCTTCTCGTCCCGATAGGCGCACAGGTCACCTTCAAAGTGGCCGCGCCAGCGGTAGTTCATCGTTTCAAGGACGGCGGGTTTCCCGGTTTCCCGGATGTAGTCCATCAGCTTCTTTGCTTTTTCATAGATCTCCAGGATGTCATTGCCCTGGGCCACTTCGCTGGGCATGCCGTAGCCCTGGGCCCGGTCTGCCGTGGGGTGCTTGGTGGGGAGCAGCTCCCTGGAGTCCCCGGAGATACCAAAGGTGTTGTTGGTGCTCACAAACAGCACCGGCAGTTCCCAGGATGCCGCCAGCACCATGCCCTCATGCACCGGGCCGCGGCTGGAGGTGGCATCGCCGTATTCCTTGATCGCCAGGCTCCCGTCACCCCGCAACTTGCAGGTGTAGGCAGCGCCCACGGCAACGCCCGTGTCACAGCCCAGGGAGCTGGAGGTGCCCAGGCCGCCCTTTGACAGATCACAGGTATGATTGCAGCCGCTTACGCCCCGGGCGGTGCCGGTGCGCTTGCCCATGATCTCGGCAAAAATCTGCCGGAAAGGCACGCCGGTCAGATAAGTGGAGGCAAGCACCCGGTGGTGTCCGGAGAAATAATCCCCCTCCCGCATCAACTCCAGCACCGCTGCCATGGTGGCCTCTTCACCCTCGCCGGAGTGGATGTGGCCTGGCACCTTGCCAGTATAATAAATTTCCACCATCAGTTTCTCCGCCTCCCGCAGCGCAAGATAGTTGCGGTAAAGCTTCTTCAAAAGACTTGGATCATAGTTCATCATGCTAAGCTTTCTGCCTCCTGTTTTTGATTGTCGGTGTGTGTGGCCATATTTTATCCAAGTAGAAAATCGCTTATGTATTTGTGCAACACAGAAGCGATTGCTGATCTTGATTTTATACGTTTTGAGGTATAATGTCAACTTTTCCATGCTTTGAGCTGGAAGCATTCACAGCCAGGCCGCGAAATGTACAGCAAAAAAACACTTCCTTTTTCCCTTCCCGCCCCCCATCGACCCGGGTATGATATCCCATAGCAAACACACAGGAGGAATCATGTATCAAGCAGACATCGGCATTGTGGGGCTGGCGGTGATGGGTGAAAACCTGGCGCTGAACATGGAAAGCAGGGGATTTTCCGTGGCGGTATATAACCGGACCGCCCAAAAGGTGGACGCCTTTTTGGCCGGGCGGGGCAAGGGGAAGCGCTTTATCGGCTGCAAAAGCTATGAGCAGCTGGTGGGAAGCCTCAAAACCCCGCGCAAAATCCTTCTCATGATCCGGGCGGGCCAGCCGGTGGATGAGGCCATCCAGGCCCTGCTGCCGCTTTTGTCGCCGGGGGATATCCTCATGGACGGCGGCAACACCAACTATCAGGACACCGCCCGGCGCGTGAAAATGGCCGAGAGCCAGGGGCTTTTCTACCTTGGCGTTGGCATTTCAGGCGGCGAGGAGGGCGCCCTCACCGGCCCCTCCATCATGCCCGGCGGCAGCCCTGCCGCCTGGGAGGCGGTGAAGCCCATCCTGCAAAGCGTGGCTGCCCGGGTGGACGGCGCCCCCTGCTGTGACTGGGTGGGCGAGGGCGGGGCCGGCCACTATGTGAAAATGGTGCACAACGGCATCGAATATGGCGATATGCAGCTCATCAGCGAAGCGTACCTGATCATGCGGGATATGCTGGGGATGAGTGCTGATGAGATGGCAGAGGTGTTTGCCCAGTGGAACCAGGGTCCCCTTGACAGCTACCTCATTGAGATCACCGCCGATATCCTGGCGAAAAAGGACGCGGATGGAAGCCCCCTCATCGACAAAATCCTGGACGCCGCGGGGCAGAAGGGCACCGGCAAGTGGACCGCCATCAGCGCCCTGGAAGAGGGCGTGCCGCTGACGCTGATCACCGAGGCGGTGTTCGCCCGCTCCCTCTCAGCCGACAAGGAAGGCCGGGTGGCGGCCGCCAGCACCCTGCGCCACAACAGCCCCACGCCCCCCACCGACCGGGATGCCTTCCTGGCCGCCCTGCACGATGCCCTGTATGCGGCCAAGGTCATCTCCTATACCCAGGGCTTTCTGCTCATGCGCCAGGCCGCAAAAAGCCAGGGCTGGGGCCTTAACTACGGCAGCATCGCCATGCTCTGGCGGGGGGGCTGCATCATTCGCTCCGCCTTCCTGGGCAAAATCAACCAGGCCTATCAGGACCGTCCCGGCCTTGAAAATCTGCTGCTGGCGCCCTACTTCAGCGCTGAGATAAGCGCCGCCCAGGCCGGCCTCCGGACGGTCTGCGCCCAGGCCGCCCTGTCCGGCATCCCCGCCCCCGCCATGATGAGCGCGCTGTCCTACCTGGACGGCCTGCGCAGCCCCCGCCTGGGGGCCAACCTCATCCAGGCCCAGCGGGACTATTTTGGCGCCCACACCTATGAGCGGGTGGACCAGCCCCGGGGCGCGTTTTTCCACACCAACTGGACCGGCACCGGCGGCGACACCGCCTCCAGCGTCTATAACGCATAGGAGATCCCCATGGAAAAAAACGACACCAAAACCCGCCGCGTATACGCCATGCCCTTTGCCAGCGTCTACCCGCTTTATGTTCAAAAAGTGGAGCGCAAAGGCCGCAGCAAAGAAGAGCTGGACGCGGTCATCCAGTGGCTGACCGGCTATGACCAGACGGGATTATTAGCCCAGATTGAAAGCAGGGCCAGCCTGGAGGCCTTCTTCGCCCAGGCGCCCCGCATGAACCCCGCCGCCCCCCTCATCAAGGGCCTCATCTGCGGCATCCGGGTGGAGGGGATTGAGGACCCGCTGATGCAAAGGATCCGCTGGATGGATAAACTGGTGGACGAGCTGGCCAAGGGCAAGGCCATGGAAAACATCCTGAGGGCATAAGCCCCCAGGATTTTAAAAGCAACCCTATCTCATTTCACTTTTTATTCTCTGCTATCGGCGGCAGAATGCGCGTCAGCACATCCGCCTCTCCTGTTTTCAGGTCGGTCATTGTGAGGGTGTTGTTGTCATCGCTGAATACAAAGCCGTATTGGTCGGTTTCTGCGTCCCTGTCAGCGATTTTGCTCTCAATCATCAGCACATCTCCCTCCACCCGGTAGGTGAGCCGGGGAAAGGCGCTGCCAATTTCCCGCAGTGCCACCATGTTCAGCTGCTTGTTCTCCTGCCCTATCTGTTTTAGATGATCAGACAGCTTGCCACCGTCCTTCATCACGATAATTTCCCCACTGGCGTCAATGTGCCAATAGGTGCCTTCCAGCGGCTTTCCGTTGTTGAGCACACGCACCCAGGGCTTGTCATAGCCCCTGACCATCTCATCAGAGGTCCAGTCCCCCACCAGGGGGCTCACTGGTTCCTGGGGCTTGGGGGCGCAGCCTGAAAGCGACAGCGCCAAGAGAACCAGCGACAGCAACATTCCCATCCGGTTCGGCAAACGCTTCCTGAACATATAAACCCCTCCATCAGACTGGATGGACAATTATATCACAGGCAAATCCCCCTCCACCAGCACCGCCCGGGCCGGGGCGCCGTCAGCGCCTTCGATTAAAAGCGGCAGGGCGATCAGCAGGTAGCGGCCCGGCACCACATCTTTTAACATCAGCCCCTCCACGATCATCATATCGTTTGCCAGCAGCGCCAGGTGGGTCTCGTGGCCGGGCTGGTCCCGCTCAATGCCCAGGGTGTCAATGCCCACACCCGCCACCTTCAAATCCCGCAGGTATTCAGCGCCGTCGCCCTTGAGGTAGATAAAATCCAGCCGGAACTCCGGATAATCAAAGGAGTTGCGGGTTTTAAACAGCAGGAATTCCCCGCCCTTGATGTCAAATCCCTCCAGATCCGCTTTTGTGATCCCGTCTTTGACATGGGTCATGTCCAGCACCCGGCAGGGGATGATCAATTTCTCAAGCGGCAGCTGCTCCGCCGTCCAGCCCTCTTCCATCATGTGGAAGGGGGCATCGATGTGGGTGCCGGTGTGCAGGTTCATCCTGATGTTGGATTCATTCACGCTGTCCCTTGGGATCACCCGCTCCACGGTGCGCACCGGGCGCTTTTCCTCCCGGTTTTTGTAGACCTGCATGCCGTGGTGAATGGGCATGGAAATATCGATGATGCGCATGGTTCCTCCTTAATCCGCTGGACAATGGCCGTTCTGGCAGGGCAGCTCAATCTCCCACCACTGCCGCCCGGCACGGCTGAGCATCTGGTCGGCCGCCTCTGGCCCCCGGCTGCCTGAAGCGTAGTTGGGGAATGCCGCCACCTGCTCCTGGCAGGTACCCTCAATGGACTGGGTGAAGCGCCAGGAATACTCCAGCTCATCCCAGCGGGTAAACAGGGAGGAGTTGCCGTGAAACGCCTCCAGGATCAGCTGCTCATAGGCCTCGGGCACGTTGCCCTGGTACTGGTTGCGCTGGGAATAGTTCAGCTCCACCCGCTCCATTATAAAATCGTTGCCAGGCCGCTTGGCGTTGATCTGAAAATACATGCCCTCAGCCGGCTGCACCTCGATCACCAGCAGGTTGGGCGGCAAATCCCTGAAGGTGTCAAAGCTGTTCACACCCGGCAGGCGCTTGAACTCCACCACGATCTGGGTGCGCCTGCGGTCCAGGCGCTTGCCCGAGCGGATGTAGATGGGCACGCCGCCCCAGCGGAAGTTGTCCACATGGGCTTCCAGGGCGATGTAGGTGGGCACCCGGGAATCCGGGCTGATCTCCTCCTCCTGCCGGTAGCCGGGCATCTCCTCCCCCGGGCCATACTGCCCCAGCACAATGTGCTGGCAGGCGCTTTCCTGGTCAAACAGCCTGAGGGAGCGCAGCGCCTTCACCTTCTCATCCCGCACGGATTCGGGCGCCAGGTCAACCGGCGGCTCCATGGTGATCAGCGCCAGCATCTGCATCAGGTGGTTTTGCAGCATGTCCTTGAGGATGCCCGCCTGTTCGTAGTAGGCTCCCCGCCCTTCCACCCCCAGGGTCTCGGTGGAGGTGATCTGGATGTTGTCGATGTGGTGGTGGTTCCACAGCGGCTCAAACAGGGAATTGCCAAAGCGGATGGCCAGGATGTTCCTGATCATCTCCTTGCCCAGGTAATGGTCAATGCGGTACACCTGGCGCTCCAAAAGCGCCTGGGAGATGGTGCGGTTCAGTTCCCTGGCGCTGTCCAGGTCGCTGCCAAAGGGCTTTTCAATCATCACCCGGTGGCGGGGGTTGCCATATTCGGCCAGGCCATGTTCATGCAGCTGGGTCACCACCGGGCCAAAGTGCTCCGGCGCCACCGCCAGGAAGAACAGGCGCACGGTGTCAGCGGCTTCCTCCTCCCGGTCCAGAAACTCCCAAAGCCCACGGTAGCTGTCCGGCTCCTTGATAAACTCCATCTGATAATAGAACAGCCGCTCCAAAAACCGTGCCATCTGCTTGCCATCCACCCCCGTGCGGGAGTGTTGGGCGATGGCGACTTCCGCCTCCCCCCGGTAGCCTGCGTCATCTTTTTTCCTGCGGCCTATGGCGATGATGCGCACATCCTGCGGCAGCCGGTCCTCCGCCATCAGGTGGTAAAGCGCTGGCAGCAGCTTGCGGTGGGTCAAGTCCCCCGTGCCGCCAAATATCAGCATGGTCAGCGCCTCCTGCTGTTTAGCGTTTTTCCGCCTGCTCATCTGCTCCCCCCGCCTTTCACTCTGCTGCGACTATCATACCCAGAGGAGCAGCACCAAAAGCCCTTTGACTCTGGCTGTGCTTCGGCGCCAAACCCCTGGCATTCTGCACCTGGCCCATGCGGCTATCACCCTTGAAAATGCCATAAAGACGCCCCGCCCGGGTGAGGGGCGGGGCGCCAGGTCAGTCAGGCTGCTTACTTGTCAGCGCTCAGGCCCATGGCCTCCATCATCTTGGTGAAGATCTCGGTGTTCTCATAGTTGCCGCCAAACAGCTCGGCGCCTGCGCCCTGGGCATACACGGGCAGGGAAACGCCGGTGTGGGAATAGCTGGAAAAGTCGATGCCCGCTTTGTTGGCCAGGATGTGGCTGGCGGTGACGGACAGGGGGTTGTAGCCGCCGTAGTGCATCTGCTCTTCAGGCCCGGTCACGCCCTTGCGCTGGTCGGAGGGCAGCATGCCAAAGGTGTAGGCAGCGGACAGGCGGGCGATTTCCTGGGCGGAGAGGGAAAGCTTGCTGCCCTCTTCCCGGGTGAGGCCGTAGTTGTCCTGGATGGCCGCCATCACGTCATCAAAGGTGGCCTTGCTCTCAGCCAGCTGGTCAACCACCTTGTCAAAGGCCACATAGGAGGTTTTCTGGTTCTGGAGGTAATCCATGTGCACATCATATCCGGTGGCGGCGTAGCCGATGGTCATGCCGCCGGTCTCATGGTCGCCGGTGACCACAATGAGGGTCTCCTCAGGATGCTTCTGGGCAAAGGCCACGGCTTCTTCCACCGCGTCAGCCAGGGCAAACACATCGTAGATCACGGCGCCCACATCGTTGGCGTGGCCGGCCCAGTCGATCTTGCCGCCTTCCACCATCATGAAGAAACCCTTCTCATTGCCTTCCAGGGCGCGGATGCCTGCGGCGGTCATTTCGGCCAGGCTCAGGTTCCCGCCGCCTTCGGCCAGGCGATCGATTTCGTATTCCATGGCTTGGCCGTCCCGCAGCTCGGGGGAGATGGCCAGCACGCGGCCTTCCTCAGCGCCGATGGCCCGGACAGCCTCGTTGGTGTTGTACAGGGTGAAGCCGTTCTCCTTGGCGATTTCCAGCAGATCCTTCTGGGCCTTGTCAGAGCCGGTGGGCTGCAGGAAGCCGCCGCCGCCCAGGAAATCCACCACGTCGCTGGTCAGGCCCTGCACGGCGATGTCATAATAGGCGCTGCGCTTGGGGGCTTTGGCATAGTAGGCCGCGGGGGTGGCATGGTCCAGGGACACGCTGGTGACCACGCCCACCTTCATGCCGGCTTCCTTGGCATATTCGGTGATGATCTTGTAAGTGTTTTGGGCGTCGGGCTCAAGGCCCTTCTCGCCTTGCTTATAGCCCACGTTGATGCTGCCAGACAGGATGCGGTTGCCGGTGGACATGGCGGAGGCGGTGGAGGCGCTGTCCGGGGCAAAGCTGGTGGCATCATAGGTGAACATCTGGCCGGCCACCGGGAAAGCGGTGAAGCTCAGCGGTGCCTGCACCGGCGTTTTGCTCTCAGCATTCTCTTGGGTGCCAAGGAAGTACTGCGCGGCCGTGGTCTGGGCATTGCTCATGCCGTCGCCGATAAAGAAGAAGACGTACTTGGCAGTCTGGGGGGCAGCCTCTGCCGCAAAGGCGGAGGAGATGCTCAGCAGCATCAGCGCTGCCAGGAGGATCGCGGTGATTTTTCTCATGGATGAACAACCTTCCTTTCAAGTGCTTCGCCTGGAGCATATCAGCGCAATGTAAAATCCAGGCTGAGGTAATTGTCTTCTTTGTGCAAAACTTCCGGAATGGCATCCTCCAGCTGGTGGATAGCTGCCCTTAGGGGGTATACTCAAGCAGGCTTGTGCCCGGAAAAGAGGTCTTATGCCCATCAAAAATGTGCTGTTTGTTGCCCTGGCGGCGGCCTTGTGGCTGTTCCTCCGGCAGATTGGCAAGCGTGAGCTGATCTCCCCTAAATGGCTGCGCCGCAGCGTGTCAGTGGCTGGAAAAACAGCCGCGCTTGGCCTGTTGGTGTGGGCGGTGGTGTTTGTAAACCTGTCCCCTGTCGCATCCACCGGGCCCTATGCCGTCGCCAGCCAGGTGATTCAGCTGGATGACCCCTCCCGCACGGAAACCTTTTCCCAAGCCGGAGGCCCCCGCAAACTGGCGGTTTTGATGGTCTTCCCCGAGGCACCGCAGCTGCCCGGGCGCACGCTGCCGCTGGTGCTGTTCTCCCATGGCGGCATCTCCTCCATGCAGGGGAATCTCTCCCTGTTTGAGGGGCTGGCCAGCCACGGCTATGTGGTGGCCAGCGTCAGCCACAGCTTTCACGCCCTGTCAACCCCCATAGATGGCAGAAACCGCATCATCAGCCGCGGGTATTTCGCAGATATCACCAGGGAGAATTCCCACAAGGATATCGGGAACTCCCTGCGGCTGTTTGATCAATGGATGGCGCTGCGCATTGCCGACCTGTCCTTTGTGTTGGATCAGCTGCTTGCCCCGGGCGGCGACGCGCCCTGGCGCCAAATGATTGATGCCGGCAGCATCGGCCTGGGCGGCCATTCGCTGGGGGGCGCCGCCGCCTATGGACTGGCCAGGAAACGGCAGGATGTCCGGGCGGTGATGGCACTGGAATCCCCCTACCTGGCGGACATCACCGGGATCAGCGGGGGGGATTTCACCTGGGACACCGCCCCCTACCACTGCGCCATGCTCAACCTCTACAGCGACACCGGGATGCGCCTGGTGGACAAGGACCATAAATATGCCCAGAACAAGCGCCTCCAGGCCCCGGGAATGGGGGCGGAAAGCCTCCACTTGTCCGGCAGCAATCACTTCACCCTGACCGACCTGGCCCTGACCTCCCCCATCCTGTGCACGCTCCTGGACGGCAGCCATGAGACCCCCGGCATTGAAACACTCCGCCAGATCAACCAGGCAGCCCTGTCTTTTTATAACGCCCATCTGAAGGGGCCGGGCCGCTCCAATTGACACCCCACAGCCCCTGTGCTATATTAGCGGCGCCTGAGAAAGGCATCCCCAGCCATATCAAAGGAGACATTCAAGCACCATGCAATCCAGGAAAAAGAATAGAAACACCATTTTTGTCCGCGCGCTGAGCGTGTTTCTGGCGGTTTTGATCGTGGGCGGCTCTCTGGCCGCGCTCATCCAGCTGCTGTAAGCCAAAGCCCTGCGGACCAAGAAATAAAGCAACAGGAGGGATTCCCATGGAACTCAAAGGCACACAGACCGAAAAGAACCTCTGGACCGCTTTTGCCGGCGAAAGCCAGGCCCGCAACAAGTATGACTATTTCGCCTCCGCTGCCCGCAAGGAAGGTTACGAGCAGATCGCCGGCATCTTTGAGGAAACCGCCCTCAACGAAAAGGAGCATGCCAAATTGTGGCTGAAGGCCCTGAATGGCTACAAGGATGGCAAGACCCCCGGTGACACCCGCCAGAACCTCGCCGATGCCGCCGCGGGCGAGCACTATGAGTGGACCGAGATGTACAAGGGCTTTTCCGAAACCGCCAAGGAAGAGGGCTTTGCCGATCTTTCCGCGCAGTTTGCCAACGTCGCCAAGGTGGAGTTTGAGCATGAAGCCCGCTACAACACCCTGGCCAAGCGCCTGGATGACAAGGTCGAGTGGACCCAGGAAGACGCCATCCGCTGGCGCTGCCGCAACTGCGGGTTCATCTATGAAGGCACCACCCCGCCCAAGCTCTGCCCCGCCTGCAAGCATCCCCAGAACTATTTCGAGCGCGCGGCGTTCAACTATTGATTTGATCCTTTAGCCGCAGGGAACCGTAAAGCCGGTTCCCTGCTTTTTTTGTCCCATCCCGGATGCCATCATCAGCGCGCTGATCCATCGGCCTGATGTCGCGATAAAAATAAACAAATACGCGTTTTTCGTCTTCAAACAGATAATCTTTTTATGATTGTTTGAAGTCTTTTTCAATTGGTATATTCTTATACCATCGTCCCCTGACTGTGTCCTGCGCTGAGGACTGCCCCTGCCGACCGCCCCTGTTTCCTCCAGACCCGCCCCGCCGCTTGCGGCAAGCCTGACATCAGCCCGGACACAGCCCAGCCCCTTCCCCGGCCCAGTGTCCATGGACAAATCACATATAAAAAACAATAAAGGAGCCTGCCATGAAAAAAATTCTCGCGTTGTCGCTGTGCCTGGTTTTGGCCCTGGCCGTGGCGCTGCCCGCCCAGGCCATCCTTGAGTTCATCATCATTGACGAAATCCTGGATGAGGTGAAGGCCACGCCAGAACCCACCCCTGCCCCCGCCCCGGAGCCCACCCCGAACCTGCTGGAGGGCATCTCCAGCCCCTTTAACCCGGGCAAGCTGGATATCCACTTCCCCACCCCGGCCCCCACCAAGCCACCCTATTTCCAGGATCCTGGCAGCATCCCCAAAACCCTGCGGCCCATCCTCCCCACCATGGCACCTCCCAGCCCAACCAAGGCGCCGGCCCCTCCCAAAGCCACGCCCAAGCCCACCCAGAAGCCGCCCGCCTCAAAGGGCGGCCAGCAAAAAGGCTTGGAGGCCACCTCCTTCGGCCTGTACTTTGAGGAGCTGCGCCCCAAGCTGACCGACTCCTGGTACATGTTCACCCCCCTTGACCTGGCCTCTGAGGGCGTGATGAGCTATCCCCTGGTCGCTGGCAACGCCTATATCGTGGGCAGCGTGAACGTCGTGGTCCAGGGCGGTCAGGTCACCATCACCTATCAGGCCGCCCCCGGGGTGTCCACCGGGCGGGAGTTCTTCGCGCTTTTCCCAAACCTGGACGCCATCCAGACCCTCAGCGCCCAGCTCCTGGCCGGCCAGGCTCGCCCCTTCGGGCAGCCCATCAACATCCAGCAGGCCTTTGGAGAAGACCGCAAGGTTGTCCTGTACCTGAACAACACCGTGGATTTCAACGCCGCTAAGGCCGGCGTCACCGCCTTTGTGCCCGATCAGCACCGCTTCTTCATGCAAAACCTGCTGCCCCTATTGGATTAGGAGAAAAATCTCCATCAAAAAGCCGGGGCCCGCGCTCATCACGCGGGCCCCGGGGCATATGATCTTTCTTAGCGCAGGAAATAGCTCATCATCCAGCCGATCTTCCCGTCATACTTCACCTGGGTCCATTCACCCCCGGGGGTGAGGACGGTGACCACGCTGCCGCTTGGCACCCGCAGGGTGACCCGGCCCGTGGCCTGGCTGGGGCTGGTGCGCAGGTTCACATAGGAGCCCTGGGGATGGCGCACCCGAAGGGTGGGCACCGCCGGCAGCCCATAGAGGGTGAGGTAGCGGGTCATCATGTAGCCTGAGGTGCCCGCGGAGGGGATGGACACCCGGCACCAGGTGAGGCCCTGTTTGGAGACAATCACCGCGGTGTTCCCCGGGTAGGAGCCCACCACGCGGCTGGAGGTGGAGGCCTGCTCCCTCAGGTTCAGGCTGCCCTTGCGGGGGGTGACGATGGCGTTGGTGACGCCGGGTACCGGATCCGGGCCGGGCGGAGTGGGGGGATAGGGGCTGGAGCCGTCCCTCAAAAAGTTGCGGTCCATATAGCCCGAGGCCCCATGGGCGTTGACAAACCAGAAGCGGTCGCCCCGGTTGTACACGCTCACCACCGTGCCCGGCGCAAAGGAACCGATCACGTTATAGCCATAGCCCGGGCCCGAGCGCAGGTTGACCTTGCCGCCGTTGGCGCTGTAGACCGTGGCGCTGCCGATGGGCGTGCCGCCGCCCCCGCCGCCCCCGCCGCCCCCGGAAAAGCTCAGGAACTCGCCCCGGAAGTAGCCCCGCTGGCCGCCGATCTCCACGTAATACCAGCCATCAGAGCTGCTGATCACCGTGGCCACAGCGCCGTTGTAGTAGATGCCCAGCACCGGCGCCGAATAGGAGGGGTACTGCCTGAGGTTCAAAAACTGGGAGGCCACGGGGTTGGCGACCACGGCCTGATTGCCGGGCGTGCCCCCGCCGCCGGAGAAGCTCAGGTAGTTGCTGTGCATATAGCCGGTGACGCCGGTTGACATCACCCGCCCCTGGTACCAGGAGCCGGAGGAGGAGATGATCTCCACCCATTCCCCCCGGGGCACAAAACCGATGGCGGGATACTCCATGCCGGGGCCAGAGCGGATGTTCAACCGGTTGGTGTTTGTGACCACGGCATAGTTGCCCGCGGCCAGAGCCCCCAGGGGGAGCATGGCCAGAGCCAGCAGGATGGCCATCAGCCCGGCTGTCAAGCGCTGTTTCATTGGTGTTCCTCCTCAGCATTTACTCTTCTACAATGATTATAACGCACTAGCGGGCTTTTTTCATCCAAAACCCGGAAATCAGGTTTCAGGGCAGAAAATCCAGCAGCACCTGGTTCATCAGCAGCCGCCCCGCCTCGCTCAGACGCAGGCGCCCCTCCTCCCAGAGCAGTGAGCCCTCCGCGGTGTGCCGCTTGATGACCTGGCCATAGGCCCCCATCAGCGTGAGCCCCTGGCGGCTTTCAAACCGCGCGGCCTCCAGCCCTTTGGTCAGCCGCAGGCCCAGCATCACCTGCTCAAAGCGGGCGTCATCCGGCGTGACAGCCTCCTCCTCCGGCGCCTGCCCGGCCAGGTAACCCGCCACGCCCGCCGGGTTTTTCCTGCGCCTGCCCTGATAAAACCCGGCCGCCGCCGCGCCAAAGCCCAGGTAATCCGCGTATTCCCAGCAGTTCAGGTTGTGCCGGCATTCCCGGCCCGGCCTGGCGTAATTGCTGACCTCGTAATGGATATACCCGGCTGTGGCCAGTTTACTCCGGGTGAGGGCATCCATCTCCAGCAGGATTTCTTCATCCGGCAGGGTCACTTTCCCCGCTTCCACCTGGTCAAACAGCGCCGTGCCCTCCTCCAGGATCAGGCTGTAGCAGGACAGGTGCTCAGGCCCAAGCGCCAGGGCGGCGTCCAGGCTGTCAGACAGTTCCGCCGCCGTCTGCCCGGGCAAGCCCATCATCAGGTCCAGGTTGAGGTTTTTGATGCCGGCGCGCCGGGCCATCCTCACCGCCCGCTCCACCTGCCGCCAGCTGTGCTCCCGCCCGATGGCCGCAAGCAGACGGGGCTGGCTGGCCTGGGCGCCCAGGGAGAGGCGGTTCACCCCGCCTGACACCAAGGCATCCAGAAAATCTGGCGTCACCGACTCCGGGTTGGCCTCGCAGCTGGCCTCCATGCCCACCTGCCAGGGGAAGGCGGCTCTGAGCGCCGCCAGGATGCCGGCCATCTGCTGGGGCGCCATCAGGCTGGGGGTGCCCCCGCCGATAAACAAGGTATCCGCCGGGGGGTGGCCAAGCGCCTCGCCCCGGCTTTCAATTTCCCGGATCAGGGCCTGGGTGTAATCCTCCCGCCGGTCCAGCTCCCCCGGGTAGGAGGGAAAGTCGCAGTAGGCGCACTTTCGCAGGCAAAAAGGGATGTGGGCATACAGCCCCAGGGAGCTGCTCACCCTTTCAGGTGCTCGGGGTTCAGGGGCTTCAGGTCATCCGGCACAAACAAGCCATCCCGCCTGATCAGTTCATCGTCAAAATACATGTCCCCGCCGCCATACTCCGGCGTCTGGATCATCACCAGATCCCAGTGGATCACTGAGTTGTTGCCGTTTGAGGCCTCGTCATAGCAGCGGCCCGGAGTAAAGTGGAAGGAACCAGCGATCTTCTCGTCAAACAGCGTATCCAGCATGGGGCTTGTGATGTAGGGGTTCAGGCCAATGGCAAATTCGCCCACATACCGCGCCCCCTCGTCGCTGTCCAGAATCTGGTTGAGAAGCGCCGTGTCGCTGCCCGTGGCCTCCACGATTTTCCCCTTTTCAAAGGTGAAGCGGATGTTCTCATGGGTCACCCCCTGGTACAGCGAAGGGGTGTTGAAGGTGATATGGCCCTCCACCGAATCCCTGACCGGGGCGGTGAACACCTCGCCGTCTGGGATGTTCAGGTCGCCGGCGCACTTGATGGCGGGAATGCCCTTGATGGAAAAGCGCAGGTCGGTGCCCACCCCTGTCAGGCGCACCCGGTCGGCCCCATCCATACGCTTCACCAGCGCGTCCATGGCCCGGCCCATTTTGGCATAGTCCATGGTGCACACCTCAAAGTAAAAATCCTCAAAGGCCGCCGTGCTCATTTTCGCCATCTGGGCCATGGAGGGGGTGGGGTAGCGCAGCACCACCCAGCGGGTCTTGGGCACGCGGATCTCGCCATGCACCAGGCGGCCATAGGTTCGCTGGTACAGCGCCTTCTGGCTTTCCGGCACATCAGCGGTCTCAAAGGCGTTGTGCCCGCCCCTGACGCCAATATAGCAGGCGCACTGCTGCATCAGCGCTGCGTCAGTCTCCCCCAGGAACATCATCTGCTCCTGGGTATAGCCCATCAGCAGCTTCCTTTGGATGCGGTTGTCAATGACCCGCAGCATGGGCAGCCCGCCCGCCGCGAAAACCTCCTCCGCCAGCGCCTCCCCCATGGCGGTGTCAGCGTCTGTCAGGTCAATCCACACCTTGTCCCCCGGCTTCACCTTGCAGGAATAGTGCACCAGGGTCTGAGCCAGTTTGGTTATCCGCGGGTCTCGCATACAATACTCTCCTTAGCTTTTTTCCGGTGATGCGCCCCGCCAGGGGGCGTTCAATCATATATGTGACCAGGGCTGATATCACAAGGCTGATCAAAAGCGCCAGCAGCACATAGGGCACCTGCCAGGCCAGCTCCCCGGTCATGTGGGGCTGGTTGGAGGCGCTTGGCGGGAAGCCCCAGCGCTTCATCTGCGCCGCCACCACCTGGTGCCACATGTAAAACTGGAAGGAGATGGCGCTGAGGAAGCGCGCCACCCGGTTGCCCAGCAGCAATCGGATGCCCGTGAGCCCCAGGGAGCTGCCGATAAACACCAGACACAGCAGCACCGACAGCGGAAAGCGCCGCATCATCTGCCCGTTCCTCAGCGCCTGGATGCCCTTTTCAGCGGCCTGACCCCGGATCAGCCAGGCGATCACCACCAGGCTCACCAGGGTCACCCCGGTCATCACCAGGCGCGTCATGCCGCCATCCTTCATATGCCTGCGCAGCCAGGCATAGGCCCATGCCGCCAGAAAGCCGTTCAAATACACATCCATGAAGGCGGGCAGCTGGTTTACCAGCATGGCGCTGTCACCCTGGGTCATGGCCCAGGCCCGGAAGCCGAAGCTGACTGCCAAGGCGCCCAAATAGGTCATGACCGGCCTTTTCCAAAAGCTCCTGGCCACCAGCGGGAAGATCAGGTAAAACTGCACCTCCACCCCCAGCGTCCACAGCACCCCGTTCAAGGGGGTGAACAGGTTGGAAAACTTGAACCAGGGGTGGGTGAAGGTGAGGTGGGCCAGCCAGTCCCGGATCGCCTGCCAGGCGGTGGCATAGCGCCGCTCAGGCAGCGCCACCACCAAAAACACCACCAGGAGATTGAGCACATAGCTGGGCACAATCCGCGCTATGCGCCGGCGGTAAAAGCCGGGAAAGGCGATGTCGCCTCCGCCCGCCACACGCCTTTGCGCATGGGGCAAAAACAGCAGGAAGCCGCTTAAGAGCAGCATCCCGTCCACCCAGATGTAGCCTGTGCGCAGCCAGGGGTCAAGGCTGACGCGCGCCCCCAGCATCCTGACCTCTGGCGCCCACCAGCTCTGCTGCCAGTAGTGGAAGCAGGCCACTGAAAACACCATCAGCCACCGCAGGCCATCCAGCGCTGGCAGATAGCCCGGGCGGGGCCGGGCAGCGTGTTTGCGGTATGCGGCGCGCAGCCGCCCGGTCACGGCGCCGCCTCAACCACCTTGGTGAACTTGTAAAGCTTCTTTGTGGGCGTGTGCCTGAGGGTCATGCGAAGCTCCCGGCTGTCCACGATGTGGTAGTCAACATTCAGCTCATTCGGCCGGTCCCCGGCCTTTAAGGTGAAGTTCTTGGCGAAGAAGTACATCTCCTTGCCCTCAATGCTGCAGGTGCCGTCATCCCGGAAGATGAACACCGCGCCCCGGTCGGTCTTCCAGGTGCCCAGCACCCGGTAGCTGGCCCGGTCCAGCTTCTTGGTGCCGGCGTCCTTGTAGTCAGGGATGTTGCGATAGTACTTCAGCGCCTCATAGGGCTGGTTGTCGTTATACAGCTCATTGGCGTAGAGGTAGTTGGCCTCCTGGTACATGCTGTCGATGTCCGCGTATTTCTCCCCGGTGTTCTGCCGGTCAAGGCCGGACAGCGCATCAATAACCGCCTTGTAGTCCTTGTCCTTCATGCCCTGGGTGGCAGTGGCGTAGGCCACCTCATAGTAGGCGTCGTAGCTGGCCTCCTGGCGGGTGGCGGCGTCCTCATGCTGGGGGATGAGGGCATACAGCTGGGCGGCCCCACCATGGTCGCCCGCGGCCTCCATGGCCTGGGCCTGCTGGTAGACCGCGCCTTCATACAGCTCCTGCGCGTTTTTGTAGCCCAGGATCTCCCGGAGCTGCTCCGCAGCGCCTTTCAGGTCGCTGTCATTGAGCTTGGTCAGCGCCTGCTGGTAGACCGCCTCCTGCCACAGCGTCTGCGCGTCCTGGTAGTCCCCCAGGCGCTTGAGGATCGGCATGGCGGCCGCCTGGTCCCCCGCCTCCATCAGCTTCTGCGCCTGGGCGTACAGCGCCTGCTTCATATACTCCAGGCTCTTCTCATAGTCCCCCAGCTGGGCGAAGCGGTCAATGGCCCCCTGCAGCTCGCCCACCTCAAGCAGGGCGATCGCCCGATTATACTCGGCGCGCTTCAATTCCTCCGCCGTCCCGGGGTAGTTCGGAATCATCGCAAAGGCCTCGGCCGCCGCCTGGTAGTCCCGCTGGTTGGCCAGGGCGATGCCCAGCTCATACCGCGCCTTGGGCGCCAGGACGGGCGCGTCCTGATAGTCCCCCGCCTCCAGGAACAGGTCGGCCGCTTCCTTGAGCCTGCCCTCCGCCTGGGCGGCCAGGGCCAGGTTGTAGCTGCTCTGCTTCACCGCCTCCACGCTTCCGGGGATGTCAGGGGCCTGCTTGAAGTATTCGTTGGCTTTCAGCCACCTGCCCGCCTCCTGCTCCTGAAGGCCCAGGCGGTAGGAGGCCTCCTGGGAGAGGATGGCGCTGTCCCGGTAGGCCAGGATCTGGTCAAACTTCTCCTTGGCCTGCTCATATTTCCCCTGCTGGAGCAGGGCAATTCCCGGCTCATACAGGCATTCGGAGGCCCGCCTGAAAGCATCCAGATAGTCCCCCGCCAGCAGGAATTTCTCCGCCGCCTGGTCATAATCCCCGGCTTCAAACAGCCGGTCCCCCCAGCCGTAGTAGACCTCTTTGAGTTTCAGCTGCGCGCTTGGGCTGTCAGCCAGCTGCTTGAACAGCGCCTCGGCCTGGGCGTATTCCTTTTTTTCCAGGTGGGTGATGGCCGGCCGATACAGGCAGTCCTCCGCCAGCCGGGCGGCGTCCTGGTAGTCCCCCAGGGCCAGCAGCTTCTCCCGGGCAGCCGGATAGTCCAGGTTGTCCATCAGCGCCTGGGCCCAGCGGTAATTGGTCTGCCTGAGGCGCTGGGCGCTGTCCTCATAGCCCCCCAGCTCCCCATACAGCCCTGCCGCCTCCTCAAAGCTGGCGGTGTCCGCCAATAGCCCGGCCCGGGTGTATTTGCTCTGGTTAAAGCGCCGGGCGCTGTCCTGATAGTCATGGAGCGCCGCGTACAGCGATTCAGCGCTCTTGAGCGCCGTCACGGTGCCGGTTGCCGCCAGGTCATTCGCCTTCTGGTAGTCCGCCTCAAGCGCCTGGCTGGGCGCGTCCCGGTAGTCCTCCAGCTTTAAAAACGCGGCCTTGGCCTTGTCATAGTCCTTTTGCAGCAGGGCCTGCTCCGCCTGGTAGTAGTTATAGGCGGGGATGCCATGGAAATACACCAGGTAGGCCGCGCCCAGCAGGATCACCAGGCTCACCAGGGTGACCAGCGTGCGCTTCAGGCGCCGCTTGCGCTTGAGCTCCTTTTTCTCCCGGGCCTCCTGCATGCGCCCGGCCTCTTCCCGGGCAGCCCGGGCCTTTTCCTCCATCTCGCTGTCCAGGCGGAAGATCACCGTTTCGATGGCCGCCTTGTTGAACTTGGTGAACTGGGCGTGCTTCTCCCGCCCGCAGCGCAGGCACTCCGAGGCGCCCGCGGCGTTGGGCCGGCCGCACACGCACACCCACACCGCCCCCTGGTCACTGGGGTAGCCCAGGGCGTCCTCCCCCGCCAACTGCTTGAGCACATCCAGCTGCCGGGAGGGGGCCAGGCGGTTGTCCTGGTATTCGCTCATCTCCCCCGCGCCCCGCCGCCACACGGTGCCATCCTCAAACCACACCTTCTCGATGATGAAGTCCAGGCTGGCTGCCTTCTCCCCATCCTCCACCGCCACCAGCACCTCAAAGGCGCTGCGCGGGTCGCCCTGGAGCCCCTGCACCCGCTCCACCTGGCGCTGGGTCTGCTCCCCCTCCTCATCAAAGCTCAAAAAGGCCGCCTGAATGGACACAACGGCCTTCTCGGAGAGGTTGAACATGTGGAGGCTGACCACAGGGTACGCCGCCGTGGGCATCCTGAAGTGCCACAGCTCCACCGGGCAGGACAGGTCGATTTTCATTTGCTTACCTCAACGATTGTCACTGTGCTCATCCTGATACTCCGCATACAGCGCCTGGCATCCACAAGCGCAGGCGCAAAAAGACCGGCTCATCACAGCGTGAAAGATTGCGCTTGGTCTTACAGATAGGTCATGGACATGCTGACCAGCCGGTCCTCCATGAAGGTGAGGATGAGGCCGGCGTTGCCATTGGGGGAGTCGATCACGTAGTAGAGCGTTGTGTATTCGCTCCCCACCACCAGGCTGCCGTAGGGGGCGGTCTGATCCTTGCCGTAGAGGAAACCGCCCTCCTCGGGCAGCTCGCTCCCGTGGGCAAACAGGCTGATCGCCTGGGCCAGGGGGTTCCCCAACCGCAGGCCCCGGGGGCCGGTGAGCGCGCCTTCGTTCACCGTCACGCGCTCGGCCTTGAGCAGCTTGCCGTCCTTGTCCAGGCTGAACACCGCCTCCACCCCCGGCCACTGCAGGGTGAGCAGCTCGCCCTGGGCGCTCGCCGCCTTGCCCTCGCTCTCAGGCTCGCCCAGGGCGGCCTTGGCGGCTTCCGGCGTCAGGTCAAAAAAGTCCAGGCTGCCGATCTCCATGTCCTCCCGCTCAAGCGGGGTGCCAGGGGCGCCGGCGTTGGAGACCACGCTGTTCTCCTCCTGCAGCTCGGAAAGCCGGGTGATGGCCTGCTGGGCCTCCACCTGGCTCAAGGCTTCCTGGGTGATAAAGGAGCGGATGGCCCGCACCTTGCCCTCGGCAATGGTGTACTGCAGCCCCGCCCGGGCCACGCCGCCGTCCACCTGGTGGTAGACGTTGTACTCAATGAGGCTGATCGCCTGGCCATCCCGCACCACAAAGCCGGTGTAGACCGCAGCGGGCAGCTCCCCCGCGATGTACAGCACCGCCCCGTCCGGGCTCCCGGCCAGGTAGGGGTTGTCATTGGGGTATTTGGCCATCAGCTCCTCTGCTGTGGCGTCAATCGCCAGGCCCCGGGGGTCCGCCAGATCCTTCTGGCCGCTTCCCTCCAGGGTGATGGCGGCGCCCAGCACCACGGAGTCCTCGCTGATGTCCTCGCTGGATAGCGTCAGCTCATAGCCCTTGCCCATGGCGATAAAGCCATCCCCAAGCGGGCGCACCGTGGGCTCGTCCGCCGCCGCCCGGGCCAGGATGGCCTGGTTGAACTGCTCAATCTCAGTCAGGGTGAGGGGGCCGGGCGCGTCCTCCTGCGCCAGGGCCAGGGTGCCGGAGAGCATCAGCACCGCCATCAACAGGGCAATCAGGCGTTTCATGGTTGTCTTCCTCCTTGGGGGGCGCTTAAGGCTTCCCCCTTCTTTCCATTTCCAAAGCCCATGGACAGGGCGTCCACAGGGCAGGCGTTCACGCAGTCACCGCAGCGCACACACTCAGGGTGGTTCAATTGCCTGGTGGGGTCAAGGGCCATGCCGCAGGCCCTGGCACAGGCGCCGCAGCGGATGCAGGTGTCCTCGCTAAAGCGCAGCCGGTACAGCGCCACGGGGTTAAGCGCCCCATACACCGCCCCCAGCGGGCAGAGGTACTTGCAAAAGGGCCGGTAGATCACCACCGATACCAATACAACGAACAGCATCAGCGAAATCTTCCAATAGAACAAGGTTCCCGTCTCATAGCGCGTGGCGCTGCCCGGGTCAATCAGCTCCACCTTGGGCGCGCCCCCGGGCAAATCCAGCGTCAGCCCGCCGGGGAGCGTGGCGGCCCCCGCCGCGGTGGGCGGGAACACCACCAGGGGCACCGCGCCCTCCAGCGCTCCCGCCGGGCACACCAGCTTGCAAAAATAGGGGCTGGATTCCCCGGCCGGGTTCACCAGCAGCAAGGGCAGGGCAATCACAAACACCGCCAGCAGCACATATTTCAACTTCCTCAGCGGCCAGTCCCCCCGGAAGGCCTTCCACTTTTTGGGGAAAGGAATTTTGTGGAGCAGCTCCTGTATCAGCCCGAAGGGGCACAGAAACCCGCACACCATCCGCCCCAGGGTGGCGCCAACCACCAGCATAAAGCCAAACACATACAGCGACAGGTTGAAGCTCCGGCTGCCGATCACCGCCTGCAAAGCGCCAATGGGGCAGGATAACACCGCCCCCGGGCAGGAGTAGCAGTTGAGCCCCGGGTGGCACAGCTGCTTCAGGTTGCCCTGATAGATCTTGCCCGCCGCAAAGCCCGTCACGTAGGAGTTGGTGAGCGCCGCGAAAAACAGCTGGATGGCCAGCCGCCCCCGCACGCGCTCGGTTTTCACCCGCTTAGCCAATGCCGATGCACTCCAGGCAGATTTTGATGGCCTTGTTCAACACCACGGCCACCTCACCCCGCAGGGCGCCCAGCACCATCAGCGCGGCGCCCAGAGCGGAGAGAGGCAGCCACAGCAGGTCAGCCTTCCGTTTTCCCAACCTTTTCCTCCTCCAGATATTTCAGGAATCCGTCGATGATCTTCTGCCAGCCCTCCTTGTCATTGGCGCTGGGCACCACGCTTTTGATGCTGCCGTTTTCATCCACCAACCAGGTGGTGGGCAGCACCTGCACCTGCAGGCCGTAGCTGGGGTCATTCATCAGCACAAAGAGGTTTGCGTCGGGGTTGAGCAGGGGGAAAGAGAGGCCCAGTTTTTCCGCCAGCGCCAGGGCGGCCTCGTTCTTCTCCTCGTTGAGCACCAGCTCCTGGTCCTTCACCGTCATGCCCTCTGAATGCAGGCCGATGATGGTGATCTTATCGGCGTATTCGCGCGCCAGCTCATCCAGGTGGGGCATCTCACTCACGCAGGGGCCGCACCAGGTGGCCCAGATGTTGATGAAGGCGGGCTTGCCATCAAACACCGAGGTGTCAAAGGGCTTGCCGTAGATGTCGTGAAGCTTTAGCTGGGCGAAGAAATTCATCGGCGCCTCAGCGCTATCAGGCGTGGGCTCCGGGGCGACCTGCGTGGCCTGCGTGGCCTGTGCCAGCGCGGCCACGGGGCTCAGGGCCAAAAGCAGGGCCATCAAAAGGCTCAACAGGGAATAGCGGCGCACATTGTTTTTCATTGGATGGATGTTTCCTTTCCGTCCTGGCCTATTCTGGCCAGGAGCCAGGGCGCGGGCTTTGGTTTTTCAGGGGCAAGGGTGAGGGCGGACAAAAGCATCGCCTCCGCCTGCTGGGCCAGCTGATGATCGTTGAAGTGCATCAGCGCCAGCGCCTCTCCCTTTTCCACATGGCAGCCCAAGCGCTTAAGCATAATGTACCCGACTGCCGGATCGATCACATCCTCTTTTTCTCTGCGGCCTGCCCCCAGCATCTGCGCCGCCTGGCCAGCCTGCTGGGTGTCCATGGCGAAAAGGTAGCCGGATGCCGGGGCTATCACTTCCTTTTGGTGCCTGGCCTGGGGAAGCAACCCCGTGTCCGCGCACACCCGGGCATCCCCGCCCTGGGCTTTTATCATCTGGGCCAGCTTCTCCAGCCCCCGGCCCTCATCCAGGGCAGTTTTCAGCATCCCCGTGGCCTTGTCGGTGTCCTCCGCCAGGGAGGAAAGCACCAGCATCTGCGCCCCCAGCGCCAGCGCCACCTCAAGCAGCGGCCCCCCGGTGCGGCCAGAGAGCACCTCAATGGCCTCCTTCACCTCCAGGGCATTGCCCACGTGGCTACCCAGGGGCTCATCCATCCGGGTGATGAGCGCCGCCAGGCGCCTGCCGTTGCGCCTGCCGATATCCACCATCGCCCTGGCCAGGTGCCTGCTTTCCTCCAGCGTTTTCATCAAAGCGCCAGTGCCGCACTTCACGTCCAGCACAATCGCATCCGCCCCGCCGGCCAGCTTCTTTGACATGATGGAGGAGGCGATCAGCGGCACCGAGTCCACCGTGCCGGTCACATCCCTGAGCGCATACATCCTCTTATCAGCCGGGGCCAGCTCCCCGGTCTGCCCCACCACGCAGCAGCCGATTTCCCGGGTGATGCGCAGAAAATCCTCCTCCGGCAGCTCGGTTTTAAACCCCGGAATGCTCTCCAGTTTATCAATCGTGCCCCCGGTGTGCCCCAGGCCCCGGCCCGACATCTTCAGCACCTTGCCCCCGCAGGCGGCCACCAGCGGCCCCAAAACCAGCGTGGTGGTGTCCCCCACCCCGCCGGTTGAGTGCTTGTCCACGGCAATGCCGCCCACATCAGGCTTTAGCATGTCCCCGGTCTGGGCCATGGCCAGGGTGAGCTCCGCCGTTTCCCTTTCGTCCATGCCGTTTAGGCGGATGGCCATCAAGAGAGCCGCCAGCTGATAGTCAGCCGACGCCGGGTCAGCCGCTGCCGCGGCAAATTCCTGAAGCTCCCCGGTGCTCAGCTGCTTCCCGAGTTTTTTGTGGTTGATAATATCAATCAGCGCCATGGCCCCTCCAATAAAAACGCTGGCATGATTATACCATAAGAAAAGCGCGCGGGACAAGGCGGCGCATGGACGCCGGGCAGCCGCTGCGGTATAATCAGACGACCTATCCGCCATTTGGGGAGGGAAAGACGTGTTTGACGCCCATGTGCACTATGCCAAAAGCCACGGGGATGAGGCGCTGGAAGCGATCCTTAAGGAAAACGGCGCCAGCCGCGTGGCGCTTCAGTGCATCCCCCAGATGGATACCCTGCCCACCACGCCGGATGCCCTCCGGTTCAAGCGCCGCCATCCGGACAGCTGCTATGTACTGGGCGAGCTGTCCCGCCTGGCGTATATACGCTTTCAGAGGGATGAGGCCGCCCTGTCGGATTCCCTCCTCACCCAGGCCAAACGCCTGATGGACGCAGGCTGTGACGGCATCAAAATGCTTGAGGGCAAGCCTGACATCCGCCGCAAGTTCCCCATCCCCGATTTTGACAGCGCCGCCTGGGCGCCCTTCTGGGCCTACGCGGAAAAAGAGGGCATCCCCCTCACCCTGCACCTGAATGACCCGCCGGAGTTCTGGGACAAAAGCCGCATGAACCCCTACGCCATCAAGGAGGGCTGGTTCTACGGGCCAGACTGTGTCAGCAACCAGGCCCAGTACGATCAAATGGCCCGGGTATTCAGCCGTCACCCCGGGCTTCACATGCAGCTGGCGCATTTTTACTTCCGCTATGATGACCTGCCGGGCCTTGCCGGGATGCTCACCGCTCACCCCAACCTGCGCCTTGACCTGACGCCTGGCATTGAGATGTATTACAGCCTGTCGGCCCAAGCAGAGGCCGCCCGGGCTTTTTTCGCCCGCTTTGCCACCCGCATCCTCTTTGGCAGTGATACCGGCAGCCGCGCCGCCATCGCCCGCCCGCCCCGGGCGATTGACCCCCTGGAGTCCTCCGCCCGGGTGCGTGTCATCCGCCAGGCCCTGGAAACCACTGGCCCCTATACCTTAAAGCCAGACGGCCGCTACCTGTTTAACATCCCGGAGCGGGCGCTGATGGGCCTGGGGCTCTCGAAAGACCTGCTCCAGCACGTCTATCGGGAAAACGCCCTGGCCTATTTTGGCGCTCATCCTTCCCCCGTGCCCGCAGGCGCGGAAGAGCAGCTGGAGAAATACTTCCAGCGTTTCTCCTAAATACGAAGGGGCCTCTTAGTGCGAAAAATCGGCCTGTGTTTATATACAGGTGAAATATAACGACCCCAGAGATGTTTTTATCGTGTATTTCTCGCATATGATGCAACAGGATAAGCCAGAAATCCAAATAAATAGCAATAAATTGACGCCGTGCGCTTTTTACGAGTTTTGACAATCCATTCTATACATGTTATACATGAAGTCACCGCAAAGAGACCCGAAATGTCATTCAAGCAAGTCAGATTGAGGACGGTTTTCCCCGATTTGTTTTGTGTGTCTGCTCAGGTCTTCTCAATGCAAAAGCAAAAATTGTAGGAGGAAACCTGCCCATGAAAAGAAAATTCGTTGCTCTGCTTCTCATCACCCTGCTTATCACAATGGTCATTGGGCCTGTTCAAGCTGAGGCAAAACCTGAATATAAGTGGAAAATGGCTCTGAATTCCAGCGAAGGCGACAACGCCTATGATACTGGTGCAGTTTTTGCCCAAAAACTATCCGAATTGACCGGCGGCCGTGTGAAAATCGACTTGTATGGAGGCGCAGCGCTTGGTTCAACCACAGAAGTGCTGGAAGGCATGGGAGTCGGGGTTGCAGATATCATGGTGGAGTCAGTAGGGACTCTGGCACCTTTCACCAAATTGGCCAACATTGATGCCATTCCCTACATTTATAACAGTTTTGATCATTTCATGAATGTTTGGAATAGCGATTTGGGCACAGAAATGAAAGATGCCATTGGCAATGCCGCCGGTTTCAAAATCCTTGGCCGGACATTCCGCGGGCCCCGCATTGTAACCGCTACCAAAGAAATGCATACTGTTGAAGATTTTTCGGGCTTTAAGCTGCGCGCTCCCAACTTGGATGTATATTTAAAAACATGGCAGTGGATGGGGGCAGCCCCTATGCCTTTGGCAATGGGTGAAGTCTACACCGCCCTGCAGCAGGGCACCGTGAACGGTCAGGAAAACCCCATGGCAGACTCACTGAACTATGCCTTTGATGAGGTCTGCAAATACTGGATCAAAACCAACCATGTGTATAGCTGCAATGTAGTCATCATGGATCTGAATACATTCAACGGGTTGCCCGAGGACATCCAGGCGGCCGTGGCCGAAGCTGCAATCTATGCAGGAGATGTTGTCAGCGAAAAGCAGCTGGAGTTGATGGTGACAGCTGAAGAAACCCTGAAAGCCCGAGATTGTATCGTAATAGAAGTGGATACCGCTGCGTTTGCAGAGCATTTCAAGGATTTTTCCGCTAAGACCTACCCTGATATCCCTGAGTTTGCAGATTGGGCGGCGAGGATCGCTGAAATGGATGCAGCAAAGTAAGATCTTTATATTAAACTGACAACTAAAGGAGCGTACCCATCTCGGTGCGCTCCTTGTCAAAAGATGAGGTGCAGAATGCTCAAAAAATATTCCAAATTTTTGGATGTGTTGGAAAAGGTTGAGAAAATACTGCTTGTGATTAGCCTGAGTGTCATGACTGTTGTCATTATCTATCAAGTTGTATTGCGTTATGTTTTTTCCGCCTCAAATGCCTGGAGTGAGGAACTCGCAAGATATTTGATGATTTTCGCTGTTATGTTAGCCTCAGCCATTGCCCTGAGAAAGAACAGCCACCTGCAGATCGATATTCTCATCAACCTGTTTAAACCACGTGTGAAGGCAATCTTTACAATTATTTCCACCATTATCGGAATTGTCTTTTTATGTTATCTGTTTGTGTATTCATTAAGTTTATTGAAACTGGGAATGAGAAATACATCTGCTGGTTTGGGTTTTGTAATGGCAATCCCTTATGGATGTATTCCTCTTGGCGTTGTGTTAATGATACTAACCTCTTTGGAGGTAATCTTTCAAAATCTAGAAGGATTACGTCAAGAGAAAGTTGGGGGTAGCAATTCATGAACGAAGGATTGTTTCTGATTCTGGCACTTCTGGTGTTGTCTTTTACGGGTATTCCCATCTATATTGCCTTGGGAATCGGCACCATGGTGGCTCTAGGCATGGCAGATATGCCCATGATTGTCCTACCACAAAAACTTTTCGCGGGGATGAATTCAAGCTCACTCCTTGCGATCCCGTTCTTCATACTGGCAGGAAACCTGATGTCACGAAGCATCACAACAAAACTTGTGGACGTAGCCAACGCGCTGATTGGCTGGGTCCGCGGAAGCCTGGCGGTGGTGACAGTCGCCTCCTCAGCTCTCTTCGGCGCAATCTCCGGCTCAGGCGTGGCCACGGCTTCCGCCATTGGGGGTATCATGATCCCCGCCATGAAAAAGGAGGGCTATGCGGATCATTACGCCGCAGCGGTCAACGCCATTTCATCTATCATGGGGCCGATCATCCCGCCTTCCATCACTCTCATCGTCTATGCGAGCATCACCAATGTCTCTGTGGCCAGACTGTTTATCGGCTCTCTGCTGCCCGGCATCATTCTGGCTACCGTGCTGATCGGCTATAACCTATATTATGGACAGAAACACAAACTCCCCGCCCATGAAAAGATGCCCGTCAAGGAGATTGGGAAAACTGTGGGCAGCAGTATCTGGGCACTGCTGATGCCTGTTATTATATTGGGGGGGATCTTCGGCGGTGTATTTACCCCTACAGAGGCCGCAGCAGTGGCAGTGCTGTACGCGTTGCTGGTTAGCTTGTTTGCCTATCGAGACCTCAAGCTGAAAGAACTGCCCAAGATGCTGGTGAATTCGGCGGTGGCTACAGCCACCATCATGATGATGGTGGGGCTGTCCAAGGCTTCCAGCTATGTGATTGTCACCTCCGGCCTTCCACAAATGCTGTTGGACCTCTTCCCGGCAATTACCAACAACCGTGTGGTAGTGTTGTTGTTGCTCAACATTCTTTTCCTGGTCATTGGCATGCTGATGGAAGCCAACGCCGCTATTGTCATGATGACACCGCTACTTACTTCCCTACTGGCCGCATACAACATTGATCCCTTGCAATTCGGAATAATTATGAGCTTCAACCTGTGCATCGGGTTAGTAACCCCTCCGGTAGGACTATGTATGCTAATGAGCAGCCAGATTGCCGAAACTACCGTGTCCAAAACCATACGGTCCCTGATGCCCATGCTGCTGCTTTCCATCGCGGTGCTGATGCTCATCACCTATGTGCCCGAGCTCACCACCTGGCTGCCATCCCTCATCAAATAAGGAGATAGATTAAAATGGATTTCACCAAAAAAAATGTTGTCGTCACTGGCGGAGCCAGCGGCATTGGCAAAGCCATCGCCGCTGGTATTGTAAAGGGCGGTGGCCACGCCATCATCGTTGACCTGAATCTGGATGCGGCGAAAGCTGCTTGTACAGAATTAGGCAATGCCAGTGCCTACCGCATTGATATGGGAGACAGCGACAATGTGCGTACCGTCATGGCTCAGGTGCTACAGGATCTGGGACAGGTGCATGTGCTGGTGAACAACGCGGGCATCGTCAGCACCAAAGCGTTTGAGGATGTTGATCAGGCAGAATGGAACCGGGCGGTTGCCATCAACCTGACTGGCGTATATACCGCCATCAGCGCCCTTTACCCCTCAATGAAAGAAAAAGGATACGGCAGAATCGTCAACATTTCCTCCGTCGCCGGCAAGCGCGGCGGCGGCCTCTTGGGCACCAGCGCCTATGCCGCCACAAAGGCTGGCGTCATCGGGTTGACAAAGGCTGTTGCGCGTGAGGGCGCGCCCCACGGCATCGCCTGCAACTGCGTATGTCCCAGCTATACCCTGACCCCCATGACCGCTATCATGGACGAAGAGAAAACTAAAAAGGTGCTCTCAACAATCCCCCTGGGACGGGGTGCCCAACCTGAGGAGATCGCCAACATGGTGCTGTTTTTCGCCTCCGATCTGGCAAGCTTCGCCACTGGTGAAATCAGCGACTGTGACGGCGGCGTGACCATGGACGGCTGAGGCCGCCTGAACGCCAGGAAAAACAGCTGCCCTTTAAAAGGCGGCTGTTTTCTTTTCAGGATATTGAGGCTGCTATAGCGCGCCAGTCCTTATGGCAGGCTGATGATGTCCTTCCCCGGCACATCAAAGCCCACCCGGAAGCGCAGGAAGAGGTAAGTTGCTTGAGCGCTCTCCGGCAGTGGGATCCAGGTATCAAGCGGCAGGGGGTTTTCTTCCAGCACATCCAGGTCCTGCTTCACAAATTCTGCCGGATCATGAAACAGGGTCATGTAGTGTATGTCCACCGTCTCCCTGTCATCCGCGGGCTTAAAGGAGAGCATCATCTGCCCCTCTTTGATGGTGATGGCGAGCGTACCAATCACATAGCGGTTGGAGGCGATCACCCGCACTTCCTGTGTGCCCTCCTGGCTCACATCAAGCGGCACATACCTATACCGGATGCGGAAGTCCCGGCCCATCATGCCCGGGAACTCCTCTCCCTCAAGGGTCGCCGTGCGCCCCTCAATGCGGGTGAGTTTGGGCAGGCTCTGGAAGGCAAGCGGCGTGCCGCACACCAGGCAGCGCTGCAGCTCCTCGCCTTCCCTCAGGTCCGTAGCCTTCTGGATCAACTCCCAGTTCCCAGGGGTGTGCCCCGTGGGCTCGGTGAAGAAATCCAGATAGCCATAGCCGCAGGCCGTGCAGGTGAAGTCGGTGTAGCCGCCTTCAGTGCAGGTGGGCGGAACCACCTCTTCCTTGAAGGTGCAGTCAAACGTTTCCTTGTGGCTGGGGTCAGTCTTGCAGGTGTGGGTGTGGCTGCCGTCATCGTTTGAAACCCACGCGCCCCAGTCATGCCCCAGCTTCGGCGTAATCCCGGTCTCAAAGCCATAGCCGCACAGCGTGCAGGTGAACTGGGTGTAACCATCCTCCGTGCAGGTGGGGGGCTCCACCGCGCTAATCAGGGTGCAGTCCTCCGTCTTCTGATGGCTGGGGTCCGTCTTGCAGGTGCAGGTATGGGTGCCGTCGTTGTTGTTCAGCCAGTCACCCCAGGTGTGCCCGGTGGGGTCGGTAAAAAAGTCCCAGTACCCAAAGCCGCACACGGTGCAGGTGAACTGGGTGTAACCGCCCTGCGTGCAGGTGGGTGGGAACAGCTCCTCCTTGAAGGTGCAGTCCGCGGTCTGGCTGTGGGTGGGCAGGGCGCTGCAATTGCGGCTATGGGTTTTGAGGTCATCGTTGTCCTTCCAGGCGCCCCACACATGGGTATGGGTGATCTCAAAGCTGGCCGTGCTCACCCCCGTGTAGTTGCCCATGCCGGTGGCGCTCACCTGGGCGGTGCCCACCGCGGTGTTCTTCTGGTAGCTGACGGTGAAATCCCTATCCAGCACAAGCCCCGTGATGGTGACCGCGGGGGTTTTGGCGCTGCCGTCATAGGGGGTCGTGGTATAGGCCAGGCTGGCGATGGGGGGCAGGGGCAGGGACAGATATTGGATATTGAAATTCGCGGAGACAGAGCCAGCCTCCACATTGCTGCCTTTGCTGGTGAGCGTCACCTTGGCCTGCCCCGCCGCCGTGTTGTTGCTGTAAACAATGTTGAAATTGTCCAGCGGAAGGGCGGGATTCAGGCTAAGGGCCGGGGTGATGGCCGACCCGGTGTACACCTGGTCGGGGATGGCATTGATTGTGGGCAAGGGCGCTTTGTTGATGATGAGTTGGTCGCTAAGAGCATTGGTGTAAATGCCCAGTGGATAGACGGTCCAGGTGCCGCCGGGGACATCAACATTCAAGTAATACTCAACGGTGTAATCGACTCCCTCCACCAATGTATAGCTTCCGTCAATCATTTGCAACACGGGACAGTTTGGCAGGCCGCTATAGGTGAAGGAACTTGGGCCGATGATTCTGACGGCGGGCAGGGGTTTAGCCATCGCGGCAAGGGGCAGGGCCAAAAGCAGCGCCAGAACCAATAAACAGGCAAACAAACGTTTCATAAACCAACCTCCCTGTGTTTCTATCCTTGGTATCTCCCGGGCGCATGCACGCCCGGTGGAGTGGTGAAACAACGATCCAGGCTGATGATATCGCTGCCTGGCAGGCGGCGTATATAGCCCATTTGGGCTATTTTGCGCGGGCAAAAGATGTCAGTGCCTGTCACCTGCCCCGCGTGTTAGCCTCATTCCAAAGGAGGGAGGACATGGCAGGGGAGGACATCCGGGAGATCAAGGCGATGGCGCTGGCGCGGCTGCGCTCATTGGTTGAGGAGGGCAAGCTCTCAGCCGCTGATCTGATCCGCGTTCTGGCAATGGACGAAGGGGAGCAGGAGGCGGGCGGCGACTTTGAAATCCGCCTGGTGGGGGATTGAGCGCCCCGCGGCTGCTGGTGCCAAGAAGGGCATTTAACCAGGCCTTCCTGCCCCATCTGCACGCGCGGGAGCGCGTGCAGCTGTTTTACGGCGGGGCGGGCAGCGGCAAAAGCGCCTTTCTGGCCAGCCGGGCGGTGCTGGATGCCCTGTGCGGGCGCAACACCCTGGTGGCCAGGCAGGTGGCCCGCACGCTCAAATCCAGCTGCTTTGCCGAGGTGCAAAAGGCCATCCGCCGCCTGGGGCTGGCCCGCTTTTTTTCGGTTAATCAAAGTGAGCTTCGCATCACCTGCAAAAGAAACGGCGCGCAGATTCTGTTCACCGGCCTTCTGGATGTGGAAAAGGTGAAGTCCATCACCCCGGCCCGGGGCGCCCTCAGCGATATCTGGGTGGAGGAGGCCACCCAGGTGAGCCGCCAGGCCATCAAGCAGCTGGAAAAGCGCCTGCGGGGCAAAAGCGCCCACAAAAAGCGCCTCACCCTCTCCTTTAACCCGGTGAGCCGCCAGCACTGGCTATACCAGGAATACTTTGGCGGCGTGCCCGAGGGGCAAAGGGTTTTCCGGCGGGACAACATCCTCATCATGCACAGCAGCTACCGGGATAACCGCTTTTTAACCGCGGACGACACACAGGCCCTGGAGGCCGAGCGGGACCCCTACTTTCGGGATGTGTACACCCTGGGCCTATGGGGCCAGGTGGGCGGCGCCATCCTGACAAACTGGCGGGTGTCCCCCATCCTCCCCGGCGAGGTGACAGAGCCCCTGCGCCTGGGCCTTGACTTTGGCTTTGCCCAGGACCCGGTGGCCGCCATCAAGGTGAGCCTGGACAACAAGCGCAAGCGCATCCTGATTCTGGACGAAATCTACGAGCGGGGCTGGCACAACGCCCGCCTGGCGGAGGCGCTCAAGCCCTTTGCCGATAGACACCCCATCACCTGTGACAGCGCCGAGCCCAAATCCATCATCGAGCTGAGGCGGCTTGGCATCCAGGCGCGCGCCGCCAAAAAGGGGCCGGGCAGCCTGATGCATGGCATCCAGTGGCTAAGCCAATATGAGATCATCATCGCACCCCACTGCGTGCACCTGCAGGAGGAGCTTGCAGGTTACCGCTGGCGGGAGAGCCGGGAGGGCGGGCAGCTGCCCATCCCCCAGGGGGAAGACCACCTGATTGACGCCCTGCGCTACGCCCTGGAGGCCGACAGCACCGGCAAGGTGGCGGGCTGCATCAGCCGGAGCATCTGAAAATTTTCGGATCAACTGGCATTTGAGGTCTGCCTATCGTCTAATAGGTGAAGGGAGGTGAGGTGGCGGTGGAAAAGGAGCAGAGGCTTGAAGCCTGGCTCACAAGCTACGGGGATGCGGTTTTGCGCATGTGCTATGTCTACCTGGCTGACCGCCACTTAGCACAGGACGCTGTGCAAGATACCTTCCTGAAAGTATGGCACCATATGGACCGCTTTGAGGGACGAAATGAGGCCTCTGAAAAGACCTGGATCATGCGCATTGCGATCAACACCTGCAAGGACTACAGGCGCTCCGCCTGGTTTAAGCATGTGGACCTGGCAAAAGCCCTGGAGGACATGCCCCTGGCAGCCCCTGACACCACGGAGGAATCCCGCGCGCTGTTTATGGACGTGATGCGGCTTCCTGACAAGCTCAAGCAGGTGATCCTGCTGTACCACTTCCACAACCTCACCATGGCCCAGACGGCGGATGCCCTTCGCATCAGCCGCCAGGCCGTGCAGTACCGGCTCAAGAAAGCCTATCAGCTGCTGGGCGACCTGCCCGAAAGGAGCGTGCGGGATGAATAAGCCCATCACAGACTGCATCAGCGAAAACCTGGCGGGGCTTTACATCACCCCGGCACATCATCAGCAGCTGATGCAAAACATCACAGGAGGAACAAAAGTGAAAAAGAAATTGACCTTAAGCCTGATAATGGCCCTGGCCTTTATCTTGCTGGCTGTCACAGCCCTGGCCGCCATCGTCCTCACCCGCTCACCCCAGGCGGACGCCCTGGCCCGCGCCAGGAAAGCGCTCGTGGAAAAATACGGCCTGACCCACGCCACCCTGGGCAACTTCAGCGCCTTTGACAAGCAGGAGGGCGACCAGTGGACCGTGCGTTTCACCTCCGGCTTCCTGCACCCCTCCCTGGTGGGCGAATACAAGGTGATCCTTGACAAAAACAGCGCCCAGGCCAGCTGGAGCTTTGACGATGTGGACAGGGCCACCTGGGAAAAGGCGGGCCTGGAATCCCCGGTGTGGGGCCAGCCGCAATTGGCGCAGGCCCTGAGCAACCCCGAGGCGGCTGACGCCATCAACATGAAGCGCTATCAGGAAAACCCCACGCCGCCTGACCCCAACATGCCAGACCCCAAGGTGCTGGAAGGCCTGGACAAGGACGCGTCCTACTGGAATGGCGAGATCGTCCGGGACGCCACCCCCGGCCAGGGTGACCTGACGCGCGAGCAGGCCCTTGAAATCGCTTATCAGGCCTTTGCGGAGGATTTTGGCCTCACCAGGGCGGAGCTGGAAGCCGGCACCATCAACCACGCGAACTTCCACACCCGGGATAGCGGCGGCACCCTCTGGGGCTTTGGTATTGTCATCGAGAAAGACGGCATGCTCATGGACTGTGGCATCATGATGGATGGCAAAACCGGCGAGGTGCTTTATACCAACGTCATCACCGGCGGGAACGGCTAAACCCTGGCTTCCTGACCCCGGCACCCGGCAGCCACCGCAAAGCGCGGTGGCTGTTTTATTTGGGGGCTTGCAATGCGCCCGGGTGTATGGTAGTCTGCTTGTCAGACAGGTGAAAATATTGAACGGCTGCAACGCAGCAGAATGAGGAGTTGGAAATGGCACACTATCCAGGCGGAGTATGGCCGGTGATGTTAACCCCCTTCACAAATAAGGGAGCGATTGATGAAGGCGCCCTGAAGGCCTTGGTGGATTGGTATATAAAGGGCGGCGTGGACGGCTTGTTCGCCTCCTGTCAGTCCAGCGAGATCTTCAACATGGATTTTGAGGAGCGCATGCGTATCGCGCGCATCACGGTGGAGGCGGCGGCTGGCAGGGTGCCGGTGGTGGCGTCCGGCTTTACCGATTATGCGCTGGATGACCAGGTGACAAGCATCAAGGCGATGGCTGACACCGGGGTTGACGCGGTCATCCTGCTCACCAACCGGCTGGCTTTGGAGGATGAGGGCGATGATATCCTGCTCAAGCGTCTGTTTGCGCTGCTGGATAGCATTCCACAGGATATTCACCTGGGGCTGTATGAATGCCCCCATCCCTATAAGCGCCTGCTCTCCCTGCCCATTCTGAAAGAAGCGGCGGCCACCGGACGGTTTTACTTCTTAAAAGACACCTGCTGCGATGCTCAGATGATCAGCGCCCGGGTGAAAGCCATCGCTGGCAGCCACTTGAAGCTGTACAACGCCAACACCACCACCCTGCTGCAATCCCTCAGGGACGGGGCGCCGGGGTATTCGGGCGTCATGGCCAACTTTCACCCCCAGCCTTATGTGTGGCTGACGCGTCATATCAACCACCCCAACGCAGACATGGTGCAAAGCCTGCTCACCTGCGCCTCCCAGATCGAGCGACAGTATTATCCGGTCAATGCCAAATACCACTTGCAGGCTGTTGAAAATCTGCCCATGGACATCTTCTGCCGCACCAGGGACGCCAGTGGATTGACAGAGACCTTCCGCGAAGAGGTGCGGCAGATGGATAGGCTGGTGCGCGCTGTCGCCACGGATTTGTGCGTGTAACAAAGGAAAAAAGCATGATGAACACATTTGGTCACGAGCCCCTCAACACGGCCCATCTGTATGAACAGGTGGCTGATTTGATGGAGCAGGAGATCATCAGCCGCAGGCTGGATGGGGAGGAGTTGCCTGGTGAACAGGCCCTGGCCAACCGTTTCCATGTCAGCCGCGCCAGCATCCGGGAGGCCATGAAGCTGCTTCGTGAACGCGGCCTGGTGGATTCCAGGCGCGGCAGCGTCAGCATGATCAGAAAGCCGGAGGCCGGCAACCTGTCCGCCATGGTATCCCGCATTATCCGCATGGATGATATAGGCTATCATGATATCTATGGCGTGCGCATCATCATGGAGCTGGAGGCGGCACGCCTGGCAGCCCTTCACGCAAGTGAACAGGATCTGTCCGCCATGCGGAAGCAGCTGGCCATTTTAAAAGACCGCGGCATCTCTGCCGACCTGCGCCGGGACACTGACTTCGCCTTTCACCTGCTGATCGCCAAGGCGGCAGGCAACCGGCTGCTGGTGCTGCTGGTGGAGACCATGTCAAACGTCTTTAAGGAGATGATCAACGCCGGCATCTTTGTGCTGGGCGGCATTGATGATGCCATCGTGCGGCATGACAAGATCTACCAGGCGCTTTTGAGCAAGGATCCGGCTGCCGCGCAAACCGCGATGCTGGAGCACCTGGAGCAATCCCGGCACCACGTGGCTGTGTACCAAAGCGCCCGGAAGAAATAAAAACTTCCTCTGCCCGCGGGCAGGGTGAATAAATCAAGGAGGCATCCCATGAAAAAAACATTGTCCCTTTTACTGACAGCCCTGTTACTGATGAGCCTGGCCCCCCTGGCAATGGCGGATCTGGGCCCGGAGGTCAAGCTGGTCGCGACCCTGACCGCGGTTTCCACCGACACCCACGCCCAGGCGATGAAGGTCTTCAAAGAAAAAGTTGAGGAACTCTCCGGCGGCAACATCAAGGTGGAGCTGTACACCGACGCCGTGCTCTTCACCCAGGAAGAGGAACTGGTGGCCGTGGTGGGCGGTGACGCCGACATGACGCTGACCAGCGCCTCCTGGCTCACCACCGGCTCCCCCTGGATTTCCATGTTCACAGCAGGCTATGTGTTCAAGAACTATGACCACATGACCAAGGTGCTCAACGGCGATATCGGCAAGGATGTGTTTGAGCGCGTTTCCAAGGAGCAGGGGCTGCTGCCCCTGGCGGCGTTCTATCTGGGCAGCCGGGAAATCTCCCTCTCTCAGGACAAGGCCATCAAAACCCCCGAGGATCTGAAGGGCATCAACCTGCGCATGCCCAACACCGAAGCCTGGCTGTTCCTGGGCCGTGCCCTGGGCGCCAACCCCACCCCCATTTCCTTCTCTGAATTGTATCTGGCGCTGCAAACCGGCGTGGTGGACGGACAGGACAACCCCCTGCCCACCGTGGAGAGCGCAAAGTTCTACGAAGTGCAAAAATCCATCACGCTGACCCACCATCTGGTTGACTCGGTGTGGCCGGCCATCAACACGACCAAGTGGGAAAGTCTGACCCCCGCCCAGCAGGACATCGTGCGCCAGGCCGTGGAAGCCGCCCGCCAGTTCTGCGATGATACCAACAATGAGCGGGAAGCCAACCTGGTCGCCTTCTTCAAGGAGAAGGGCCTGAGCATCTATGAAGCGGATGTGGATGCCTTTACCAAGCATGTGACCGATTTCTACCTCAACGATCCGATTTCCGACTCCTGGGACAAGGATCTGCTGAGCAAAATCCAGTCCATGGACTGACACGCCTTCTGGCTCCCGGCAGCTTGCTGCCGGGAGCTTTCCCTTGACTGACCGCGGAGGGATGACCATGCCAAACGGGCCAAACAACACGATGAAAAAGGGGTTTGCGCTGCTGCGTAACCTGGTGGAGCTCTATATTCCCGGACTCAGCTTTGTGCTGATGTTCTTAACCTTCATCTGGCAGATATTTTGCCGCTATGTGCTGCGCGCCCCTGTATCCTGGGCATATGAGGTCACCGTGGCGTGCTACCTGTGGATGGTGATCCTCGGCGCCTGTTACGCCCAAAGAGGCCGCAACCATGTGACATTCACCCTGGTGTATGACCGGCTGGACACCAGGCGCAAGGCCCTCATCTCTTTTTTGGGCAACCTCCTGATGCTGGTGGCCTTCGCCTATGCCTTTGTGCCCAGCATTGAATTTATCCTGTTCATGAAAATGCAGAAAACCAGCGTGCTCAAAATTGGCCTTGATATCATCTATCTGCCTTATATTCCATTCATGGCCATCATCATGCTCTATGCCCTGGTGGATATTTACCGGGATTTCCGCGTGTTTGCAGGAATGGCCTCCGAGGAGGAGGTTCAGAAGATGCTGGAGAAGACCCGTTCCGAGGTGCAGGAGGCCATTGACGAGGCAACGAAGGAGGAAGAGGCATGAGCTTGGCGCTGATTGTTTTTCTGATTGTTTTTGTGCTGGTGTTTTTGCTGCGCATGCCCATCCCCATGGGCCTGATGGTGGCCTGCATCTTCTATTTCATGGTCTCCGGTGACCCTGTGAAGATGGTGGCGCAGCAGACGCTGAAAACCTTTTACACAAACTATACCATCATCGCGGTGCCCTTGTTTGTGTTCGCGGCCAACGTCATGAACTCCGGCAAGGTGACCGATAAGGTGTTTGGCTTTGCCAAGGGCTTTGTGGGGCGGTTCAAGGGCGGCCTGGGGCATGTGAACGTGCTGGCCTCCCTGGTTTTTTCTGGTATGACGGGCTCTGCCATTGCGGATGCCTCAGGCCTGGGCAAAATGGAGATTGATTCCATGCGGGCTGAGGGCTATGACGATGGCTTCTCCTGCGCCATCACCGCGGCCTCAGCCACTATCGGGCCGGTGTTTCCCCCCTCCATCCCCATGGTTATCTATTCCATGCTCTCGGGCGCGTCGGTTGGCGCGCTGTTTATGGGCGGCATGGTGCCAGGGGTGCTGTTGGCTGTGGCGCTGATGCTGTACGTGGCCTATATTGCCCACAAGCGCAACTATCCCCGGAGTGAGAAGGTGGGCGCCAAAGCCTTTCTGCGCTATTCCCTGGCCGCCTTCCCCGCCATCCTCACCCCGGTTATTCTGCTGGTGGGCATCTATACCGGGGTGATGACCCCCACAGAGGCCGGGGCTGTGGCAGGGCTGTATGCCATGCTCATCGCCATCTTCGCCTACCGGATGCTCAGCTGGGAGGGGCTAAAATCAGTCCTCAAGGATACCGTGCGCTCAGTGGGCTCGGTCTCCCTGATGATCGGCGCTGCCACCTGCATCAGCTATATCATCGCCAAAGAGCAGATCGCGGTCAGGTTGGGCGAGATGATTCTGGGGCTGACATCCGATAAAGCCATGTTTTTGCTTGTCACCAACCTCTCCATCCTGCTTCTTGGCATGTTCATTGACACCTCGGTGATTCAGGTGGTGTTTGTCCCTATCCTGATTCCTGTTGCCAGGGCGCTGGGGATTGACATGGTGCATTTTGGCGTGGTCTGTGTGCTCAACATGATGATCGGCCTGTCCACGCCGCCCTTTGGCATGCTGCTGTTTATCACCAGCGGTGTTTCCGGCACTCCGCTCAAGGATGTCATCAAGGAGATCTGGCTGCCCATCGGCGTGATGCTGGTGGTGCTGGCGGTCGTGACGTATATGCCTGACGTGGTGTTGTTTTTGCCGCGTCTTCTGATCAATTATCAGGGATAATTTGCCTTTTTGTCATGTTGAAAAGTGGTCAAGCATGTGATAGGATGGCTGTAAACAATGCGCCATGCTACCCAGGCATATAAGGCATGATTGGCCTTATAAAATAGATAAAAGGAGACTGCTTTATGAAGAAATTGGTAACCCTGTTATTGGCCGCTGTGATGATCCTGTCAGTGGGCTCAGCGCTGGCTGCCCAGAAGGTGGGCGTGGCCATGCCCACCAACTCCCTCCAGCGCTGGAACCAGGACGGCGCCAACATGAAGGCCCAGCTGGAAAAGGCCGGCTACGAGGTGGATTTGCAATATGCCAACAACGACGTGGCCACCCAGGTCAGCCAGGTGGAAAACATGATCCTGGGCGGCGCTGAGGTGCTGGTGATCGCCTCCATCGACGGCTCCTCCCTGGGCACGGTGCTGCAGACCGCCAAGGACGAGGGCATCAAGGTCATCGCCTATGACCGGATGCTGACCGACACCCCCAACGTGGACTACTACGCCACCTTTGACAACTACAAGGTGGGCACCATCCAGGGCCTGTTCCTGGAAGAGAAACTGGATCTGAAAAACGCCGCCGGCCCCTTCAACTTTGAGCTGTTTGCCGGCTCCCCGGACGACTCCAACGCCCGCTATTTCCATGGCGGCGCCTGGGACATCCTGAAGCCCTACTATGACGAGGGCAAAATCGTGGTCAAATCCGGACAGACCGACTTTGAGACCATCGCCATCCTGGGCTGGGGCACCAAGGACGCCCAGGCCCGCATGGACAACCTGCTGACCTATTACGCCGACGGCACGAAGCTGGACGCGGTGCTCTCCCCCAATGACTCCCTGGCCCTGGGCATCACCAACTCCCTGCAGGCCGCGGGCTACACCCTTGACAACTTCCCCATCATCACCGGGCAGGACTGCGACGTGACCAACACCAAGAACATCATCCTGGGCTACCAGGCGATGAGCGTGTTCAAGGACACCCGCACCCTGGCGGAGCAGGTGGTGAAGATGGTTGAGGCCATCCTGAAGGGCGAGGAAGTGGAAGTGAACGACACCACCACCTATGACAACGGCGTGTTTGTCATCCCCTCCTACCTGTGCGACCCGGTGTTTGCCGACAAGGACAACTACAAGGAGCTGCTGATCGACTCCGGCTACTACACCGAGGAGCAGCTGAAGGTCGACTAATCTTCATCTCCGTTTTATTCCGGGGAAGGGCGGTGGCACACACCGCCTTTCCCCCCTGCCTTATCAAAAGGGGGATAGGCCATGGCCCAGGCACTGCTTGAAATGCGCGGTATCACCAAAACCTTCCCAGGCGTTAAGGCGCTTGACAATGTAAACCTCACCGTTGAAGAGGGCGAGATTCACGCCATCGTGGGGGAGAATGGTGCTGGCAAGTCCACGCTGATGAATGTGCTCTCCGGCGTCTATCCCTATGGCTCCTATGAGGGCGAAATTTTCTTTGATGGCCAGGAATGCCGGTTTATGAACATCAAGGATTCCGAGCACCTGGGCATTGTCATCATCCACCAGGAGCTGGCGCTGGTGCCCTATTTATCCATCGGGGAAAACATGTTTCTGGGCAACGAGCAGCTGGGCTTTGGCGGCATCAACTGGGACCTCACCTATCAGAACGCCGAAAAGCACATGCGGGAGGTGGGGCTGAACGAGTCCGCCCGCACGCTGATCAAGGACATCGGCGTGGGCAAGCAGCAGCTGGTGGAGATCGCCAAGGCGCTGGCCAAAAACGTGCGGCTGCTGATACTGGACGAGCCCACCAGCTCCCTCAACGACGAGGACAGCCTGAACCTCTTAAACCTCCTCAAGAAATTCCGGGAGGAGCGGGGCATCACCAGCATCATGATCTCCCACAAATTAAACGAAATCGCCTACGTAGCCGACAAAATCACCATCCTCCGGGACGGCAGCACCATCGAAACCCTGGATAACCGCGGGGAGGGCGTGTCTGAGCCGCGCATCATCAGGGGCATGGTGGGCCGTGAGATGGTGGACCGCTTTCCGGCGCGCGTGCCGGACATCGGCGAGAAGGCCCTGGAGATCGCGCACTGGACGGTGTATCACCCCCTGTATACCGAGCGCAAGGTGGTGGACGATGTGTCCATCAGCGTGCGCCGGGGCGAGGTGGTGGGGATCGCGGGGCTCATCGGTGCCGGGCGGACGGAGTTGTGCCAGTCGGTCTTTGGCCGGGTGTATGGCACCAGGATATCCGGCACCATCAAAAAAGACGGCCAGGAGATCGAGCTTAACAGCGCCGCCGACGCCATCGCCCGCGGCTTTGCCTATATCACCGAGGACAGAAAGGGTGACGGGCTGGTGCTGACCAACTCCATCTCCCACAACATCACGCTGTCGCGCCTGGAGCTGGTGAGCCAGCGGGGCGTGATCGATAAGGACCGGGAGCAGCAGGCGGCGGAGGACTACCGGGAGAAGCTGAGCATCAGGACGCCTGACGTGGAGCAGTTTGTGGGCAACCTCTCCGGCGGCAACCAGCAAAAGGTGCTGGTGGGCAAGTGGATGTTCGCCCAGCCCGACATCATGATGCTGGATGAGCCCACCCGGGGGGTTGACGTGGGTGCGAAGTATGAGATATACAGCATCATCAACCGCCTGGTGGGCGAGGGCAAGGCGGTCCTCATGATTTCATCGGAGCTGCCGGAGCTGCTGGGCATGTGCGACCGCATCTATGTGATGGTGGAGGGCCGCATCGTGGGCGAGCTGCCGCGGGCGGAGGCCTCCCAGGAGATCATCATGGACATGATTATGCAGGCGAGCAAGGGGGCGCAAACCACATGGGCAAGCTGAAAACCTCTTTTTCAAAGAACCTCAAGCAATTCGTGATGCTGATCGCGCTGGTGGTCATCATCGTGTTCTTCCAGCTTTTGACCCGGGGCACCCTGCTGAAGCCCATGAACGTGTTCAACCTCATCAACCAGAACGCCTATGTGGTGGTGCTGGCGGCGGGCATGCTGGTGTGCATCCTCACCGGCGGCAACATCGACCTGTCGGTGGGCTCGGTGGTGGCTTTTGTGGGCGCCTGCGCCGGCACCTTCATGATCACCTGGAAGTGGGACCCCTACCTGTCCACCCTCCTGTGCCTTATGATCGGCATTGTGATCGGTGCCTGGCATGGCTTTTGGATTGCCTATGTGCGCATCCCTGCCTTTATTGTGACGCTGTCCGGGCAGCTGATTTTCAGGGGCCTGACCCTCATTGTGCTCAAGGGGCTGACGCTCTCGCCCTTCCCCCGGGCCTTTATGAACCTGTCCACAGGCGCCATCGGCAACTTCCTGGGCTTTCTGGACCCGGGCCTGGGGCTTAGGAACTTCACCAGCCTGGTGATCGGCCTGGTGCTGGCGGCGGTGGTGATCGCCATCCAGCTGAAAAAGCGCGCCGACCGCAAGCGCAAGGGCTATTCCTATGAGGGCCTGGCCGCCACCCTGGTGCGGGCGGTGGTGATCGCGGCCGCCATCACCTATTTCTTCTGGATCCTGGCCCACTACACCGGGGCCCCGGTGGTGCTCATCACGGTGGGCATCGTGCTGATGGTGTACTCCTACCTGACCAGCAAGACCGTGATGGGCCGCCACCTGTATGCCGTGGGCGGCAACGAGAAGGCCGCCCGGCTCTCCGGGGTGAAGACCGACAAAATCAAGTTCCTGGCCTATGTGAACATGAGCTTCCTGGCCGCAGTGGCCGGCCTCATCTTCTCTGCCCGGCTCCAGTCCTCCTCCCCCCAGGCGGGCATCGGCTTTGAGCTGGACGCCATCGGCGCCTGCTTCATCGGCGGCGCCTCCGCCTATGGCGGCATTGGCACGGTGGGCGGAACGCTCATAGGGGCGCTGATCATGGGCGTGCTCAACAACGGCATGTCCATCATGGGCATCTCCATCGACGTGCAGCAGGTGGTCAAGGGCCTGGTGCTCCTGGCCGCGGTGGCCTTTGACGTGATCTCCAAGCAGAAAATCTCCCTGCCCTTCCTCCAGCGCCTGATGAGCCGGCGCAGGTGAGGGAGGCGCTGCGCCGCGCTTTCCGCGCCTCTGATAACCGGAAAATGGTGGAGGCGCTGTATCGTTTCTTATGTGAGGCTTGGGGGATTTCCCCCGGCCTCGGTTTTTTGATGCCGGCGGGCTATGAGCAGGCCCACGCCAGCTATGACCCGGACAACGGCAGCATCCACCTGAACCCCACGCTGCTGGCGGGCTCACGGGTGGCATGTGCCTATTATTTCCTGCATGAGATGCGCCACGCACAGCAATATCTCCGGCCCCAGGACTTTCCCCCGGAGGTGACGCGCGGCCTGTCCTATGTGGTTCAGTATGACGGGAAGTGCTTCAAAAGGGATAGTGATGGCTGGAAAAGCTGCCAGTTGGAAGGGCCAGAGGCCTATTTCACCGAGCTTTACCTGGCCCAGCCCCATGAGCTGGACGCAGGGGATTTCGCCTATGAGACAGTCAGAAGCCTGGCGGATGCGCGCGAGGCGGAGGAACTGGAGGCCCTCTACCATTTCTGGCAGCCGGCTTATCAGGTGATCAGAACAGCGGAGATGCCGATGGCGCTGGATGCAGTGTATCGGCGGATTGATGCGGCAATAATAACACCTTAGGGTTCAGCGCCCCTTATCCAATCATGAAAAACATCAATGCGCCCATGAAGATCATAAGCGCGGGCAGCGCGATGAGAAGTGCCATGCTCATATCCTGTCCTCCTTTCACCTGGGATGATACCGCCATGATTATATCACGGTGAAGGGCCCTGTGCATCGCTGAGGCTGCGGAGGAAAACGGCGGGTTTGTGCCCGGGGCTGACATCAGGTATAATTGCAGCAAAGAGAGGGTATAAGGAGGCGCCATGTTTTTAAAACGCATTGAAACCCGGGGGCTTGCCCACTTTTCCTACCTGGTGGCATCTGACGGACAGGCTTTTGTGATCGATCCGCGCTATGAGGTGGGGGTGTATCTGGACATCTGCGCCGAGGAAAACCTGAGGCTCACCCACATCTTTGAAACCCACCGGAACGAGGACATCCTCAGCGGCGCGGGCAAGCTGGCGCAGCTTACGGGGGCTGAGGTCTTCATCTCCCGGTATGAGGATCTGGGCTACCAGTACGGCAGGCCCACGGGGGAGGAGGACCGCTTTGCCTTTGGCTCAGAGCTGGTGCTCAGGCCCCTGCACACCCCCGGCCACACCCTGGGGCACCTGAGCTATGCCCTGTATGAAAACCGGCAGCCCTACATGGTGTTCACCGGGGACGCGCTGTTTTACGGCGGTATCGGGCGCACGGATTTCTACGGCCAGGACAGGCTGGACGAGATGACCCGCAAGCTGCACCACAGCATCTATCACAAGCTGGCCCCCCTGGGAGAGGAGGTGCTGGTGATGCCAGCCCACGGCCATGGCTCTGCCTGCGGGGCGCAGATCGCCCTGCGCGACCAGGGCACCCTGGGGTATGAGCTCCAACACAACCCGGCGCTTCACGAGGACGCGGACCAGTTTGTGAAGGCCAACGCCCGGATGCTGTATAAGAACCACGCCTTTGTGACCATGGAGAAGCTCAATCTGCTGGGCGGCGGCGTGGCGGGGATCACCTTCCCCCAGCCCCTTGACGCGGTGCCGGAGGACGTGGTGATCGCCGACATCCGGGATCGCTACGCCTTTTCAGGCGCCCATATCCCCGGCTCCCTGCACCTGCCGGCCCAGACCATATCGGCCTTTGCCGGGTGGTTTGTGGACACCGATGCCCCCATCGCCCTCATGTGTGACAATGTGCCCCAGGCGCTCACCCAGGACGCCCTGCGCGCCCTCACCTGCCAGGGCTTTCACAACATCAGGGGGCTGCTCTGCGCCGACACCCTCATCGGCCTGGAGACCCAGGGGGAGGCCCTGGACCGGCTTGATACCATCAGCGCCAGGGACTACCTGGAGCAGGCGCCCAAGGAGGCGGGGGTTGTGACGCTTGATGTGCGGGAAAAGGAAGAGCAGATGGATGATGACCCCGTTGTGGGCAGCCTGCTGATCCCCTACCAGGAGCTGTCCCGGCGCCTGGAGGAAGTGCCCCCGGGGCAGCCCCTGTATGTGCTGTGCGGCTCCGGCGGCCGGGCCACCGCGGCGGCGGCCTTCCTGAAAAAATCAGGCGCCCACGCCCACCCCACCGTCATCGCCGGGGGCATTGAGGGGCTGCGCAGCCTGGCGTAAAGGGCTTTGTCCGGCTCAATGGCCGGGCTTGTGCCTGATGAGATGCACCCCCAAAGCTGGCTTTCGTCCAGCTCTGGGGGTGCATTTCACGCCATGGGGCGGTCCGCTCTGTCAGCGATTGTTTATGGGTTGTCCAGCCTCAGTGACAGCTCCTGATAATCCCCCTCCAGCATGCGGGGGTCGCCGCTTTGGCCGGTGATGACCTCAAGCAGGCCCGGGCTGCGGTAGATGGTGAGGGTCACGGGCTGCTGCACATCCTCCTGCTCGCGGGCCAGGTTCAAGGCGTTCAGGTCAGCGGTGGGGCGGTTGTTCCAGGCCACCAGGATATCCCCGGGGCGGACGCCCGCCTTCTGGGCAGGGCCGCCCTTATCCACTTCTTCCACCAGCAGCCCCCGGGGGATCTGCTTGTCACGCCGGGGCTGCAGACCCTCATCCAGCACCCGCAGCAACACGCCCACCCGGGGCCGCTCAGGCGCTGCATCATCCCCGGTTTTCACAGGCGGCTTGCCGGTGCCGTCATAGGTTTCCAGCGCCCGGCGGATCAGGGGCATGGCATCCTTGATGGGCACACACATGCCGATGTTGTCAACTGGCAGCGGCTTCTCCTGGGAGGCGCCGGGGTCAGGGGACGGCTCATCCATGCTGCCTTCGCTGATTTTGAGGGTGGGAACCCCCTGCAGCTGGCCCAAAATATTGAACAGGCCGCCGCCGGAGCCGCCCGGGTTGACGGCGGCGTCGGTTTGTATCATCAGCTGGGTGCTGGTGTGCAGCTTGCCATAGCGGTCTTCCACGCCGTAACCTTCCACGGCGCGCTTCACAGCGCTGATGACGCCAATAAACACGCTGCGGTCCAGGTCATGGCCCATGGGGTTGCCGATGACCAGGGCCCATTCGCCGATTTGCAGCGCATCTGAGTCGCCAAACTCAACCGGCTGAAGCTTCAATTCCGGCGCAAAAACCACCGCCAGGTCCCGGTCAGGCTCGCTATCAATCAGGTAGGCCGCATACTCCTCGCCCTCATGCACCACGGTGATGCCCTGGGCGTTATGCACCACATGGAAATTGGTCAACACATGCCCCCAGGGGCTTACCACGGTGCCCGAGCCGATGGACATGGGCTCTTCCTGGAGCGCTTCGCCAGGCGGGGGCAGCGCCTCCGCATAGATGTTGATGCCCACCACGCTTTTGCGCGCCTTGTTGACGGCGTCGATCACAGGGCTTGTGATGTTTGATTTGTCCGTCCTGCCGGTGAGCAGTTTATCCAGCTCCTGCGCTGTGGGCTTGCCCGCCAGGGCGGCAGTCAGGGTGAACAGCATCGCCAGGCCAAGGGCCAGTGCGGTCAATCTTCTGAGGTTTTTCTTCATGTTGTCGTTCCTTTCATCCGGGGTAAATCAGGCTGGCTTGGGGCAGGGGCCTGATCCCTGAAGCCATAGGTGGTGCGGATGGCTCCGGTGGGGCAGGCTTTTTTGCAGGCGCCGCAGCGGATGCACTCAGGCACATTGATGTCCTGCCTGACGGCAACGCCCATCGGGCACTTCTTTTCGCACAGCCCGCAGCCGGTGCACTGGGCCTCATCCAGCCTCATCCGCCAAAGCCCGGCTTTGCTGAAAAAGCCATAGAACGCCCCCAGGGGGCAGAGGTATTTGCAAAAGGGGCGCTGGATCAGCACCGAGGCCAGCAGCACCAGCGCCAGGACCGCCGCTTTCCAGTAGAATAGGAAGCCAATCCGGCTGCGCAGCCCTTCGTCAGAGGCAATCAGCGGCACGCCGCCTTCCAGGGTGCCGGCGGGGCAGAGCCATTTGCAAAAGGTGGGGGCGCCCATGCCGAAGTTGTTGGTGAGCACGATGGGCAGCAGCACCACCAGCACAGCCAATACCAGGTATTTAAGGTAGCGCAGGCACTTGTCCACCCTTTGGGGCACCTTGATCTTGGGGGTGGGGATTTTGTAGAGCAAATCCTGGATAAAGCCAAACAGGCACAGAAAACCGCAGATGGCCCGTCCCAATAGCATCCCAAAGAGCGCCAGGGTGCCCAGCACATAGAAGGAGAAGTTGTGCTTGCGCCCGGCGATCACCGCTTGAAGGGAGCCCACCGGGCAGGAGCCGATCGCCCCGGGGCAGGAGTAGCAGTTGAGCCCCGGCACGCAGGCGGATTTCAGGCTGCCTTTGTAGATGTTGATCTTTTCCCCGAAAAACCCGATAAGGTGGCTGTTGGTAGCCAAGGCTGCCAGGCTTTGAATGGCCCAGCGCCCGTCTTTTTTCTTTTTCATCAGCCTATTCCTATGCACTCCAGGCAGACGCGGATGGATTTTTTAAGCACTTCGCCCACTTCCCCGCGCATCACGCCGATCACCACAAAGGCGGCTGCCGCCACCAGGATCAGGACCCTGGTGGTGGCAGCATGTTTCATGGCGGCCTTCATCTACTTCAGGCCATCCAGGCGCTGCTGGATGATTTCCAGATACTTGCTGACAAATTCTTCCGCGCCAGCGGGTGCGCCAACCACGGCGGCGCCAACGGGCTGGCCTTTGGCATCCACAAAGAGGGTGGTGGGGGTGGCCTCGATGTTTTTCATGACGGTGCTGGCGATGTCATCCCCAATGAGGGTCTGGAACTTGGCTTTGGCGTGCCCCACCACCTGTTTGGCAAAATCCGTTTCCTCTGCCGCGTCCAGGCAGATGGTGATGAGGTTGACATTCTTTGGCAGCTGTTCATGCAGCTGGGCCAAAAGCGGCATCTCTTCCACGCAAGGGCCACAGGTGGTGCTCCAGATGTTGATGACGGTGAGGTCGTAATCCGCAAAGTTCCTGGCGGTAAAATCCTTGCCTTCCAGGTCTTTCACCGCAAAACTCTGGTCAAACACCACGTCCACGCTCTGCTCGTCCACGCCGTAGTAGTCAAAGTAGTCCTGGGCGGGGAACAGAATCAGGTTTTCCCTGAGGTGTTGAACGCCTGCGCGAACCATGGCGTTAAGCGCTTCTTTTTCTTCAGCGCCCAGGGTCTTTTGCGCAAGCTCCGGCGTATAGGCCACATAGTAGTTGTTCTCGCCGTTTTGGGCCAGCAGGTCAAACTGCTTATAGTACTCTTTCTGGTACTTCTCCTGCAATTTCTGATCCATGGGGTTATTGGGGTTGATGCGCACGACGCTCAGCAGCGCTATCATCTCTTTGGTCAGCTTTTCATACAGCGCGGTGGCGGCGTCTTTTTCCATATCCGGCAGCTTGTCATAATCCGCCTGGAACTGCTCGGGCAGGTAGAAAAAGGTCACTGCGGATTCGTCAAAGTAGTACTCCAGCTTTTCCACCATGTCCTTCCAGGCATCCGGAACATGGAAGGCGAAGCCAAGCTCCACCTCTCCGGCCAGGCCGTCCTGTTCACTAAAGGTGACCTTTTTGCCGGAAATGGTGCTCATTTCACTGGGGTTGAAGACCGGGTTCACATAAGGCTTGGACTGGGCAAGGGCAACCGGGACAATGAAAAGGCAAACAGACAGAAAGCAGATCAGGTTCCTTAGTTTTCTCATGGGATTCTCCTTTCATGATGCGGCCTGCGGAATACCGGCGCTCCGCGGCTGGTTTGCAGCCACCGGCCGGAGGGCCCGGGGATGTCTGCAAAGCTCACTTGAAATATAGAGTTTTCCCGTGAACGGAGAAAGTACGCGCCATTAAGAAAAGCTTAAGGACACTGAATAATATATGAAGATATTGGCCAAGCAGGAAAACCTCAGCGCCTGATGCGCGCCATCAGCTCTTTTTTGAGGGCATCAAGCCCCTTTTTCACATAGCCGCCAACGGGCGTGAGGGCCCGGTGCACGGCCAGGCGGGCCTTGTGCCAGGGCTTGAGGGGCTGCCAGGCGGCCCGGTACTGGATGCGGGCAAGCGCCAGGCTGTCCTCATCCGGCGCCTTGCGGCCATAGACCAGGGCGCTGTGGGCGCGGGCCAGGCTCATGAGCCCGGCATCCTCAGGCGCTGTGCGGGCGATGTAGGAGATGGCGGTCTCCTGGGGCAGGATGCCCTGACCATCCGCCTGGCGCGCGGCCAGCAGCGCCTGCCAAAGCACGGCAAAGGCCTTCTCCGGCTCCTTTTGCCGCCGGGCGCGGCGCTCCGGTTCCTCCTCCCGGACGCGCCAGATGAGAAGCGCCAAGAGCAGCAGGACCAGCAGCATCCACCAGGGGAAGGGGTTTTTATCGTCTTCATCGCCGCCCCGCTGGGCGTTTTCCCCCGGCGCCGGGGAGGGGGTGGGCATCTCCTCGCCAGGGGCGGGCGATGGGCTGGGGCTTTCCTGGGGCGCTTCATCAGGCCCGGGGGTTGGCTCCTGGGTGGGGCCGGGTGAGGCGGAGGGCGTGGGGCTTGGGGGGACCGGCGGGGGCGGCGCCTCGCCCTCCCCCTCCCCTTCGCCGCCGTCAGAGGCGGTGGCATCAAAGGTGACCCAGCCCAGGCCGGCGATATAGATCTCCGTCCAGGCATGGGCATTGCGCCCGGTGAGGGTGACGGCCTCCGCCCCCCTGGGATCAGCCAGGAAACCCTCCACATAGCGGGCGGGAAGGCCCAGGGAACGGGACAGGACCGTCATGGCGGTGGCGAAATAGGTGCAGTAGCCCGCCTGCACGTCAAAGAGGAAATGGGAGGCGAAGTCCAGCGTGGTGGGCGCGTCCGGCACATCCAGGGTGTAGGTGAAGTTGCCCTTGAGGTAGCGCATCAGGGCCAGGCCCTGCTGATAGGGGTCATAGATGTTGCCGGCCACGTCCCGGGCCAGCTGCTCCATCATGCCGCCGGGCTCCAGGTGACCGGGCAGCTTGGTATAGGCGCGCTTGATGTCCTCATACTGGGGATCCACCTGCCCCTGGAGGCGATAGGCCAGGGCATCGGTGGCGGCATCGCCCGCCACATAGCTTTCAAAGCGTGCGGAATAGCTGTCCTCCTGGCGCAGGTCCCGGGTGATGAAGACCTCGGAGGAGGCGTTGAAATAGGGCACCATCCCCTCCCCCGGCGCCAGGGCGCGCAGGCGCTGGGGCACAAAGAGGGTGGAGGGCAGGGTGTCCAGCAGCTGAACCGACACCTCCCGGGCCTGGCCCCGCTCCCCCGCGGGCAGCGTCTCATCAAACAGGGCGGCCTTCAGCCCCGCGAAGCGCATGGACTGGAAGCCATAGCGCTCATTGGACAGGGTGTCAAACCAGGCGCGGCCGTTGTACATGTCCAGGGCAGTGCCCCGGAGGTAGGTTTTGCCCTCCGCCCGGACGGTCATCAGCGGGCTGTCCGGGATCAGGGGCTTGCCGCCCAGGCCCTCATCCCCCATGGGCTGGTAGCCCTGGGAGGAGAGGGAGAACATGCGGCGGGAATCGGTGAAGAAGAAATAATCCTCGATAGACTGGCGGAGCTTGTCGGCCATCTGCTCCAATTGGGGCACCGTCTGGCGCTGGCCTGGGGTGAGCCAGGAGGCAAACAGCGCCAACACCACCGCCAGCGCCAGCGCCTTGAGGCCCCGGGTGCGGCTGGGCCTGGCCTCGGGCACACTGAGGGCCGCCTGGCCTGGCTGCTGGCCGTGGGCGTAGAGCAGCGGCAGGGACAGCACCGCGGGGAAGTAGAGGCTCAGGTTTTCCCGGGCGCCGGCAAACCAGAACATGAGCAGGGGCGCTGTCACCAGCGGCAGGGAAAAGGCCGGGTCACCGTCCAGCAGCAGCCGGGAATACAGCGCCAGAAGCAGCAGCATCAAGGGGATGAGCGCGTCCAGATACCAGCGGAAGGTCTCCAGCGGCGAAGCCCCCGAGGCCAGCGCCCAGATGAAGGCAACCGCCCGCGCCGCCAGCGACCCCGGCAGCACAAAGGCCGGCAGGATGAGAACGGCCAAAAGGGCGGCCGCCAGCGCCAGCTGCATGGGCGGCTTGAGCCTGGAAAACAGCGCCATCACCAGGGACCACATCAGCGCCCACATCAGCGCGTACAGGTCCTCCGGCATCGCGCCAAACAGCGCCAGAACCGGCCGGGAGAGCGCCCAGGCGATGAGGGCGGAGAGCAGGAAACGGGCCGCATCCGCCCGCAGCAGCTCACGCAGGCGTGACATAGCACACCTCCACGAAGTTCTGCTGCAGCAGCGCGATATAGGGGCTGTATTCCGGGGCGTTCATGGTGAAAGTGATCAGGTAAAAGCGCACATTGGGGCCGGAGGCGCGGATGTTTTTGACACCTTCGGCCACGGCGGCGTCAAGGCGGGTGGTGATGACGATGGTGGCGCCGGTGCGGCGCATGCGGCGCAATTCCAGGCCCAGCACCCTGTCAAACGCAACCCCGCCGTCAAAGGTCTGATAGGCCAGCTCCTCCTTGAGCAGGGTGAGGGCACCCTGCCGGTCGGCGTGAAACTCGCTCTGGCGCTGGCCATAAAGCGGCAGGCGCACCGGCTGGCCGTCTGACATCTGCATGGCGGCCACAGACAGCGCGGTTTCCGCCAGGGTGTCAATCAGCCGGGCCTTGCCGTCAGGCTTCTCCTCACCGCCCAGGGGGGCGGTGCAGTCAAGCAGGATGAGGGTGTCGGGCGGCTCGGGGATCTCAAAGCGGCGCACCACTAACTCCCGGCTGCGGATGGACAGTTTCCAGTGGATGCGCTTGAAGGGATCGCCCAGGCGGTAGGCCCGGGTGTCCTCAGGCGAGGTGATGTCCTCCCCGCTGCGCCCGGGCAGCGCGCGCCCGTCATCAAGCTTCGCAAAGTCAAGGGGCAGCACCTCAAACGCCCGGGGCAGCACCAGCACCTCGGGCAGAGGTGTTTTCAGCTTGATCCTCATGCGGATCAGGCCAAAGAAATCCTGCAGGATCACCCGCCCGGCCCCCACCGGCCACTGCCCCACATGGGGGAAGCGCAGGGTGAAGGCGGCGGCGGACTCCCGCATGAAGCGCGCCTCCATGAGGGCATCGGTCTGCCCCTCGGGCAGCCTGAGGGGCAGGCGCAAAGGGCCAATGGGCAGCGGGCTTTTAAGCTGCGCCATCACATGGAGCTTGCCGGTGTCGCCCCGCTCCAGCCGGTCGCTTTCCAGGTGCTGGGAAAAGGTGAGGCTGAACCGGGCGGCCAGGAGGCTGACCATGGCATAGAGGATCATCAGCACCAGCGCCCAGGACACAAAATAAAAAACAGGCCCGCCCAGGGACAGGGCGGACAAGCCCGTCACCGCGAGCACGCTGATCACCGCCATCAGGCGCCCGGTCATCCCTTTGCGCCTGGCACCGGCAGGGTATCGATGATGTGCCTGAGCACCTCCTCCGCCGACACGCCCTTCATCCGCGCCTCGGAGGTGAGGATCAGTCGGTGGGAGAGCACGTGTAGCGCCATCTTCCGCACGTCATCCGGCAGGATATACTCCCGTCCAAACAGCATGGCCACGGCCTGGGCCGCACGGATGAGCGCGATGGCACCCCGGGGGGAGACCCCCAGCTGCAGGGCGGGGTGGCTGCGGGTGGCGGCGGCGATGGTGGCCACATAGCTGCGCACCTCCCGGCTGCAATACACCGTGCCCACGGCGCCCTGGAGGGCGATGATCTCATCGGTGCCACACACCGCCTGGAGGGTTTTCATGGGGGATTCACTGCCAGAGAAGCGGTCCAGCACGTCCATCTCCTCCTCAATGGAGGGATAGCCGATGCGGATGCGCAGGAAAAACCGGTCCATCTGCGCCTCGGGCAGGGGATAGGTGCCCACAAAGTCGATGGGGTTTTGCGTGGCCAGCACCATAAAAGGCTGGGGCAGGCGCCGGGTGACGCCGTCCACGGTCACCTGGCCCTCCTCCATCACCTCCAGCAGGCTGGACTGGGTTTTGGGGGAGGTGCGGTTGATCTCGTCCGCCAGGAGGATCTGGGTCATCACCACGCCGGGCTTGAACTCCATATCCCCGGTCTGCATGTTGTACATGGTAAAGCCGGTGACATCAGAGGGGGTGACATCCGGGGTGAACTGAATGCGCTTGAACGAACAGTCAAGGGAGCGGGAGAGGGCCGCGGCCAGGGTGGTCTTGCCCACGCCCGGCACATCCTCAATGAGGACATGCCCTTTGCAGATAAGGGCAATCAAGGCCAGCTCAATCGCCTCGTCCTTGCCCACGATGACGCGGCGAACGTTTTCCTTCAGCGTGTATACCAGGTTCCGGGGGTCTAAGCTCATGGGATATCCTTTCGCGCCCCGGCCAGCCTTGGTTGTGCCGCGGCGCTCCCATTATACGAGGGGGCAGACATATTTGCAATCTTTTCGTAAAGATTGCGAAATATATGAGCGGGGTATGAAGGGCTTGATGGGGGGCGCTTTAGCGCCCGGCTTTTTCCCGGGCCTTGAAATTCTGGCGGATGTAGCCGGCGGCCAGGAAGAGAATGATCAGCGTCATCACCACGGAGGCGGCGGAGGCGAAGCCCACCTTGAACATGTTGACCCCGTTGTGATAGATGTACTGGGTGATGGTGGCGGTGGTGTTGGCCGGGCCGCCCTTGGTGAGGATGTTCACCTTGTCAAACAGGCGGAAGGTGTCAATCACCCGCAGGAGGGTGACCATCAGCACATTGCGCAGGACATTGGGCAGGGTGACATAGCGGAACTGGGCCCATCTGCCAGCGCCGTCAATGGAGGCAGCCTCATACTGCCCCTGGGGAATGCCCTGCATGGCGGCATAGAGCAGGAGGAAGGCAAAGGGCGTGTACTGCCAGATGTCGATGACCAGGATGGCGTAAAAGGCAGTGTTCACATCCATCAGCCAGTTGACCGGCCCCAGGCCAAACAGCCCCAGGAGGTTGTTGATGAGGCCGTAGTTGTTGGACAGCATGATCTGCCAGATCAGGGCCACGGTGACCGGCGGCAGCAGGGTGGGCAGCAGCGTCACCGTGCGCAGGGCCTCCTGCCCGCGTTTGAAGCTCTTCACCAATACCGCGACGGCCAGGCCCAGCAGCACCTCAAAAAACACCGCCAGGGCCGTGAAACGCAGGGTGTTGCCCAGGGCCTGCATGAAGTACCGATCCTGAAAAAGCTTCGCATAGTTGTCAAACAGGATGAACCTGGGGGGACGGGTGGACAGGTAATAGTAGTCGGTGAGGCTGTACCAGAGGATGAAAAGCAACGGAAAAATGCTCAGCACCGTGAGGACCAGCATCGCGGGGGAGCTCATCATGTAGGCGTACAGCGCATTGCTCTTTTTCTTCAATCCATCCTCCGGAATAAACGTCTTTTGGAAGGGCGTGGGGAACCTTTTCTTCAGAAAAGGTTCCCCACAAAGCCCAGATTATCTCATCACATCTTCAATGGCGACCTTCGCGTCTGCCAGCGCCTGGTCCACGGTTTTGATGCCGGAGATGGCGTTTGACAGCTCGATGCCAAAGACGTTCTCGATATCGCCCCAGCGGGGGGTGCGGGGGCGCTCCCGGGAGGCCTGGGTGGCTTCCAGCAGGGTGGCGTAGAAGGGATATTCCTGGGCCAGGGCCTCGTCGTTGAAGACGCTGATGCGGGTGGGCACGGCGCCGGAGGAGGCGGCGGCCTTCTGGGTGTCAGCGCTGGTGAGGTAGGTGAGCAGTTGCAGGGCCAGATCGGGGTGCTGGGTGTTGGCGGGGATGCCCATGAGCCAGTTGCCGATCATGCCGGCGGGGTTCTCGGCGGAGTCAGCGTCCACCTTGCCGGGGATTTTGGCGTAGCCTGCGGTTGAGGCCTTGCCGGAGATGTACCAGCTGGGCCAGCCCAAGCTCATGGCGGCCTTGCCGTCAGCCACGGAGGAGACGATGTCGTTCTTCTCATAGTTGGCGCCGTTGGCCAGAAGCTGGATGTACAGGTTCAGGGCGTCCTTGGCCTGCTGGGAGTCCACCAGCACGTTCCAGTCCGCGTCAAAGATGTTGCCGCCAAAGGCCCAGAGCAGGGGCATGAAGTCGCCCACGATGGGGTTGCCCTGCTGGCCGCGGATGACATAGCCCACCTTGCCGTCCTGGGCGTTCACAGCCTTGGCCACATCCAGCACGCCCTGCCAGGAGTCAGGCACCTGGGCGCCGGCAAGCAACTCGGCATTGTAAAACAGCAGCGTGACATTGCCAGCAAAGGGCAGGGCGAAGGTGTCGCCGGTGCCGTAGGGGGCTTTGCCCAGGGCCAGGGAGGCGGGGACAAAGTCCGCGTCATCCTGATAGCCTTTTTCGGTGAGGTTCAGCAGCATCCCAGCCTCGGTCACCTCGGGCATCCAGGGGTCATCCAGCATCACAATGTCATAGGCGCCAGCCTTGTTGCGGCTGTCCAGGGCGATTTTCTGTTTCAGGTCCGGATTTTCCAGGCCCAGCACCTCGATAACGCAGTTGTTTTCCTGCTCAAACTGGGCCTTGACCGCGTTGATCACGTCCACATGGCTGCCGCCGCGGGCGGCGATGACCAGCTTGGTGGGCTCAGCCAGGGCGCTGGGGGCCAGGGCGGCCACCAGGAGGATGGCCAGAAGGAGGGAGAGGGTTTTCTTCATAATGGGTTCCTTTCCTGAGTGATTATTCCTTTACAGCACCGCCGGAGAGCCCGGCGATGAGAAAGTTCTGGGCAAAGAGCACAAAGATCGCGATGGGCACCAGGGAGAGCACACCGCCGGCGGCGATGTTGCCCCACTGGGTCAGCTCCTGCTCGCTGTTGAGGGTGGAAAGCGTGAGGGGGATGGTGAAGTTCCGGGGGCTCTGGACAAAAATGGCGCTGTAGAGATACTCGTTCCAGCTGGTCATGAAGGACAGGATGGCCACCGCCGTGAGCCCCGGGAGCACCTGGGGCAGCACGATGCGCAGAAACAGCTGCTGCTCGCTGGCGCCGTCCACCGCAGCGCTCTCCTCCACCTCCACCGGCAGCGCCTCAAAAAAGGTGATCATAAACCACACGATAAAAGGGATGTTGATCAGCAGGTGGGAGAGGATCAGCGGGATTTTGGTGGACAGAAGCCCAGCGTCAGACATCAGGATATACAGCGGCAGCGCAAAGGCGATGGGCGGCAGGATGCGCAGCAGCAGCACCCAAAAGAGCATGGCCCCTTTGAGCTTGAAGCGGAAGCGCGCCCGGGCCAGGATATAGGCGCAGGCCAGCCCCAAAGCCAAGGCCAGGCTGAGGGAGATGAGGGTGACCGTGAGGCTGTTCACGATGGACAGCCCGAAGGCCTTGGTCTTGAACAGGTCCACAAAATGCTCAAAGGAAAAGCTGCGGGGAACAAGGCTCAGCGCGCCAAACAGCTCCCCCTTCTCCCGGATGGCCAGGCTGAACATCCAGTAGATGGGAAACAGCGTCCAGACCAGAAACAGGCTGAGAATCAGGTATTTGACCGGTCTTTTGGGCAGGGCTGCGCGCATCTTTACCTCAACTTTACATCCAAATGAAAACAGCGCTTGTGCGCTGTCAATCGGGAACGTGGCTTACCTTGATCAGGTTGGTGCCGCCCACCTGGGACAGCGGGATGCCGGCGGTGAGCACCACCAGATCGCCTCCCTTCACCAGCCCCTCATGCTTGGCGGTGTTGATGGCCTGGTCAAAGAGCACCTCCATCACCTTTTCCTCGCCCACCATCACGCCGGTCACCCCCCAGGACAGGCTCATCTGCCGCCAGGTGGTGGCATCGGGGGTGCAGGCGATGATGGGAATATCCGAGCGGAACCGGCTGAGCATATAGGCGGTGGTGCCGGACTTGGTGACGGAGATGATGGCGTGGGCGTTCAGGTTATAGGCGATCAGGCAGGTGGCGTGGGAGATGGCGTCGGTGATGTCGTGGGCATCCTGGTACATGTTGTCCACAAAAAAACGGCGCTTGTAGTTGATGTCCTGCTCCGTGCGCTCAGCAATGCGCGCCATGGTGCGCACAGCCTCCACCGGGTATTTGCCGCTGGCGGTTTCGCCCGAGAGCATGATCACGCTGGTGCCGTCATAGATGGCGTTGGCCACGTCGGTGATCTCAGCCCGGGTGGGGCGGGAGTGGCTCACCATGGACTCCAGCATCTGGGTGGCGGTCACCACCTGCTTGCCAGCCATGGAGGCCACCTTGATGATGCGCTTTTGAATCACCGGGATTTCCTCAAAGGGGATTTCCACCCCCAGGTCGCCCCGGGCGATCATCACCGAATCGCAGACCTGGATGATGTCCTCCAGGTTGGCCACGCCCTCGGCGTTTTCGATCTTGGCCATGATGCGCACATGGCCGCCCCCGTTGTGGTCCAGAAAATCGCGCATCATCTGCACATCGTCCCGGGTCCTGACAAAGCTGGCCGCCACGATGTCAAAGCCGGTGCGGATGCCAAAGCGGATGTCCTCCTGATCCCGCTGCGACATGTAGGGGATGGACAGCCGGGCGCCGGGGATGTTGATGCCCTTGCGGTCGCTCAGCTCGCCTCCGATCACCACCCGGGTGCGGATGCGGTCCTCCAGCACCTCCTGCACCTCCAGCTCAATGAGGCCATCGTTGATCAGGATGCGGCGGCTGTCGCCCAGCTCATGGATTAGCTGGGGAAAGGAAATGGACACCTGGGATTGATCCCCCTGGACCGCAAAGGTGACCAGGTCAAATGTGTCATCGGACTTGAGGAAAATGCTGCCCTCCCGGAAGGTGCCGATGCGCACCTCCGGGCCCTTGGTGTCAAGGATGGTGGCCACCGCCACACCCAGGTCGTTGCGCACCTTGTTGAGCTCTGAAAACAGCGCCAGGTGGCTTTCATGGGTGCCGTGGGAGAAGTTGAAACGGGCCACGTTCATGCCGGCTTCGATCATCGCGCGGATGACCTCCCGGGTGCTTGATGCCGGGCCCAGGGTGCAGATAATCTTGGTTTTGCGCATACGCAGTCTCCTTTTGGACGCCAATCGCCCACAGATAAGTATAGCCCATGCCTGGCATCAAAGCAAGAATGGGCTGAAGCATTACAGCCAGCAGGTGTATAATCGATGTAAAAAATCGGAATAATCGGAATAAAAAATCCAAAGCCCAGGCCGTCTTTAAACGAGAGCCCCGCAGGCTAAAAAAAGCCTCGGATGAAATCGCTGGCCCGGCTTAAGGTGTCCTGCCAGTCGGCGTCGCCCAGATGCCAGCACTCGGCCACAAAGCAGCCCACGCCCTGTGCGCGTGCCAGGGCGATGCCGGAGGCGAAGTCCACCCGCCCCTCCCCGAATTGAAGGTTGCGGTAAACCCCCTCCACAGTATCCTTGATGTGCATGGAAAAAAGATGTGATTGACCGGCATTAAACTCGTCCTTCAGCTTTAGTCCATACAGGTGGGCAGCGTTGGTGAGGTTGCCCAGGTCGGGGTAGACGCCCAGGTAGGGCGAGCGGATCCTGTCCACATAGGCCATGGCCTTGCTGATGGTATCCATGAAGGCGGTCTCCATGGTTTCAAAGCCCAATAGCACGCCCTGGGCGGATGCCATCTGCACGCTTTTTGTCAGGTTATCCAGGAAAAACGCCCGGGTTTCCTGGTCCCCGGTTTCATAATACACGTCATACCCCGCCAATTGGATGATGCGGATGCCCAGGTCACAGGCCAGCTGAATGGCTTTTTCCATGATGTCAAGGCCGCGCTGCCTCACCAGGGGATCGTGGCTGCCCAGGGGATATTTCCGATGCCCGCTCAGGCACATGGTCTTGATCGGCACCCCGGTTTTTGCCACCGCGTCAAGGAGATCCTGGCGTTCCTGCTGTGTCCAGTCAAGCCGCGCCAGGCGCTGATCGGTCTCGTCGATGCTGATTTCAAGGAAATCAAATCCCGCTGCCTTGGCGGCATTCAGCCGCTCATTCCAAGTTAGCTCCTGGGGCAGCGCCTTTTCATACAGTCCCAATAAATAATCCTGTGCCATTTTTTACCGCCTTTCAGAGCCGGTGTACATCAGATGCATGGCGGCCTCAAGCGCCGTATACCGCTGGAACTTTTCGTCATAGGCCGGGCTGAGGGCGGCATTTGGCCGATAGACCTTTGCCACCCGCACCATGGCCTGTGCGGCGGACGGCAAATCCTGATACAGCCCCACCGCCACCGCGGCCGCCATGGCCGCCCCCAGCGCGCCCAGCTCCTCCACATCGATGGTTTCCACCGGCAGTTTCAGAATGTCCGCAAACATCTGCACCCAGCCCTCTGCCCGCACCACGCCGCCTGCCAGGCGCACGGCCTGGGCGGGCACTGCCCGGCTTTTTTGCAGGCGCTCCACCTGCATCCGGTGCCCAAAGACAATGCCTTCACACACCGCCCGTAAGACATGGGCGCGGCTATGCCAGGATTCCATCCCAGCCAGCACGGATTTGGTTCTGGCATCGTCAATGCCGCCGTATAAATAGGGCAAAAACACCATTTGCTGCTCATCGGGCCTAACGGATGACACCAGGGCGTTGGCCCAGGCATACAGGTTCTGGCCTTCTGCTTTTGCCGCTTTCTCCATAAAGGTTCCCAGAAACCAGTCGTAGTTGGAGGCCGATGTGGGGGAGCATTCCTCCAAAAGGTAATAGCCCGGCAGGCAGTACAGGGAATTCATCTTGACTGAGCCATCGGTGACCGGCTGCCTGGCGATATACTCGTTGATCGCCCAGGTGCCCGCAATCACCGCCAGGCGCCTGTCGTCCGTGATGTCCATGCCGATGGCGCAGGCGTCGATGTCAAACATCCCCGCCGCCACCGGCGTCCCTTCCGGAAGCCCGGTGAGCGCCGCGCACTCGGCACTGACGCTGCCAGCCACCTGCGCTGAATTCACAAGCGGCGGCAGCATATCCTTGATGTCCTCCAGGCCAAAGCAGGCCAGGATCCGGTCATCATAGCCCCGGGTGGACAGGTTCACCAGGCCTGAGCCGGACATGTTGGTGATCTCCCCCCAGGCTTCTCCTGTCATGCGGAAACGCACATAGTCAATCACGCCCAAAATGTACCGGGTGTTTTGCAGGGTCTCAGGCTCATGGGTTTTCAGCCATTTCATGAGGGCCACCGGCTGGCTGGTCAGCACCTCCTGGTGGATGAGGGGATAAGCCTTTTGGGCCGTGCCATCGGCGTACCACGCCTCCACAACCCGGTGGGCCCGGCTGTCGGTGGATACGATGCCGGGGCGGGCGGGCTTGCCATCCTTTCCCCACAGATAAAGCCCCTTGCCGTGGCCGGAAAAGGAAACGGCGGCGATCTGCTCACCTTTGAGGCCGGACTGGGCCAGCGCTTCCCGGATGACCTGGCAGTTCATCTGCCAGAGCTGCTCCATGTCCCGCTCGGTGTGGCCTGGCTTTGGCGTTTGCATGGACATGCTCTGTTTGGCCGAAGCAATCACCTGGCCCTTCAGGTCAAAGATCACCGCCTTGCTGCTGGTGCCCCCATGGTCAACGCCGATGACATATTGTTGCATAAATCCCCCTTTATCTCAGCGCGGTCAGGTTATTTCCCCTCAAAGACAAAGCGCAGGAAGCGCGCCGAGCCGGCTGCCTCCTCGTCCATCTGGGCGGTGCTGGCGTTTTCATTCATTTCGCGCCAGATTTTGATGTCCTTGCCCACCTGGCCGCCGGTTTTGACGAAGGGCTCCATCACCACATTGCCCTCATAGCCAATGTCCCTGAGTGCTGAGCCGATTTCGTGCCAGGGCATCCGGCCTTGGCCTGGCACCCGGCGGTTGCATTCCCCGGTGTGGAAATGCCCCAGGTGCTTGCCCGCCGTGCGGATGGCCCCGCCCATGGAATCCTCCTCGATGTTCATGTGGAAGGTGTCCAGGTGTACCTTCACCGCGGGCACATCCACCTGCTTGACAAACTCGACGCCCTCCTGAGCGGTGTTGAGCAGATAGCCTTCAAAGCGGTTTAGCACCTCAAGGCAGTAGTCCACCCCGGTGTCCTGGGCGATCTTGCCAATTTCACGCACGTTTTTGACGCTTCTCTCCCAGTCACCCTGCTTGTCGATTTCCCGGGAGTAGTCCACCGGCCAGTAGCTGTAGATGCCCCCGCCAATGGTGTGGATGTCCAGAATTTCCAGGCGCTTTAGCAAATCCGTATAAAAAGCCTTGGCGTTTTTCACCACCGCCTCGTCCCGGTCGGCCAGGTTTTGCGCGGCGGATGGGCCATGGCCCGCGGTTAAAAAGATGCCGTTGGCTTTGGCCGCCCGCCTGATCTCCTTCAGCTGCTCTTTTGTGTAGCCGGGCAGGGGCGTGCAGGCGATTTCCAGGCAGTCAAAGCCCAGCCTGGCGGTTTTTTCGATATAGGGCAGGTAATCGGCCGACCAGTCCTGTTCCCAGTAGGCATAATAAATTCCGTACTTCATCCTGTCTCCTTTTGCTTTGGACGCCTCAGGCCTTTTTCGCCTGGCGAAGAAGCGACGCGTACGCGATGGGCAGAATCGCATACGCGTCGCAAATATCCGGGTTAAACCAAGGGATTAGAAGTCGAACTGATCGACGTTCTCTGCCGTCCACACGGAAGGATCGCCCATGACGATGGTTTTGCCGTCTTCCCACAGCGCGATGGGGCCAACGCCCGGGATTTCCATGCCGTTGGTGATGGGCTGGTTGTTAAGCTGGTAGTGCACCACATACACGGTCAGCTTGCCCAATTTGGCGGGATCCCACAGAATGCCAAAGTCAAGGGAGCCGTCCTTCAGGTAGGGGGCGGAATCCTTGGGCATGGAGCTGCCAACCACGGCCACCTTATCCTGCAGGCCTTTTCCTGGATGGCCATGGCAGAACCGATGGGGGCGGGGGTGGAGACGCCCACGATGCCCTTCAGGTTGGGGTAGGCGGCCAGCAGGGCCAGGGTCTGGGTGTAGGCTTCCTGAGCGGACTCGTCAGAGGGCACAGGGTCGGTGACCAGTTTCAGGTTGGGGTATTTCACCTTGGCGTATTCGATGCCGTAGTTGATCCAGGTGTTCAGGTTGGCGGCGGTGAGGTAGCCGGTGACGATGGCGTATTCGCCCTCATCCGTGCCCATGGCCTCAACCAGCTTGTCCCACATGATCTCGCCAAACTTCTGGTCGTCAATCTGGTGGATGGAGTATTTCACGTCATCGCCGCTGGCGGGCGTATCCCAGTCCACCACCAAAACGCCATCCTCAATGCACTTTTGCAACGCCGGGGATACGGCGTCCGGGTCGTTGGGGGCGATGGCCAGGGCATCAATGCCTTTGATGAGCAGGTCTTCAATCATGGTGACTTGCTGGGCGGCGTCGCCCTGGGTGGGGCCGGTGTAGATGACTTCAATGCCCAGCTCCTTGCCAGCGGCCAGGGCACCAACCTCAGAGGCGTTGAAATAGGGAATGCCCACCAGTTTGGGCATCACAACGATGGTCTCCGCCATGGCGGTGGCACCAGCTAAGATCATCAAAAGAGCCAGGGTTAGAGCGATCAGTTTTTTCATGTTTGATTTTTCTCCTTTGCTATCATTCCCCGGCGGACGGATTGCTGCCCTTGCCCTCCGCCGACAAAATCATCATTTCTTTGCTTTGCGCAGGCCGTCCCGCGCGGTGAGGTGGTTGATAGAGAGGACGCCGATGAGGATAAGCCCGGTCACGATGTCGGTGATGTTGCGGTTGATGCCAATGATGTTAAAGCCAGAGGAAAGCACCTGCAAAATCAGCACGGCCACCACCGTCCCCCCAACCTTGCCGCTGCCGCCGTTGATGTCAGTGCCCCCAAGCACCGTGGCCGCCACTGCCTGGAGGGTATAGCTGGTGCCATAGTCCGCGCGGGCGGAGTTATAGCGGGAGATCATCAGGATGCCGGCAATGCCTGCCATCACGGCTGAAAACACATACACCAGGGTGAGCACCCGCTTGGTGTTGATGCCGCTGTACCTGGTCGCCTTTTCGTTGCCGCCCACCATGTAGACGCTGACCCCCCAGGGCGTCTTGTGCACCAGATACCAGGCCAATAGCACCACCAGCAGGTAGATGATCAGCGTGTAGGGGATGTCAAACAGGGTGCCTGCGCCAATGCGCTGGAATACCTTGGGGAAGCCGGAGATGCCCGAGCCCCTGGTGATGTTGAGCGAGATGCCGTTAAACACCGTCTGGGTGCCCAGGGTGACCAGCAGCGGCACCACCCCCACATAGGCCACAAAGAAGCCGTTGGCCAGGCCGCACAGGACGGACACCAAAAGCACCGAGGCGATGCCAATCAGGATGATGGGCAAGTCCCCCATCACCTGGGCCTGGTTGAGCGTGCGCATCAGGTAAGCGCCCACGATGGCGCTGAGCATGGCGGAGCTAAGCAGCGACAGGTTGATGCCCCCGGTCATGATGACAACGGACATCCCAATGGCCAAAATTCCAAACTCCGCCATCTGGAAGCCCATGTTCTTAAAGTTGCGCACCGACAGAAAACGCCCGGGTGCCAACAGGGACATCATCACAACCAGCACCAAAAGGACCAGAACCAAAAAAGCCTGTTTGGGATCCCTGCGGATAGCCTGAACCATCTTTTCCCGGATGGTGACGCGGTTATTGCTGTTTTCCATGTTTACCTCCCGCTCCCGATGGGGACAATGTCCACCTTGGTCATCCGCCTGGCCTCCCGGCGCAGCTTGATCATGTCAAAGCTGACCACCAGCAGGATGATGCTGCCCACGATGATGGATTGCCAGTAGGTGGAGATCTTGGCCAGGGTCAGGCCGTTTGAAATATAGGCAAACATCGTGACCCCCAGGAAGGTGCCCAGCACCGAGCCTGAGCCGCCGGAGAGCAGGGCGCCGCCCAGCACCACGGCCCCGATGACATTCATCTCATAGCCGATAAAGGCGTTGGGGTCAACCGACTTCATGATGGAGGTGAAGGTGATGGCCGCAAACCCTGCCATCATGCCAGAAAAAACATAGGCGAAGGTGGTCAGGTTCTTGTTGTTAAGCCCGATGCGCTCAGCGGAGACCCGGTTGCCGCCCATGGCCATGATGGAGCGGCCCAGCTTGGTCCACTTCAGCAGGAACCAGGTGATGAGCATGGCGGCCGCAAACAGCAAAAACTGGATAGGAAAACCCACCGCCCCGCCCACAGCGCCGGGCACAGAAAACAGCTTCACCATGCCAAAATCGTTGATTTTCTGCGGCAACTGGTTGATCCAGGCGCCGTTGGTATAGAATTTGAGAAAGCCGTTGATGATGGTGTTCATCCCCAGGGTGGCGATGATGGGGGGCAGGTTGAGGCGGGAAATCATCAGGCCGTTGATCAGCCCAATCACCCCGCCGATGGCGATACCCAGCAGGTAGATCACGATCAGGTTGTCAAAGCCGGTGTCAGCCATCAGTTGGCCTGTGAGCACAGTCACCAGCGCCAGCTGGCCGCCGATGGATACATCAATGCCCCCGGTCAGGATCACCACCAGCATCCCCAGGGACGCGATGCCCAGCACCGCGTTTGATTTGATCACATCCATCTGGTTTTCAAAGGAGAAGAAGGCGGCATTCATCACCCAGGCAAACAGCATGACCACCAGCAGCATGATCACAATGGAGGCTTCCTTGGCTTTGAGGGTTTGCTTTATGCGTTCATTCATGGGCGGCCTCCTGTTCCTTGTGGTGGCCGCCCTGGACGGAATGGCTCATCAGCAGCTCCTGGCTGGCCGAAACGCCGTCCACCACAGCCGATACCCGGCCCTGTCGCATCACCAGCACACGGTCTGATACGGTGAGGATCTCGGGCAATTCCGAAGACACCATGATCACCGCCATGCCCTGGTCGGCCAGGGAGCGCAGCAGACGATGGATCTCGTTTTTGGCACCCACATCAATGCCGTTGGTGGGCTCATCCACAATTAAAACCTTGGGATTTGTGGCCAGCCACTTGGCGATGACGATCTTTTGCTGGTTTCCGCCGGATAATTTCGCGGTCTCCATGTGGGGATAGGAAGGGCGCACATCCAGCTGCCGGATCAGCTCCTCTGCCCGGCGGCGCCTCCTTTTGAAGTCAATGCGCATGGCGCGGTTGGCAAAGGTGCGCAGGATGGGCAGGGTGATGTTGCTCTCCACATTCTGCTGGAGGATCAAGCCCTCCGTCTGTCTGGATTCAGGGACAAAGGCGATGCCCAGCTTCTCAGCCTCGGCCGGGGATTTGGGGGTGATTTTCTTGCCCTCAAGCAGGATGTCGCCGCTGTCAGGCGGGTTTAAGCCAAAGAGGGCCTGGATGGTCTCGGTGCGCCCGGCGCCCACCAGCCCCGTGACGCCCAGGATTTCCCCGCGCCTTAAATCAAAGGAGATATCCTCAAAGTTGCCCTTCTTGGAAATGTTTTTAACCTGGAGAATGACTTCCCCGTCGTTTTTGCCCAGCATGCGCTCGTCCGACACCTCCCGCCCCACCATCAGGGAGATCAGTTTTTTGCGGTTCATCTCCTGGGCATTTGCTGTGGTGATTTGCAGCCCGTCGCGCAGCACCGTCATGCGGTCAGCGATGCGGAACAGCTCATCCAGCTTATGGCTGATGAAGATGATGCCGATGCCCCGTTTGCGCAGCCTGTCCACAATCTGGAACAGGGCGTCCACCTCGCTACTGGAAAGGGCTGAGGTGGGCTCGTCCATGATGAGGATCCGGGCATCATACACCAGCGCCCGGGCGATGGCCACCAGTTGCTGCCTGGCGGTGGAGAGCATATTGGCACGCACATTCAGATCGATGCTGACCCCCAGGTTGTCCAGGGCCTGCTTGGCGGATTTTTCCACCTTGCGCCAGTTGACCAGCCAGCCCTTGCTCTCAATCTGTTCGGAAAAGGCGATGTTCTCCTTGACGCTCAGCGTGGGGAACAGGGAAAAGTCCTGATAGATGGCGATGATGCCGTGGTGCATGGATTCCCGGGTGGTGAGCGCGTTGTAGACCTTGCCATCTATTTCGATGGTGCCGCCGGGATCGGGCTTATAAACCCCGGCCAGTATTTTGATCAGGGTGGACTTGCCAGCGCCGTTTTCGCCAATCAGCGCATGCACCTCCCCCAGACGGACATCGAAGTCGATGTTTGACAGGGCCTTGACGCCGGGGAAGGTCTTGGAGATATTGTGTAGCCTGAGATAGGGCCTCTTTGGCGTGTGATGCTCGGGCATGCTGCACCTCAATCCTTTGTTGACCCCATCCGCAGGGCCACCCCGATGCGGATGGGACGTGGGCTGAAAAAATATGCGTCTGAATTACCCCATGCCGCTTAACCGGGACTTCAGCGCGTATCAATATTCAGCTATATTATATGCATGAGCTGAATAACCGTCAAGACCATGCTCCTATGACCATGGTATCAAAACGCATAATATTCTTGCATTTTTCCCAGGGCCTGACCTGTGGAAAATGCAAACGGTGTGCTATAATCAGCTATCACATCATCAAGGAAGGTGCGGGATGAACGCCTTAATAGACGTGCTGGGTAGCCTGTTTCCCATCCTGGTCACGCTGGGGCTGGGGGTTTTGGCGCGCAAAACCGGGCTGCTAAACGAGATAGGGGCGGAGACGCTCAAGAAAGTAGTGAGCCGCATCACCCTGCCCTTTGTGATTTTCCAGGCCTTTCTGACGGCTGACTACGGGGTGGACATGGTGGTGGTATTTCTGGTGGTTTTGGCGCTGTGCCTGGCCACCTTCATGGCAGGGTATCTGCTGCGCCGGAGGATCCCCGGCGCCAGCCCGCTTCTGCCCTTCACCGTGTCAGGCTATGAGATGGGGATGCTGGGCTACCCGCTGTTTATGATCCTGGCGGGGCCAGGGCACATGGGCAGCCTGGCCCAGGTGGACCTGGGCCAGGTGCTGTTTGTGTTTACCATCTATCTGTTCATGCTCAGGCGCCAGACCGGGGAACAAAAGGGACTCAAGGATTCGCTCCTTGAAATCATCAAAAACCCGGTGATGGCGGCGCTGCTTTTGGGGCTGGTGCTGGGGGTGACAGGGCTGGCGGGGGGGATTGTGGCCTCCCCCGCAGGGGACTTGATCAGCCGGATCACCGGCTTTGTGGGCGCGCCCACAGCAGCGCTGATACTATTGGCGATTGGCTTTGATTTCAGGCTGGATAAGCAGCTGATGCGCCAGGTGGCGCAATCGATCCTGATCAGGCTTGGGGTGACAGCCGCGGCAGGGGGGCTTGCCATCCTGGTTTTGTTCCTGATTTTGCCCTGTGACGCCTGGCTGCTATTGGCGGTTCTCATGATGCTGATTTTGCCAGCGCCCTTTGTGTTGCCGGTGTATTCGGAAAACGCGCAGGAGAAGGAGTTTGTCTCCATGTACCTGTCCGCCTCCACCATGATCACCATCCTGCTGTTTGCGGTGCTTCTGGTGATAAAACCCCTGATGGTGGGGGGCTGAATGAGCTTACTGCCTGTCATCCCCCTCCCGCAGGCCCGGCGCTTCCTGCTTAAAAAACAGGGGCTGCTGGGCACCCATGCCTATCGGGGCGCCGAGGGAGCCCTGCGCTATATCCACCAGGCGGGCAGCATCCAGTTTGACCCGCTGAATGTATGCGGCAGAAACGCTGATTTGACGCTCCAATCCCGCGTAAAGGGCTATGCGCCGTCCCTTTTGTGGGGCCTGCTCTACACAAAGCGTGAGCTGGTTGATTATTTCGACAAAGAGCTGTGCATCTTCCCCGTCTCCCAGTGGCCCCACTACGCCCGCATAAGGGCAGTGCGCGGCGAATGGATGCGCAGCCATCCCCAGGTGACAGGCGCCCGGGACGCGATTCTAAAGGCCATCCAGCAGCGGGGGCCGCTGTGCTCCAAGGACCTGGACACCGGGGACAAGGTCAACTGGTTCTGGGGCAACACCCGGCTGTCCCGGGCGGTGCTGGAGCATCTGTATTACGCGGGCACCCTGGGCATCCACCACAAGCAGGGCGCCATCAAATACTATGACCTGATTGAGCGCCTGCTGCCCCCGGCGCTGGCTGGTGCACCTGACCCGCACCCGACGCTTGAAAGCCTGCACCTGCACATGCTGGCCCGCCGCATAGGCGCTGTGGGCCTCCTGTGGAACAAAAACAGCCCGGCGCTGCTGGGCATCCCCGGATTCACCGCCGCGGCCAGGCATCAGGCCATGGCACGGCTGGTGGCGGACAAGACCTTGACCCAGGTGCGGGTTGACGGCATCCGGGAGCCCCTGCACCTGCTGACTGGTGATATGCCCCACTTGGAGGAGGCGGCGCAGGGGGGCGACAGGCCCCGGTGCGAATTGATTGCGCCCCTTGACCCCTTCATGTGGGACCGCGCCCTCATCAGCGCGCTGTTTGGTTTTGACTACACCTGGGAGGTGTATGTGCCCGCCGCCAAAAGGAAATACGGCTATTATGTGCTGCCCCTTATCATGGGCGAGCGCTTTATCGGCAGGGCGGAGCCGGTTTTTGACAGGAAAGCTGGCAGCATGGCGCTCAAGGGCCTGTGGCATGAGCCTGATGTCAAGGTGACCGCCGCCATCAGAAAAGCAACCGACGGCTGCCTCGCCCGTTTTGAGCAGTTTTTGCGCGTAAACGCCCAGCCCTAAACCAGTTCCTGCAACGAGGATATTCTGTAAGCCGCCTGATGCTGCGGATGCTTGCCGGCGGGGTCATACAAGCAGGAGGCAATGCCAAAGGCATTTGCCCCTGCAATGTCTGTGGCCAGCTCATCCCCCACCATGAGGACGGTGGTTTTGTCCGCATGGCCGCACAGTGCGAGAGCCCGCTCAAAAATCAATGCGGCGGGCTTTTCCGCGCCCACATCCTCTGAAACCACCAGGTGCCGAATATAGGGCAAAAAGCCTGCGCGCCGGAAGCGCTCCTTTTGGGCGAAGGACACGCCGTTGGTGACCACGGCTACCTTGGCCCGGCTGGACAGGGCCTGAAGCATCGCCTCAGCCCCCGGCATGTGCTGGGCCTGGTGGCTCAGTTGCTCCAGAAAGAAGCGGTTGACCTGGAGGCTGTCAAGCGCAATCCCATGTGCCCGGGCAAACAGGCCAAAGCGGCTGGAGAACAGGCGCTCCCGGCTGATGGTGCCCTCTGCCAGCCGGCGCCACAGGCCCGCGTTGATGCGCCGGTAGCTGTCCATGGTATCCACTGGCAAGCCAAACTGGCGGAAGGTGGTATCCAGCGCCGCCGCCTCCCCCGCCTCAAAATCAAGCAGGGTGCCGTCCGCATCGATTAAATAAAGGTCATACGGGGGGATGGGGTGCGTCCTCTGTTTCCCCGGCGTTTTTTCATTCACCATGCTATTTCCTTCCAAAAGGGGATTTGCCCACCATTCTATAGCGGCGGATGAAACCCTGTCAAACACCTATCCCTTTGGGGAGGTGGGCCGGGAACAGAATGCCCGCCTTTTCCCCCGACCTGCCCAAAGAGACAGGTTGTGGAAAGGGAGAAGATAACCGACAATTGAAGCGTGGACAAGGCGGGCTTTTTGCTGTGCCGCTTCTTGTCGTCTTTCAAGTTACAACTGAAAAAGGAGGGGAGCATGGTGACCAAAAAATGGATCGCGGGAGCCCTTTGTGTGATGCTGATGCTGAGCATCCTGGGAGTGGCCACGGCACAGAGGCTTCAGTACGGGGATGCTGGCCCCACGGTGCTGGCGCTCCAGCAGCGCTTGAGGCTGCTGTCCTTCTACGATGATGTGCTGGACGGAAAATATGGCTATAAGACCTATCTGGCGGTGAAGAAGTTTCAAGAGAGCGTGGGCTTACAAGCAGATGGCATCGCTGGCCCCAAGACGCTGGAAAAACTTGGCTATTCCGCCCCCAGCTTATCCGGCAAAGCATTCAAGCTGGGCGACAGCGGGGCAGAAATATCCGAGATCCAAGCCCGGCTGATCGCCCTGGGCTATCTGGCAGGCAGCGAAACCGGCGTTTTTGATAGCACTATGCAAAAAAGCGTCCTGGCCTTCCAGAAAGCCAACGCGCTGCCTGAAAACGGCATCGTGGACGGGATGGTGCTGATGTGGATGCAATCAGCTGGCGCCTTTGGCAAATCCATTGCGGATTGGAAGCTGGGAAAATCCCTCCTGCGCCTTGAGGTGCACGATTTTTATGATGCGGTGGCAGAGGTGCAGGAGCTGCTGTTCAAGCTGGGTTATGTGGATGTTACCGATGGGTACTACCGTGAATCAACCCGGGACGCGGTTAAGCTCTTCCAGCAGAAAAACGGGCTGCCGGCAGACGGCGTGGTGGGCCCGGACACCTACAACATGCTAACAAACCCGGCTGCGAAGAAAAAATCCGACCCCACCCCGCCAGGAGGCTCCAGCACAAACATCAAGCTGCTCTACGGCAAAAGCACCGGTCCTCTGGTGATCACCTTGCAAAACGCGCTGGCGGCTCTTGGCTATTACACCGGCCCTATTAACGGCTCCTACGACTATGCCACCTACCTGGCGGTGAAGGCCTTTCAGCAGCACAACGGGCTGAAGGTGGACGGGGTGGTGGGCCCTGTGACCTGGGACAAGGTGAACAGCCCCACCGCCCTCAAGAAGCCCTAAGCGCCGGAAGCAGCCGGAATAACGTGCATGGCGGCATGACCTGAGGCAGTTGCTTGCGGCAGGAACCGGTCACAGGGGGGCGGGCACTGGCCTCATCGCCCCCTCTTTTTCCTGTGCCTTGCGCTGCACGAGCGCTATCAGCTCCCGCTCGGCCACCACATCGCTGGGGTAAGGGTAGGACTTCGCGGCTTTTTCAAACCGGGCGAGCCACTGCCCGGCCTTTTTCTCGTCTTTATTCATCAGCAGGGCAAGCGCGTACCGGGTGCGCAGGATGGAGATGAACCCCTTCATCGCCTGCATGAATTTCTGCTGGTTTTTGCCCAGCATGCCGGCCACCACCTGGGGCCGGTTTTCCCCGATCAGTTCGATAAAAATACGGTCGCTCACCAGAAGCCCCCGGTGCAGCCCCGCCACGGCGCTGGGGATGGCGAGCAAATGGGCCATCAACCCGTCCGCCTCATCAAACTTGCGCTCATCCATCAGGCGGCTGGCGGCGATCACCCCCAGGGCAGCCACGATGCTGTTGGTCATGGCTTCGTCATCAGGCACTTTGAACCATTCCTCCGGCATATCCCGCAGCCTTTGGCCTTGTGCCAGCCGGGCGTTCATGGTGAGCTGCAGCCAGAAGGCACGCAGGGCCTCCGGGTGCTTGCCCAGGGAAAGGGCATTCATGCCGTCGTTGTCCACCAGGCCCAGCCGCATGGGGAGGCCGTTCATCAGCGCAAAGAAAAAGCCGATGAGGGCAGTGATCAGCAGGAGGATGGAGAGAACAGGCACATGGCGCAGCGCCAAATGAAGCGCCAGGAACAAAAGCCCCGCCAGCACATTCATGAGGGAGCCGCCCAGGTTATACAGCCGATGGGGAAAACCGCCATCCACCATGGGAGGCGGCGCCATCAGGCACTGGCCCCCCGTGCCCGCCAGGGACAATCGCCTGAAGCGCAGCCGGCCGTTTTCCTTCACCCACATGAGGCTGCCGATGCGAAAAGAGGAAAAGCGGTAGCCGCTTAAGAGGCCAAACACCAGGTGCCCCGCCTCGTGGATGATGATTTGCCCGTAAAGTGCCGCGATGAAGCCTGCCAGCAAGGGGAGAAACAATAGAAAGCTGCCCCCAAAGGGCCAGGTGTCCAGGCCCCGGGTATCGTTATACCAGGCAAACCAGACCCCCAGGCCGCCGCCCAGGACAAGAAACATGGCCAGGCTGAGCACCTGGCCCCAGTTGATTTTCTTCCTGCCGTTTTTCCTTGCCATGCCGTTCCCTTTCGTTTGCAATGCCTGCTATCATACTGTCCGGAAAAGTGGGCGTCAAGGGGGACTGCGTGCGCATGGGTCAGGTGGATACAAGCCAAATACAGCCCCCCGCCAAAAAAAGTCTGGATTGAAACTGTTTTATGCGCTATGCTGGACGGGCCGCGGTGACAACCAATAGAAAAAGGAGGATTCTGGAACTATGGATGTGCTGAAACTCATCGGGGTCCTGATCGTTGTGGTGGGCTTTGCGCTGAAGCTGGACACCATCGCAACGGTGGTGGTGGCGGGGCTGGCCACAGGCCTGGTCGCGGGCATGACCCCCATGGAAATCCTGACCACTCTGGGCAATTCCTTCCTCACCAACCGGACGGCCACCCTGTTTGTGCTGACCCTTCCGGTGATCGGCATCCTGGAGCGCTATGGGCTTAAGGACAAGGCGGTGGACTTTATCCGGGGCATCAAGCATGCCACCACCGGCAAGATCCTGTCCCTGTATCTGGTGATCCGCGCTTTTGCCGCCGCTTTTTCCCTGCGCATCGGCGGGCATCCCCAGTTTGTGCGCCCCCTCATCAACCCCATGGCCCAGGCGGCCGCCCAGGCCAAGTATGGCCCGCTTCCCACCAAAACCGAAGACCAGATCAAGGGCATGGCGGCTGCCAACGAGAATTTCGGCAACTTCTTTGCCCAGAACTGCTTCATGGGTGCTTCAGGCACGCTGCTGATTGTGTCCACGCTCAACGAGCAGGGCCTGACGGATGTCAATGCGCTGAACATCTCCGGCGCCAGCTGGTATATCTTTGGCGCGGCGGTGATACTGGGCGTCATGTACAACTACCTGCTTGACCGCAGGCAGGAGCGCGTGCTCAAGGGGGGTAAGTGAGTATGGACAGCATTCTGAACATCAATGAAATCGCCAGCTGGGGCCTGTCAAAAACCGTGGCGGAGTTTTTCTACATCATCATCGGCATCGTCTTTATCCTGGTGGGGGTAAAAGCCCTGAGGGATAAGAATCACAGTTCCCGACTTATGACGGCCGCTTTCTGGTTCATCCTGGCCTTCACCTTTATTGCGGGCCCCTACCTGCCCAAGTTCATCACCGGCATCGCCGTGGTGGCCATTGCGCTTTTGACCGGCGCCCGCCAGGTGAAACCCAGCCAAAGCGATGTGCCCAGCGCCGAGGAAACCCGCAAAAACGCCGACAAGCTGCGCTACAAGGTCTTTCTCCCGGCCCTGGTGCTGGCGCTGGCCGCGGTGCTGATCGCCACCTTCTGGAAGGACCTGGGCGCCAACAACGCCATTGGCGCTTCAGCCCTGGTGGCGCTTGTGGTCACCTTCCTGGTCACCCGGGTTAACCCCAAATACGTCCCCAAGGACGGCGCGCGCCTGATGGACAACGTGGGCACCGTGGGCATCCTGCCCCAGCTTTTAGCGGCGCTGGGCGCGCTGTTTACCGCCGCTGGCGTGGGCACGGTCATCGCCAACGGGGTTCAGGCCATCATCCCCGAGGGCAGCAAGCTGATCGCGGTGGCGGTGTACTGCATCTCCATGGCGCTGTTCACCATCATCATGGGCAACGGCTTCGCGGCCTTCTCGGTGATCACGGTGGGCATCGGCATCCCCTTCCTGATCGCCCAGGGCGCAAACCCCATCATCGTGGGCGCGTTGGGCCTCACCGCCGGCTACTGCGGCACCCTCATGACGCCCATGGCCGCCAACTTCAACATCATGCCGGCGGCCCTGCTTGAAACCAACGACAAGTATGTCATCATCAAGTCCCAGGCGCCCTTTGCCCTGGTGATGCTGGCGGTGCACATCATCCTGATGTATCTGCTGGCGTTCTGATTTGACGGGAGGTAAGCTTATGAAACTGCTGCTCACAGCCTTTGACCCCTTTGGCGGGGAGAAGGTGAACCCCGCCCTGGAGGCGGTTAAACGCGTGCCCGACCGGGTGGGCGGGGTCGAGGTGATCAAGCTGGAGGTGCCCACGGTGTTTGGCGAGGCCATCAGCGTCCTAAAGGCGGGGCTTGAAAAGCACCAGCCTGACGCGGTCTTGTGCATCGGCCAGGCGGGGGGGCGGTTTGAACTCACACCCGAGCGGGTGGCCATCAACCTGGACGATGCCCGCATCCCGGACAACAAGGGCAACCAGCCCATCGACCAGCCCATTGAGCCGGAGGGGGCCCCGGCCTACTTCACCACCCTGCCCATCAAGGCCATGGTGGAGGCCATGCGGGATGCCGGGCTGCCCGCTGCTGTCAGCAACACCGCCGGCACCTTTGTGTGCAACCACCTGATGTATGGCCTGCTCCACGCGCTTAACACCCAGTACCCCCAGGCGCGGGGCGGGTTTATGCACGTGCCCTTCATTCCGGAGCAGACCGCCCGCCGGGCGGTGCCCGCGCCCAGCCTGAGCACGGCAGACATCGCCCTGGGCATTGAGGTGGCCATCACGGCCATCCAGAACAACCAGGAGGATATCACCGCCATTGGCGGCAAGGAACACTGATATCCCATTGACAGCCAAGCGGGGCCGCAGCCGCGGCTCCGCTTTCTGTTTCGCCGTGGCCGGTTTGTCCCATCGGCATCCAGGGCGCAGAGGCTGCTGTGGTATAATACCAGTGAATTCGTGAGAATCACCTGAATGCGGGCGTATCCCCGCCAAAGGAAGGAAGACTGCCTATGCCAAGCGTCATCAGCACCCTGATGAAAGCCCAGATCAGCCTGCTCAACCCGCTGCTGAACAACATGGACCTGGAGACCATGCGCCGCTTGCAGGACGGCCTGGCCGCCCTGGGCGCGCGGGTGAAGGCCGGGCAGGTGGTGACCTGCCGGGAGGATCTGGGCAAATGTGAGGCCGCCTGGGTTTTTCCGCTTTCGGGCACGGTGCGCAAGGCCATTTTGTACCTGCATGGCGGCGCTTTCACCGCTGGCACCCTGGACTATGCCCAGGGCTTTGGCAGCATGCTGGCCCTGGACACCGGGCGCGCCGCCCTGTGCCTGGCATACCGGCTGGCGCCGGAAAACCCCTTCCCGGCGGCGCTGGATGACGCCATGGCAGCCTACCGCTTCCTGCTCACCCGCTTTAAGGCTGAGGACACTGCCCTGGTGGGGGAATCGGCTGGCGGGGGGCTTTGCTTCAGCCTGGCCATGCGCATCCGGGATGAGGGGCTGCCCATGCCCCGCCAGCTGGTGGCCATCTCCCCGTGGGGGGACTTGAGCATCCGGCCGGAACCGGACGAAAAGCCGGAGAAGGACCCGGTGCTCTCCCGGGCCAGCATCGCCCAGTCAGCCGATATGTACCTGGCCGGGCATCCGGCCAGGGACCCCTACGTCTCCCCGGTGTTCGGGGATTTTGAGGGCCTGCCTGAAAGCCTGATCATCACAGGCGGGGACGAAATCCTGCTGGCGGATACCCGGCGCCTGGCCCAGGGCCTTGACCAGGCGGGCATCCCCTGCATGACCCATGTGGAGGAGGGGATGTGGCATGTCTACCCCCTCTACCCGGTACCCGAGGCCCGGGAGGCCCAGGCCCTGGCGCGGGATTTCCTTGACGGAAAGGCAGCAAAGCCGTGAGCAGCCGGCGCAGGAAAAGGCCCTCCCCCAGCTGGCTGCGGCTGGACAACGCCGCCAAGATCTATCCGGCTGCCCGGTCCCGCAAATGGATGGCCCTTTTCCGCGTGTCCATCACGCTCAAGGAGCCCATTGACGAAGCTGTTTTGCAAAAGGCGCTGCGGCAATTGGTCAAGCGGGTGCCCCTGCTGTCCTACCGGCTGAAGCGGGGGCTGTTCTGGTACTATTTTGACTGGCATGAAACCCAGCCCGCCGTGCAGCCCGACGCCAGGAACCCCATGCTGCCCATCGACCTGAAGGAAAACGGCGGCTTCCTCTTCCGGGTGCGCAGTTTTGACAGGCGCATTGCCCTGGAGGTGTTCCACGCGCTGACCGACGGCACCGGCGGGATGACCTTTCTGCTGACGCTGACGGCGGAATACCTCTGGCTCAAGTACGGCATCCGCATTCCCGAGGCACCGCTGATTCTGGACACCAGGGACGAGCCCCACAAGGGAGAGTGGGAGGACGCCTTTTTGCGCTATGCCAGAGACGCGGTCAGGCCCAGGCGGGAGGACACGGCCTGGCATTTGGGCGGGGTCAGGGAAAAACCGGGGTACCTCAACATCACCACCGGCATCCTCCCCACCGACAAGCTCAGCGCCCTGGCCAGGGAAAAGGGCTGCTCGGTCAACAGCCTGATGGCGGCGCTGTTCCTGTTTTCCCTGATCAAGGCCCGGGAAAAGGCCCGGAGGCCTGGAAAAAGACCGGTGAAGCTGTCCTTGCCGGTGAACCTCAGGCGCTTCTACCCCACGGCCACCCTGCGCAACTTCTCCTCCTACATCAATGTGCCGGTGTACACCGACTATGGCGAGTACAGCCTGGAGGAGCTCATATCGCTTGTGGGCCACACCATGGGGCTGGAAACCCTGGAACCCTTGGTCAACGCCCGGTTTTCCGCCAATGTGAAGGCGGAGCGCAACTGGCTGCTCAGGGTGTTCCCGCTGTTTATCAAAACCGCGGTGCTGAAGTTCATGTACCGGGCCACCGGGGAGAGTTATATGACAAGCACGCTGTCAAACCTGGGGCTGATCAGGATGCCCCCCGAGATGGAAGCCCACTGCGAGCGGGTGGAGCTGCTGCTGGGCGCCGCCAAGCGCACGCCGCTGGCCTGCGCGGTGGTGTCAGCCTGCGGCAGCACCGCCATCAACTTTACCAAAACCATCCGGGACACGGTGGTTGAGCGGGTGTTTTTCACCCAGCTCGTCCAGCTTGGCGTGCCGGTATTGATCGAAAGCAACTGGAGGGAATAGATGTCATACTGCGTGGAATGCGGGGTGAGGCTGGCGGCTGGCGAGCCCAAGTGCCCTTTGTGCGCCACCCCGGTCAACAACCCCAACCAGCCGGTGTGTGATGTGGCTGCCTCCTCCCACCCCCAGGCCATTGAGGAAGCCATCAGCCGGCTGGACCGGGGCTATGCCCGGCAATTGTCCTTGGTGTTCCTCATGATCCCCATCCTGATCGTGCTGCTCATTGACCTCATTGACGGCGGCACCTCCTGGTCGCCCTATGTGGTGGGGGCCCTGGTGATGAGCTACTGCTTTTTCGCCTTCCCGGTGCTGTTCCGCTTCAAAAGCCCTTATGCCTACATCGTGGTGGATGTGCTGGCGCTGCTGGGCTTTTTGCTGCTGGTGGCCTGGATGACGGGGGGCATCTCGTGGTATTTGAGCCTGGTGCTGCCGGTGATCACCCTGCTTGGGATCATGACGCTGGGGGCCATCCTGGCGCTCAGGCGGCTTGAGTTCAAGCGCCTCTACCGGATGGCCATCGCCGCGGCGCTGACGGCGCTGATGCTCATCGGCCTTGAGATCATTATCGACCTGCATATCTGGGGGCAGGTGCGCCTGGGCTGGTCGGTCTATGGCGCCATCCCCATCGCGGTGATCGCGCTGATGCTGGCAGGCCTTGAGCAAAACAAGCTGCTGAAGGAAGAGGTGCGCAAGCGCCTGTTCATGTAGTAAAAGGCGCTTGTTTTCACAAATCACACATGTTATAATCACGCCAACTGGAGGATATCCATGACAAGGGAAGATCGCGCGGCCTGGCAGGCCTTATGTCAGGACCGTTTTGAGGCGCAAGCGCCGCTGTCCCGCTTCACTACCATCAAAACCGGGGGGCCAGCCGCATGGCTGCTGGACGCCCGGGATGAAGAGGAGATCGCCCAGGCGCTGGGCCTGGCCAGGCGGCTGGGCATCCCCACGCTGGTGATGGGCTGCGGGTCAAACCTGCTGATTTCAGACGCAGGCTTTGACGGGCTGGTGATCCACCTGGGAGAGCACTTCGCCAGGATGAGCGCGGTGGGTAACCGGGTGCGCGCCCAGGCAGGGGTGACCCTCAAGGCGCTGGCCTATTTCGCCGCCGACCGGGACCTGGCCGGCCTCACCTTTGCGGCTGGCATCCCCGGCTCCCTGGGCGGGGGCGCCTACATGAACGCGGGCGCCTTTGGCGGGGAGATGGCCCAGGTGATCACCTTCCTGGACTGCCTGGACCCTTCCGGCAAGCGCCTGACGGTGAGCGTCAGCCAGGCCCAGTACGGCTACCGCCACAGCCGGATGATGGAGGAAGGCCTGGTGGTGCTGGGGGCGGAGATGCGACTTGCCCCCGGGCACAAGGAGGACCTGTACCAGCAGATGCGGGAGTATCAGGAGTGCAGGCGGGAGAAACAACCCCTCACCTACCCCTCTGCCGGTTCCTTTTTCAAGCGCCCAGCCGGGCTTTTTGCCGGCGCGCTCATCGAGCAGGCCGGGCTTAAAGGGCTCACGGTGGGCGGCGCCCAGGTGAGCGAGAAGCACGCGGGCTTCCTCATCAACACTGGGGAGGCCACCACAGCGGATTTCCTGGCGCTCAAGGCCCAGGTGCAGCAGCGGGTGCAGGAGCAGTTCGGCGTGATGCTGGAGCCGGAGGTGCGCATCATCGATGAAAGCCCCGCGCCATGAGCTTCACCCAGGAGGTCAAGGCGGAGCTGGTGGCCGTTCCCCTGGAAAAGGAGTGCTGCGCCCGGGCGGAACTGACCGCCCTCACCCGGGGGGCCTCCCTCCTGGCGGTGGCCGGCGGCAAGGGTTTCTCCCTGCGTTACCGCACGGAAAACCCCGCTGTGCTCAGGCGCATCCTGCTGCTGTTGCGCAGGACCGGGGCCGTGCAGGAGAAGACCCGGATGCTGGTGGAAAAGCGCTTTGGCACGCGCCGGCTGTATCTTTTGGCGCTGAGCCACCAGGACAGCCGCCGGGTGCTGACCGACCAGGGGATGCTGGTGACAACCGATGAGGGCGAAGAGGTGTTCCGCACCCCCTCCCGCCAGGTGACCCGGCGTGCCTGCTGCCGCAGGGCGTATATCCGGGGGGCCTTCCTGGCATCAGGCTTTATCGCGGCCCCGCGCAGGCGCTACCACGCGGAGTGGGTGCTGCCCGACGAGGCCGCCGCCCGCCATCTCCAGCGGGTGATGAGCCATTTGGGCCTGGCGGGGAAGATCAGCCGCCGCCGCGGCCAGGGCATTGTCTACCTGAAGGACGGGGACGAAATATCGGAGTTGCTCAAGCTCATGGAGGCCGCCCGGGCGGTGTTGTCCTTTGAGAATGACCGGGCGGAGAAGAGCCTGAAGGCGGACGCCATCCGCGCCTTCAACTGTGACCAGGGCAACCTGGGACGCCAGCTCACCGCCGCCACCCGGCAGACCGCCACCATTGAGCGGATTTCCCTGGCCCGGGGGCTGACGGCGCTGAGCGATGAGCTGGAGGCTCTGGCCCGGCTGCGCCTGGCCAACCCCGAGGCCAGCCTGGAGGAGCTGGGCCAGATGCTCAGGCCTCCCCTGGGCAAATCCGGCGTGCAGCACCGGATGCGCAGGCTGATGAAACTGGCGGAGGAAGCCCGGGATCATACCCCCGGTCAATAACGCAGAAAGGCGGTGTTTCCATGATCACCCGGCAGATCGTCCTGGGCGGGGAACTGCCGTTTTCCCCCCTGCGCTTAAAAAGCCTGGCGGATGCCGCAGGGCAGTATCAGGTGCGCGTGCTCATCCGGCAGGGGGCCAAAACCTATAACGGCAAGTCCCTCCTGGGGCTGATGGCCCTGGCCCGGGAACGGGAGCGGGAGGTGACCCTGGTGGTGGACGGCGTGGATGAACACCAGGCGGCAGAGCACCTGGCTACGCTCCTGGCCGGCCAAACCCCCGCGCCTTTGTCCTGACAAAGGCGCTTTCCCCGCTAAATATGGCAAATCTGTTGACACATTGTCATATTCCTGTTATAAATGAGGCAGATTCCACGCATTAAACGCGCGCGTCATGCGAAAGGATGATCATGATGTCAAACACAAAGAAGGCTGATCCCTACCGCAGGCTGCTGAGATGGACCATCATCCTGCTGGTGCTGCTGGCCCTCCTGGCCACGGCCTATGTTCTGATGGACAAATATCAGCAGGGCGAGCGGGACCGGGCAGCCCAGCGCATCGAAGAGGAAAACAAGGTCCTCATCGAGGACTACAACAAGCGCCGGGCGGAGTTCCAGGCCAGCCAGCAGACCACCGGCCAGACCAAGCCCCTGCCCACCCCCAAGGAGAGCGGCTGGGATGTGCTGGACCTGAGCGATTTCCCCGTCAAGGCGGAGCGGGATGTGGCGGCGACCCGGGAGGAGATGCTGCTGGGTGGCCTTTTGCTGGTGAACCGCTGGCACGCCATGCCGCCTGACTTCACCCTGGCGGAGCCCCACCTGAAATCCATCGGCACTGAGACCAGCTTCCGCGTGGGCGTGACCGGCCGGGAGGTGCAGGTGCTGGAGCCGGTGATCAAGGCGCTGGACGCCATGATCGGCGATGCCAAAAAGGCGGGGCTTGAGAGCTATATCGTGCGCCAGGGCTACCGCACCGCCACGGAGCAGACCGAGATCTGGAACAAGGAGCTGGCGCTGTATGCTGACCGGTATTCCGGCGACGCCCTGACCGAAAAGGCCCGGGTGCGGGTGGCTTACCCCGGCACCAGCGACTACCACACCGGCATGTCGGTGTTCATGGACGTCTACAACCGCAACGACAGCGAGCTGAACAAAATGGCCTTCCAGACCACCGATCAGGCCAAATGGATGAACGAGCACGCCGCGGAATACGGCTTCATCTTCCGCTTCCCTGTCCAGGGCTACCCCGACGCTTCCACGGTGGACAAGTCCTACATCACCGGCATCAACCTCAAGGACATGGATGTCTACCGCTATGTGGGCATCCCCCACGCCATGACCATGAAGGCGCTGGGCATGTGCCTGGAGGAGTATATCGACTACCTCATCGCCCACCCCCACATCGCGGTGTATCAGGATGGCGTGATGAAATATGAGATCTACCGGGTGCCCGGCGGCAATGAGGATGCCACCATCAGCCTGACAGCCGGCGCCAAGGAATACTCCGTCTCCACCGACAACATGAACGGCCTGGTGGTGGCGATGGTTTACTGAGGGCCTCATGGGTCATGATGGGCTGTTTCGCTGGTCGATACAGCCCGTTTTTTGATGTATGAATGACTGCTTTGCCAAAGGCATGCTGAAGGAAGAAAGCCTTTTTGACGGTGTCATGCAGCAGGTTTTCTGGCTTGACCTCGCCCAATAAGCCTTACACCCCTTGAATGTACCGGGCATAGCACAATCCACCGATGCCAGACACTTCCCGAAACCCCAGCGCCTCATAAAAGGCGCGGGTTTTTTCCGTGTTGTCGGTGAGCAGCACCGTCTGGCGGATGTGGGCAAAGCGCGCCAGCGCCGCCTCGATCAGCTGCCGCCCGATGCCCCGGCGCTGATGGTTGGTTTTGACCAAAATATCCTGAATGTACAGGATACTGCAATCATCCCCCACACAGCGGATGAGGCCCACGCATTCCTCCCCCTCCCAGGCGCTCAAATGCCACAGGGCGCCGGGCAGGAGCCGGGCCATTTTCTCCGGGTGATCGGTGTAGGCGGTCCAGCCCGCGTCCAGGTAAAGCGCCCTGAGCGCCTCAGGCGCTATATCGGCGTTTTCCTGATATTGTATGCCCATCATCCTCACCTCCCAAGCGATGCCGGCATAATAGCATCCAGCAGCCCGGCCCGTCAAACCCCGCCATTCCCAAACCGTTTCCAGGCAAAGCGCTGGGGGTGCAAAGCGCGCCAGCGCCTTCCCCTTGTCAAAACCCGCCGCTGCGCCTATAATAACCCTGTGCGCGGTTGAAGAAGCTAAGGCAGGCCAAAGCCCACAGCGAGCCGGGGAGGGTGCAAGCCCGGCGGGGGAGGCAGCCGTTCCACTTCTGGCAAGCATAGCCGCCGGGGTCAGCCCCTTATCGCTTTGAGAGGCCTGGTACAGGCAATTTGGGTGGCAACGCGGAACCTTCCGTCCCATGGGATGGAGGTGTTTTATTTTTGAGGAGGGCAACATGATTGACATCAACCTGATCAGAAACAACCCGGAGCTGGTGAAGGAGAACATCCGGCGGAAGTTCCAGGATCATAAGCTGGGGCTGGTGGACGAGGTGGTGGAATTGGACCGCCTCAACCGCGAGGCCATCACCCGGGCGGATTACCTGCGCAGCCAGCGCAACGCCATCTCCAAAAGCATCGGCGCCATGATGCAAAAAGGGCAGAAGGCTGAAGCCGAGGCCGCCAAGCAGCAGGTGAAGGACATGCAGGAAGAGCTGGCGGCGCTGGAGCAAAAAGAAGCGGAGTACGCCGAGGCCATCCGGGAGAAGATGATGCTCATCCCCCAGATCATGCACCCCTCCGTGCCCCTGGGGAAGGATGACAGCGAAAACGTGGAGCTGGCGCGCTTTGGGGAGCCGGTGGTGCCGGCGTTTGAGGTGCCCTACCACATCGACATCATGGAGAGCTTGAACGGCATCGACCTGGACAGCGCCCGGAAGACCAGCGGCAACGGCTTTTATTACCTGAAGGGGGATGTGGCCCGGCTGCATTCCGCCATCCTGTCCTATGCCCGGGATTTCATGATTGACCGGGGATTTACCTACTATATCCCGCCGTTTATGATAAGGAGCGACGTGGTGACCGGCGTGATGAGCTTTTCTGAAATGGAAAACATGATGTACAAGATCGAGGGGGAGGACCTGTACCTCATCGGCACCAGCGAGCACTCCATGATCGGGAAATTCATCGACACCATCCTGGAGGAGGCGGAGCTGCCCCAGGCCCTCACCAGCTATTCCCCTTGCTTCAGGAAGGAAGTGGGGGCGCACGGCATCGAGGAGCGGGGGGTGTACCGCATCCACCAGTTTGAAAAACAGGAGATGGTGGTGGTGTGCAAGCCCGAGGACAGCATGATGTGGTATGAGAAGCTGTGGCAAAACGCCGTGGACTTCTTCCGGACGCTGGACATCCCTGTGCGCACCCTGGAGTGCTGCACCGGCGACCTGGCGGACCTGAAGGTGATCAGCTGTGACGTGGAAGCCTGGAGCCCCCGGCAGCAGAAGTACTTTGAGGTGGGCAGCTGCTCAAACCTGGGCGACGCCCAGGCCAGAAGGCTGCAAATCCGCGTGCGGGGGGAGGACGGCAGGCGCTATCTGCCCCACACCCTCAACAACACCGTGGTGGCCCCGCCCCGGATGCTGATCGCCTACCTGGAAAACAACCTGCAGGAAGACGGCAGCATCCGGATTCCTGAGGCGCTCAGGCCCTATATGGGCGGAAAGGACAGGATATTGCCGCAGTGATCCGCAAGGGAATCCACCAATATGGTTAAAAACAGACGGTTCAAGTGGCTCCTGGCCCTCACACTGATCGCAGGGTTTGTTTTGATGGCGCTATCCATTGAGGGCCTGCAGCCCTTGGACGCCCAGGTGTCGCTGCTGGTGGCGGGGCTGAGGACGCCCTGGCTGAGCGTGGTAATGCGCCTCATCTCCCAGCTGGCCTCGGCGCCGGTTCTGGTGGCGCTGAGCCTGGTGCTGATATGGTTTGTCCGCAAAAGCCGCATGCAGGTGCCGCTGATCGCAAGCCTAGGCATCTCGGTGATCCTGAACCTGGGCTTAAAGGCGCTGTTCATCAGGCCCCGGCCCGCCATGGTGCCCCCGGTGATCGTTGAGGCAGGGTACAGCTTCCCCAGCGGGCACAGCATGGCGGCGGCCGCGTACTATGGCTTTTTGATCTATCTGCTGTGGCGCTCAGGCGCTTCCCGGCGCACCAAGAAATGGGGCACGGCGCTGCTGTCCCTCATCATCGCCCTGGTGGGCTTCAGCCGCATCTACCTGGGCGTGCATTACCTGAGCGACGTGCTGGCCGGCTTTTTGGCCTCCGGGGTTTACCTGCTGATCTTCACCAGCTTTGTCAGCGCCTATTTCCACCGGGATGAGAGCCTGGGCGACCAGCTGGCCGCCTATCAGGCGCCCACGCTGGTGATGAGCTTTGCCCACGCGGCGGACGGCGTCATCGGCGGGCTGAAGGCGGAGCGCAACATGGTGATCCACTTCGGCATGATGACCCTGGTGATCGTGCTGGCCTTTCTGCTTCAGGTGAGCGCCCTGGAGTGGTGCATCCTGCTGATTCTCTTTGGCCTGGTCTTGTCGGCAGAGCTTATCAACACCGCCATTGAGGCCGCGGTCAACCTGGCGGTTCAGGAGACCCACCCCCTGGCCAAGCTGGCCAAGGACGCCGCTGCCGGCGCCGTGCTGGTGAGCGCCATCATCGCGGCCATCGTTGGCGTGATTATCCTGGGGCCCAAGCTTTTCTGGTTAATAAAAACCGGCCTATAATCTAATAAAGCTCTGAGGATGGGGGTCTGGGGGAAGGAAATTTTGAAAAATTTCCTTCCCCCAGTTCCGTCGTCCTACTGGCCCACAACCCCCAGCACCATCGGGTCCATGGGCGCCCCGCTGCCAGAGATCGCCTGGAGCTTGGTGGTATCCACCCAGATGACCGGCAGCAGGCCCAAATCGTCCGACTCCACGCCGATAAAGCCGATGGCGCCGTCCACCTTGGTGCTGCGGTGGGCGTGGGCTTTGCTTGAGATGGTGCGGGTAAAGATGGGGCTGTGCTTAAGGCGGGTGTAGCTGTACAGCCCCTGGGCATAGGCATAGTCGGTGCCGTAGAAGAAGCGGCTTTTGTTATCGGTGAAGCCAAAGTCCTTGTTTTTGATGTCATCAGCGCTGGGCAGGCTGACCCGGCCTAAATCGCCCTCTTCAACCAGGGCGGCCTGCTCCTGGGGGCTGAAGGCGGCGGGGATGAACTGGTTTTGCAGCCAGGCGTGCAGCTCGCTTGAAAGCCAGCCCTTGTAATTGCGCTGGTCGCCGTCAACGCGCTTCACGTCGAGGATTTTATCGCTGAGCAGATAGGCCCGGCCCTGGCCGGCCCAGAGCACGCGCCAGAGGATGGGCTGCTTTTCGCCTGTGGCGGTGGCGGGATAGCTGCCAAAGGTGACAAACTGGACGCCGCCGCCGGTGAGCTCCACCTGGGCCAAAGCCGGCAGCGCCGATATCATCAGGAACAGGGCGAGGAACAGGGCAAACAAACGTTTATTCAACAAGAATACTCCCTCCTTGTGGTCGCTTTCAGGGCTCCACCCGCAGGTGGCCCTTTACCGCCAGGTGCCAGAGCACGCCATCGGTGTTGTTGCGGTTGGTGACGGTCATCTCCCCAAGGTTCATGGCCTCCATCAGCGCGTGGAGCACGGCCAGGCCTGTGGGCAGGATGTGCTCCCGCCCCGGGGTCATGCCGGGGAGCAGCGCCCGGGCCTGGGGGCTCAGGCTGGCAAGCCGGCGCAGGATGTCCAGCACATCATCCCGGCCAAAGGGCGCGTCAGGCTGGCCGCGATGATAGAGCTGGGCTTTGAGCAGGCCCATCAGCGCCGTGCCGGTGCCCCCCACCAAGAGCCAGCGGGCAGGGTCCGCCCACAGGCGGGGGGGCTGGGTGAGGGCCTTGTGCGCCATGGCGCGGGTGCCCTCCCGGGCGATTTTGCCGGCGGCCTGCAGGGCCTTGCCCGCGTCATCGGCGCTGGCGATGGGCTGCATGGCATAAAGCCGGGCTGCGCCCAGGGGCAGGCTGTGGGTGAAGGGGGCATCCCCTGGGTGCCCCAGGGCGATCTCGGTGGAACCGCCGCCAATGTCCATCACCCCTGCCATCTCCTGTCGGGGAAAGGGGTGCACCGCGCCCCAGAATGAGTAGGCGGCCTCCTCATCGCCTGTGATGACCTGAAGGGACAGCCCCGTGGCCTGGAGGAGCGCATAGGCCAGGCTCTTGCCGTTCTCGCTCTCTCTCACGGCGCTGGTGGCCATCAGCAGCGTGCGGTCAGCCCCGCCCTCCCGGGCCATGGCATAAAGGGCCGCCACATCCCGGCAGGCGGTCTGGATGGCCTCAACCGAAAGGCGCTTGCCCTGGCCCAGGGCCATGAAAAGCCGGGTGTCCATGCGCCCGAAAACCGGACGGGACAGCCCGGCGTCAAGATCCGCGGTGAGCATGCGGGTGGAGTTGGACCCGATGATGATGACCCCGGCGCGGGCAGGTTGTGTGCTCATGGCGCGGGGGAGGCGGGGGACAGCCCCAACACTTCGGGGTTGGTCACCACAAAGCGGATTTCACCGGGAAAAATATAGCCATACTGGGTGCGCGCCTCATTGGCGATGAAGGCGTCGCTGGCGGCCAGGCGCACGCGCTCGGCCAGCTTCAGGTTGTCCCGCTCCTTGGCGAAGACCTGCTCGTTGGCCGCGTCGATTTGGGCCTGCAGGCGCAGGATGTCCCGGTTATAGTTCTCGGCCATGATCCAGCCCATCAGGATGATGGCGCAGCAGGCAATCACCAGCCCATACAGCGGCACACGCCTTTGCCCCAGGCGCCACAGGCGCAGGGAGGCGGGCTTGCGCCCGGGCTTCTCCCGCGGGTCAGGGATCTGCATGGACGTCCTCCGGCTGAATGTCAAGCACCACCAGCTGGGGCTGCTCGCTCAGGTCCTCCCGGGTCACGCGCAGCAGCGGCTGGAAGGAGGGCACCAGAGGCTTCATCACGTCCAGAAAGGGCTGGAGGGTGCTGATCTTGTCAAAGCCGCCCTTGTCATTGCGGTAGTGCATGGGGATCACCACCCGGGGCTGCAAGCGCCTGATGGTCTCCCTGGCCTGGGCGGCGTCAATGGTGAAAAAGCCGCCCACGGGAATGAGCAGGACATCAGGCATGAAGAGGCTGTTTTTGAGCGCCTCATCCGGCAGCGCGCCCAGGTCGCCCAGGTGCAGCACCTTCAGCCCGTCCGCCTCCACCATCTGGCAGAGGATGCCGCCGCGCTTTTTGCCGCCCTCATCATCGTGAAAGGCGGGGAAGTTGTGCACCCTGACCCCGGGCAGGGGGTTGTGGGTTCCCTTAGTGTCCACCACCAGGGGCTTACCGTCCACCTTGTCCAGGTAGTTGTGGTCAAAGTGGTGGTGGGAGATCAGAACCAGGTCAGCCTTCACCCGCTGCATGGGGTAGCCGGCCTGGTGGTCATAGGGGTCAAACAGGATCCGCTGGCCCTGGGCGGTCTCCAGCAGGAACTCGGAATGGCCATTATAAACAATGATCATGGCGTTCTCCTTTCAGGAAGGTGCAAAAGCAGGGGCAGGAAGTAGGCGGGCAGGGGGCTGCGCAGCCGGAGGGCATCGGCCAGGGCGGCCTCCGCCGCGCGGCGCAGGGCCTCATGCTTCCCGGCATCCCACAGCGCGAGGGCGCGGCAGAAATGGGGCAGCATCTCCCGGGTGAAGGCGGTTGGCTGCCGGGCCAGGATGCGCAGGAAGCCGGCGAGGCTGTCCTGGCGCTGCGCCCAGCCCTCCGGGAAGACAAGGGCCTGGCAGAAGGCCAGGCCCTTGGGGAAATCCCAGCTGATAAAAGCCAGGCCATCTGTGCGTGTCAGGGTGTATCCGGCATGACGGAGCCGGGACGCAGCGGCTTCCCAGGCATCTTCATCCATCCGCCGCGGGGCGTCTGTCACAAAGAGCGCTTGGCCGGACCGGTCCCTGCGGACAAAGCCCCGGCCGCCCAGGAGGGCTTTCAGGGCTCGGGCCTCCCGGTCAAGCCCGCCCATCCTGCTTGGAGGATTCAAAGGCGATGTCCAGCTTGTGCACAGAGGTATAGCGCCCCTGGATGTCCAGCTGGTAGCGCAGGCTCACCTCGCCCGCGCCGTCATCGCCCACCTTGTAGTCTACCTGGGTGGGGAAAATGCCCATGGCCAGATCGCCATAGGGCGTACGGTAGGAGCCCTCATAGCGGTGCCCCTTCTGGAAAACCAGGTCGCTGCCAAAGGCGCCCTTGCGCGCTACGGTGACAACGCCCTCGCCCATGGTCATGGTGATGTCGTGTTTCTCATTGCTGTCGGCCTGCCGCTCGGTATAGCGCAGTTTCCACTGCTTGGGGCTGCCCGACAGGGTGCCGAAAGTGGTCAGCCGCATGGCTTCGTCCTCCTCGTTGCGGTTGTAGGCCACCCCGGTAACAGTCAGCCTGACTGGTTTTGCACGCATGCAGCAACACCTCCTTTGATGAATCAAGTATACCATATTCCGCGGCCCTTGAGGAGATGGCAGGGCCTGCCCAGATCTTACCCCAAGCGCTGGCAGGTTTCACCGTTGAACCGGCAAGGGAATGTGGCATTCCTTCCGTCCAGGCCCGGTGTGTGGCCACGCGGGCCCTGGAGGCGCATGAAAAAGGCTGCCGCTTGCCGCGACAGCCTTTGGATTTAGCCTTTTCTCCGCCTCAGGCCTGAAGCCGGCTCTTTTTCCCGGCTGCGGCGTGGGTGCGCCAGGTGTGCATGACCAGGGCCACGGCGATGACGCCATAGCAGAGGAACACGCGGAAGTATTCGCCCACGACGGGGTTTCCGAACATGACGGTGCCGGCGTCCTGGGCCACCACAAACAGGGTGTGGAAGAGCAGGCAGCCGATGATGGCCTGGCCATTGGTGGCCCGGTTGATGGAGGCACCACCCACCAGGATGGCAGCGCCCGCGTAAAGGCCCACCATCTCATGGGCGGAATAGGTCTGCAGCGTGCCCAGGTTCTGGATGAAGAGGATCTGCCCCCACCCGGCAAAGACGGTGGAGATGATGATGGCAATGAGCCTGACGCGGTTGACGTTGATGCCGGCGGCGTTGGCCACGGTGCGGCTTTGCCCCACGGCCCTGAACTGCTGGCCCAGGCGGGTTTTCATGATGCCGGCGTTGAACAGGCACAGGAGCCCCACCAGGATGAAGGTGATGACCGGCACATGCACATTGGCGAAGTGGGGCTGCACAAAGGGCAATAGGTAGACCCCCACAGAGGCCAGGGCGAGAACCGCCAGGGTGATGAAGCGCTTCCGGCTCATCCGCCTGGTGAGGAACAGAAGCAGGCCGATTACGACAATCAGGCCGCTGACGATGTACAGCGCGGTGCTGAAGTGGATGCGCAAGACGCCGTCCACTGCGCCCTGGAGCTGGTTGATGGTGAGGTCAAGCGTGTTCCTCACCCCGGTGGCGCCCACGATGGTCACCTTGGTGTTCAGCGGAATGATCATGCCAAACACGAACAGGAACAGCAGCTGATAGGCGCCGTTGGCGAAATAGCCCAGGATCAGGGAGCCGATGGTTTCCTGCCCCTTCATTTTGTTGAGCAGGGAGCCAATGAGAAAGCCAAAGACGCCGGCCAGGGGCGCGGTGATGAGGGCGGACACCAGGATGCCGGTGATGCCGGTGATGGACCAGTTGATGGCCAGCAGCATCCCCACCTGGGCGGCCATGGCGCCGATGGTGATGGCGAAGTTGATGCCCATGCCGGTGATGATGGGGATGATCAGCGACAGCACGATGAACAGGTTCCTCACCAGGCGGCTCATGATCTGGAAGAGGATGTCATTCATGGGGCGGCCGGAGATGATGATGAACACCACCGAGAGGATGAGGAAGACATAGGTCACCACATACTCTTTGAGGTGCTTGCCGATATCGATGCCGGGGCGGTTCAACTCACTCACGTCCCTTACCTCCCGCCTGTGTCAGGGCATACAGGATGATGCCGTTGGAAATCAGAATGCGGATCACTTCAGACAGGCCGCTCACGTCGATCATGGCGTTGGCCACCTGGATGCCCATGGCCAACACCCCCTGGAAGAGGAAGGTGCCCAGGATCACATGGAAGACCTTGGCCTTGGAGACGGTGGCGCCGCCGATTAAGATGGCGCTGGCCGCGATGAAGCCCATCTGCTGGGGCCCCATGTATAGCGACATGAAGCCAAAGCTCTGGGAATAAACGATGATGCCCACGCTGGCGATGACGGTGGACAGCGTGGTGCCGATCAGGCGCATGTGGTCCACGTTGATGCCGGAGGCCTTGGCAAAGGCCGGGTTGCTGCCCGCGGCGATCATGGCCACACCCTTCCGGGAGCGCTCAAACAGGTACATGATGAGGCAGCACAGCAAGAGGAACAGCAGCAGCCCCGTGGGCACTGACACCCCCAGCACCTCAAAGCGCAGGAAGTTGTCCAGCAGGCCGCCGATGTTGCCGGCCATGTTGTGCATCACGCGCAACCCGCTGCCCAGCGCCCAGGTCAACTTGGCGTTTCTGAAGGGCAGCAGCATCCAGAAGATGCAGAAAAGGGACACATAGCTGAAGCCCACATAGGTGGACACGGTCATCTCGCTGCCCTTGATGCGGTTGAGGAGGAGCCCGTAGGCATAGCCCACGGGGATGGCCAGGAGGATGCCAACGCCCATGGCAAACACCAGGGCGCTGATGCCTGTCATGTTCATCTCAAGGGCGATGACCGTCGAGAGCAGCCCTGAGATGATGCCGATGGGCATGCCCATGTTCAGGCTGATGCCCGATTGGATGCCCGGCAGCATGGCCAGGACCAGGACGCCATACATGCCCAGGCGCTGGAGGATGTTGGTGATCATGTTGGGGACGTTGATGCTGTAAAGCCCGGCTAGCATGATCAGCAGCAGGAAGAACAGCAGGATGATGAAGCGCGGGGTGCCCAGGCGCTTCACCACGGGCTTGAAGTAATAGATGGAAAAGCCCAGCACGACAAAGCCAAAGGCCAGGTAGAGGAGGTTTTCGGCTTCCCGCACCATGCGCATCATGAGGGGGTCCCGCCCGGTGAGGACCGAATCGGCCCCGGCCTTGATGCCGCGATCGTAGATGGTCTCAAAATTGTCGCCCTTGGCGCGCACCGCGTCCATCACCGGCTGGCGGGCGGAGGCCAGCAGCTCTGTGGTCAGCTGGGGGTGGAGCAGGCTGATCTCCTCCAGCAGCTTATCCGCCTGGGGCGTGAGGCCCTCCAGCTGCGCCTTGAGGGCTGCAGAGGGGACAAAGCCTGTGAGGTCATCAATGACCGGGCGGATGACATCCTCGGTGATGGGCGCTTCCAGCGCCACGTCCGCCCCGGCCTCGGGGGCGGCATCCTCCTGGATGATCTCAGGCGGCGGGGCTGCCTCGCCCTTGGCGGCGAGGAAGGCCTGCTCCTCTTTGTGAAGCGCCTCAAAATAGCCCTGCAGCCCCGTGTCCAGCGCGAGGATGGCCTCCTCATAGCCGGGGGAGGTCTGGCCAAAGCCCAGGCTCAATTCCTTGAGCGCCTCTTCCCTTGCCAGCACCTCCTGCTGGGCCACATAGTCCCGCCGCTGATTGCGGCTGAAGCCCTCAGCCTGGGCATGGTCATAGGCCTTGTTGCTGGCCTCCTTGACGCGCTGCTCCACCAGGGGCTGGTGGGCGGCGGACATGACGGAGTAGCTGCGCATCTTGTCCAGGGTCTTGAAGGTGCCCTCACTCTGGCGCAGCGCCAGGCCCCATACGCCCACCACCACCAGCGCCAGGGCCACCAGGAAGCACAGCCCTGCGATGATCTTTTGGCTCACGGTGGTTTTCATGCGCTTTCCCCCTTTACCTCAATACCGCTCATGGCCAGGCCAAAGTCCTCATTGCTGGCGGAGGGCTTGAGGATGGCAGAGACCCTGCCCTCGGTGACGATGGCGATGCGGTCGCAGATGCTCTTTAATTCCAGAAGCTCGGAGGACACCATGACGATGGTGAGCTTGAGCTCCCGGTTAAGCCGCAGCAGGGTGTCGATCACCAGCTTCTTGGCGCCGATGTCAATGCCCCGGGTGGGCTCGGACACGAAGAGGAAGCGGGGGTTTAAGGTGAGGGCCCGGGCGATGCACACCTTCTGCTGGTTGCCGCCCGACAGCGTGCCCACCGGCTGGAGGGATGAGGTGGCGCGCACGTCCAGCTCCTCCATCATCTCTTTGGCTTTCTGGCGGATCTGCCGGACGCTCTTGAGCCGGAGGGGCGCGGGACCTATAAAGTCCCCGTTGATCTGCATGGCGGAAAACACGATGTTGTCCTCAATGCTCTGATCCAGCAGCAGGCCCACACCCCGCCTGTCCTCTGACACCATGGCCAGGCCCCGCTTGAGGCTGCCCTTGGGGTTGTTCAGCGGCAGCTGCTCCCCAAACAGGGTGACCTGGCCCTGGGCGGGGTAGATGCCCATGATGCCGTTGGGGATGCCGATCTTGCCCTGGCCGGCCAGGCCGCCGATGCCCAGGATCTCCCCGTCATACACCTTCAGATCAAGCCCACGCACCGCCTCGCCCGGCATCTGCACATGCAGGCCTTCAATCTCCATGGCCAGCGGGCTGTCCGCGGGGAAATCCCTGGCGTTGTCGCTCACCGCCTCAGCGCCTTCCCGGCCCACCATGAGGGAGGCCAGCTCACTGAGCGTCGTCTTCCCGGTCTCCCGGTAGGCGGCCAGCTTGCCGTCCCGCAGCACGGTGACGCTGTTGGCGGCCTTCATCACCTCCGCCAGGCGGTGGGTGATGAAGATGATGCCAATGCCCTCATCCGCCAGCGCCTGCATGACGCCGATTAAGATATCGGCCTCAGACTCGGTGAGGACAGCAGTGGGCTCGTCAAACACCAGCAGCTTGATGCCGGACTTGTCAATCTCCCGGGCGATCTCCACAAACTGCATATAGCCCACGGGGAGGTTTTTGATCTTCTCGGCCTCGGAGATGGCGATGCCGATCTTGTCAAGCGCCGTGCGGGCGTCATCGGTCATGCGATCGGTGTCCAGCGTCTCCAGGTCGTGGCCCAGGAGGCGGCTGACGATGTTGGCGCGGGAGAGCTCACGGTTGAGCTTGATGTTCTCGGTCACCGAGAAGCCCGGGATCAGCATGAACTCCTGATGGACCATGCCGATGCCATGCTCAATGGCCTGGTGGGGGGACTTGATATGCACCAGCTCACCGCCAATATGGACCTCCCCCTGGTAGCCGCCGGTCTCCATGATGACCGGCATGCCAAAGAGGATGTTCATGAGGGTGGACTTTCCGGCGCCATTCTCCCCCAGCAGGGCGTGGATCTCCCCCGGCTTCACGCGCAGGCTCACATCGTTTAGCACCTGGTTTTCCCCGTAGCGTTTCCCGATTCGGTTCATTTCCAGCACATATTCGCTGATTGGAATCCCCCCCGTTCACCGGGGCAGATGTCTGCCCCTTTCAAAGAAATCGCCAGATGACTGGCATTTTGCGGTGCTGAGCACCCGGAGATTATGTCCCATGAAAAAGAAAGCCCGGTCCCGCGACCAGCGCGGGACCGGGCAGGTGGTTCAGTCTACAAACTCGGTGAAGTCAACGCGGTCGAAGTACAGCATGAAGTAGGTGGGATATTTCTTGCCATCACCGTCTTCATAGTTGGAGATCTGCACGTCATAGCCGGTGGCCTTGTCCAGGGCGCTCTTCACATCGGCGAAGACCGATTTCTCGGCGTACTTGCCATTGATCCAGTTGGTGGCGTACTCAAAGGCGCCGGTGATCATGGAGTAGTTGACGGGAGCCGGCCAGGTGGAGAAGCGCTCAAGGGCGTCATGATCCTTGAGGATCGCGGCAGCCTTCTTGATGTAGGCATCGATGTCACCCCAGTCGGACTCTTCCACCGCAACGCCCAGGGATGCCGGGAAGGCATGGAAGGGGCTGGGGCAGCAGGGCAGGGGATAGTAGGCATTGGGCTCCTTGAGCACTGCCGCCTGCAGGGCTTCCTGCATGCCGCAGTTGGTGCAGAAGAAGGCGACCTTCTTGCCTTCGTATTCCTTCATGACCTTCGGAACGTCTTCCAGGATGAAGTTCTGGGCGCCTGACATGCCGGCGTCGCCAGTGGGGTCGGGCGCGTCACGGTCGACCAGCTCGATGCCCAGGCGGGCGGTTTCTTCCTTGAGGATGTTGTGGCGGGCGACGATGGTCTCGTATCCCATGTGGCGGGCGAAGGAATAGTGGATCAGCACATCCGCGCCCCAGTCCTTGGCGGTCTGGGCGATCTGGATGCCGCCGTTGATCTCGTCAACACCCATGACAAAGTCAGCAGCTGAGGTGATGGTCTGGGGGTCTTCAGCGGGAACACCGGCGATGAGCAGGATGTCATCCCGCTTCAGCTCGTTCTTGATCTGGGTGAACGCGGCGGCGGAACCCTGGACGGCCTGGCACATGATGATGGCCTTCACCTCAGGGTCGGCGGCAAAAGCCAGCAGCTTGCCCACGGTGGTTTCCACCTCGGCGGCGAAGCGGTCCGGATAGGTGTCGGTGATGACGATGTCCGGATACTTGTTTTTGAGCATTTCCGCGGCACGGTACTCTTCTTCACCCTGGCTGACGGTGCCTGTCATGATCGCGATCTTGTACTTGGGAGCTTCCAAAGCTTTGGCTGCCTCTTCGGCCGCTTTCTTCACCGCAGCCGCGGCTTCTTCCGCGCTCTGCTTCGCGGTGGCCAGTTCGCCTTCAAGATTGGTCACCTGGGCAGTCAAATCGTTCACTTTCTTTTCAAGATCGGCTTTTTGGCTGTAGGTAATGCCAGCGAAAACAGCGACAGCCACCAAAACCACAGCTAAGATAATAGACAAGGTTTTAGTGGGTTTTCCGGGGGTATTTGTCATATGCGTGTCCCTCCTTATGTTTGATGTAATTGTACAGGGTTTTGGAGAATCTGTAAAGTGAATAATCATCATATTATTGCTACTGTCTTGATGAAAACCAGTGCACGTGGTATTATCTGCACAATATCAGACATGATGGGGAAGGAAGAAATAATTCATGAAAAAATTCTGGGACGAGTTCAAAGCTTTTGCCATGAAGGGCAATGTGATCGACCTGGCGGTGGCCGTGGTCATCGGCGGCGCTTTCGGCAAGATCGTCAGCTCCCTGGTCAATGACCTGCTGATGCCGCTGCTCACGCTCCTGACCGGCGGGCGCAATGTGTCGGGCCTGTTTGTGCAGCTCAGCGGGGGTGACACGGTCTATCCCTCCATTGACGCGGCCAAGGAAGCGGGCGTGTCCACGCTCAACTACGGCCTGTTCATCCAGACGGTCATCGACTTTTTTCTGATCGCCCTGGGCATCTTCCTGTTTGTGAAGCTGATTGGCAAGCTGAAGAAAAAGGAAGAGGCCGCCCCGGAACCCGTGGTGCGCAAATGCCCCTTCTGTCTGGAGCCTGTGGCTGATGACGCCACCCGCTGCCCCCACTGCACCAGCGACATCACAGGAAAATAAATGGCTTACCGGCATTTCATCTGGGATTTTGACGGCACCCTCTATGACACCTATCAGAGCATCATCTCCGCCGCGGGCCTGGCGCTTGATGATATGGGCATCCCCTATCCGGACCAGGGCGACCTGATCCGCATGGCCAAGTCCACCCTCAGGGGCGCTTTTGTGCAGCTGGCGGGGAAGGACCGGGTGGAGGACCTGCTGGCCCGCTACTTCATCCACGCGGGGGAAAAGGGCATAACCGACTTTGCCCCCTACCCGGGCGGCCAGGAGGCGCTGGAGATGGTGGTGGACGCGGGCGGGGCCAACTACCTCTACACCCACCGCAACCACCAGGCGGTGGAAGCGCTGGAGCGGGATGGGCTGGCCCATCTGTTCCGGGACTTCATCACCTATGAGGCGGACTTCCCCGATAAGCCTGCCCCGGACGCCCTCTTGTGGCTGGCCGGGCAGCATGGCCTTGACCCCAGGGAATGCGTGATGGTGGGTGACCGGATGATCGACCTGGACGCCGGGAAAAACGCCGGCATGGCCGCGGCCCTGTTTGACCCGGAGGGGTACTTCACCCCGCCGCCGGTTTCCCTCGCCTTCAAAAGCCTGACCGATGTGACAAAAAGGCTGCTGAAAGCGGCGGAATAGGGCCTGGTGCTGTCAGACCCCTGGCTGGGCGCTTTGCGAGGCGCCCAGCCCTTTATTTTTTCCCGGGATGAAACATTTCGGGCCTCAAACGCGTCTAATAGGATAGAGGGACGGCTGGCGGCAGCATGCGCGCCGCCCGGCCCGGCTGGTTGACAGACACGCCGCCGCTTTCTATAATGGGTGAGCAATCAGTCAAAATATGAAATCAGTCTATATTGGTGTCATGAAGGAAAGGAGAACCTAAGATGATGAGATTCCGAAAGGCTTTTGTCGCCCTCCTGGTGTGCTGTTTATTGCTGGGGGTGGCGATGGTTGTTGGGGCGGAGGGAGAGCATAAACATTCTTATACTTGGGAAGATATTTCGAAAGCTACCTGTGACGAGACAGGGATTAAGCGCGGTGTTTGTTCTTGTGGAGATCAAATTTATGAGTATCCCGCAGCACTTGGCCATGATTGGGGTGAATGGGTCACGACGCCTGCCACGTGCACAAAAACAGGTTCGCAGGTTCGTACTTGCAAGCGCGACTTATCTCACACAGAATCCATAACATTGCCTATGCTAGATCACAGTATGACACCTTGGCAACTCTTTGAACGCGCAACCTGTACTAAGGCCGGAAAAGAAACCCGCCGTTGTGCAACATGTGATACAAAACCTGAAGAACGGGAGATTCCAGCAACAGGTCATAACTGGAGCCCGTGGCAAATCGAAAAAACAGCAACATGCATGGAAACCGGATTGCAAAAAAGCCATTGTCTAAATGGCTGTGGCGAAAAGCCAAAAACGCAAGATGTACCCAAGATTGATCATAACTGGAGTGAATACCGGCTTGTTAAGGCTGCCGAATGTGAAGTAGACGGTTCAAGCGAAAGCGTTTGTTTGTTTGGATGTGGAACTACCCCCAAGACAAAAGTACTGCCGAAACTGGGACACAACCTTGCTAACAAAACTGTCACAAAAAACGCAACTTGCATTGAAAAAGGCCAGATAAAAGAATCTTGCACGCGTTGCAGTTATTTCAAGTTGACAGACGTGCCTGCCCTTGGCAAAAATCAACCCAACGGACATAAGTTCGGCACCTGGGGCAGCAGGGTTGAACCCACCTGCACCAAGGCGGGCAGCGAAAAGCGCTCCTGCTCTGACTGCGGGCGAGAGGAGACCCGATCTATCAGCATGATCCCCCATAAATCCAACGGCATCTGGGTAGACGAGCGGGAGGCCACCACCAAGCAGATGGGCCTGCAGGTGACCCATTGCAGCGTATGCGGTAATGTGGCCAGCCAGCGCAACGTGGCACCCCGGAACTTCCGCTATGAGGTGGCCACCTATGCCCACGGGCCCCAGGCGAGTGAGTTCCCCGGCGGCAGCTCCGCGGCCCCCATCCTCTACCTGGACCTCACCCAGGACAGCGACCAGCGCTACGCCCTGGTGACCGAGGACGGCTGGCTGGTGGGCTATGCCCGGGTGACGGTGGCGGGGGGCACGGTGCGGGTGTCTGTGGAGAAAACCGTTGAGGCCAATGTGATGCGCTACCGCGCCTGGGGCATGTTCCCGGACGTGACCACCGCCCGGATGGTGGACTATGAAAACTCCCTGCCCTTTGACCAGGCGGTGAAGGGCCCCGGCGAGCACTGCGTGATCACCTTGAACATGCTCACCAACTACTACCAGGGCGGCGCCAACGAGAAGTTCAGCGACGGCCTGATGGCCCCCGGCAGCGGCATGAGCTATCAGGAGCTATACCTGCAGATGCTGCAGATGTCGGAGCAGTCCGGGGAATAAACCCGCACAACACCCGATCACTCCTGAGGGACAGTCTGGGCTGGCGCGTTATGCGCCAGCCCTCTTTGATAGGCTCCGCAGTCTTTTGGCTACCCGCCATAGCTTCCCTCCACCAGGGCCTCCATGTGCAGCATCGCCCGGCGGTGGATGCGGTAGATCTGGCGCTGGGAATAGCCCAGGATCTCGGCGATGTCGGGGTAGGAGAGGCCGCTGAGATAGCGCAGCGAGAGCAGCTCACGCTCCTCCTGGCAGGGGAGGCGGCTGATGCAGTGGTCCACCAGGCGGCGCTGGCGGTGCAGCCTGCTCCAGGCGGTTTCAATGGCCTGCGACACGGCGCGGGCCTGGGCCTGGCGGCGGGCCTGATCCTCGCCCTGGGACAGGGCCAGGGCGCCCAGCACATTTTTCTGGCGCAGGAGGATGTTGAGCCGGGCCTCCATCTCCCCCACGCTCTCCAAATACCGTCTGGCCATCAGCTGCTGCGCCGCGCCCCCTGGATGTATGCGCTTAGCGCCCGGGCCTCCTCCGGGCGCAGGGGCAGTTCACCCCGCAGCTTGCGGTTAAACGCGCTGTAGGAGAGGTGCAGGGCCGCTGCCGCCTCCTTGCGGCTGACGCAGGCGCGGTTCATGGCCGCCCGCAGCTGCCGCAGTTCCTGGGTGATCATGGCTTCCCTCCTTAACGAGAACATTTGTTCCCTTTGTTGTGCCCAGTATAAAAAGGATGGGCGCGCCTGTCAACGCGCCCGGGCAAAAAGGATTCTGCGGGGAAAAACGCGGCGTTTTCGGCGCTCAAAAATTGTGCGCCGCAATTGTTACGACTAAAGTCACAATTGTCGCGGTATAATACACTCAGGCGCGGCGTGCGCGCCCAAATCCTATGGAAGTGAGGAAACATCATGAAACGCATCATCAGCATCATTCTGCTGGCCGTCATGCTTGTGCCGCTGGCGGCGCTGGCGGCCCCGGTTGACTATGCGGCCCTCAGCGACGAACAGCTCCAGGCGGTGATCGACGGAGCCAACCAGGAGCTGGCCCGCCGCCGCATTGAGAACACCCAGTATCTGGCCACCGGCAGCGTGGCAGGCTTCTTTGTGGGCATCAAAAGCCTGGTAAGGGGGGAGGACTTCGAGGGGAAACCCGCCTTCACCCTCAGCTATGACCTGCGCAATGACACCCAGGAGCTTATAAGCCCGATGATGGCCATCACCGTGGCGGCCTCCCAGGCCGGCACCCCCAGCGAGGTCACCGTGATCCTCAGGCCCGAGGGCATCTCGGCCCCCAACTTTGAGGACCTGGCCCCTGGCACCATGCTGTCTCAATCCACCGACTATCTGATCAATGGCGATGGCCCGGTCACCGTCACCGTCAGCCAGCTGTTCCCGGGCGAGACCATCAGCGAGCCCCTGGTGATCGAGCTGCCGCTGCCCTGATGAATAGCACCATGACCCGACCCTTTATGCGCCTTGGGGCCGCGCTGGCAGTGCTTGTGGCGCTGGCCCTGGCACCGCTGAGGGCCCCGGCGGCCTCACCGGCGTATTTAAACGCCGGTGAGGCGCTTGCTGTGTACGAAGCTGCTGATGCCGCATCCGGGGTGCTGCGGCAGCTTTTGCCGCAGGAGGCCTTTGAACTGCTGGGCAGCGCGCCTGACTGGGCCTCGGTCCGCGTCTTCACCGAATCCGGGGAGATGGCGGAAGGCTGGGTCAAAAACGTGAACCTGCGCCCCAGAACCCCGGAGGACGGCTACCGCCACGCGGTCATCGCCCCGGAAAGCCCGGACGAACGGCCAGCTTTACGCATAGCCCCCCGCAGCAACGCGGATTCGCTGGGCCGCTACTACCCCGGTGTCTTAGCCCGGGTGCTGGCCCAGCCGGACAAGGGCTGGGTGAAGCTGGGCATCGGCACCCTGGAGGGCTACATGCCCGCCGAGGCGCTGGCCTTTGACCCCCTGCCCGGCAGCGTGGCGGACCTTCTGCCCCAGGTGAGCGTGGCCTATCAGGATGGCCCCTCCCTCACCATGCGGGGGGCGCAATCCTTCAAATCCGACAAGATCGGCGCCTACCGCAACGGCACCCAGGTGCGGGTGCTGGGCTTCACCGATGACTTCGCCCAGGTGCTGGCGCCTGATGGCAAGCTGGGCTTCATGATGGCCTGGGGCCTTGACCCCCAGCCCTTTGCCGCGGCACCCGCAGACCCGCTCCCCCTCCCCGGCGCCACCGCGGCGCCGGCCACGCCCCCGCCTGTCTTCACGCCGCCCGCAAGCTACGCCTATACCACCACGGTGGCCAACACCGCGGGCCAGGGCGCCCACCTGCGCAGCAAATCCTCCCAAAACTCCCAGACCCAGGGCATGTACCCCAACGGCACCCAGGTCTATGTGCTCAAATACGGCGAGTGGTGGAGCCAGGTATGGGTGGATGGCAAGACCGGCTGGATGATGACAAAGCTCCTTCAGGGCACCAACCCACCATGAGATAAGCTCCCTGACCCCACAACAGGCTGTCGTTAACAAGCGGCAGCCTTTTTACGCTCGGTTGACACTGCTTTCACAGCCATTTCACGCGATGAGGCTATCATGTTTTTGAATCCATGCAAAAACACGATGATGAAAGGGAGCCCATATGCTTAGCAAGAAAACAGCCATGAAAACCCTCCTGCTGCTGGTGCTTGCCATGATGCTGATGGCATCACTAACCGCCGGAGCGCAGGAACGCCTGGAACTGCTGCCCCGCAATGCCACGTGGAAATATCTGGACGACGGCACTGACCTGGGCCAATACTGGGCCGAAAAAGCGGACCCCGCCGCCTGGAAGGAAGGCGCTGCCCCCCTGGGCTTTGGCGATGATGTGTCCGAGACTGACCCCACCCTGGCGCTGGCCACGGAGGTGAGCTTTGGCGATGACGAGAACGACAAGCACATGACCACCTATGTCCTCACCCAGGCTGAATTCCCGGCCCTGGCCGGCTACGCCGGCGTGGAATTCTACATCCACGTGGATGACGGCGCCGTGGTATATCTCAACGGCAAGGAGATCTTCCGCCGCGGCATTGAGGAAGGCATGGAGGTGAGCTATGCCACCGGAGCCAAGTTCAAGCCCAAGGAGGAGACCTTTGTGCTGCCTCTGGCCGATCTGCCCAGCCTCAAAGAGGGCAGGAACGTCATCGCCGCTGAGGTGCATCAGGATGACGGCGGCTCAAGCGACCTGTGGTTTGAGCTGGGCATGGTGGCCGTCAAGGAAATGGCGCTGGTGCCCGCGGTTGACTACACCGCCACGATGCTGCCCAACCCGGACGTGGCTGTGGGGGACATCAGCCGCTTTGTCATGACCTACAACGGCGACACCGCCACCCGGATGGGCTTTACCTGGTATACCAGCCAGGCCTCTGTGGGCAGCGATGTGGAGGTGGTGCCCGCCACGGAAGGCGCCCAACCTGACTTTTCCGCCGCCCAGAAATTCACCGGCCGTTTTTCCATGTCCACCAACGCGCCCGAATACCTCTTGCACAAGGCAACAGCCACCGGGCTTATCCCCGGGGTGACCTATGCCTTCCGCGTGGGCGACGCGAAGCTGAACCTGTGGAGCCAGACCGGCACCTTCACCACCGACAACCGGGATGGCAGCTTCAGCTTCATCAACCTGGCGGACTCCCAGGCGAAAAGTGCCGAGGAGGCAGAATTGGCCGCTGACACCTTTGTCATCGCCCATGACACGGTCAAGGGCGCTGATTTCATGGTCCTCAACGGCGACGTGGTGGACACCGGCATGAAGGAAGAGGAATGGGGCTGGCTGATGGACGCCGCCAGCAAAGCCTTCTTCAACCTGCCTTTCATGGCGGTTTCCGGCAACCATGATGAGGACAACCAGTCCTTTTACGAGCACTTCAACCTGGAGCCGGCGGAGGGCTCTGCCACCAAGTCCGGCGCGTATTACAGCTTTGACTATGAGAACACCCATTTCATCATGCTCAACACCAATGAGGATTCACCGGAGTATGCCAACTTCACCCCCCGGCAGATCGGCTGGCTGAAGGCAGATGCCGCGGCAGCCAGGGAGCGGGGCGTTGACTGGCAGATCGCCGTGATGCACAAGGGGCCCTACACCACCTCCAACCATGCCACCGACGACGACATCATGAAGGAAAACGGCGTGCGCACCCTGGTGGCCCCCATCCTGGCGCAGCTGGGCATCGACCTGGTGCTCCAGGGCCACGATCACATCTATGCGCTTTCAAAACCCATCAACGAAAAGGGCGAGGCCCAGGAGCCGGTGATGGTGGAAATTCAGCACAACGACACCCTCATCAAGCACATGGAAAACCCCCAGGGCGTGGTCTATATGATCCCCAACACCGCAGGGCCCAAGGTGTACTACAAAAACAAGGCCATCCTGGAAAGCGATGCCGCCTTCTACGATAAGTTTGTCTATGCCCAGGAGAACAGCGCGGCCAAGTACGCCACCCAGGCCGACGCCGGACGCCCGCCCCGCAGCATCATCCAGAACTTCGTGGAGTTACACGTCTCCCCCGAGCGCATCAGCGCCGTGGTCTACGAGATTGACCGCAACCAGGGCGCCGCGCCCTATGTGCTGGACAGCTTTGGGATTGTGAAGAAATAAAAAATGCCAGCGGCATAATAAATGGGAGAGGGTTCTCACAGAACCCTCTCCCATGCTTTGCGCATTGATCAGACGACTTTTTCAAACTTGTCCGGGCCCACGCCGCACACGGGGCACTTATAGTCCGCGGGCAGCGGGTCTCCCTCGTAGATGAAGCCGCACACCGTGCACTTCCACTTGACGCCGCCAGCTGCCGCCGCCGGGGCCGCGGCTGGCGCGGGCTTTTTGCCCAGGTCCGCCGCGATCGTGTCCGCCAGCGCCTCCAGGGCTTTGATCGCCTCCGCGTCAGGGGCTGACTTGATGGTGACGGTGTCCCCCAGCAGGGTGATATCCTTCATCTGGTCCAGGGTCTCGCTCAGCCGGGCCGCGGCATTGGGCGCCCAGGAGCCGTTCTGGATGAGGGCCACCTTGCGCCCGCGCAGGCCGTGGAAGGCCAGGTCCTGCACCAGGTTTTTCATGGGGGTGAAGGCCTGCATGTTGTAGGTGGCGCTGGCCAGGACCAGGTGGCTCACGCGGAAGCCCTCAGCCACCAGCTCGCTGACATGGGTTTTTGAGGCGTCATATACCGCCACGTTTTTGATGCCGCCCTCAGACAGCCTGCGGGCCAGGATCTCCGCCGCCTTCTTGGTGTTGCCATAGATGGAGCCGTAGGCCACCATCACCGCCTCCTCCTCTGGGGTGTAGGAGGACCATTTGTCATACTTCTCCAGGAACCAGCCCAGATCCTCCCGCCAGATGGGGCCATGGAGGGGGCAGAGCATCCGGATGTCGATGGTGCCGGCCTTCTTCAGCACATCCTGCACCTGGGGGCCATACATGCCCACGATGTTGGTGTAGTAGCGCCGGGCGTCCGCCAGCCACTCGGTCTTGAAGTTGACCTCATCGGCAAACAGGTTGCCGTCAAGCGCGCCAAAGGTGCCAAAGGCATCGGCGGAGAAGAGGATCTTGTCGGTGGCGTCATAGGTCATCATGGCCTCCGGCCAGTGCACCATGGGCGCCATCACAAACACCAATTCATGCTTGCCGGTGGAGAGGCTGTCCATCTCCGCCACAGCGCGGCCCCGGGCGGACACATCGATGCCGAAGAACTGCTGGATCATGGGCACAGCGGTCTTGGAGCAGATGAGCTGCGCCTCCGGGTAGCGGCTCAAAACCTCGCCGATGCCGGCGGCATGGTCAGGCTCCATGTGGTTCACCACGAAATAGTCCAGCTTCCGCCCGGCCAGGGCCTGGCTGAGGTTGGCAAAAAACTCGCTGGCGGCACCCTTGTCCACCGTGTCAAACAGCACGGTCTTCTCATCCAGCAGCAGATAGCTGTTGTAAGATACGCCCCGGGGAATGGGATAGATATTCTCAAACAGCGCCAGGCGCCGGTCATCAGCCCCCAGGTAGACCAGATCCTCAGTCACCATGCGCAGGTTGGCAGCGCCGCCCGCCCAGGGCGCGGGGCTGGGCCCCTTCTCCTCCGCCAGGGCAGCCGCCGGGCCCAGCACATTCATGGCCGCGGCACCGGCTGTGGCCGCCGCGGCTGATTTGAGAAACTGTCTGCGGGTCAATGTTTTGTCCATAATATCCTCCTGACACAATGATTGATTTCCATCGCAATATAGCACAACGGACAGGCGAAGCCAAGAAATGCGCCGCCGCCTATGACCACAAAAGGCGTTTCCACGCCTCCCCCGTGGGGGTGGTGGCCAGGCCGCCCTGGGCGGTCTCCTTGAAGGTGGCAGGCATGCCCCGGCCGATCTGGCGCATGGCCTGGATCACCTCATCCCAGGGCACCTTGGACTCGATGCCCGCCAGGGCCAGCTCTGCGGTGAGGATGGCGTTGGCGGCGCCTGCGGCGTTGCGCTTGATGCAGGGCACCTCCACCAGCCCGGCCAGAGGGTCACAGGCCAGGCCCAGCATGTTTTTGAGCGCCAGGGCCATGGCGTGGGCGGCCTGGTGGGGCGTGCCGCCGGCCAGCTCGGTAACGGCGGCGGCAGCCATGGCGCTGGCGGAGCCGATCTCCGCCTGGCAGCCTCCCTCAGCGCCTGAGATGCCGGCCCGGTTGGCAATCACCAGGCCCATGGCGCCGGCGGTGAAGATGTGGCGGACGATGGTTTCATCGGGCAAGGCCATTTTCTCCTGCATGGCCAGCAGGACGCCTGGCAAAACCCCGGCGGAGCCCGCCGTGGGGGTGGCGCAGATGCGGCCCATGGCGGCGTTCACCTCGTTGGTGGCGATGGCGTAGCCGGCGGCCTTGAGCAGGGTCTCATCGGTGAGGATGTTGCCGGCCTGCAAATAGTCATGAAGCCGCCTGGCATCCCCGCCGCCCATGCCGGAATGGGTGGTCACCCCCTGGATGCCCCTCCCCACGGCTTCCTTCATCACGCGGTAGTTCTCTCCCATCTCAAGAAGGATGGCCTCCTCCCCCCGGCCGGTCTCCTCCGCCTCCTGGCTGATCATCACCTGCCAGATGGGCACCCCGCCCGCCTGGGCCAGGGCCACCAGCTCCTGAATGCTGTTAAACATGCTGTCTCCTCATTATCCCTGAAGCAAGGTCACCCGCAGCACATGCTGGGTTTCCATCAGGTCTTGTTCCACCTCCCGGGGGATGGGCTGGTCGGTCTCGATCACCATCAGGGCCACCTTGCCCCGCTCCCGCCGGGAAAGGTCCATGCGGGAGATGTTGATCTCATTGCGCGCCAGGCGTGCGGTCACCGCCGCCACCACGCCGGGCACATCCAGGTGCAGGACGAGGATGGCGGGGCTCTCGCCGGTGAGGTTGAGGGGGAAGCCCTCAAGCTCGGTGAGCCTGACAGCGCCCCCGCCCAGGGAGACGCCGGTCACCCGGAGGGTGCTGTCCCCGCTTGCCAGCTCCATCGTCAGCGTGTTGGGGTGCTGGGGCGGCTCGGCCTCGGGGATGAAGGTGACGGCGATCCCCAGCTCCCTAGCGTGCTGGAGGGAATCCCGGATGCGGGGGTCATCGGTCTCAAAGTCCATCAGCCCGCCCACCACCGCCACATCCGTGGCGTGGCCCCGGTAGGTCTGGGCGAAGGAGCCGAAGAAGCGCACGGTGATCTCCTGGGGCGCCATCCCAAAAATGCGCCGGGCCAATTGCCCCAGGCGCACCGCCCCTGCCGTGTGGGAGCTGGAAGGACCTATCATCACCGGGCCAATGATCTCAAACACGCTGCGGTAAGGCATCTGCATCTCCTGTGTGAATTTGCCCTGATTATAGCACACAAGCGCGCTTTCTCCCATGCCTGAACCTTGACCGGGGCACACCAGCTGGGGTATGCTGTCAACGGTTTTTGTTTTGACTTTTGTGAATGGAGAAGACGATGAAGCGATTGATAAGCCTGCTGGCTGTGCTGATCATCCTGGTGCTGCCGGTGATGGCGGAGCCGGTGGTGTTCCACGTGCCCAAAAAGAACGCCATGCAGTATCAGGCCCCCCTGGTGCAGGATTATCCCTTTGAAGGCGCGGATGACCTGCTGGTGGTGGACATCATCGACATCGGCACCGGGGATGCCATCCTGGTGCGCACCGGCGGCCAGGCCATGCTCGTTGACGGCGGCATCGCCGGCAGCGCCAAGGCCTTGAGCCGCTTTCTGAAAGCCCAGAACGTGGCACACTGCGACTATTTTTTCAACACCCATCCCCATGGAGACCACATCCTGGCCCAGCGCCAGCTGATCATCCAGGATTATCTGCCCGGCCTTTTCCTGTCCATGTACCCGATGGATTACCGGTTTGAGGAGCACCAGGCCACCGTGGCCCAGATCAACAAAAAAGGGGTGCCCTACCGCCAGGTTTTCAGCGGCGACACCATTGAGATGGGAAACGCCACCCTCACCTTCCTGAATGATGACCGGCCCGAGGTGACCAGCATGAACTACCGCTCGATGCTGCTGAACATCACCTTTGGCCAGCGCAGCATCCTCCTCACCGCCGACTGCACGGGGGGCAGCATCGCCTACCTGGGCGAAAAATACCCGGAGCTGATGGATGTGGACGTGCTCAAATCCCCCCACCATGGCCTCAACCGCCTGCGGCCGGAAACCTTTGACCACATCACCCCCGAGGCGGTGGTGATCACCGCCAACAAGAAGAACGGCGAAAACCTGGCCGCCCAGCTGCGGCGCAAGAAGCTGCCCCACTACTATATGTCCATGGGCTCAGTGCGCCTGGAGACCGACGGCAACACCTGGTATGTGCGCCAGGATCCGCGGGTCGAATAGCCGTTGATGGACAGGGCCGGGCTTGCGCAGCTGCTGCAACAATTTGGCATCAGCGCGGACATCACCCGCATCACGCCGCACATCACCTATAACGGGCTGGATCAGCAGCCACCAGCCTATAAGCTGGTGGCCGGCCTTTCTTTTGAGGGTCATCCCAGCCTGGTCATCAAGTGCCTCAAAGAAGAGCGCACCAATGCCGCCTACCTGCGGGAGCAGTATCTGCTTAGCAGCCTGTTTTTGCGCCATGGCATCCCCACCGCCAGGCGCATGCTGACGCCTGAGGGCCGGGAACAGATCACCACCACCCACCAGGGCCATCAGCTGCTGGTCACCCTGGAGAGGGATATTGGCCCTGAAATCAGCCTGGCCACGCTGGCCCTGTGCAGACAGGCCGGGGAATTGCTGGGCCGGATGCACCAAATCTGCATGGCTGAAGGCTTCCACATGGCAGAGGGCCGGGCCATTTTTGACTGGATGCGCGAAAGCGACGTGGACGCAGGCAACATGCTGATTGATCTTCTGCAACGCCACGGAAGAAACCCGGAAAGCCAGGCTGTCCGGGCGCTGTATGACGCCCGGCGGGACATGCTGAAAAGCCGCTGGAGAGCGCTTCCCCACTTTGCTGTGCACGGGGATTTGTCCATCAACAACCTGGTTTGGGGAGCGCAGGGCGAGCTGAAGGTTTTTGACTACAACTGCGCAGGGGAGGCACCGCTGATCAGTGACGCCGTGCTCCAGGCGCTGCTGTTTGCCCGGGAGATGCCCTATGACCCCACCCAGCCGCCCTCCTCATGGGACACGCGCTTTGTCTCTTTTTTTGAGGGCTACAAGGCCCAGCGCCCCCTGACAGAGGCTGAAAAAAGCGTCTTTGAGCCCCTCTACCAGGCCGCTGACGCCTTTTGGTTTACCCGCTATTTCTATGGGGATGACACGCTGGATAAGGCGCTTGAAGAAGACCCGGCCCTGCCCCTTGACGGCCTGGTTGAAAGCATCGCGGGCCTGCTCCTCAAAAAGCCGCCGCTTTGAAGCCCCGCCTCAATAAATCATGAACATCCAGTAAAAGCCGAATTTGTCCTTCACCTGCCCATACAGGGGGCTGAAGAAGGTCTTCTCCAGGGGCATGAGCACCTCGCCGTCCTTGGCCATGGCGTCAAAGTATTGCCTGAGGCGCTCCTCGTCTTTCATGGAGTAGTTGATCCACACCCCTTCGTTGGGGGTGACCGAGCTGCCCGGCATCATGTCGGACATCATGATGTCGCCAACACTGGTCTTGACATTGGCATACATCACCAGGTTTTCCGCCCCTGGGGGCATCTGGTCCTGATCGGCCTTTGGCATGTCGGCAAAGCGCATGATGTAGGGCTCCGGGGCCTCAAAGAGCTGGGCGTAGTAGATGGCCGCTTCGGCGGCGTTGCCGTTCAGGCTTAAATAAACTTCAATCATGGTGGCTCCTTTCGCATCCTTGGTGTGAGGCCAGGCCGCTCTCATTAAGGGCTGGGCCGTCTCATGAATATACCCTGCCCAGCCACCGAGACCTCACCTGACTGAAAAGAGGTATGCGTGAGCCAAGGCGAAGGGCTGCCACATTGGAAGCGGCAGCCCTGTTATTGCATCTGGGCCTTGGGGATCAGTGCGTTACAGCAAACACCAGACATTCAGCGCTGCCCCCAGCCAAGCCCTTTTCCAGGCAATAGGCCAGGGTGGGAGCCATAAAGCCGAAGTGATAGTTGCTGACTTGTTTGCCACCGTCAGCCACGGGATCGTTAAATCTGGAACTGAAGCTGCTGATGTCAATCAACTGCCCCGCCGCATCCCTGAGAATCCAGATAACCCGGAGCCGACTAAGTTCTGCCCCGGTGGTGTTGGTGAACTCAGCGGTGATGCCTGTCTCCTCAGTGAGCTGATCAAGGGCAGAAGTTACCGCCACTGGGAGGGCTGTCAGCTGGCCAATATCCTCGCCCTTTTCCTTAGGGATGGTGATTTCGTGGCTGGCGATGGCGGATAGGGTCTGGCTGTCCAGGTCGAAGAAGGAAACAGCGAAATAGGCGCTTTCCCCCGGCTCCAGCCGGTCAGGCTGTGCGATATGGCTGCCGCCTTTCAGGTGCTTCCCTGCCTTATCCTTAAGCGCCACCTTAGGCCCGCCCACGTCCATGGCTTTCTTGCTTTGGTTGGTGATGATCCCGGCGACCTTGTAGAAGTTGTCCTCAGGCACGGCAATGGCCACTTCGTCGGTCACCACCAGGCCGCTCGAAGCCAGGCCTGTGAGGGCGATGGACACAAGCAAAACCAGGAGCAAGGCAAAGCTCAATTTCTTTTCCATGATGGGTCTCCTTTTAATATGATGATTGTTTATATCATAAGTTGTGGAAAGAAACTTGTCAAACAATAAAAAAAGGGGAACTGCTGAGGATGTCCCGGCAGTCCCCGACAGAAAAATCTCCTTATACTTCCTGCGCTTGCAGCCAGCCCGCCAATTCCATGTCTTCAGCCTTGCCGCTGCGCTTAAGGCGCTGGGCCAGGGCCAGGCCTGTAAAGGGGCTGCCGCTTAAAGCGGCCTCCACCCGGCTGGCCAGGTCCGGGTCGTTGGCATCGGAATAGCAGTGAACCTCCTGCACCACCGCGTTTTTAAGGCTCAGCAGCAGCTCCACCCCGCCCCAGGGGAAGCGGTTTTCCAGGGTGATCTCAAAGCGGGGGGTTTTGCCAAAGGTCCAGTCCCAGGAGCGGTATTTTTCCGCCAGTTTCATAACCTCTCCTTCGCTGAGCGCCTCCTGCCAGGGCTGGTGGGCCGAGGGGCCATACTCAGCGATAAAGGCCTGGTTGAGCGCCTCCTTGAGCGCCTTGATGGTGATGTCCGGGGCCAGTTCCTTGAGGTTCCCCACCCGGGCCCTGACGCTCTGAACCCCTTTGGACTCCAGCTTCTGCTTGGAGGGGGCCAGGTAGCGGCCCAGCAGGGCCATGTCCACATCCATCAGGATGGTGCCGTGGTGGAGCGAGCGGGTCTGGGTGTTGCGGAAGGCGTTGCCGGAAAATTTGGCGCCTGAATCCTTCAGCACGATGTCATTGCGCCCGGAGGCCTCCGTCTGGATGCCAAAATGGGAGACCGCCCGCTGGATGACCTTCAGCTGCCGGCTGACGTCATACACATCCTTGGGCATGACAAAGGAGAAGTTCAGGTTGCCCAGGTCATGGTAGACCGCGCCCCCGCCGGTGGAGCGGCGCACCAGGGTGCCGCCCTCCTCCTCCAGCAATTGGCTGCGGCACTCCTTCCAGGCGTTCTGCCCCCGGCCAATGACCACGGTGTGGGCGTTTTGCCATAAAAAAAGCGCCGGGCCCAGGCCCTCCTTCAGCAGCAGCGCCTCCTCAATGGCCAGGTTCAAGGTGGGATCGGTGTTGGTGGTGTCAAAAAGATGGTTGTTCATGGCACTTCCTTTTTATAGAGAAATTGTGTTTTTATTTGATAAAGTTTTCCGGGAGGGGGCTCGGGGGCAGAGTCTGCCGCCGCCAGTGGCAGATGAAGGCAGACGGCAGCCCAATGAGGCAAAGAGTTTTCCGCGCGCCGCTTGCGGCGCGCGGAAAACGACTATGTCGAAGTGAGGAGGCGCTTTTTCAAAAGCGCCCTCCCCCGAAATACTTACCATGGTCTTTACACGCCGCGCTTGTTGTCGCGGATTTGCTCCACCACCGTGAAGTTGCGGGTGGGGGTATGCCCATCAAGGGGCAGGAGGCGCTCATTGATGGCGTCCAGGATCCACGCCGGCTGGGGGAAGAAGATGTCTTCCATCTCGTGGGCGGGGGTGATCCAGTTGCGGGCGCCCACCACCACGGGCGGGGCATCCAGATAGTCAAAGGCCAGCTCGGTGATGGTGGAGGCCATCTGGCGCATGACGGAGTTCCGCTCGCAGGCGTCGCCGGTGATGATGATGCGGCCGGTTTTCTTGACCGACTCAATGACCTTGGTGTAGTCAAAGGGCACGATGCTGCGGGCATCGATGACCTCAGCCGTCAGGCCGTATTTTTCCTTGAGCATATCGGCCGCCGGCAACACCCGGTAGAGGGTGGCGCCGATGGAGAGGATGGTGACATCACTGCCCACCCGCTTCACGTCCGGCTCACCAAAGGGAATCTCATACTCAGCCTCAGGCACGCCGCCCTCGTGGAAGAGCTCGGCCTGGTCGTAGATGCGCTGGCTTTCCAGGAAGATGACCGGGTCGGTGCCGTTTAAGGCTGACTGCATCAGGCCCTTGGCATCATAGGGCGTGGCAGGGAAGACCACCTTGAGCCCCGGGATATGGGCGGTGAGGGCGGACCAGTCCTGGGAGTGCTGGGCGCCGTACTTGCTGCCCACGGACAGCCTGAGAACCACAGGCATCTTGAGCATGCCAGCCGACATGGACTGCCACTTGGAGAGCTGGTTGAAGACCTCATCGCCGGAGCGGCCCAGGAAATCGCAGTACATGAGCTCCGCCACCACGCGGCCGCCTGCCATGGCGTAGCCCACCGCGGCGCCCACGATGCCAGCCTCTGAGATGGGCGAGTTAAACAGGCGGTGGTAGGGGATGGCCTCGGTCATGCCGCGGTAGACCGCAAAGGCGCCGCCCCAGTCTCTCACATCCTCACCAAAGGTGATGAGGGTGGGGTCCTCATAGAACTTGTTGATGATGGGCTCGGCGATGGCGTCGCGCATCTGGTAGACCCGGTTTTTGCTGACGGGCTTGCCGTCCTTGTCCAGGCCGAAGCGCTCCTTTTTGGCCAATTGCTGAACCCGGGGGCACTCCTCACGGGGCAAAAGCACCTCAGGCTCGCGGCCCTGGTCAAAAGCCTTGACCTTGCCGTTTGAGAACATAAGGTTGGCGATATAGTCCGGGTCCCCGGCCCGCAGGGGGATATGGGGGGAGACGGAGTCATCAATGGACAGCTTGAGGTTTCTCACCATGTCCTGTTTGACCTTGTCCCAGATGGCGTTGAGGCTGTCCTGGTCGGCGATGCCGGCCTCCACAATCTCCTTGCCAAAGGCGATGATGGAGTCCTGGCCCTCCCAGGCCTCGATCTCCTCACGGGTGCGGTAGCTGCTGGCGTCAGAGGGGCTGTGGCCGGAGGTGCGGTAGGTGATCACATCCAGGAACACCGGGCCTTCCTTTTTGGCCAGGGGCAGCTTGCGCCGGTAGGCATCGATAACCGCCAGGGGGTTGTAGCCGTCCACGCGCTCGGCGTGCAAGGCGTTGGGCGCGATGCCCGCGCCGATGCGCGCGATCATGTCCATGCCCATGGTCTCACCCTGGGTCTGGCCGCCCATGCCGTAGAAATTGTCGTTGATGTTGAAGATGAGGGGCATGCCGCCGCCGTGCTCACCCCAGAGCGTCCTGATCTGGCCCATGGTGGACATCATCAGGCCTTCCCACACCGGGCCGCAGGCCATGGCGCCGTCGCCGATGTTGCACACCACCACGCCCGGCTTTTTGTTTGACAGCTTGTACAGCGCGGCACCCGGCGCAATGGAGCCCGAGCCGCCCACGATGGCGTTGTTGGGATAGATGCCAAAGGGGGTGAAGAAGGCGTGCATGGAGCCGCCCAGGCCCTTGTTGAAGCCGTTCTCCCGGGCGAAGGTCTCGCACATCATGCCATACAGCAGGAAGTTGATGCCGTTTTCCTTGACCGACTTGTTCTTGTCCTTCACCACGCCATAGGTTTTGCCGCCAAAGAAGCCCTCCATGATGCCGGTGAGCTCCTTGTCCTCCAATATCTCAATGCTCCTGAGGCCCTTGGCCAGGATCTCGCCGTGGGAGCGGTGGGAGCCAAAGGTGTAGTCATCAAGGCTCAGCAAAAAGGCGGCGCCCACATAGGCGGCCTCCTGGCCGATGCCCAGGTGGGCAGGGCCGGGGTGGTTGTAGGGCACGCCCTCATACTCCCCCTTGGTCTTGATGAGGTTGAGCATGGTCTCAAACTCCCGGATATAGCACATATCCCGGTAGATGTTGAGAAACTCCTCTTTGGTGTAGTTGCCCTTCTCGTCCTTGACGGATTTCTGATAGACGTTGACGGGGATGTCAGGCGTCTTCAGCTTTCCGGGTTTGCGGACGGATTCGGGGGTGACTGCCAGTTGCTTGCTCATTTCTCTGCTCCTTACTCGTATTGGAAGACCGCTTCGCGGATGATCTCTGACACGGTGGGGTGGGGGAAGACGATTTTCTTGATGGCCTCCAGGCTCAGGCCCAGCTCTATGAAGCTGGTGGCGGCGATGATGAACTCCGACGCGTAATTGGACAGCGCCTGGAGGCCTATCACCTGCTGGGTCCGGGTGTTGACCAACAGCTTCATGATGCCGCGGCCACCCTCGTTTTCAGCCTGGTAGCGCCCGGCGAACTTCATGGGCAGCTGCACGGTCTTATAGGGCAGGCCCTTGGCCGCCGCTGTGGCCTCGGTCTCGCCGACGCTGGCCAGCTCCGGGTTGGTGTAGAGCACCGCCGGGATGGCCTCATAGCGCATGGCATCCCCGTGGCCCAGGATGTTGTTCACCGCCACCTCGGCCTCCCGGTAGGCGGTGTGGGCCAGCATGGAAAAGCCGGTGACATCGCCTGCCGCGTAGACGCCGGGCTGGTTGGTCTGCATCCGGTCATCGGTGATGACAGCGCCTCTTTCAGTATACACCCCAATGGTTTCAAGGCCAAGGCCCTGGGTGTTGGCCCGGCGGCCGATGGACAGGAGCACCTTGTCAGCCTCGATGAACTTGCTTTCGCCCCCCTGCTCATAGCGCACACCGTTTTCCTCAATGGCGGTGACCCGGGCAGAAAGCGCGAAGGTGATGCCCTTTTTCTCAAAGTCAGCCTTCAGGATATTGACCAGGTCCTGGTCGTTTTCGCCTGCGATGTGGTCCAGCATCTCCACCACGCTGACCTTGGCGCCAACGGAGTTGAAGTAGCTGGCCATCTCAAGCCCGATCACGCCGCCGCCCACCACAGCCAGGCGGGAGGGGATTTCCTTCAGATCCAGGATTTCCCGGTTGGTGAGGACAAAGCCCTTGTCAAACCCTTCCTTCAGCCCAGGAATGGGCGGCATGGCGGGGGCGGAGCCGGTGGCAACCAGGATGCGCTTGCCGGTGAGGGTTTCCTCCCCGGCTTTTATGGTGTAGCCTTCTGCGGATTTTCCGGTGATCTCGCCCCGGGCGGAGAACACCGCCACCTGGTTGGCCTTCATCAGGGCCTTGACGCCCGCCACCAGGGACTTGACCACCTTGGCCTTGCGGGCCACCACCCTGGCGTGGTCGATGGTGAGGTTTTCCGCGCTCACGCCGTACTTCTCCCCATGCCTCACCCCGTCATAGAGCTTGGCAGAGTAGAGCATGGTCTTGGTGGGGATGCAGCCCTCGTTCAGGCACACCCCGCCCAATTCCCGCTCCTCCACCAGCGCCACCTTCAGCCCCGCGTGCCCCGCGCGCTCCGCCGCCAGGTAGCCGGCAGGCCCGCCACCCAGAATCATCAGATCATAGACCATCTTCTTCCTCCTTTAGTCGGCCAGCAGGATGCCGATGTTTTCAAGCGCCGCTGCCAGATCCTTCAGGAAGCGGGAAGCCGGGGCGCCGTCCACCGCGCGGTGGTCATAGGTGAGGGACAGGCCCATGGCCGGGTAGGCCGTGACCTGGCCGTCCACCACCCGCACCCGGTCCACCGTGGCACCAACGCCCAAGATCCCCACCTGGGGCGGGTTGATGATGGGGGTGAAAAACTCGGTGCCCAGGGCGCCCAGGTTGGAGATGGTGAAGCTGCCGGCGCTGAGGATGTCCGGGTTGATGCTGCCGGTTTGGGCGGCCTTGCCCAGTTCCTTCATCTCCCGGGAAATCTGGGCCAGGGACTTGGTGTCCGCATCAAAGAGGGTGGGCACCAAAAGGCCCCGGGGGGTATCCACGGCGACGCCCAGATGGACATGCCCAAAGCGGCGCATGGTCTCGCCCAGGTAGTGGGCGTTGAAATCCGGGTGGCGCTTTAAAACCCTGGACACCGCAAAGAGGATCATGTCATTGAGGGTGATGCCGGAGAGCGCCATGTCCTCAGGCGCTGCCTTGAACTGGGCCCGCAGGGCCATCATCTGGCTGGCGTCAAAGGCCATGTGGTGGGTGAGCTGGGCCATCTGGGAGAGGCTCTCGTGCATGGCCTTGGCAATCACCTTGCGCACCTTGGACAGCTTGACCTCTTCATAGGCCATCTCCCCCGGCGCTGACACCGCGGCAGCGGCAGCCGGGGCCGCCTCAGTCGCCACAGCCTGGCTGGCCGGGGCCTGATCCCGGGCGGCGAAGATATCCCGCTCGATCACCCGGCCCTGGGGGCCGGTGCCGGAGGCAAGGGCCGGATCAATGCCCAGGCGGGCCGCTGTGGCCCGGGCCCTGGGGGACACGCCGGTGGCCAAAGCCGCCGCGGGGACAGCGGCCGGGGCCGCTGCGGGCGCTGCCGGGGCCTGGGCGGCGGGCTTCTCCTCTGCCGCCGGAGCGGGGGCCGCAGCCGCCGCGCCATCCGGCTTCAGGTCAGAAAAATCCTCCCCGGGGTTGCCGATCACGCCCACGGTGGTGAGCACCGGCACATCCTCATCCGCCTCAAAGAAGATCGCCAGCAGGGTGCCGTCCTCCTTCGCGGGCTCTTCAAAACTGGCCTTATCCGTCTCATAGCTGAAAAGGATGTCCCCCACTTTCACGGGGTCACCCACCTTTTTGCTCCACTGGGTGATGATGCAGCTTTCCACGGATTGCCCCTGCCGGGGCAGAACAATCGGATGTGCCATGTGCGTACTCCCTTTCTATTTATGTCAAATCTTTGCTGGGGGGCTTTCTGTGAAGAAAGCCCCCCGGGGTGCCCGGTACCGGTTATTCGATGGGCTTGGCTTTTTTCAGCAACAGCTTCTCCGCCTCGCCTGACCACAGGCCGTTGTTGGCCTTGACGATCTGGTCAAGCTCCTTGAACATGGGGTCGGCCTTGCCTTTTTCCTCAAACTCGCTGAGGGCTGTCAGCGGCAGGCTGATGTGGGGGTAGATGAGCTTCTTGGCGCCCGGCAGCTCAGGCAGCTTGAGCGTGGTCTCCGCCACGCAGTCAAGCCCGCCGATGTGGGTGACCAGGGCGGCGGGGTTGAGCTTCCCGGCGTTCATCATCTTGATGGCTTCCTTCATGTCGTCCAGGTTCCCGTGGGAGGTGGCGGCGACATGGGTCCGCTTGTAGTGGACGTTGTAGAAGTTCATGAGGGCGGAGAACTGGAGGTCGGAGGGGCCGGCAAAGAAGTTCAGGCAGCCGTCCACCGCCAGGATCTGGTCGCCCTGCTCCACCACCGGCTTCACCGGCGCAAAGACGATCACATCGTCAAAGCCGTGGTCATTCTTGGTGAGCGCCCGCAGCTCTTTGGCGGGGTCGGCCATGTTTTTGGTGTTGATATAGTGCAGCTCCACCCCCTGCTTTCTGGCGTGCTCCACCGTGTGGATGGAGGCGGCGCGGGCCAGGCGTGCGTCGTCGATGTCGGTCACCACCATGAGGCTGGGCCGGCGGTCACAGTTGAGGGCATAGTCGATGGCGGCCAGGCCCATGGGGCCCACTGAGGCCAGCATCGCCAGGTTGCCGCCCTCCACGATGCCCATGTCATGCACATATTCCCCGTCCCGGGTGTGATACATGGCGTGGAAGGTGGCGATGACGCAGCTGTAGGGCTCCGCCAGGGCGCCCAGGAAGAACACATCAGAGTCATAGGGGATGAGGCAGTCCATCTTCAGGATCTCGATGGGCATGGACACATAGGTGGCGTCACCCCCGCAGTCCCGGTAGGAGTAGCCGGGGGCCAGCATGGAGCCCTCGTAGGAGTGGGCGGGCTGGATGACATAGCCGTCACCGGGCTTGTACTTGTGCTGCCAGTTTTTGCCCACCTTCACGATGCGGCCGCAAAACTCATGGCCCACGATGGTGGGGTTGGTGGCCACATCATCGGGCACCCGGGCATGGTCGGCGCCCAGCACCGCGGCTTTGTAGCTGCTCATGCACAGGGAATCGGTCACCACCTCGCAGATGACCGAATCATCGGTCATGGGGGAAAGCTCAAACTCCTCCAGGCGCAGGTCTTTTTTGCCATACAGGCGAACAGCTTTGGTTTTCATATTCAGTCTCCTCCGTTTTCGTGTTTGATCAGCTTCCAGGTGCTGTCGATCAAGTTAGAGAAGCGCTCGTCCTTCATCTTTTCGATGACAAAGCGCTGACGGGGAGAATTGATGTCCTCCCCTGATATCTGCATCATACCATAACGCCCGCACAATTGCCGCACCCGGTCCAGCTGATGATCGGTGTTGCGGGTGGGCATGTAGGTGAGGGCGCGCACGCCAAGATCATCCAGGGTTTTAAACAGCGTCTCCAGGTGTTCGTCCTCAAAGGCCTGGGCCTTTTTATCGCCGGTGACAGAGGCGGTGACATCCCCCAGGTAGGCATAGGCCAGGATGCCGCCCACCTGATCTGCCAGGCTGACAAACTCGGATATCGGCGGGCACTCCGCCGTGGCGTCCACATAGACCTTGGGAATAAAGTCCTTCTTGAGAACGCCGATGCGGTCATACTCCTCAAGCATGGAGCGGCCCGGATCTTCCTTGCGGGCCAGGGCCTGCATCAAATGGCGCTCGGTGACGCCGCCCCCATCATGGAACATGGACAGCGGCAGCACGTCACGGTCAAAGTCCAGATCAAACCCTGAAAGCCGGCTGATGGCATCGGTCATCAGCCGGTTTCTGGTATTTCTGGCTTCCCTCAGAGGCGCAAACCAGGCCTGCACCCGGGGGATGTTGTGGTGGGGCACGGCGTGGAGCACCATGTAGGAGACGCCCAGCTGGTCAGGGTTGTTGGTGCGCAGGTTTTCAAAGGGGGTGCCAGCCATGGACACCCGGCCCTCCACCCCCACCGTGACCGGGAGCCCGATGATCTCCCCGGCTTTTATAAACTCCTCCGCCCCGCCCATGGAGTCATGGTCCACAATGCCGGCGGTGCAAAGCCCCTCGCTGCGCGCGGCATAGACCGCGGCTGTGGGCGAATAGGGCGAGAAGGAATAGAAGGTGTGGATGTGGTTGTTGATAAAGCGAGGGTTCATGGGCGGAAAATCCGCCTTTTTCGCTTCTTCCCGCAGGTTATGAAGCCGCTCCTCCCTGGTGGGGGCGTTTAAGCGTTTAAGAATCTGCTCACTGATCAAGCCAGCATCACCTGCCCTCCGGTGACCGGGATGGCCTGCCCGGTCTCATAGCTCTGCTCCACCGCGTAAAAGATGGCCCGGGCTACGTCAAGGGGCATGCAGCCCCGCTTGATGAGGGATTTGGACAGGTAGGAGGCCTTCACATCCTCCAGCGTCTTGGCACCCGGCACCTTGCCGGCGTTGAGATACTGCACAAACAGCCCCTTCACCGGGTCGCTCCACAGGGGGCCGTCATAATAGTTGCCCGGGCAGATGGCGTTCACCTTGATGTTGTAGGGGGCCAGCTCCATGGCAAAGGACTGGGTGAGCCCAATGGCGCCGAACTTGCCCCCGGCGTAGGCGAAGTTCTTATTGCTGCCCACCAGGCCGGATTTGCTGTTGATGGTGATGATGTCGCCGCTCCAGGATGGATCCGCCTCAAACTGGGCTTTCATCACCAGGCTGGCGTATTTGACGCAGGTGAAGAAGGCGGTGTAGTTGACAGCGGTGACAAACTCAAAGTCCTTCTTCTCCATCTCCTCAAGGCTTCCGGCTTTCAGCACCCCGGCGTTTGAGATGAACAGGTCAAGCCCCCGGAAGCGGGCCACGGTCTTGATCACCATGTCGGCCACGCTCTTTTCATCCGACACGTCCACCTTCACCGCCATGGCGCGTTCGCCAAGCCCTTGCGCCACCTGCTGGGCCACCGGTTCATTCAGGTCCGCGATCACCACAAAGGCGCCCTCTTGGTACAGTTCCTGGGCGATGCCCAGGCCAAAGCCCTGGGCGGAGCCGGTGACGATGGCCACCTTGCCGGACAGTCTGCCGGGGCTTTGGGGGAGCCGGTCCTTCACGTGCTTGGCCGCCAGGGCCAGGGTGGGTAACATGTCTATCATTTGCCTGCCTCCATGAGTTGTTCGAGTTTGCCGTAAGCGTCAAGCCACTGGTCGTTGGTGTGGGGCACATACAGCGAGGTCTCCACCGACTGGCGGGCCACCGCCCGGGCCTCCTCCAGGCCAGCCACCAGGCCCATCGCCTGCATCTGCATGAGGATGTTGCCCAGCACCGCCCCCTCAATGGGGCCCACGGTGGTGGGAAGCCCCGTGGCGTCTGCCGCCATCTGGTTTAAAAGCTTGTTCTGGATGCCGCCGCCCACGATGTTGAGCGATTCAATGGCGCTGCCCCGGATTTCCCCCAGGCGCTCCACCGCCCAGCGGTACTTGAGCGCCAGGCTTTCATACACCGTGCGGGCGATCTCTCCCCGGGTCAGGGGTACCTTCTGCCCGGTCTCCCGGCAGTAGTCCCTGATCTTGCCGGGCATGTTGCCGGCGGTGAAGAAGCGGGGCTCGTCCGGGTCGATGATGCTCTGGAGCATGGGGGCATCCTTCGCCAGGGCCTGCACCTCATCCCAGTGGTACTCCTTGCCGTCCTCCCTGGTCCACTCGCGCCTGCACTCCTGGATCAGCCACAGGCCCATGATGTTCTTCAGCGGCCGGAAGCCGCCCTGCACGGTGCCTTCGTTGGAAAAGCCGCTTTCATACACAAAGTCTGACAGCACGGGCTGGGCCGTCTCCACGCCAAACAGCGACCAGGTGCCCGAAGAGCAGAAAGCGAAGTTGCCCCGGCCCGGGATGGCCGCCACGGCGGAGGAGGTGTCATGGGTGCCCACCGCCGCATAGGCCACCTGGGGCACGCCCAGGGCGGCCGCGATGTCCGCTTTGAGGGTTCCCCTGAGGGTGCCCGCCCGGTCGATGGGCGTGAAAATGCCCTCGGGAATGCCAAGGGCGCTTAAAATCTCCCCGCTCCAGGTCCGGGTGTGCACGTCCATCAGGCCCGTGGTGGTGGCGTTGGTGTATTCCGTACCCATGGCCCCTGTCAGATGATACCCCAAAAGATCAGGCATCATCAACAGGGTTTTGGCCTTTTTCAGCGCCTCATCGCCGGAAAGCACCCGGCGGTAGAGCTGGTAGACGGTGTTGAAGTTAAGGGCGGCGATGCCGGTCTTTTCAAACATCGCCCGCTTGTCAATCACCTGCCAGGCGGCCTGCATCTCCTGGTCGGTGGCGACGCGGTAGGCCCGGGGATTTTCGATCAGGACGCCTTTTTCATCCAGCAGCCCATAGTCCACCCCCCAGGTGTCGATGCCAAAGCAGCAGGGGTCAAAGCTCTGCTCCCAGGCAGCCACAAAGCAGCCCTTCATCTGGCTGATGATATGGGGCAGGTCCCAGTAGCCCAATTCCCCCTGGGGGACGAAGTTGTTTTCAAAGCTGCCCACCCGGTGCAGGTGGACCTTCTCCCCGTCAAAGCGCCCGATGATGCCCCGGCCATTGGAAGCGCCGATGTCAAATGCCAAAAACTCCTGATGCTGTTTCATGCTTTTCCCTCCGCCAGCTTTTTCCGGTATTTTTCACTCTCCCAGCCGCCGATAAAGCGCTGGGCAGCCTCGCCCATGGTCTGGAGGGTATACCCTTTCTGCTGGATGGTCTGGATGATGAACAGCACCGCGCACAGGGTTTCCTCCAGGGTGATGGCGGTGTTTTCAGGCAGCTTGTAATGCGTGACGCCGGTCTGGCGATCGATCACCGCGGTCTCCCCCAGGGTGTCCTTGAAAAACACCATCTGATCAGGATACAGCGGCTCCTCCAGCAGCAGGCTGTCGGGATACCGGCCGCCTTTCAAGCGCTCATGAAGCCAGGGGGTGTCCGATACAAAGCCCCCTCCCTGCACCTTCACCCGGGCCCGGGGAAAGGCATCAGGTGCCAGGCCAAAGAAGGCAGCCAGGCGCTGGTTCATGTCCTCGTGGATGCTGAGGCATTTGGCCTCATCATCGTCGTGCACGATGACGCCGTGGTTTTGCATCACCAGCACCTTGGGCCGGCCTGACTGCTCCAGGATGTCCCTGATGGTGAAGGTGAGGGTGGTGCCCGGGTTCACATAAGGCACCACGGCAAAGCCGTAATCCGCCCCCTTGAGGGCCTCCTCCAGGATGGCCTGGCTCTCCTGGCAGCAGGCGGCCAGGTTGGCATAGACGCTGTGGGTGTGGGCCACAAAGCGGTCCAGCAGCGCGTGGAAGCCCGCCTCCACCGACGGCCTGAGGGGGGTTAAGCCCGCCACCACCTCCACGGCCTCCCGGGCCCGGGCCGAGCCGGCCGCCTCCACGTCCGGGAAATCCCCCGGCTGATGCTGCCCATAAAAAGCGCGCAGGGCCTGGTAATCCAGCACCGCGTAGGCCGCCTGGGGGGTGATGTCCCTGAGCAGGTAGCCCGAGGCCTTCACCGCCATGCGCTTCTCATCCAGCTTCACCGAGGTGTTGCCCCCGCCGCCCTGCACATAGTCCGCCCGGTCCCCCAGGGTTTTTGAAAACCGGCTGAACGCCGCCAGGGCTTCCTTGTTCCGCGCAAAAAAATCCATGCCATCCTCCGTTTTTCGTGCCCCGAGGGGCCTGACAGGCCCCTCGGGTGAGTCAGGTCAAAAAATCAATACACGTCTTTCCAGTCATCGATGTTGTCAGGGGTGAAGCGGAAGGGGTCACCCACCAGGGTGAAGGTGCCGCCGTCAGCAGCTTCCATGATCTCCTTCTCGCCCATGCGCCCGGCCGCGAATTTCTCGCCCACAGCGCCGGTGATCTCCCCCTTCACCAGCGCCACGGCAGCGTAGGCCGCGGTGTAGCCCAGGTCGATGGGGTTCCACAGGTACATGCCCTCGCAGGTGCCGTCCTTGAGGTATTCGGCCATTTCACTGGGCAGGCCCAGGCCTGTCAGCTTGATCTTGCCGGAGAGGCCGTTGTCCTTGATGGCGACAGCCGCCGCCGCGATGCCCACCGTGGTGGGGGAGATGACACCCTTCAGCTCCGGGTAGGAGTTGATCAGGCCCTGCATCTCCTGGATGGATTTGTCGGTGAGGTCGTCGCCATAGACGATGGTGACCAGCTCAATTTTCGCGTATTCGGGCTTTTTGAGCTCTTCCTGCATGTATTTGATCCAGGTGTTCTGGTTGTCCATGGGGGCGCCGGGGGACAAGATGGCGATCTGCCCTTCCCCGCCGATCTGCTTGGCGATCTCTTCCACCTGCACGCGGCCGATGTTCTCAGCCACAGAGGGGTCGATGTTGAGGTTGCGGCCCTCGGGCTCCACCTTGGAGTCCCAGGAGACCACCTTGATGCCCTGGTCCATGGCGGTCTGGAGCACGCTCACAACCCCCGCCGCGTCATTGGCGGAGATGGCGATGGCATCCACGCCCTGCTGGATGTAGCCTTCAATGATCTGGATCTGGCCTTCGTTGGAGGAGTCCGCGGGGCCGTTGTGGATAAACTCAAACCCCAGTTCGCCCTTGGCCTCCTCAAAGCCGCGCACGCCCGCCTCAAAGAAGGGGTTGCCGGTCTGCTTGTAGACAACACCGATGTTGATAGGCTTCTCAGCCATCACCACGCTGGCCAGGGACAGCATCAGAATCAGTGCGAGAATCAGGGATAATGCTCTTTTCATATTGGTCTCCTTTATCATATAGTATGCAGATTTTGTGTGTCAGGCCTTTTGCAGGCTCAGGCGCTGGCGCCTGACAGCGCTCCGGCGTCTGAGCTCCCCGGTCAGGTTGGGGATGAGGACGATGAGGATCAACAGCAGTCCGATGGAGAGATTGAGGATAAACGCGTCGTTGTACACCAGCATCAGACCGTTTTTAAGGCCGGTCATCAGGACCAGCGCCAGCAGCAGCCCCACCACGCTGCCCCGGCCGCCGGAAGTGGAAGCGCCGCCAAGCACGGCGATGGCGATGGCCTGCATCTCAAAGCCGGTGGCGATGGTGTACTTCACCGATCCCGTGCGGGAGGTGAGGAAGAAACCGCCCACAGCCGCCATCAGCCCGTTTAAGGTGAAGACCGCGAGCTTGATTCGCCCGGTTCTGACGCCTGAATAGCGGGAGGCTGTGAGGTTGGTGCCGGCAGCAAAAATCCTGCGCCCTGAGGCCGTTTTGTGAAGCCAGATATAGAATGCCGGCAGTACCGCCAGGAAGCACACCAGCATGATCGGCACATCCAGACCCAGAATGCTCATGGCGCCATAGCCTAGATCCTTGGAAAACCAGGCGGGAAAGCGCCCGGAGGATTGGTCTTTCAGGATGATGTAGGCGATGCCCCGGTAAAGCGTCTGGGTGGACAGTGTGATGATCATGGGGAAAAGCTCTGAAAACCGGGTGACCAGCAGCCCATTGATGAGCCCGCAGACGGCGCCGGTTATCAGCATCAGGGCGATGGCGGCCTCAAAGGGAATGCCGCTGCCCTGGTTATAACTGACTGCCATCACAGTGGCGGACAGCGCCGCGGTGGCGGCGACGGAGATATCGATGTCCCCCAGGATCAGGACCGTCAGCATCCCCAGGGCCATGAAGCCCACGTCCACCATGTACACCCGGGTCTGGTTAAGGAGCTTGGAAAGGGTGTAGTTATCCGGCTGCTGGCTTGAAAACACCCAGAACACGGCCAGGATCAGGATCACCAGAATCCATTCCCAGCGCTTGAGCCATTCCGGCAGGCGGTTTGTCAGGCGGCTCATCTCATATCCTCCTGTCCTTGAGCACCCGGCGTTCCTTGGCCCGCTGGATGAGGACGTTGGTCACCACCGCCATCAGGATCAGCGCCCCCTGGATGGCTTTCTTCCAAAACTCCGAGTTGCCCGTGAGACGCAGCATGGTGAGGGCGTTGTTGATGACGCCGATGGTCAGCGCCCCCAGCACCACGCCCAGGGCCTTGCCCCGACCGCCGCTGACCGACACGCCCCCGATCACGCAGGCGGCGATCACGTACATTTCGTAGCTCATGGCCATGTCCTGGGTGATCTTGGTGTCCCGGGAGGCGTACAGCAGCCCCGCCAGCCCTGCCAGCGCCCCCATGATGACATGGGCCAAAAGCCTTGAGCGCTGGATGCGGATGCCGCTCATGGCGGCGGCCTCGGGGCTTGAGCCCACGGCATACAGGTAGCGCCCGCGCCTTGAATAGGTGAGGAACAGGAACACGAGCAAAAACACCGCCAGCATGATCCAGATCTTGCTGTTAAGGCCCAGGAGATTCTCCCGGCTCAGGTTGATGAAGGCGTCGGGCATGTCCTTGCGGTAGACCGCCTGGCCGTCTGAGATCACATGGCTCAGCCCATAGAGGATATACTGCATGCCCAGGGTGGCCACGATGGGCAGCACACGGCCGTAGGCGATGAGCGCGCCGTTCATGGCGCCGCTAAGGGCGCCCACGCCCATGCCGATGAGGATGATGAGAACCAGCGGCGTGCTCTCCCGCAGGGTCATGCTGGTCATGGCGCCGTTTACCATGGCCTGGGTTTCGGTGATGGTGAGGTATTGCTTCATGACGATGCCGGCGGTCATGGTGGACAGCGCCATGATAGCGGAGATGGAGATGTCAATGGAGCCCACCAGCAGCACGCATAGCATGCCCAAGGCCAGGATGATCATGATGGCGGTATCCTCCATGATGAACAGCGCGTTTGGGCCTGTGGTGAAGGCCAGGTTCCTGAGCCCCACCAATAGGAACAGCACCACCAGGATGGCGGCCAGCCCCACCTCCCGGTGCTTGAGCAGTGCTGAGAAGGCGCTGTTTTTCTTCGCTTGTTCAGGCATGTTCAGCCCTTCCTTTCCGGGCCTTCTCAAGAGGCATGGCGGCCTTGAGCAGGGCCTCGGGGGTCATCTCCCCCCGCGTGAAGACGGCGGCAATGCGCCCCTCCCGCATCACCAGCGCCCGGTCGCAGATGCCCAGCACCTCGGGCATCTCGGAGGACACCATGAGGATGCCATAGCCCTCCCCCGCCAGGTCAACCATGATCTGGTAGATGGCGGCCTTGCTGCCCACGTCCACCCCCTTGGTGGGCTCATCCATGATGATGATGCGCGTGCCACAGGTGAGGAGCTTGGAGATGACCACCTTCTGCTGGTTACCCCCGGAGAGGGACTCCGCTGTGTCTCCCCCGCTCCTGGCCTTGATGGCCAGCATCCTGATGTACTCCTCTGCCGCCCGGCCTTCAGACTGGGGGGAGAGCAGGCGGTGGCGCTTGTGCAGGTCCAGCCGGGGCAGGGTGATGTTGCTCTGGATCGTCCAGGGCAGGAGCAGGCCCTGCTTCTGTCGGTCCTCAGGCAGGAGGCTCAGCCCCTGCTTCATCGCCTCATGGGGGGAAGTGATATGCCGCTGCTCCCCCAGGACGGTGATCTTGCCCTTGTCAGGGCGGGTGACGCCGCTTAACACCTCCACCACCTCGGTGCGCCCCGCGCCCACCAGGCCGGTGAGCCCCAGGATCTCCCCGGCGTGGAGGGTGAAAGACACGTCCTCAAAAAATCCGGTGCGGGAAAGGCCCTCAACCTTAAGCAGGGGCTCCCCCGCCAGGGTGGTCTTGGTGGGGTAGAACTGGTCGATGCTGCGCCCCACCATGTGCTTGACCAGCATGTCGCTGTCGGTCTCATCGATATCCCAGGTGCCGATGTAGCGGCCGTCCCTGAGCACCGTCACCCGGTCGGCGAGGCTGAAGATGTCTTCAAACCGGTGGGAGATGAGGATGATGGAGGTGCCCTGTTGCTTGAGATTCCGGACGATGTTGTACAGCTCCTCGCTCTCCCTGAGGGACAGCGCCGCCGTGGGCTCATCCATGATGAGCACCTGAGCGTTTTGGGAGAGGGCTTTGGCGATCTCCACAATCTGCTGCTGGGCGACGGACAGGGAGCCCATTTCGCTGGCCGGGTCGATGTCACTGCCCAGGGCCTGGAGCAATTTTTCAGCTTCCTGATTGGTTTTCTTCCAGCTGATGCCCGGCAACCTGCCCTGGGTCTGCTCGTTGCCCATGAAGATATTCTCCGCCACGCTCAAATCCGGGTAAGCTGCCAGATGCTGGTAAATGGCGGCGATGCCGTGGCGGCGGGCCACCAGGGGGTCCGCCATGACGATCTCCTGGCCGTTTAGGCGGATGATCCCGGCGTCTGGCTGGTGGATGCCGGTCAGCACCTTGATAAAGGTGGACTTCCCCGCCCCGTTTTCACCGATGAGGGCGTGAATCTCTCCCCGGCGCAGATCCAGGCGCACATCATCCAGCGCCCGGATGCCCGGGAAAATCTTGGTGATGCCGGCCATCTGCAGGATCAGGTCTTCCTGGTGCATGACGCTCCTTTATCCTTCAGCGAAGGCTTAAGACGGATTTCTCATAGTCGGTAACCTTGGGTAGCCAGGCGCCGTCAGGCGGCACGCCCCTGGTTTCACAATAGTAGTTCCACACGGCGCCCAGGGGCAAGGTCCTGCGCTCCTCATAAAGCGCCAGCCTCCGGGTGTCATCCCCATCCGCCTCAGCCTCCCGCAGCGCCTTCCAGGGCGCCAGGAAGGCGGAGAGCAGCGCCTTTCTGGCGTTGCGCATACCGATGGCCCAGCAGGCCACCCGGTTGATGGAGGCATCAAAGAAATCAAGGCCCACGGCCACCCGGTCGGTGTACCCGTTCCACACCACCTCGTCCATGATGCGCTGCAGCTCGTCATCCAGCGCCACCACATGGTCAGAATCCCAGCGCACAGGCCGGGAGACGTGGAGCAGAATGCGATCAATAAAGGCCAGCACCGCCGTGATCTTGGCGCTGACCACCTCGGTGGGATGATAGTGCCCGGCGTCCAGGCAGGCCATGATCTCCCGGCTCTGGGCATAGCCCAGGGAATACTCGCTGGAGACCACGGTGAAGCTCTCCACCCCCACACCAAACAGCTTGCTCTCAAGCGCGCAGGGGGCGATGTCCATGCCGGCCCGGCCCTTGAAAATCTCGTCCAGGGAGGCGGTCATCCGCTCCCGGAAGCCCCTGGTGTCCACACAGGTGTCCTTGGTGCCGTCAGGCATCCAGAAGTTGACCACGCTGGGCTGGCCCAGCTCCCGGGCAAAGGCGGCGGCGATCTCCCGGCTGCGCTTGCCATGCTCTATCCAGAAGCGGCGGGTCTTCTCATCCGGGCTTGACAGCGACAGGTTGCCGTCCATCCGGGGATGGGAGAAATAGGTGGGGTTGAAATCCACCCCCACGCCCTGTTCCCGGGCAAAGTCCAGCCAGGGCGCAAAGTCGTCGATGGTGTAGGTGTCCCGGTCTTTTTCCGGGGCGGTTTTGACCGCGTAGCTGGCATGGAGGTTCAGCTTCTTCTGGCCCGGAAAGAGGGTATAGGCCAGGCGGATGTCGTCCATGAGCTCCGTCGGTGTGCGGGCACGGCCGGGGTAGTTGCCGGTGGTGGCGATGCCGCCGGTGAGGGCGCCCGCGCCGTCAAAGCCGATCACGTCATCCCCCTGCCAGCAGTGCAGCGACAAAGGCACCGCGTCCGCCAGGCGGATGGCCTCCTCCACGTCCACCCCGCAGGCAGCGTATACCTCTTCCGCGTATTCGTAGCCTTTTTTGATCTGCCTGTCTGCGCTCATGGTATGCTCCTTTTCTGCCGCCTGCCCCGCGGATTCTTATTCATATCTACCCTGTTATCATAACATTTAACGCACGCTCCCGCAATTGCCAGCTGGATGTCCGGGTGGATTCGGGGTTTATGCATATGCTATGATAGGCGCAGAAAAATGCGGGAGGAAAAGCCCATGCGCAAACTGCTCATACCACTGCTCTGTCTGATGATGACAATCCCCGTGGCATCTGAAGTGGCGCCGCTTTATACAAAGGCGCAAGCGCTGCTGACACACATGCAAGCCGGGGAGGAAGAGGCCGCCCTTCTCATGATGGCTGATACCATGCGTACTGCCATGGCAGGCCAGGTCAAAGCGGTGTGGGAAAACCTCACAGCGTCCTTTGGCGCGTTTAAGGAGGCGGGGGCCTGGCAGGCCTCCATAGCTGACGGATATGACATCATTGAGCTCACCCTGGTTTTTGACCGGGCCAAGCTCATCCAGCGCACCGTGTTTGATGGGGAAGGGCAGGTAGCCGGGCTGTTTTATACGCCTGGGGAGGTGGTGGCGCAAGCGGCACCGCCCGCTGGCTTCACGGAACAGCCCATCCAGGTGGATGCGGGCACGGGCTTTCCCCTGGAAGGGCTTTTGAGCCTGCCGGAATCAGGAGAAGTGCTGGCAGGCCTTGTGCTGGTGCAGGGCTCCGGGCCCTCTGACCGGAATGAGAAGCTCTATGCCAACACCCCCTTCCAGGACCTGGCCTGGGGGCTGGCAAAACGGGGCATCGCTGTCGTGCGCTATGACAAGCGCACCTTTGTGTATGGGCAGCAGATTGCCAAGAGCCCTGAGTACATCACCCTCACTGTGGATCAGGAAACCGCCCTTGACGCGGCGGCGGCCGTTCAGCTTTTGAAAAACCGGGCGGAGCTTCAGGGCAAGAAGGTGTTTATCCTGGGGCACAGCCTGGGCGGCATGCTGACCGCCTATATCAACACCTTAGGCGCAGGGGCTGATGGCTACATCAACCTGGCGGGCAGCCCCCGGAAGCTGTGGGAGATCTCCGCCGACCAGAACGACCTGCTGGCAGCTGAGGTGGATGTCAAGACAGCGCAGGCCATCCGGCAGCAGGTGGCAGGGGAGGTGGAAAAGGCCAAGCGCCTCCCGGATATGAGCGACCAGGCAGCAAAAGACCCCGCCAACCTGGTGATGGGCCTGCCCGCCTGGTACCAGCGGCACCTGGCGGGGATAGACACTGCCGGGCTGCACCTGGCGGATGGGCTGCCGGTTTTGATCCTCCACGGCGGGCGTGACCGGCAGGTGTCACTGCGCGATTATGATGCCTGGCAGGAGCGGCTTGCGGGCCACCCGGATGCCCAGTTCATCCTGTATCCTGATCTCAACCACCTCTTTGGACATTTTGAAGGAGAGACGCTGCCCCTCTCCCAGATCAGCCTGGAATACGGCCAGCGCACCCCCATCCCGGATGAGGTGATGGATGACATCGCCGGGTGGATGCTCAAGCGCGCCTGGTGATGCCAGCACGCGATTTTACATCCTTTTGATTGAACCGGGCCTTCCTTTGCCCTACCATGGCGGTGAAGCCAAAGCAGGAGGAGCGTTATGGACATCCAGGTGCTCTATCATACCAAGACCGGGCATTCCCGGAAAATCGCGCAGGCCGTGGCCCAGGCGGTGGGCGTACAGGCCCGAGACATCGCGCAATGGCAGGAAGAGACGGGCTGCGATGTGCTGTTTTTGGTGGGCGGCATCTATGGCGGCAAAAGCGACCAGAAAATGCTCGACCTGGTGCCTCGCCTGCACCCGGACCATGTGGCCCGGGTGGTGCTGGTCACCAGCTGTACCAGCGGGACCACCCAACAGGCCGATTTAAGGGCCGCCCTTTTAACCCGGGGCATCGCCGTTGACAGCGAGGAATTCCTCTGCCTGGGCAGCTTTTTAATCTTTCGCCTGGGCCGCCCCAACCAACAGGACCTGGCGGAGGCGGGGAGGTTTGCCCTGCGCAAAGCGCAGGAATAGCCGCTGTCCCTTCAAGAATTCCCGTACAGCCCCCCCTTGTGATACACTGTGTTCAAAGGGGGGCTTTCCATGTACAGGCTGCTGATTGTGGAAGATGATCCGGTGATTGCAAGCGCCGTGGCGGAATACCTGGCGGGCTGGGGCTATCAGGTGCAGGCGGTCCAGGACTTCAACCGTGTGCTGGAGGAGTTCGCCGCCTTTGGCCCCCACCTGGTGCTGCTGGATTTGAAGCTGCCGGTTTTGGGCGGCTTTCACTGGTGCCGGGAGATCAGGCGGGTGTCCACGGTGCCGGTGCTGTTTATCCCCTCCGCCTCTGACAACATCACCGCCGTAACCGCCATGGGCATGGGGGCGGATGACCTGATTGCCAAGCCTTTTGAGCTGAGCCTGCTGGCCGCCAAGATCGAGGCGCTGCTGCGCCGGGCCTACGGCTTTGCTGTGGCAGCGCCCCTGCTTGAGCATGGGGGGCTGATCTATAATCCAGCTGACGCCACGGTGCAATATGAGGGCCAGCGGGCGAAATTGACCAAAAATGAAAACCGCATTCTGCACACCCTCATGGAGCGGCGGGGCAAAATCGTCTCCCGGGAGCTATTGATGACCAGGCTGTGGGAGACCGATAGCTTTGTGGATGAAAACACCCTCACCGTCAATGTGGCCAGGCTGCGCAAAAAACTGGAACAGCTGGGGGCCATGGACCTCATTCAGACCAAGAAAGGCATGGGCTATCTGCTGCCATGAGAGGAGAAAACCAGGGTGTCCTCAAAGCCTATCTGAAGGAAAGGGCCTGGCTGGCGCTGCTGCTGGTGCTTTTGGGGCTGATTGTGCTGGTGGTGCTGGCGCTGTACGGGACGGACCTCCGGGCCTTGGGCTACGCGGGGCTGCTGTGCCTTTTGCCCCTGGGCGTCGCCCTCAGCATCGACCTGGCGCGCTTCAGGGCGCGCCATCAGGCGCTCATCCAGCTGCTGCCCGGGCTTCCGGAAAGCGCCGCCCATCTGCCCGCCCCAAACAGCCTGGTTGAACAGGATAATCAGGCGCTGTTTTTGCGCCTGCACGCGCTGTACCGGGAGCAGGCCACCCAGGCGGATGCCCGCCATCAGGCCATGGCCACCTACTTCACCCTGTGGAGCCACCAGGTGAAAACGCCCATCGCCGCCATGCGCCTTTTGTTGCAGGAGGATACAGCCCTTGACCGCAGGATTTCCGGTGAGCTGTTCAAGGTGTCCCAGTATGTGGACATGGCTTTGGGCTATGCCCGGCTTGATGGCCGGGCCAGCGACTTTGTGTTTGCTAAATGCCAGGTGTTGGGGCCCGTGTCAGCAACCGCCCGGCGCTTTGCCGCCTTGTTTGTGTCAAAGCGCCTGAGCCTTCAGCTGGAGATACCGCAAGACGTCCGCGTGGTGACCGATGAAAAATGGCTCAGCTTTCTGTTGGAGCAGCTCCTGTCAAACGCCATCAAGTACACGGAATCCGGCGGCATTTTCATCACCTGGGAGGAGGAGAGGAAGGAGCTGGTCATCAAGGACACGGGCCGGGGGATTTTGCCTGAGGATTTGCCCCGGGTGTTTGAGATGGGTTTCACCGGGTTTAACGGCCGGGTGGATCAGCAGGCAACCGGCATTGGGCTTTACCTGGCGCGGGAAACCGCCAGGCGCCTGGGGCTTTCCCTGAGGCTTGATTCCACCCCGGGGCAGGGCACCCGGGCGGTGGTTGGCTTCCCCCGGGAAGAGCTGATTGTGGAATAGATGACAAAAATGTTAGGTTTGCTCCTTTTTTGTAAGGCAGGCTTAAGGCAGATACGCCGCCCTTTTGATACGGTGTTCCCACACCCTGAAAGGAGCGCGCTATGACGATACTGGATGTTAAGAACCTGAAAAAAACCTATGCCTCCCGCTTTGGCCATCACCCGGTGGAGGCGCTGAGCGATGTGAGCTTTTCCGTGGAGGCGGGCGAATACCTGGCCATCATGGGGGAATCCGGCTCCGGCAAGACCACGCTGCTTAACATTCTGGCAGCCCTTGACAAGCCCACCTCGGGCGAGATCATGCTGGACGGCAAGGCCCTCTCCCAGATTGGAGACAAGGAGATCGCCGCTTTTAGAAGGGTGAACCTGGGCTTTGTGTTTCAGGACTATAACCTGCTTGACACCTTTAGCCTCAGAGACAACATCTACCTGCCCCTGGTGCTCTCGGGCAAGATTCACCATGACGACATGGCCAGGCGGCTTAAGCCCCTGGCTGAACAGCTGAACATCACCGCCCTTTTGGACAAGTTCCCCTACGAGGTGTCAGGCGGGGAAAAGCAGCGGGCAGCTGTTGCCCGGGCGCTGATCACAGGGCCACGGCTGCTGCTGGCGGATGAGCCCACCGGCTCCCTGGATTCCCGCGCCACAGACGGGCTGCTGAAGATTTTTCAAGAGGTGAACCAGCTGGGTCAGACCCTCCTGATGGTCACCCACTCCACCAAGGCGGCCAGCCACGCCGGGCGGGTGCTGTTCATCAAGGACGGGCAAATCTTCCACCAGCTCTACCGGGGCCATGCCAGCCAGGCGGACATGTACCAGCGCATCGCCGATGCCCAGACCGCCATCATGACGGGCGGTGAAGCCAGATGAACAGCAAATTCTTCTGGGATCTGGCGCTGAGCAGCATCCGGCGCAACCGCCAGAGCTATCTGCCCTATGCCCTCTCCTGCATGGGCACGGTCATGATGTTTTACATCATGTTTGTGCTGGCCAATACCGCCGCGTTCAGGGACATATACGGCGGGCGCAGCCTTCAGATGACGCTGGGCTTTGGCGTGTGGGTGATCTTGCTGTTTGCCCTGCTGTTCATGTTCTATACCCACAGCTTTCTTATCAAGCGGCGCAAAAAGGAATTCGGCCTGTTCAACATCCTGGGCATGGAGAAAAAGCACATAGGCAGCGTATTGGCCATGGAAACCGCCCTGGTGGGCCTGGCTTCAACCCTGGCCGGGGTGCTGCTGGGGGCTTTGCTCGTTAAGCTCATGTATCTGATTGTGCTCAGAATGCTGGGGGTTTCTGGCCTCCCGCCCCTTTCCATTCCCGAGAGCGCCCTGCCCTTCACCCTGGTTGCGTTTTTGCTGATTCACAGCCTGACGCTGCTGAACACCCTGCGGGAGATTCACCTGAGCAGCCCCGTCAGCCTGCTCAAGGGCGAACACCTGGGTGAGCGGGAGCCCAGGGGGCGGGTGTGGCTGACGCTGCTGGGCATGATCTGCCTGGGGGCGGGCTATGCCCTCTCCCTCACCGCGCAACAAGTGGCCACCTCCATCTCCCAGTTTTTCCTGGCGGTGATGCTGGTGATTATCGGCACCTATGCCCTGTTCATCGCAGGCTCCATCGCCATCCTCAGGTCGCTTCGGCGCAACAAGGCCTTTTACTACCAGCCCCGGCACTTCAGCGTCATCGCCGGCATGATCCACCGCATGAAAAGAAACGCCGCGGGGCTTGCCACCATCTGCATCCTGAGCACCATGGTGCTGGTGATGATGTCATCCACCCTCACCATCTTCGCCGCCGGCGAAACCCTCCAAACCAAGATTTTGATGAACCGGGACGCAAGAATCACTGTTTTCCCGATAGATGATGAGCAGGCAGCGCTTGCCAAAGCCGCTTTGCTGGAAGAGGGGAAAAAGGCCGGGGTGCCGGTTGAAAACCTGACCAGCTACCGCAAGGTCAATCTGCCGGCGGACCTTGGCATGCGTGAGGGCACGACTGAAACGGCGGAAAAACCGGTCTCCGCGGGTGTCTACCTGGTGCCCCTGGAAGACTATAACGCGCTGCAGCAAAGCGCCCTGACCCTGTCGCCTGGCGAGGCCCTGAGCCATTCGGCCTATGGCAAACCCTTGCCCCACCAGGTGATGCTGGGGGATTATCCCCTTCGGGTGCGCGAAAACCTGAAGCACATCGCGCCCCTTGAGGAGTATGCCCACATGATGCAGGCCACCTATACCCTCATCATGAACCACGGGGATATCGCTCAGGCCATGCGCGCGTTTGCGGACATGCCGGAGGGGAATATCCGCTGGGAGCGGGTGTTTGCCTTTGACACGGGCAGCGGCCTTTCTCCGGAACAGGTGGAGCTTTTCTTAGCAAATGTCAGGCAGCGCATCGTTGACCTTCGGCCGGATGGGCAGCTGTTCATCAACACCGACCACCGGATGGCCCTGCAGACGGATTTCCGCGCGCTTTTTGGCGGGCTGCTGTTTGTGGCCGTTTTCCTGGGGCTGGTGTTCATCATGGCCATGGTGCTGATCATCTACTACAAACAGGTGTCTGAGGGGCTTGAGGACAAGGCGCGTTTTGAGATCATGCAAAAGGTGGGCATGAGCGATCAGGAGGTGCGCCAGACGGTGAAAAGCCAGGTGCTGCTGGTGTTCTTCATCCCCCTGGTGATGGCGGGCATCCACCTGCTGGCGGCCTACAACATCACCAGCAAGGTGCTGATTTTCACCGGGCTTCTCACCACCCGCACCAGCCTTCTGGCGATTATAAGCCTGGCCACCTACATATGCTTCGCCCTGTTTTATGTGCTGGTGTATGTCAAAACCTCCAGCAGCTACTACAAGATCGTGAAGGCTTTTTGATGAAACATGCAGGCTTTTCCGCCTGTCATCCGTTATGATATGATGAACCGGAACGTTTGACACAAGGAGCCTGCCATGAAACGCACACTGGCGCTTTTGATGGCGCTGATGATGATCTGCCTGCTGCTTCCGCTGGGCGCTGCTGCCCAGGGGCAGCAGGCTTATCCCACCCTGGGGCAGGGGGCCTCGGGGGAGGCCGTGATCAAGCTGCAAAAGCGCCTGGCACTGCTGGGCTTTCTCAAGGGCAAGGCCGATGGCATCTACGGCCAGCAGACCACCGCCGCCGTGCGGGCCGCCCAGCAATACCTCAATAAGCAGGGGCACAGCCTGGCAACTGACGGCGTGGCGGGCCCCCAGACCCTGGTGCTGCTGTATGATGACCTGGCCATGCGCGGCCTGCTGGATGTGAAAAAAGGGGACAGCGGCAGCAAGGTGACAGCGCTTCAAACCCAGCTTTATGATCTGAACCTGCTGTCTGACCGGCCGGACGGCGCCTTTGGCCCCCGGACGGAGGAAGCGCTGAAAAAACTGCAAGCCGTGATGGCCGCCCACGGCATCAGCGGCGTGGAGGCAAGCGGCATTGCCGACAAGGCCACCCGGGATGCCCTGGCGGGGGATCTCTCCGGCCTGGGCATTGCCGCCCCCGCATTTTTTGATGATAGCAAGCCCCTGGGGCTGGAGCCTGCCTACCTCTACGCCCGCAGCGCCCTGGTGCTTGACGCCCGGACTGGCCAGGTGCTCTTTGAAAAAGACCCCGATGTCCGCCATTACCCCGCCAGCACCACAAAAATCATGACCCTGCTGATCGCCCTGGAAAAGGGCGACCTGGACCGCAGCGTGACCGTGCCCCAGGCGGCATCGGAGGTGCCTAAGGATTCCTCCCTGGTGCCGGTTTACCCCGGCGAAAAAATGACCCTCCGGGATCTGCTGTATGGGCTGATGATCAGAAGCGGCAACGATGCCGCCAACGCCATCGCGGTGCATGTGTCCGGATCGGTTGACAAATTTGTGGCAGAGATGAACCGCAAGGCCCAGCAATTAGGTCTTAAGGACACCCACTTCACCAACCCCCACGGCTATCACCATAAGGAGCACTACACCACCGCCCGGGACCTGGCCACCCTCACCCGCTATGCCATGGCCAACAACGCCTTTATGTCTATCGCTGCCAGCCTCACCCACACCCTGCCGCCCACCTCAAAGCGCGAGGCGCTGGTGATCAACAGCAACACTGAGCTTGTCCAATTGGGCGACCCACATTATTACCCCGGCGCCTACGGCATCAAGTCGGGCTACCACCGGGCAGCTGGCTTTTGCTATGTGGGCGCCGCCCAGAAGGAGCAAAAGCAACTGCTGGCCGTGGTGCTTGACTGCCGCACCCGCAGCATGGCCTGGGATGATATGAAGCGGTTGTTTAATTACGGGTTTGCAAGGTGAAACAGCGGAGATGATACCGTAAAGCCTGGTTTCGCATAGGCCTTGGCCAGCTCCGGGTGAAAGGTGTTGTCCGGCATCGTGATCCGGACCACTTTGATGGCTATCCCCCTGTTTTTTCGAACATCTCTGCCTTTTCAAGCAGCGCTTCTTCGGTCACATAGCTGCTCAGGCAGCCCACCGCCTTGACACTTTCGGCCCCTGTGATGCTGCCGTACAGGATGGCCCGGGGCAGGTCCGCGCCGTGGTAGAGGCCATAGCAAAAGCCCGCCAGGAAGGCATCGCCTGCCCCGGTGGTATCCACCGCTGTGACATCCGGGATAGCGGGGATGAGGGTTTCCTTGCCGCCTGAATACAACAGGCAGCCCTCGCCCCCCAGCTTGATCACCACATGGGGCAGATGCTCCGCCAGCACCCGGGCGGCGGCGCAAGGGCTGGTTGTCTGCGTGATGCGCATGGCCTCCAGGTGGTTGGGGGTGTAAAAATCAACCAGGTTCAAAATCTCTGCCATGTTGGACAGGTGCATGTCCTCCCGCCAGCCGGTGTCATACACCAGGAGGGTCCCCTCCCGCTTCAGCTGGGCATAGATATCCAAAAAGCCCTCATGCACCAGGGCGATGGCAGCCCCCCGGGAGTTGTCCAGCACCTGCTGGCGGTGCTGGTCTGTGATCTTGACCGGATCAGTATAGCTGGTGAAGGCCCGGTCCCTGGGGGTGATGACGGCGCTGGTCACATTGACCGGCATCCTGGCCCCATCATACAGGTTGAGCGGGCGGACACCCGACTGGGCGTAGGCGTCCATGGCAAAGCGGGAAAACAGGTCATCCCCCAAAAAGGTCTGGACATGGGTGGGCACACCCAGCCTGCCCAGGTTGATGAGGGTGGCGGGATAGCCGCCCCCCAGCTGCACGGAGAAGCTCTGCGCAAAAATCTCCTCCCCCTCCTGGGGCACCCGGGGCATGCCGGAATAGAGCAGGTCCACATTGGTGGCGCCAAAGCCGGTGACAAAGCGCGTGTTATCCATGCCACGCTCCTGTGAAGCTGGCGTTTTGCGCCAGATAGGCTATGACCAGCTCCCTGGCCAGGGAATAGGAGCCCACCAGGGGGTGGAGCATCAGGGCCTTGACGGCGGCCTTCTCATCCCGGTGGATGATGGCCTGGGCGCCCAGGCGCTCGTAATACTTCACCCGGCGGATCAGCTCCCGCTGGTCATCCGGCACCTGGGGGAAGCGGTGGGGAAAGCAGCCCTGGGCGGTGATATCGCAGGTGACCTCCACCGTGTCCGTATCATCCAGGAAGTCCACCGCCCCGTGGTTGGGCACGGTGAGGATCATGGAGTCTGTCTTGCCAGAGCGCTCGATGTCCATAAAATTCAGCGCCACCCCGGCATACCCGCCCTCATCCGGCGAATAGGGATCAAAGGTCCAGGGCGGGATGCCCCGGGCCACGCCGGTTTCGTTGGCCATGTACTGGGCCTCCCGGATGGCATACCACTTGGTGAAAATGGCAAGGGCCTTGTCAAAATCCTTGACCGGGTCAATGCCCTGCATCTCCTCTTGCATGTGGCCGTTGACCTCCAGGATGACATCCCCCCGGGTTTTCCCGGCCTTTAAAATGTTGGCGACCGCTCGCTCCCGGTGGTAGAAATAGTACAGGTATTCATTGGGAATACAGCCCAGAAAACGCAGCAGCTCCGGCTCAAAAAACCGGAGGTCGGTCTTCTCGCGGGCCCGGGGGCTCTCCAGCAGCTCCGGCATGATCTCGCGCCCCTGAAGGGTCACGCTATGAAACCAGGACAGATGATTGAGCCCAAACAGCTCCCCCCTAATGTCCTTGCCGGTTTTTCCATAAAGCCCCGCAAACTGGCCCAGCATGCCGCTGGGCGCGTCGCAGATGCCATAGGTGAAGTCATAGCCCATGTCCCTTAAGGCCTGGGACACGATGCCCACGGGGTTGGTGAAGTTGAACACCTTGGCCCCGGGCCTGGCGTGGCGCTTCACCAGTTCGCAGTATTCCGCCAGCGCCGGGATAGAGCGCATGGCAAAGCTGAACCCGGCAGCGCCCGTGGTCTCCTGCCCCAAAACACCCAGATCAAGGGCGATGTGCTCATCCCGGGTGCGCAGGGCATCGCCCCCCACCCGCAGGGTGGTGATCACATAGTCAGCATCCCTGATGGCCGCCACCGGGTCGGTGGTGAGGGAAAAGGCCATCTCCGGTGCCAGCATCCCGGCCACCCTCTCCGCCATGCCGCCAAACACCGAGAGCTTCTGCGCGTTGATGTCCATAAACACCAATTCCCGGATGCCCAGGGCTTGCGCCCGCTGCGCGATGCTTTTTGCCAGGAACATGGAGCGGCCCCCGCCGCCGCCGATGACAGTTAACTTCATGCGTGTTGCTCCCACATAGAACTTTATTGTCAGTATATCAGAAATCGCAATAGTTTAAAGGCCTTATCCCTTAACAGCGCCAATGACCAGGGATTGCGACACCTGCTCCTGAAACAGGGCGAACACCAGAATGCTGGGAATGACCGCCATGGTGATAGCAGCGAACAGGGCGGTGTAGTTGAAGCTGAACTGGGAGGTGAAATAGCTCAGCGACAGCGGCAGGGTGCGCACTGCGGGGGACTTGGTCAGCACCAGGGCAAAGGTAAACTCATTCCATGAATTGAGAAAGGCCATCACGGCGGCGGAGGCCAGCCCCCCTTTGGCCACAGGCAGCATCACCCGCAAATAGGTGTACATAAACCCGGCCCCATCAATATAGGCCGCCTCCTCAAGGCTTGCGGGCAGCCCCGCGAAGGTGGCCCGCATGATCAGCAGCGTGAGCGGCATGTTCAGCGCCACATATACCAGAATCAGCCCCGGCAGGCTGTCTGATAGCCCCAGGGAGGTGATTACCTGATAGACAGGCTGCATCAACGCCGTCACGGGAACCACCATGGACAGGGCCAGGATGGAAAACAGCAGGCCTTTTCCCCGGAAGCGTGTGCGGGAAAACACATAGGCCGCCATGGACACCAGAAAGACATTCACAAAGGTGCTCAGCAGGGTGATGATGACGGAGTTGAAAAAATATCTCAGGATGGGCGACACCTGAAGGGCCATCCTGTAGCCATCAAAGTTGATGTCGGTGGGCAGGCTGACGGCGCTGGAGAGGATCTGGGCATTGGTTTTGAGGGAGGACAGGATGACCCACACCAGCGGAAACAGGGCCACCAGCACGCACAGCAGCATGTAGACATATGCCGGCAGCCTGGCATACCAGGAGCGGCTGTCCCGAAGCGGGCGATTGTTCCCTTTTGTCAGCGCTTTTTGCGTCATCTCAATCCTCCCGGGTGTTGAGCAACTTGTTGATCAGCGTCATACAGAGGACGCCCAGGGCAATCACCACCACGCCCATGGTATTGGCATAGCCGTAGTTGTTCTCTGTCATGGCGGTTTTATACAGCATCAGGGGTAGGTTGGTGGTGGTCACCCCCGGGCCGCCCCGGGTGGTGAGGTAGATGAGATCAAACATCTGCAGCATATAGGTAGCCGCCATGATCATGGTGGTGGCCAGCATGTGCTTGACAAGCGGCAGCACAATCAAGAAATCCTGCTGCAGGCGGCTGGCGCCGTCCACCTTGGCGGCTTCGATCACACTGTCATCCAGGCTGAGCGCCTGGGAGAGGATCAGCGTGGTGTTGTAGCCGGAAAACAGCGTCCAAATGATGGTGATGGAGATAAAGGAGGTGGCGGGGTCGTACAGCCAGTTGCGCTGCATCCCCGCCAGCCCCACGCTTTTGAGAAAGGAGTTGATCACCCCATAGGAAGGGTTATAGATGTTGACAAAAATCATGGCCACGGCGGCGTTTGAGATGATGGAGGGGATCATATAGATCACCCGCACCGCCTTCCAGCCCCGGGGCTTTTTGTAAAGGATGAGCGCCAATATGGTGCCAATGGCGATGTGCACGGTGGTGTGCAGCACAATCCATATGAGGTTGCTCACCAGCGCCCGGTGGAACTGGGCATCCCGGGCAAACAACTGGACATAGTTGGCCAGCCCCACAAATTCCATGCGGCTGGGGAAGAGCCGATAATCAAACAGGGAGGTGAACAGCGTCATCCCCAGCGGCACCGCATAGATGGTCAGAAACAGCGCCACCGTGGGCAAAAGGAACAGGGCAATCCATCCGGCTTGCCTGCGTTGCATGCGTCCTCCTCCTATGATAGGGCGATATTCGCCTGCCGGCAAATGGAGATGAGGGGGTTTTCCTGAAAGAAAACCCCCATAAGCGAGTTGGGCCGTGTATTACTTGTTCTTTGCGGCGCCGTCTGTCAGGGCCTGGGCAAACTGCTCAGGCGTCATGCTGCCATTGGCCAGGTTGGGCAGTTCCGCGCTCATGATATCCAGCAGGTTGGGATACATGGTGGCCTGGGTGGTGGCAGTGCGGATCCTGGCCCCTTCCAGCGCCTCTACAAACTCAGCCAGCAGGGGAAAGTTGTCCTTGGCGGCCTGGGTGATCTCCACCGCGGTGGAGGCGGGCAGCATGCCCTGTTTTTCCAAAGCCACGGTCTGGGCGTGGGCACCGGTGAAGAACTTGACCATTTCCACGGCTGCTTCCACCACCGCCGGATCATCCTGCTTGGTGACCAGGTAGCCCTGGATGGGCTCGTCATAGGCAAAGCCTTCCGGATAGATTGCGACACCCACTTTGTCCGAAAAGCCTTCGGGGGCCTTGGTGGTGTCTGAAAAGTCGCCGATCATCCAGGGACCGTTGGCAATCATGGCGGTCTGGCCGGATAGAAAAGCGTTGGCGGCGTTCTCATACTTGCCACCCACTGCGTCCAACGTCGTGTATTCCATAAACATCTTCTGGATATTGGTGAGCGCCGCGATGACCTCGGGCGTGTTGTAGTTGTCGGGCATCATCTGGGCCATGAAGGCTTTGCCCTCTTCACCCGATGTGGCAATCATGGCGCCCATCCACAGGCTGGTGACCCAGGCGGAGTCAGCAGTGTCCATAGAAACCGGCGTAATACCGGCGGCTTTCAGGGTATCCAGCTGGGCAAAAAACTCTTCCCAGGTTTTGGCAGGACCAGCAAGGCCGGCTTTTTCGAACAGCTCTTTGTTGTAAAAATAGCCGATGGTGTTGCCTTCCGATGAAGAGCCATAGACTTTGCCATCGCGGCTGTTGACTTCAAAGGCCTTGTCATTGTACAGGGCTTTCCACTCCGGATCGGTATCCACATATTCGGTGAGGTCAACCAGCAGCTCCTTGGCCAGGGCCAGGTCGAGCAGGTTGTAGCCGGCACCGTAAATCACCGGGGGCAGATCGTTTGAAGCGAGCAGCACCTTGATCTTCTCAATGTAGTTGGCATCCCCGGGGATTTCCTCCACCTTGATGGCGATCTGCCCGGCATGCTGGGCATTAAACTCCTCCACCAGCTGGGCAATCACGGGGGCCGCGGTGTTGACACCCACCTGGAAGGTGGGATAATCCAGGGTGATCTCCGCCAAAGCTGGCACAGCCGCCAGCAGCATGACCGCAGTCAACAGGAGCGACAAAACTTTTTTCATATGCTTCCCTCCGATATTTCGGCCAATCATTGACCTGTTGCTCTATGTATACCCGATGCGCGCCGGAAGCAAACATAAGCCTTCAGTAACCCAATTCCTCCCCAACGAGAATCACCTTGATGCGCCCGGGGGTGGCTGACCGGCGGGTGATGACCGTCTGGCAGCAGATGGATTCAGGCGTATAGCAGTCCCCGCAGCGGCCGGTGGCAGCGCAGGGCGTTTTTCGGTTGAGCCTGACGGCGTTGGGCGGGGCGGCGATGTTGCGCGCCCGGTCGATCCCCGAGGCCACATCGGTGACCAACTTGTTCATGCCCGCCAGGATGATCACCTGCTGGGGCCCAAACAGCAGGAAGGCCACGCGGCTTGAGCTGTTGTCCACGTTCACCAGCTCGCCGTCCAGGGTGATGGCGTTGGTGGACATCAGGAAAAAATCAGCACAGCAGATCTGTCCGTACAGCGCCCGGCGCTCCTCTGGTGTCCTGGCGCTGTCCCGGTCGATGATCTGATAAGGGCCGGACTTTACCGCGTCCATCAGCCCGGTTTCAGACAAGGTCATGGAGCCGCCCCAGGCCACGCTGGCGCCGTCTGGCATCAGCGACAGCGCCTTTTCCAGCGCGCTTTTCCTGTCCGGGCAGTAGAAGCCCTCCATCTGGCGCTTGGCCAGATTTTTGATGAGGGTGGCCGATATGTTCTCATAATACTGTTGTTTGGGCGTCATGGGGATACCCCTCCTTCCATTTTTATCAGCTGTTATCCATGATCATAAACACAAACCCTTCATCTGGCAATCCCGCGGGGGAGGGCGGGATATTGCCTGTTGACAAACCCCAAGATCGCCGGTATGATTATTTTAAATAGAGCGAGCGCTCATTCGATATCAAAAACTGAACAACCACACGATAGGGAAAGAGGTGAAAGCGTTGACCCTTGAAAAGACCCGCGCGGCCATCAACCTGCACGCCATCCTGCGCAATCTGGAGGATTTGTGCCAGCTGGACGATGACGCGAAGACCCTGCTCACAGGGCACGACCTGTCCATCGGCATGCACGTGCCGGGGCTGGAGCCCCTGACGCTTGCCATCAAGGACGGCTGCCTGAGGGCGCGCCGGGGCAAAGCCGGGGGCGGACTCAGGCTGCAATTCCTGTCCCCCGCCCACTTTAACGGCATGGTGGCGGGCACCAAAATGCCCCTGCCCCTTGGCAACCTTCAGCATCTGCGCTTTTTGCAGAACAACTTTGCTGCCCTGGCCAAGGACCTGGAGAAATACCTGAAGCCCGACAAAGAAAGCCTGAAGGACCCGGTGTTTCTGGAAAAAAACACCCGGCTCACCGCCGCCGCCGCCTTGTACGCAGCCAGCGAAATCGCGGGCACCGACCCTTTGGGGCAGAAAATCGCCGCCGCTATGGGAAACGGCAGCATCCTGCTGGAGGTGCCAGGCGTGCTGGCCTATACCATCCAGGCCAGGGACGGCAGGCTGACCACCCTAAAGGACGCCCAGCCGCCGCTTCACGCCTTCATGCGCTTTAAGAGCCTGGACATCCTGGGGCAGGTGCTCAGGGGCGAGGCGGACAGCTACCTGGCCATCGGCCGGGGGCAGATTGAGGTCAGCGGGCGCATCCCCATGGTTGACAACTTCAACAAGCTGCTGGGCCTGGTCAGCTTCTACCTGGCATAGGAGGGCATGATGAAAACATACGATTATCCCAACAGCCGGGCGCTGTTTGACCGGGCGGCCCAGGTGATCCCCTCCGGCATCTATGGGCATCTAGGCCCGGCGGAGGGCTGCTTTATCCCGGTATCGGCCTATCCCTTCTATATCGACCACGCCCAGGGCGCCTATTTCTGGGATGTGGACGGCAACCGCTTCATCGACTATATGTGTGCCTATGGCCCCATCGTGCTGGGCTACAACCACCCGGCGGTTGACCGGGCCGCCAGGGAGCAGCTGGAAAAGGTCAACTGCGGCGTTTTGCCCGGTGAAATCATGGTGAAGCTGGCGGAAAAGCTGGTGAGCATGATTCACTCGGCGGACTGGGCCTTCTTCGCCAAAAACGGCGGCGACGTGACCAACCTGGCCATGCTGGCCGCCAGGGCCCACACCAGGCGCAAAAAGATCATCAAGTTCGCAGGGGGCTATCACGGCGTGGCCCAGTGGATGCAGTTTGTGGGCAACGCCGGCATCATTGATGAGGATGTGTCCAACATCATCACCCTGCCTTTCAACGACGCGGAGGCAGTGAGCGCAGCCTTCAAGCGCTACCCCGGGCAGATTGCGGGCATCATCGCCACCCCCTACCATCACCCGGCCATGGCTGACAACGCCCTGCCACTTCCCGGCTTCTGGACAGAGGTGAGAAAGCTGTGCACCCAGGAAGGGGCGGTGCTGATTGTGGATGATGTGAGGGCGGGCTTCAGGCTTGATCTCCACGGCTCTGACCACCACTACGGCTTTGAGGCCGATCTCATCTGCTACTGCAAGGCGCTGGGCAACGGCTACAACATCTCCGCCCTCTGCGGTAAAAACACCCTGAAAGAGGCGGTGAGCAGCGTGTTTTACACCGGATCCTACTGGCTCTCCGCCATGCCCATGGCAGCGGCGCTGGCCACCCTGGAGGAACTGGAGAAGGTGGACGGCGCCAAGCTCATGACCAGCCTGGGCAAACAACTCACCCAGGGCCTGGAGGAGGCGGCCCAGGAATACGGCTTTCATCTGCTTGTCACCGGGGAACCCGCCATGTGGAACATGCGCCTGACCGATGACGACTCAGGGGTGCTTCACCAGCAGTGGGTCAGCGAGTGCGTGCGCCGGGGCGTGTTTTTCACCAGCCACCACAACCTGTTTATCAACACCGCCCTCACCCAGGAGGATATCAAATACACCCTGGACGTGGCCCGGGACGCGTTCTGCGCCCTTAAGGCCACCAGGGAAAGGAGCAAGGCATGAGCTTGAGCAAGGAGAAACTGATCCAGCTGGAACAAAAGGCGCATGCGCTGCGCCAGAGCATCGTGGAAACGGTCTACCACGCAGGCAGCGGGCACTTGGGCGGGGCGCTGAGCATGATTGACGCGGTGACCCTGCTGTACTACCACCGCATGAACATCGACCGCGGGGATCCCACATGGCCTGAGCGTGACCGCTTCATCATGAGCAAGGGGCACGCAGGCATCGGCTTTGTGTCGGTCTTGGCCGACCTGGGCTACATCAACCGGGAGGACCTGAAAACCTTCAACCTCACCGGCTCAAAGCTGGGCATCCACCTGGACGCCACCAAGGTGCCAGGCGTTGACGCCTCCACCGGCTCCCTGGGGCACGGGCTATCCATCGCCCTGGGCATGGCCACAGCCGCCCAGATGATGGGCAAAAGCTATATCACCTACTGCATGCTGGGAGACGGCGAGTGCAACGAGGGCGCGGTGTGGGAGGCGGCGATGGCCATCGGCTCCCGCAACCAGCACAACCTGATCACCTTTGTTGACCGCAACCACGCCATGCTTGACGGCAACACCGAGGACGTGATGAAACTGGAGCCTTTCCAGGACAAATGGACCGCCTTTGGCTTCCACGCGCTGACCGTGAACGGCCATGACTTTGCCGCCATTGATGAGGCCATTGGCGAGGCGCTTAGCCGCCAGGACAAGCCCACCTGCATTATCCTGGACACCATCAAAGGCGCCGGGGTGGACTTCGCCGCGGGGGACTACCGCTGGCACTACGGGGCCATCAACGAGGAGCTGGCAAAAAAGGCGCAGGAGAGCCTCACCGCCTACCACAAGGAGCGCCTTGCCGCGCTGGAAGGAGCATAAGATGGGCATTGCCTACACATCCCTTGACACCACCAAGCTTTCAACCGCTGAGGTCTATGCCCACACGCTGTGTGAACTGGCCCAGGATGACCCGCGCATCGTCACCTTGACGGCGGACCTGGCCAAATCCACCAAGATCGGCGTGTTTCAGGAGAAGTTTCCCGAGCGCTTTGTCAACGTGGGCATCGCTGAACAGAACATGTTTGGCATGGCGGCCGGCATGGCGGCCTGCGGGCTGATTCCCTTCACCTGCACCTTTGCCATCTTCAACTCCTGCCGGGCGCTGGACCAGGTGCACACTGACATCTGCTACCAAAACCTGAACGTCAAGATGATCGCCTCCCACGCCGGCACCAGCTTTGGCCAGGCCGGTTCCACCCACCACGCCACGGAGGACATCGCCATCATGCGCGCCATGGCCAACCTGGTGGTGATGGTGCCAGCGGACGGCCAGGAGACCGCCGCCGCCGTGAGAGCCGCCATTGCGCACCAGGGCCCGGTTTACATCCGCATCAACCGAGGCTTTGACCAGATTGTGTACCCCCAGGGCATTGAGGATTTCCAGCTGGGCCGGGCCAACCTTTTGCACGAGGGCAGCGACCTGTGCTTCATCGCCTGCGGCAGCGCCGTGTTCTCCGCCCTCCAGGCGGCCAGGGAGCTGGCGGCTGAGGGCATCAAGGCCCGGGTGCTGGACATGCACACCATCAAGCCCCTGGACAAGGAAGCCGTCAAAAAGGCGGTGCACGACACCCGGCGCATCATCACGGCGGAGGATCACACCGTGGTGGGCGGCCTGGGCAGCGCCGTGGCTGAGGTGATCGCCGAAAGCGGCATGGGCTGCGCCTTGAGGCGCCTGGGCATCCAGGATGCCTTCTCGCCCATCGGCTACCATGAGGATCTGATGAGCCTGCACGGCATTGATGCCAACGGGCTGGTGAGGGCCGCCAGGGAAACCCTCAAGATGGACTTTGAAGAGGATGACGACTGGACGGACGAGGTGTGAGCATGGACAAGGATAAAATGTATACCAGCCGATTATTCCTGTATGCTGTCTTGCCCCTGGTGAAGGAGATCGGCACGGAATACGGCTACTTTAGGGGCAAGACCGGCGTGATTCAGATATCCGTCCGCCTGCCAGAGGGGGAGGAGGGCCTGCACTACATGCTGGAGGATGGCCAGGTGCAAACCGCCCTGGGCCTGCACCCCTCCCCTGATGTGCAGCTTCACTTCAAGGATCAGGAGCATTTCAACCGCTTCTTCCTGGGCAAAACCAAGAAACTGCCCCAGATCAAGGGCTTAAAACACCTGGGTCTGGTCATGGCGGCCTTTAAGACGCTGCTCAAAATGTCGACCCTGCTGTCTGCCAAAACGCCGCCTGCTGATGAAAAAACCAAGGAGCTGGTGGTGCGGCTCTTCCTGTTTCTCTTAAGCCGGGGCATCAGCCGCCTCAACCGCATGGGGCACCCCCAGGTGCAGGCCTGGAGCAGCATCAGCCCCAACCGGGTGTACGCCTGGGAGGTGGACGGCTTCCCCGATACCGCCGCCCACCTGCGCGTGAAGGCCGGGAAAACCAAAGCGGCCAAGGGCAAATACACCCGCTCCCAGCCCTTTTTCACCATGCGCTTTGCCGATCTTGACAGTGCGCTGGCCATCCTGCTGCAAACCGGCGACTTCATCACCCTGACCGCCCAGCAAAAGCTGATTTTAGAAGGCGCGCCGGAATTTGGCGCCAAAATTGGAGATTTCATGCAGCTGGTGGGCTCCTACGTCCAGGGATGATATAATCGCACGGACTGCACGAAGGAGGACGCACCATGCCTTTCCACAAGGAGACCTTTGACCGCATTCCCCCCGACAAGCGCGACCACATCTTCACCATCGCCGTAAGCGAGTTTGCCATGAGCGGCTATGCCGCCGCCTCCATCAACCAGATCGCCAGGAAGGCCGGCATCAGCATCGGCAGCATGTACAGCTATTTTGACAGCAAGGAAGACCTGTTCCTGGCGGTGGTGGACAAGGGCTATGAGCTATTGGAGCGGGCCCTTAAAAGCCAGAGCCGGGAGGGGTCCTTCCGGGAGCAGCTGCTGGAACTGCTGCTCACCGCGGTGGAATACGCCGATAAGCACCCGGACATGAACAACCTCTACCTCAGCCTCATGACCGAGGAGCTGGCCCCGCTGTCCATGCGCCTGTCAAGCCAGGTGGAGAAGATTTCGGTCACCAACTACCACGAGATGCTGCAGGTGGCCAAGGAAAAGGGCGAACTGCGGCAGGACCTGGACATCCCGATGGCTGCCTACCTGATTGACAACAACGTGCTGCTGCTTCAGTTAGCCTGCTCCGCTGGCTACCACAAGTACCGCCTCCAGCATTTTATGGGCAGCCGCGCCCAGGACAAAGCCCAGCTGGCAGCCCAGCTGTGCGACATGATCATGAGGTGTTTAACATGAGTGAGACCCCCATCAAGGCCGCCGTCCAGGCGGCCCGGGCCTATTTCAATGCGGGGCACACCCTGGACGTATCCGCCAGGCTGGATGCCCTGGCCCGCCTGGAGGAGACGGTCACCCGCCGCCAGGCGGACATCCTGGCCGCCCTCAAGCAGGACCTGAACAAATCCCCCTATGAGAGCTTCATGGCGGAGGTGGGCCTGGTGCTGGGGGAGATCAGCCTGGCGCGCCGCAAGCTGCGCCGCTGGGCCAAGCCCCAGCCTTGCAGGCCCTCCCTGGCCCAGTTTCCGGCCTCAGCCAGGGTGTATAAGCAGCCCTATGGCCTGGTGCTGGTGATGAGCCCCTGGAATTACCCCTTTCAGCTCACCATGAACCCCCTGATCGGGGCGGTGGCGGCGGGCAACTGCGCCATCGTGAAGCCCTCTGCCTACGCCCCTGCCACCTCCCAGGTGATGGCGGACCTCTGCGAGGCCGCCTTTGACCCCGGCCATGTGCGGGTCATCCAGGGCGGGCGGGAGGAAAACAGCGCGCTTTTGGAAGAGAAGTTTGACTACATCTTCTTCACCGGCTCCCCTGCCGTGGGACACCTGGTGATGGAAAAGGCGGCAAAACACCTGACCCCCATGACGCTGGAACTGGGCGGCAAAAGCCCGGTGATTGTGGATGAAACCGCCGACCTCACCCTGGCCGCCCGGCGCATCCTCTTTGGCAAACTCATCAACGCCGGGCAAACCTGCGTAGCCCCGGACTATGTGCTGGCCCATCACAGCATCAAGGAAAAGCTGACGCAAGCCCTCACCCAGGAGCTTTCCCGGATGATGCCTGATGAGGGCTATTTCAGGGAGACCTATCCTAAGATCATCAACCAGAAGCATTTTGAGCGCCTGTTGGGCCTGCTGGAAGGCCAGCGCGTCCTCACCGGCGGCAAAGCCCATCCCGACACCCGGCAGATCAGCCTGGCGCTGGTGGACGCGCCTGATCCTGGGAGCCCCCTTATGCAGGAGGAGATCTTTGGCCCCATCCTGCCCATCCTGGGGGTGGAAAACCTACAGGAGGCCATCGCCTTTGTGAAAGGCCGCCCCCATCCCCTGGCGCTGTACCTGTTCACCACAAGCGCCCAAGTGGAGGCCCAGATAATCAGCCAATTGCACTTTGGCGGCGGCTGTGTGAACGACACGGTGCTGCACCTGGCGGGCGCCCACCTGCCCTTTGGCGGAGTGGGCGAATCGGGCATGGGCCGCTACCACGGCAAAACCAGCTTTGACACCTTCACCCACCACAAAAGCGTGCTGAAAAAATGGCGCAGCTTTGACCTGCCCCTGCGCTACCACCCCTACAAAGACGGAAAAAAACCTTTGCCGGGGTGGCTGCTGAAGCACTGACAAGCCTGGCCTTGTTACAAATTATTTTGCAGGAGGAGACATTGCTGCAAATCATCGACAGTTTTCCCGAAATGGAAGCCTTGTGTGCCAATCAAGCCTTTGACATGGGTCATTGGGAGCGCTACATCAAAGGCGTGCTTCCGGAGCTCTATCAGCTGTGCATGGATGATATGAACCGGATTCTGGCTACGGGCAAATTCACATTTGAGGCGGACTATTTGCCTGTCCTCCAGCTGGTCTTTTCCCATTCAGAAAGGCGCAAGCAGACCCACGAGCTCTTTGTCCAGCTAACCCGTGGCCTTGAAGGAAAAATCACCCAGTTATTTGGCCGTTGCCCCGATGTGAACCTGGTCTTTTACCTGGGTTTGTGCAACGCCGCAGGTTGGGTCACCACCATCAATCAGCGTACCCACATTCTGCTTGGCATCGAAAAAATCATGGAGCTTCAGTGGGATAATCCAGGTGATTTTCTCGGCCTCCTTTATCATGAGTTAGGGCACGCTCATCACATGCAGTATGGCCGCTTCTCATGTGATATGGCAGATGCACGCCGGAAATTTCTCTGGCAGCTGTTTTCAGAAGGGGTTGCCCTGTGCTATGAGCAAATGCTCATGGGAAGCGCGGAGTATTACCACAAAGACAAGAATGGCTGGAAAGCCTGGTGCGATGAGCACTTTGAACAAATAATGCAGGACTTTACCCTGGATTTGCCCACGATGGCTTTTGATACCCAGCGCTGGTTTGGTGACTGGGTTTCTTACCAGGGAAGGGGCGATGTTGGCTATTATCTTGGTTGCCGCTTTGTCCAACATATTCTGAAATCCCTGTCTTTTGATCAAACCATAAAACTGGACATTCAAGGGATAGAACAGTTTTATGCCGATTTTCTGAAAACAGGATAGGCGATGAGGATTCATTCTGCCCCAAAGAAAAAGGGCGCCTCCTTAATCGGGCGCCCTTTTGCCATGTGAAAAATCAATAGCTCTGGTTGCTGATCTCTACCTTCACGTTATCGCAGCACATCAGCTGGGGCACCACCAGGGCCTCCGGGTCCCGGGCGTCATAGGTGCTTGATACGTTGTAGGCGCAGGTTTCGGTGGAGAGCCATTGCAGCTTGTCCCCAAACAAATCGCCCAGCTTCTCTGTGAAGCGCACGTTGTAGGGCACCACCACAGAGCCATCCTGCTTGAACAGCAGCGCCCCAAAGCGGGAGGTGCCGGTGATGAGGCCCTCGCTGGCGTTCACCAGCCCCGTGTAGTGCAGATAGGGCACGTAGAGGATATCGCAGTCCCTTGGCATCCGGCTCAGTTCCTCCAGGCCGTTCACCGGGGTTTTCCCAGGCGCCAAGCGGAAGCTGCGGTGCATCACATCGTGCCCGGTGGCCTGCTCGCCATATTCATCCGCCGCGCTCTGGGACCAGATGAAGCCGGTGAACACCCCCTGGTCATAGATGGCCCTGGCTTCCCGCGCCCTGCCGTATCCATCCACCGGCATGGCAAAGGTGTCAAGGCAGGCCGGGTCCTCAATTAGGGTGACCTGAGGGGACAGCTTTTGCTTGCCGATGTCGTCCATGCTGTTGATGCTGCTATCCCGCTTCATCATGCCGCCATCCCCGCCCAGGAAGGAGAGGAAGTTCAGATATTCTGCCGTGGCCGCCGCGCCAAACACCACCCGGCAGGGCCCCAGGGGCAGCTGCACCGCCGGGCAATTTTGGTATTTGTCCTTCAGGAAGGCCAGGCGAGCGCGCATGGCCGGGGCATCCAAGTCATTAAGCCGGGTGGCGCTTTGCTCGGCATTGATCTCCCACTTGTCCTGAAGCGAGGCCAGCACCAGGGTGATCTGGGCGTCACTGGCCTGCCAGGCCACGTGGTGGGGGGTGGCTGTTGACATCTGCACAACCAGGGTGGCCCCCACGGAGAAGTTGCCCGAGAGCTGCACATCCTCGCTCTCCAGCCCCTGGGTGGCCTGGTTGATATAGGCCAGGATATCCTCATTGGAGATATGGGCCAGCTTCTCATCATAGCCCGCTTGCTGCTGGCTGCTTTTTTCAATTTCCGGGAAAGTGGGCTGGTAGGATAGCGGGCTTGCAAAGGCCAGCATGCCCTTGGCCTTGTCCACCGTTTCAAAAAGGGAATCTGTATCGTCCAGATCGCACATCACCTGGGCGGTGGCGGTCTTGTTTTCGCCATAGGTGGTGACAGATATGCGGCTTAGGGCCTCGCTGGTGTTGAGCGACACGCCGGAATTGGCCAGGCGCACCAGATGGCTGTCCTCCTGGTGGAGGGTCAGCGTGGCTTTCACCCCTTGTTTCACGGCATACTCCCGCAGGGCCTGCAGGTTTTCAATGGCTTTGTTCATCTGCATCTTATTCACCCACCTTTACATGATCAAAGCGGCACACCGGCACCCCGTGGCCCAGCTGCATCACCTGGGAGGGCATGCCCTTGCCGCAGTTGGGCACATACTGCACCTCCCAGGTGCTTCTGTCGCCCACAGCGCTCAAGGAATTGTAGAAGGGCAGCGTATCGCCCTTGTAGGCGGCGGAGCGCACCACCTCTTTCACCTGGCCATCCTCCACCAGGTAGGCATAGTCATTGGCGAAGTGGAACTGCTCGCGGTTGGAGCCGATGGACCAGGACTTATCGCCCGAGAGCACAATGCCCTTTTCCGTGGAGGCGATGATGTCACGGAGGGAGCCGTCCTGCCCCGGGTCCACGCTGATGTTGGTCATGCGCTCAAGGGGCGTGCGGTAAAAACTGGTGGCCCGGGCCGTGCCGCCGGAGGAGCCGAAGATCTCCCGCCCTGCCCGCTCGTTGGCCTCGGTCACCATCTGGCGGGAGGTGATGGCCCCCACCAGCACGCCTTCCTTGATCAGCATATAGTTTTGCGCGGCCACGCCGTCATCGTCATAGCCAAAGGAGCCGGGGCTGTTGGGAAGCAGCGCGTCCGCCCGGACGTTGAGCTTTTTGGTGCCGTATTGAAGCCTCCCAAAGTCCTCAAGCCGCACAAAGGAGCCGCCGGCGTAGCTGAGCTCATAGCCCAGGATGCGGTCCAATTCCAGCGGGTGGCCGATGGTCTCATGCACCTGGAGGAACATCTGGTCAGGCATTAGGATCACGCTGCGCACATCATGGGGGCATTTGGGCGCCACCAGGGTTTCGTTCAGCTCCCTGACGATGCGCTCCGCCTCGCCCAGCCAGTGGGCCTCCTGCATGATTTCCCAGCCACGGGTGTTTCCCATCCGGGGCGGGCTATAGCTGCGGCCCTGGGTTTCGCCGCCCACATCCCGGCCCTTCACAAAAATGCTGGGGAACAGCTCCCTGGTTTCCTTATAAATCTCGGCGCCTTCCGTGTCGTAATATTCCACCTGCCGGGAGAGGGCCATGATATACGCCACCCGCTGGGTGACGCCCGGCTTGTTCATGGCCTCATCCATCTTCCGGAGAAAGGCGGCCTGCTCATCCAGGGGCACCAGCAGCGTATCCTCCTCACAGGGGGAGATAAAGCGCCCGCTTAGGACCTCTTTGTCCGCCAGGCGGATGGGACGGGTCATGCGCCCGGCGGCAGCGCGGGCGTTGGAAAGCGCCTTATCAAAGGTGCCCGTGATGTCAGCCAGGTTGCTGGAGGCCGCGAAGCCCCAGGCCCCGTCCGCCAGCACGCGCACGCCAAAGCCGCTCTCGCGCTGTTTATCAAAGCTGCGCATGTTGCCGTTTAGCATCACCATGCTCAGGGAATCCTCCCTGGGGTAGTAGCGCACATCGGCATAGGCCGCCCCCTGCTTCATCAGCCGGTCCAACTGTTCTTTCCAGGTATGAGCCATGGACTTTCTCCTTTCGGCGGTTTGTGATTGTATGGATTCATTTTAGCACAGATTGGGCTGGGGCGGGGGTGTTTGGGGCTAACTTTGACGCTATTTAAAGCCTCCATATGGCTTATTCTTAATGTCAAGCATTAAGCTAACGCATTAGTGATTTAACGATTCCTCTTAACTAAAAGTCGGGTTTGCGTCAGGAAACAAGATGCAACCTGGCATTTTCGAGTTTGAAATAGATACAATGAAACCCTGCCCATACAGCTATGCAGTCAGGATAAGGGCAAAATAGCCGTATAACGAAAAGACAGAAGCCAAATTGTATCTTCTGTCTTAAATGCTATGGCAAAGGTACTATCTTTTGATAAAATGCACACCCCCGTGTTGGTAAATCGTAAAAACTCAGGAATCGTTAAAAGACACGAAGAGGGGTGTGATGTTGCGAACTTTAGCGCGGTCTATCAACCGGCATTGCCATTGAGATAACAACACCCATTTTATCTATGTAGTAAACATTTTCATCAGTCTCAACCTTTGCAATACCGTTCCTAAAATCGAATACGAAAAATTCCGAACCTTGATTTGCGTTTCTGGCAGCGCGAACATTTCTTTCTGACCCGCAACAGGCGCGGAAACAGTCTGTACTACTATTTATTATCAAAAAACAATCTTACATTTTCCTCATTTATTCCCAATATCGCATCCTTATTTGGAATACGATTGTTTCCACAGCTTAGATACTTCAAATTAGGATTATTCCTTACATCTAAACTTGTTAGCTGATTGCCAGCGCATCCAACTGATTCCACCTGTGTGTTATTGCTTATATCTAGATTATTTAATAAATTATTTTTGCAGTACAAGGCATTTAGATTGGTATTACTACTTAGATCTATCATCGATATTTGATTATTACTGCACTGGATCCATGTCAGAAAAGCATTATTCTTCAACTCAAGCTTTGTTAATAGATTATTGTCGC
>ENA-UOOM01000045-UOOM01000045.1-fermentation-metagenome-genome-assembly--contig:-NODE-45-length-162461-cov-181.886919_pt1 | contig 162461 bp, 134 predicted proteins | sample MGYA00245781_ERZ724031 | MGnify/ENA primary metagenome ERZ724031 (study PRJEB28704, sample SAMN03018317) | fermentation metagenome | biome: anthropogenic terrestrial biome; feature: soil...
ATTATTATTATTATTATTATTATTATTATTATTATTATTATTATTATTATTATTACAAGATAACTTTTATATCCGGTAAAATTGGAATCAGAAAAGGTATATCTCATTGAAAACAAAAGTGCAGATACCAGTTTTAGCTCTGGCTCCATGTGTGAAATATAAAATAGCTAGGTGTAGCAATAGCCCGGAATGAATCCGGAATGAGCTTTCACTGGAAAAGCGAGGATTCCGATATGACAGAAGAATATGTGAATGCGAAGACAAATAAGGCAAAGCAAAAGGAGTCGGAAGCGGCAAAAAGAACCAGAGAACCAGAAGATCTCAGGCAATTACTTGTGAAGGCTGGTGAGACTGATAATTACGAAGACAAACTCAAGCTATATGATAAAGCCTTAGCTCTGGATCCTCTATACCTTGATGCATGGATCCAGAAAGGTTTCGCTCTGGACAGGATGGGAAAGTCAAAAGAAGCTCTTACCTGCTATGATAAAGCTCTTGAGATTGATTCCGAAAACCTGGGGATCAGGTGTCTCAAGGGATTTGCCTTCAATAACCTGAAAGAGTTTGATAAATCAATCGAGTCTTACGATGAAGTCCTAAAAATAAAACCTGACGATGTATTTTCACTATATCAGAAAGGTTCAGCTCTTGAAAGCCTTGGCAGATATGGAGAAGCCATTCAATGTTATGACAAAGCGCTTGAGATCGATCCGACTGACCATCTTATTATAGAAAAGAAGTCAAGACTTCTCGAACTTATTTATAAAAAAGGAAATCTAACAGACGCTCCAGATAGCGGTTTCAACTGAAACGAAGACTTGAGATACTTGAACATTAAAAGAGATTTTTGGTCAAATTTGGAGAAATTGTTTATATAGGTTTTAATAAAGATCAAAAACTGCAGAATTATAGGATGAAAAGACTGTAAAAATCAAAAATATGAAAAAATTGTTAAGAAATACAGTAATGTTAAAAAGAATTAAAATCCTAAGATAGAAGTGTAGGCCGGACCCTGGCCTTTACTTTCCACTCTTTTTGCTTTCTTCTTCTTTCCTGATATCTTCAACTACCTCAATAAGTTTTTCCTTTATTTTTGCTATAGCATTCACAGCATCGCCGCCTACCTCAATCGGAGCCTGTTTTTCGAGGTCAGCTTGCATTAATTTTGGGTCAAAAGGAATCTCTCCAAGAACCTGGATGCCCAGCTCTTCAAGTTTATCATTAACTTTTCCAGAGCCCCCTTTGTTAATTACGGCAGCAAGGTGTTTTATTCCTATTTCGGAAGAGAGTCTTTTTATTCTCTCAGCGGTTTCAAGCGACCTTGCTCCAGGCTCAACCACCACGATCATGAGGTCCATTCCTCTTGTAGTGCCCCTTCCGAGGTGTTCGATCCCTGCTTCCATATCCAGGATCACTGCACTCTTTTCCCTAATCATAAGATGCCTGAGAAGAGCCCTCAGGAACGCCGAGGCAGGGCACATGCATCCGCTTCCTCCACGATCCACGGTACCCATCACAAGCATTCTTACTTCATCAGGTCCTATAACTCCATATTTACTCGCAATATCATCGACTTTAGGGTTGTAGATGAATGCTCCGCCTTCGGCACCTGCTCTTTCCTGAATTAGATCTTTAAAATCTGTCAGGGGCTTTGGTGGCTTTTCTACTCCAAGTGAAGATGCCAGATTCATATCCGGATCTGCATCTATTGCCAGTACCTCGTATCCATCTCTTGCAAGCAGTCTGGCCAGAGTGCCTGAGAGAGTTGTTTTTCCAACGCCGCCTTTTCCGGTAATTGCTATTTTTATGAGAATTCCCCCTGAACATGGATTCAGATTAACTAATACTGATTTTTTAAGCAGGGATATAACCATCAAACTGTTTATACTTACTCATTTGTTCCAGTTAAAATAAATATTTCATTCCCATCAATTAATGAATTTTTTATCTGATTATAGAATCAAACCCATGATCTACAGCAACATGTTTGAGGTATTTCTCGATATGGCTCCCTTCACTTTTTGGAAACCCTGCATCACGGGCAAGCCTGTCGAGTATTTTTTGAACTCCTGTCCCATACTGGATTGCTTTCTTTTCCTTCCAGAGAAGTTCCGGGGGAAGCAAGCCGTCTGCGGCTTTTCTTAGAATATATTTTCTTATATAGAAACCGTCTCGTTTAAGGACTTTGAGTTCAGAGCTGATTGCAAGCCCTGTTCTTATCACTTCCTTATCCAGAAAAGGCACTCTAAGCTCCACAGAGTTTGCCATGGTAACCATATCGTCTCTTTCAAGGTTGATGGTTGAAATGTTTTTAAGGTCTGAATAGATCGCCCTGTCAAGTACCTCAGGCCCCTGATCAAGAAAAGCCTCATGTCTGCGGTAACCCCCAAAAAGTTCATCTGCGCCCTGACCAGTAAGAAGAACTCGTTTCCCGTCTTCTTTCGCAGTTTTTGCAACAAAGTAGAGAGGAAGCCCGATTGAAATCTTCATAGGGTCAGTTGATTCCGTTGAATAGATTACATCAGGGATTGCTGCTTTGATTTCCTCAGGAGAAAGGAAATGGATTTTGAGGGAATCCCTCATGCCAATAGCTTCAGCCGCACGCTCAGCCTGGGCAAGATCATGGGAATTCGGAAGCCCGACCGCATAAAGGGAAATTGAGGGATCAATGCCTTTTGCAAGGGCTGCCAAAAAGGTACTGTCAATGCCTCCAGAAAACGCAATTCCTGAAGTTTTCGTAAGCCTTATTTCCACAGCTTTTGCAAGGGCTGCCTTCAGGCGAGAAGTGGCTTCATGCTCTTCTGAGATCCTTTCTTCCGGAGGTTTAATTTTAAGGGATCTCTCTTCAAGCTCAAAGGATTTCTCCCCAAGCTTTCCGTTTTGGATATTTAAAGCCATGATGCTGCCAGGTGGGAAAGGCTTTATCTTGTTCCCCTGGCTGGAAAATGCTTTTCTTTCAGAGGCAAAGTCAATTTTCAGTTTTTCTTCCTCTTTTTCCAGAGAATAAAAAAGAGGTTTGACTCCTACAGGGTCTCTTGCCAGTACAAGCTCGTTAGCCAGTGTATAAACCAGAGCGTAATCTCCGTTTACTTTTGAAAGCACGGAGAAGACTGCATTTATCGGGTTATTCCCTTCCTTAATTTTTGTTTCTATGAGGGAAAAAAGCACTTCAGTATCAGAATCGGTTTTCATTCCCTGCTCAGCCGCAAGCTCTCTGAAATTGAAGATTTCCCCATTAAATACCAGAGCTCCTTTCCCAACCAGAGGCTGGGGTGTATTGCCTGTGATTTTGAGCAGGGTATTTCCTATACTCAGTCCTTCAACCTGATAGATTCCACAACCATCAGGTCCTCTGTGCCTGAGAGCTGCAAGCATTCTTTTTGTTTCTTCATTCGTATCAGGAGTTCCGACTGTTCCTGCTATTCCGCACATGTTTACTCCTTTTTCGTTATTTTCGGTGTATACACGCGCTCTATCTCTATTTATCGTTTTTCCATTTGACTAGAGTAAAAATCCGGAGTATTAAGAATGCAAATTTATGGATGTTTTCCGAATATTTTAGGTAGTCTAATATAGGACGACTTTGAAACACGTTTACATGGTACTATTTCTAAAATGAGTCAGAGATGGAATTAGGAGGAATTAAGTGTCAACTTGCCCTACAACATACTTTGGAAAAGAAAGAGTATTTGTTGATAGGAAAGCCTGTGTTCAGGCCTTTAGGGACAATATCCAGAATTCGGGAAATAAAGAATACAATGTCTTATTTTACCATGGAATTCCAGGTATTGGAAAAAGCAGGTTGCAAAAAGAACTTCAAAATATACTGGATGAAGAATATCCTGAAATAGTCTGGACATCCATCGATTTTGATATAAAAACTTACAGGGATACAGATACATTTCTCGTAAATTTACGTAACAAAATTCAGGAAAAATATAGTGCAAAGTTCTACCTCTTTAATGCTGTTCATGCAATTTACTGGAAAAAGCTTTACCCAAAAATTCCGCTACAGAAGATGGACTAGCCCCTGAGTAACAGAGGGGAATTTTTAGATAATATAATAAATGTTCTTGATACAACAGGAAGAACCGCATTAGCATGGGAATTCTTAAACAGAGCTTCAGACAGTTTTAGAAGTTGGTGCACTTTAAACCATATTGATACTACTAAAATCGAGTCATTAGAACCAAGTAAGATCGAAGAATTCCTACCAGGAATTTTTGCTACTGATTTTTTTGAGTATTTAGGAAAAACCCCAAAAGTCTACATTTTTATTAACTCTTATGAAGCTCCCTGGGAAAGCAAAAAAAGTAAAGGCAATTTCCATGAAAAGGACAAATGGATAAGAAACAAAGTTATCCCTAACATGCCAGGGCTTTCATGGGTAATTTGCGGAAGAGAAAAACTTCCTGAGGATTTCGAGTATGATCCTGTTTGGGAAATGTCTCTGGAACAGCACCAAGTAGACAAACTCTCAAAAAAATATTCTGACAAATTCTTAGAAGGATGTGGCATAGAAAATAAAGACATCCGGGACATAATTATCAAGGCCAGTGATGGTGTTCTCTACTACCTAAACCTGTCTGTTGATACCTATGAAATGATAAAGACCTGCAAAAAAAGACAGCCAATTCCAGAAGATTTTGGAAAAACGCAGCATGAAATCTTCAAAAAGTTTGTTAATTGCCTAGATGCTGATGAAATTCGAGTACTTAAAGTACTCTCTGTGCCTAACTTCTGGGACCTGGACTTATTCAAAATGTTGATTTGGGCAGAATTTGATACTAGATACTCTGCAGCTAACACCGAATACCCTGTGACTAACACTGGATACCCTGAGACTGCATTTTCCGAGCTGACTAAGTTTTCCTTTATCAAAAAAGATGCTGGAGAAAGATACTTAATCCACGCGCTGATGAGGAAAAACCTTCAAGAATCCCAGAATGCCGATGATCGAAAACCTATTCACCAGTTTTTACTTGAGCACTACAGCAAGAAGTTAAAAGATCTCAAAATTGAGGCAATTTCACAGAAACACGAAGTCGCCCTGATCGAAGCTTTTTACCACGCAAAAGAAGTTTTTGAAGCTGAAGATCTATTCAACTGGTTTATTTCTGTCTCTGAGCCATTCTACAGAGCAACATTCTGGCAATTAATTATTCCTCCCTATGAAGAAATCCTGATTATTCTTAAAGAGAAGCTCGGGCAGGAACATCCGTCGGTTGCAACAACCTTGAACAACCTGGCAGAGCTTTATGAAAGTAAAGGGGATTACGAAAAAGCCCTCACACTTTATATGCAGTCACTTGAAATTCGTGAAAATGTACTGGGCCCGCAACACCAGTCTGTTGCGGCAACCCTGAAAAATCTAGTAGGACTCTATGAAAATATGGGAGATTATGTTGCAACAACCTTGAATAATCTGGCTGAATTCTATAAAAATCTGGGAGATAATGAAAAAGCAATTTTATTTTATAAGCGGAGTCTACAAATTAGTGAATGCGTGCTAGGACCAAAGCATCCATCTATTGTCCCAACCTTGAATAATCTGGCAGGACTCTATAGAAATATACAAGATTATGAAACAGCACTTCCACTTTATATACAATCATTTGAAATTAGTGAAAACGTATTGGGTCCAGAACACCCGTCCGTTGCAACAATTTTGAACAATCTGGCAGAGCTCTATAAAATTATGGGTGACTATGAAAAAGCACTCCTACTCTATAAACGGACACTTGAAATTCGTGAAACTACATTTGGACCTCAACACCCTTATGTTGCAACAACCCTGAATAATCTGGCACTGCTCTACGAAAGCCTGGGATATTATGAAGAAGCGCTTTCACTTTATATGCGGGATCTAAAGATTAGTGAAAATGTGCTGGGTCCTCAACATCCGTCTGTTGCAGTAACCCTGAATAACTTGGCAGCACTTTATTATAATATGGGAAATTATGAGAAAGCACTCCCACTTTATAAACGGTCACTTAAAATTCGTAAAACTGCACTTGGACCTAAACATCCTTATGTTGCAACAACCCTGAACAATCTGGCAGGACTTTATAGTATTATGGGAGAGTATGATAAAGCCCTTCCACTTTATAATCAGTCACTTGAAACCAGTGAAAGTGTGCTGGGTCCTCAACATCCATTTGTTGCAACAATCCTGAACAATCTTGCAGAACTTTATAGAAATGTAGGAGAATATGATAAAGCACTCCCACTTTATATGCGGTCGCTTAAAATTAGTGAAAATGTGTTGGGTCCTCAACATCCATCAGTTGCAACAATCCTAAATAATCTGACAGCACTCAAGAAGTGCAGAAAAGAAATTAGCCCTGATAAATTAGGGAGATTAAAACCTGAGAATCATGGTTAAGGTTAGAAAAACAGTAAACTCAGATTTTAATCCTGTCTCTAATCCTATCTCTATTTTTAGCACCAAGTCAGCTGGCATCTAAAACAGGTTATGACCCATAAGATTAAATAACATTTATCCTATTTTCCCTTGAAATCGGCAATGGCGAGACGAGTTAAAAACAGCTAACGCCTAGGATGGAACTCTAAGATACGGGGATTTTCGGTTAATCTCAAAACTTAAATTGAGGCTTGTAAAGATGCAGTACCAGGCAACAGTTAGAATTGAACAGAAAGCAGGTATGCTCGATCCTGAAGGCACTACCACAAAAAGGGCTCTCGGACAACTTGGCTACCAGGTCAACAGCGTAAAAACCGCAAAATTATATGAAATCGTGTTTGAAGCCGAATCTGTTGAGATAGCAAAGCAGAAAGCTGACGAGATGTGCCAGAAACTTATTGCAAATCCAATCGTCAACAATTATACAATTGAGCTCAAGGAACTTAAGTAAGCTGTGCGGATAAACGATTGAGATGTCGGAAAAGCCAAAGCTTTGAGATTGAGGGAAAAAATGAAAATTGCTATTCTTCAGTTTGGGGGCACAAACTGTGATCTGGATGTTCTGCATGTCCTTAAAAACGTCGTAGGTGTGGATGCCGAGATTGTCTGGTACAAACAGGAAGATCTGACAGGTTTTGACGGAGTTGTCGTTCCTGGAGGTTTCTCCTACGGAGACTATTTAAGAGCGGGAGCAATTGCAGCCCGTACTCCAATAATGAATTCGGTAAAAAAACTTGCAGCCGAAGGCAAGCCTGTCCTCGGAATTTGCAACGGTTTCCAGATTCTCACGGAAGCCAGGGTGCTTGAAGGAGCCTTGACAACTAACAAATACCCGAAATTCCGATGCCAGTGGACCAATCTCAGGATAGAAAACACTGATACGCCTTTTACCTCGAAGTTCAAGAAAGGTGAGGTTATTAGGATGCCTATTGCCCATATGGAAGGGCAGTTCTATGCCGAAGAAAAAAACCTGGCAGAACTTGATGAGAACAAACAAGTTATCTTCCGCTATGTAGATGAAAATGGAAAGTTAACGGACGCAGCTAATCCCAATGGTTCTCTTGAAAATATTGCAGGAATAGTAAATACTTCAAGAAATATCTTAGGTCTCATGCCCCATCCAGAAAGAGCCTCCGAGTTAATCCTGGGCTCAGACGACGGCCTGCGGATTTTCGAGTCAATGGTGGATTATATTACTGAGAATTTCTGATCACTGAGAATTTCTCGTTACTCGAATCCTCATAAGTCCACTTTTATTTCTGTTATATTTTAACTCTCTAATTTGTTTTAACTCATTAGTTTTTTAGTTTTTGCTAATTACCCTTTTATTTTAAATTTCTCTTATTTTATTAGTTTTAAAGGTCTGAATTAGCTTTCTTATAGTTCATCTAACTATTCTAGTAGCTCGTCTAAGAATACAATCACAAAAATAGTTTTGTTAGCCTTATTGCCGCTTTGAATGAAGGAATAATCTCTAGAACATCCAGAACAGTATCAAGAAGGGAAATGGAATAACTAAACAAAACTGAAGCTAACAGGTTTATAGGAAGGCCTGTGAACAGACCTCCTAAAGATAAGAAACAGCATTAGACTTAAGATATTTCTTGAAGTAGAAAGAAAAAGCTTTCACTCCTGGAATCTATAATATTAGCAGCAATAAGGTTAAAGTTTTTGGACAAGCTCTATAATAACAAAGAATTATAGTAAAGCACCTAAAAAAGCTAAGAGGGGAATCGAGCGCAAAAAAGTTTAAAAATAATAGAGAATATTGCGAGAAGAAGAGCTTAAAACTAAAGGGAGAATAAAAACTGAATTTTATAGACTAAATTAAAAAGGAATTAGAAAGGGCTGAAGGGAAATTAAAGAGATTCAAGGAATATTTAAGAAAAGCTTAAGGAGAATTTAAGAAAAACTTAAGGAAAATTTAAGAAAAACTTAAGGAGAATTAAATAGAATTAAGGCGCTTCCTGCTTAGATTCAGGTGAAAATATGGAAAAATATGATTATAGTGAACTTGGGCTGAAAGCCGGGCTTGAAATTCACCAGCAACTGGATTCGAAGGAGAAACTGTTTTGCAGGTGTCCTATCCTTATAAGGGATATCAAAGATTCGGATTTTGAGTTTTTCAGGTATCTCAGGGCTACTGAAAGCGAAATGGGAGAAAAAGACAGAGCTGCGGTGGAGCAGACTAAAATCAGGAGGAAATATATCTATAAGGCTTATGATACTACCTGCCTTGTAGAGAATGACGAGGAACCTCCAGGAGAACTGAATAAGGAAGCCCTAGACATTTCCCTTGAGATTGCAAAACTCTTCAATATGAAGCCTGTTGACCAGATGCACATTATGAGGAAAATCGTGGTAGACGGCTCAAACACGAGCGGGTTTCAGAGGACAGCTTTTCTTGCAAGTGATGGGTACATTGAGACCTCAGATGGACGCTGTGGGATTGACAGTCTCTGCATAGAAGAAGAAGCTGCCCAGAAAATAGAGGAAGCCGGAGACTCGATCGTTTATTCCCTGGACAGGCTGGGAATTCCGCTTGTAGAAATTGCAACTGCCCCGGATATCAAGTCTCCCAGCCAGGCAAGAGAGGTTGCCGAGCAGATAGGAATGTTTCTCAGGTCTACAGGCAAAGTAAAGAGAGGGCTTGGTACAATCAGGCAGGATGTAAATATCTCAATTGCCGAAGGTGCAAGAGTCGAAATAAAAGGCGTGCAGGCGCTTGACCTCATAGAAGAGATTGTCCGCAGGGAAGTTGGAAGGCAGTTAAATCTTCTTTTTATCAGACAAGAACTTATGGAAAGAAAAGCCTTTGTCTGTGAAGAGATCTATGACATAACAGGGCTTTTCGTAGACACAAAATCCAAGGTCCTGCAAAAAGGCGTGAAAAAAGGCGCGATACTTGCTGCTCTTCTCAAGAAATTCGAAGGGCTTGTAGGCAAAGAAGTCCAGCCAGGAAGAAGGTTAGGAACTGAATTTTCAGACAGGGCAAAGACTGCTGGAGTAGGAGGGATTTTCCATACCGATGAACTTCCCAACTATGGGATTACCGAAAAGGAAGTCCAGGCAGTCAGGGACGCTATAGGCGCATGTCCTGGAGATGCCGTAGTAATGGTTGCGGACAAGCCCGAAAAAGCCAGGCTTGCAATTGAAGCGGTTATTTTAAGGGCAAAAGAAGTTATAGAAGGAATTCCTGAAGAAACCCGAAGAGCTCTTCCCGACGGAAATACTGCTTATATGCGCCCTCTTCCTGGTGCTGCAAGGATGTACCCTGAAACTGACGTGCCTCAAATCGAAATCTCGCAGGAATACTTTGATTCAATTGAGATTCCCGAACTCCTTACCGAGCGGGCAAAGCGTTTTGTCTCCGAAAACGACCTGAATAAAGAGCTTGCAGAAAAAATAGCTTATTCAAAGTATCTTTCTCTCTTTGAAAGCTTGATAGAAAGGTACAGAAATGATGAAAATGTAAACTCAACTCTGATTGCCAGAACTCTTGTCGGGATCGTTCCGGAAATCCGGAGAAATGGGGTTGAGACTGAAAACCTTATTGATGAGCATTTTGAAGGACTTTTTGCAGCTATTTCAAACCAGGAAATTGCAAAAGAAGCTACCCAGGACCTTTTGACTGCTCTTGCGAAAGACCCTGAACTGGGCACTCAGGAAGTGATTTCAAAGCTTGGACTCAGTGCCTTTGATCCTGAAGAGGTCGAAAACTTCATCAAGAAAACAGTAAGGAAAAAAGGAGACTTTATTAAGGAAAAAGGCCCGGCAGCTCTTGGTCCCCTCATGGGCATTATCATGAAGGAGTACAGGGGCATGGTAGATGGAAAAATCCTTAGTCAGATGCTGAAAAAAGAATTAGATAACTTCATAAAACAGGGATAATTCCCTTTTTTATTGTTTTCTTTATTTTTATTCTTCATTTTTATTTTTTTTGTTGTTTATTTTTCGTTCTTTGTCCCACATTCTTTATCCTTAACCCTTTATTTCCTAAGGAATACTACTTTCCATCGCCTTTTCACACCAGTATATTTTCCTCAGGAAAGTTCTCGATGAGACTGGAGAAAAATGACAAAACCCTATCCTTCAAATATAAAATTTTCACTTCTGAAGTACAAAAGTTTTCATTCCTGCAATACAGAAACTTCAATTTATGAGGCATAGAAGATAACTTTTTATATTAATTAAGACACTTATACTAATAGTTTTAAACGTGGGTAGATTTGCTACTTCTTGTCAAGAGATAGTAAGTGGTATAATGATCCACAAGAAGGTTACAAATAATAACCTTAGGGAGAAGACCCCCATGAAAATACTGCTTGTAGATGATGACCCGCTGTTTCTAGAGCTATCAAAGACTTTTCTTGAAGTTTTCCATAACATAGCTTCTGATACTGTGAACTCTGCAAGGGAAGCTCTTCAGAGGCTGGAGAAAGACTCTTATGATGTGGTAGTTTCAGACTATGACATGCCTTTTATGGATGGCATTACGTTCTTAAAGACGATCCGTGGCAAAAGGATTAACATTCCCTTCATCATGTTCACAGGTGTGGGTAGAGAAGAAATTATGAACCAGGCAATCGAAAACGGTGCCAACTCCTTTATTCAGAAAATAGGGGATCCAAAAGCTCAATACTCCGAGCTGTCAAAAAGGATCTGGCAGGTCGCCAGCAGCAGTGTGAGCTACTAAAAGTAACAAAAGAAGCTCTTTGAATTCCTGCAGTAACTTTCAACGGATTCAGAATTTTATACTGTCTGCAGCTTTTGCTAATTGTAAGCGGGCTTTAATTTGCCTATAAATATTATTGTTTTCTCATCAGTCTTTGCCAATCAAAGTCTCAGATTCTTTTTCCCACAAGATGTTACGTAAAGATGTTACGTAGCTTGATAATTGATTTCACTTAGCCTGCTCAATAAAAAATAGGAATATCCAGCAGGCTTTGGAAAGAGTTTCTGGAATATATTTATCTTTTTATGGAATATATTTCTCCTTGTATACTCATGCATTAGGGGGATTGTATGGCTCAGAGATACAAATTGTTCATAGGCGGAGAGTTTATAGGCTCGACAACCGGAGAGATTTTTGATGACATAAATCCTGCAACTCTGGAAAACCTGGCTACGATACAGATAGCTGGATCCAAAGACGTGGATAGGGCTGTTGAGGCTGCCGAGGCAGGGTTCAAAATCTGGAGTAGGATTCCGGCTCCAAAAAGAGCTGAGGTACTCTTCAGGGCAGCCCGGATTTTGCAAGAGAGAAAAGAAGAACTTGCTGTTCTTATGACAGAAGAGATGGGAAAGGTGCTGCCTGAAACCAGAGGAGATGTACAGGAAGCTATTGATATCACAAATTATGCAGCTGGAGAAGGAAGGCGGATGCTTGGGGAAACAACGACTTCCGAACTCAAGGAAAAATTTTGTATGACCATACTTAGGCCGATAGGCGTTGTTGGCCTAATTACGCCCTGGAACTTTCCGATTGCGATTCCAGCCTGGAAAATTATGCCAGCCCTTATAACAGGAAACGCAATCGTTTTCAAGCCTGCAAGTGATACGCCCCTGCTTGCCCACAAGTTGGTAGAGGTACTTATTGAAGCAGGTTTGCCTCCTGGGGTAATAAATCTAGTAACTGGACCAGGAGGGACTGTCGGGAAAGCCATAGTCCAGCACCCACGCATAAATGCGATTTCCTTCACAGGCAGCCTTGATACCGGGAAATGGATAATGGAAGAATGTTCAAAAACCATGAAACGGGTTTCTCTCGAACTTGGAGGCAAAAACCCGGTAATTGTCATGGATGATGCCGACCTTGAACTTGCTCTTGAAGGTGTGTTGTGGGGAGCTTTTGGAACTGCAGGACAGCGCTGTACAGCAACGAGCAGACTGATTCTGCATGAAAAAATAAAGGACGAATTCATAAAAAGGCTGCTTGCAAAAACAAAAGCTCTAAGCGTAGGCAACGGGCTCCTGCCTGAGACCGACATCGGACCTGTAATCAACAAAGCCCAGCTTGAGAAAATCGAAAGATATGTAAGAATAGGACAAGAAGAAGGAGCAACTCTCCTTTTTGGAGGAAATAGAATAGATCCTGGGCTTCCAGGTTATTTCTTTGAGCCTACAATATTTACTGATGTAAAACCGGAAATGAGGATTGCACAGGAAGAGATTTTCGGGCCTGTGCTTGGGATCCTTACAGTTTCAAATCTTGAAGAAGCAATTGAGGTTGCAAATAATACCAAATACGGGCTTTCCTCAGCAATTTACACTGGAAATATAGGAAATGCTTTCAGGGCAATCGAGAAAATCGAAGCCGGAATTACATATGTAAATGCTCCCACAATAGGCGCCGAAGTCCATCTTCCTTTCGGAGGCGTGAAAGGAACAGGAAACGGTTTCAGGGGAGCCGGGACTGAGGCTGTCAAGGAGTTTTCTGAAATAAAAGCCGTATATATAGACTATAGCGGCAGGCTGCAAAAAGCCCAGATAGATTCAGCGGAATAAAATTCATCGAGATAAACTTTGATGCGGGAGAAATCTAGGAGGAATGCATTCTGGCTCAGGAGAAAACCAAAGAATTTGAAAAGGCGCAAGGGAGTGAAAATCCAGAAAAAAGTAAGGCACTGGATCCGGAAAAAGATCTTAATTCTTTCGAGTATGAAATCGAACTGCTTGATATCGCCGGTCCAAATGCCAGGGAGATTATTGGGCAGGACTGCAATATAATGTCAGCCTGTGCAGCCCGTCCCTATCCTCTGGTTGTGGACAGCGCAAAAGGTTCCATAATTAGGGATGTCGATGGAAGAGAGTACCTTGATCTAGTTGCCGGGATTGCTGTCATGAATGCAGGCTACTCCAACCCTGAGATTAAGGCTGCGATTTCAGTCCAGCTTGAGAAAATGATTCATTGTGGATATGGAGATTTTTTCGCTGAACCCCCGTTGAAGCTTGCAAAAAAGTTAGAAGAGGTTTCTGGCTACTCAAAAGTCTTTTACTGTAATAGCGGGACTGAAGCTGTGGAGGCTGCAATCAAGCTTGCCTTCTGGAAAACAAAGCGACAGGGTCTTATCTCATTTTATAACGCCTTTCACGGCAGGACTTTGGGTTCTCTCTCCCTTACCTGCTCAAAAGTCAAGCAAAAGGAACATTTTCCCGTAATACACACAGCCCATGCCCACTATGCTTACTGTTATCGCTGTCCCTTTAATCTCGAATATCCTTCCTGCGGGATCGAGTGTGCAAAAGAACTCGAAAATCTAATTTTCAAGAAGGAATTGAGCCCTGAGGATACGGCTGCTGTTTTCGTGGAGCCGGTTCAGGGGGAAGGTGGATATATCGTCCCCCCTCCTGAGTTCCATAAAGAAGTAAGAAAAATCTGTACCGACAATAATGTCCTCCTTGTAGCTGACGAAGTCCAGACAGGCTGCTTCAGGACAGGTCCCTTCCTTGCAATGGAAAACTTTGGGGTCAGAGCTGAGATTTCCTGCCTTGCAAAAGCTATTGGAGGAGGTCTCCCGATGGGCGCAATGCTTGCAGACCGCGAGCTTATGGACTGGCCACCTGGAGTTCATTCAAATACCTTCGGAGGAAATCTCCTGGCTTCAACTGCGTCCCTTGCTACTCTCCAATTTCTGGGAAAGGAAAATACGGAAACCCGGGTAAAGGAACTTGGTTCCTATATTATACAGCGCCTGGAGGAACTTCAAGAAAACTTTCCCTGCATTGGAGATGTACGCGGCCTTGGTTTGATGATCGGAGTAGAGATCGTAAAACCTGATAAATCTATAGACCCCATCCTCAGGGATAAAATTCTCAGGGAAACCTTTAAAGAAAGAATTCTGCTCCTTCCCTGTGGAGACTCAGTAATTCGTTTTTCTCCTCCCCTGGTAATCACAACTGAGGAAGTTGACTTCGGGCTCGAGAAGTTTGAAAACGCACTGAGAAGAGCAACTAGGTAAATAGGTTTAATCTTTTTAGAAGAAATTCACACGACCCTAGAAAAATTCCTGCGGATGAGGAATAAGTTCAATCGGAACACATATAATAATATCATAAAACTTGAAGAAATAATATCATAAAACTTGAAGAGTTGAACGCACAGTAAGTTTGCATCTTTTAGGGGCAGGCTTGTAGAAAGTTTAGCAGCTTCTGCCATTAACTGGGTACCGAGGCTTCCTATAAGTGCGCTTCAACTTTCCCTGTAAGTAATCCTTCTTTTGGAATATCTTCCTTTATTTCCGCAGATTATAAAGATGCAATCCAGTTTTGTGAAATGTTCACATTTCATGCATTCCATGAAGCTTATGCTTTTTCCAGTTATCGGACAATTTTCAATCCATCCTTCAAGCAGTTATAAACATCCCCTTATGGAAAAAGCGAGTTAAAGTATTTTGCTGAGTTAAAGTATTTTGTTATTCGTCCAGGCAAATAACATAATAAAAATAGAGAACAGGGTTTCCCTATTTTTTGGTCATCATTTTTATTTTCTGTCCTTCTCAGCTTTCTTCTCAGCTTCAGCCTGCCTGAGAGTTAAAAACCTGCTCGCAAGAGGAGACATAGGAAGATCTGCACTGAGAGAACACAGTCTTGTTTCTGTTAGTACTCTATCAGGCAGGTCAGGCTTAATTTCAAACCTTTTTCCTGCAAGCGTCTTCGGGCTTTCGAATGCGGATTCTGTAAGAGCAGCAGGTCTGATTCCGATATAGGAGCTGGAAACTAGCCTTGGAAGAGTTTCCGGACTAAGGCGGGGATGACCCGAAGAAGAAAGTCCCAGATCTCTGTCAGACGAGAGCCGTTTGTTGTAATCAGGCATAAGGCCCCTGAACTGGTCAAGAATCGGGCTTGAAAAAGTAGCGGATTCGTAAGTAGGAGTAAGTTTTCCTGCACGTGCCTTTTCGCGGGCTGGGCTGTCAGCTAAGTGGAAAGATGAAGCTGAACTTTCAGATTTGCTGCTATTCATAGCAGTAAGGAATGTCACGATGATATATCAATTATACGAGAGCATATCAATTATCGAGAGCATATCAATTATCGAGAACATATCAATTAATACGGGGGATTTAATTTTTTATACAGTAGCCTTCCTTTATTCTTCGATCGGCAGCTCTGGCTAATTTATTGTCCTAAGACCTTGCAAATTTACTGCCTTCAACCCTTTTTGAGTTTTTTAACGGATTTCCCTAAATAACCTTCCGGATAAATCAGGATCTGGGACTTGTACCAGCTTCAATAAGCAAATCAACAATCTCATTGAAACCCATTTCTGCTGCTATTTCCAGAGCAGTTTTGTTATTTTCCTCTTGAATATTGAGATCGGCACCACCTTTAATAAGCAAATCAACAACATCCTTATGCCCGGTTTGTGCTGAATACATCAAAGCAGTAAGCCCATGTTCGTCTTGAATATTGAGATTGGCACTTTCCTCAATAAACAACTTTGCAATATCATTATACCCTCTACCTGCTGCATAAATTAAAGCAGTTTTGCCATTTTTGTCCTGGGGATTAAGATCAGCCCCAGCGCTGATAAGTGAATCAACAATATTTTTATGACCTATTTTTGCTGCAGCGTTCAAAGCTGTGTTACGATTTTTGTCTTGAAGATTAAGGTCGGCACCACCATTAATGAGCATCTCAACGATATCCTGATGACCTTTATCCGCAGCACAAATCAAAGCTGTTTCTCCATTCCTGTCCTGAATGTTGAGATCGGTACCACCTTCAATAAGCAGCTCAGTGATATTCCTATATCCTACTTTTACCCCAAACTTTAAAGCAGTCTCGCCGTTTTTATCTTGAATATCTAAATTGGCACCACTTTTGATGAGCAAATCAACAATATCAGCACGTTCTATCTTCGCCGCAGCAGATAAAGCAGTATCTCCATTTTCGTCCTGAATATTGAGATCAGCCCCACCTTTAACAAGCAGTTCTACAATATCTCTATATCCCCTATTTGCCGCACAAATTAAAGCTGCATTACCATATGCGTCCAGTGAGTTAATTTCAACTTTATTGCTTTTCAAAAGTTTTTCTACATTCTCGGTCTGCCCAAATTTACAGGCGTCTAAAAATTTTTGAGTCTCATCTTTACCAAATAAATTAGATATAAAGCCCATCAATTTTTCTCCTGAAATATCTAAATTAGTGTACTTTTACCCATAATTCTTGTATTATTTCCTCATTAATATTATATTATTTTTCAATTATAATAATACCTCACCGTGTAATAACTTTTTGTTATGGAGGCTACTACAAGTATCCATTATAAGAGCTCGTAAGTATTTACTGTAAAGTTATAAAAGCCTGCAAATGCCTATTCCCAGCATATTCTGAAGGCAAATTTAAGTTGCAACCTGGTTAATCCTTGAGATTTATTTTTCTTCATTGTGGAAAAAATATATTTCAGATTTTAAGCTGAATTTTGGATAAATTTGCTAAGAAGTTCTCAATTTTATCCTTTTAGTATTGTACTTTTAATTTTGTACTTTTTAGTTTTAGGTCGTGCACTATTACTTGGTTGATATTATTCCCAAACCCCCTCTGACAATGCTGTATTATATCTTTTTGTAACTCAATGAGGTATAGTAGATTTGCGTTGATGCACGAGGTGTGAGCATTTCTAATACTGGAAAATAAAACATCAACCGTGTAATCATGGACGATCTAGTTTTATACTTTTTAGTTTTATACTTTTTAGTTTTATACTTCTCAGTTTTATACTTTTTAAATCCTTCATTTTTTCTCGAGAAGCTCCAGCACATCAAATAGCTTTTTTGCGGTCTCAAGTACAGTCTGCATTCCAACAGTATCTTCTTCCACAGGATTCCAGGTAATTCCGCCGAAATGGGCATTATCCCCAACAACTATCATCCCGTGAATGTGCATCCAATCATGAATTGATTGAATAGTCTTTTCCTGTCCTCCGTTCCTTGAACCTCCGACTGAGAGAGCTGCTCCAACTTTATTTTTGAGTGCGAAGTCTTTACGGCGGAGAAGGACACTCCGGTCAAAAAGGGCTTTGAGCTGAGCAGGGAAATTCCCCATATACACCGGGGATGCCACGATTATACCATCTGAAGCCCTCATTTTCTCGTAGATTTCTTTCATATCGTCTTCGATTACACAGAAATCATTTTCCCTACAGGCTCCGCACGCTTTGCAGGGGTTGACTTCTGAAGTGGAAATAAAAACAGTATCAGTCTCAATACCTTTTTCATTTGCAGCTTTAAGGACTGCTTCTATCATTTTCTCGCAATTCTGTCCCTTTCTCGGGCTACCTGAAATTCCCAGTATCTTCATCAAATCATTCCGGAATTGTTTTATATTAATTTGTCATGTATATTCAGTAATATTGTCTTAAGTATCACATATCTGCTATAAATAATCTAGATCATTACATATCGCAAAGAATAATTCATATAGATAAATTCATATAAATAATATCTATCATGATAGTTTGAAATATATATTTTTTATTTTTATATATATTGGTATACCTTTTACGTAAATTTATATATCAAGACCCAGCTAACTTAAAGTACTCTAAATATATAGGAGGTTGGTTGATTGGTAACATTTTTAGAAAAGATTAGCGAAAGAGCAAAAAAACTCAATAAGACAATTGCTTTACCTGAAACTACTGATATAAGAGTCCTCCAGGCAGCTGCCATGATTCTCGAAAGGGGTATTGCAAACGTTATCCTTGTAGGCAATGAGGAAGATATCAAGGCACTTGCAGGGGATCTTGATCTCTCAAAAGCAAAGATTGCAAATCCTGAGACATACGAGAGAAAAGACGAGTATATTCAGGCTTTCTATGAGCTTAGAAAGCATAAAGGCATTACACTCGAAAGCGCAGCCGAAATTATGAAAGATTACGTTTACTTCGCGGTTATGATGGCAAAAATGGGCGAAGTCGATGGTGTGGTATCAGGCGCTGTTCACTCATCTTCAGACACGCTTAGACCCGCTGTCCAGATCGTAAAAACTGCGCCAGGTTCAGCACTTGCATCCGCTTTTTTCATTATTGCTGTACCTGACTGTGAATATGGATCCAATGGAACATTCCTCTTTGCTGACTCAGGTATGGTCGAAATGCCCAGCCCCGAGGAAGTTGCACACATTGCTGTGAGTTCTGCAAAAACCTTTGAACTACTGGTTGAAGACGTACCGAAAGTTGCAATGCTTTCTTATTCTACCAAGGGAAGTGCTAAAAGCCCACTGACTGAGGCTACCGTTGCTGCCACAAAGCGTGCACAGGAACTCGCCCCTGACGTAGCAATAGATGGTGAACTCCAGGTAGACGCCGCAATCGTTCCCAGTGTTGCAGCTTCAAAGGCACCAGGAAGCCCTGTTGCAGGCAAAGCCAATGTCTTCATATTCCCTGATCTTAACGCTGGAAACATCGCATACAAGATTGCCCAGAGACTTGCCAAGGCTGAAGCTTATGGCCCTATCACCCAGGGGCTTGCCAAGCCGATTAATGACCTGTCCAGAGGTTGTAGCGCCGAGGATATCGTAGGTGCCGCTGCAATTACCTGCGTCCAGGCCGCAGCACAGGACAACAAATAATCTCAACGTTTCTATATTTACGAACGTTTTAGGAAGCTTTTTATTAACTTTCATACATAAAATATTCATCATAAATATAAATGTAAATTGAAAGTGATATATGAACTGGGGTTTACACATGAAGGTACTGGTAATAAATGCAGGAAGCTCATCTCTAAAATATCAATTAATTGATATGAGCAATGAATCCCCTCTTGCAGTGGGTCTCTGCGAGAGGATAGGTATCGATAACTCGATCATTACCCAGAAAAGGTTCGATGGCAAAAAGCTGGAAAAACAGGTCGACCTGCCTACCCACAAGATAGCTCTCGAGGAGGTAGTTAAGGCTCTTACTGACTCGGAATTCGGGGTCATTAAGGACATGGCAGAAATCAATGCAGTCGGACACAGAGTCGTGCATGGTGGGGAAAGGTTCACTAGTTCTGCTCTGATCGATGAGGGTGTAGAACAGGCTATTAAAGACTGTTTTGATCTGGCTCCTCTCCACAACCCTCCAAACATGATGGGAATCGAGGCTTGTGCCGAGATCATGCCTGGAACACCTATGGTTGCTGTTTTTGACACAGCATTCCACCAGACAATACCCCAATACGCTTACATGTACGCTTTACCGTATGACCTGTACGAGAAATATGGGGTCAGAAAATACGGCTTCCACGGTACCTCTCACATGTACGTTTCCCAAAGGGCTGCTGATATGCTTGGAAAACCAATAGAAGACACCAAGATTATAACCTGCCACCTTGGAAACGGTTCAAGCATTACAGCTGTTAAAGGCGGAAAATCCGTTGAGACTACAATGGGTTTTACCCCGCTTGAAGGAGTTGCAATGGGTACCAGATGTGGTTCCATTGATCCTGCAGTCATTCCTTTCGTTATGGAGAAAGAAGGGCTCTCAAGCAGGGAAGTTGACACCCTTATGAACAAGAAATCTGGCGTACTTGGGGTTTCCGGGATCAGCAACGACTTCAGAGATCTGGATGAAGCTGCCACCCACGGCAACGAGAGAGCCGAGCTTGCCCTTGAGGTATTCACATACAAAATTAGGAAAGTGATCGGTGAGTACTCAGCCGTGCTTAATGGTCCAGACGCAATAGTCTTTACCGCAGGTATCGGAGAAAACAGTGCGAGCATCAGAAAGAGAATCCTTACCGGACTTGATAACCTCGGCATAAAGATCGATGAGGAAAAGAACAAGATCAGAGGTCAGGAAGTCGATATCAGTACTCCAGACTCGAAAGTAAGAGTACTTATTATCCCCACAAATGAAGAACTTTCCATTGCAAGAGATACAAAGGAAATTGTTGAGACAGAAGCTAAACTACGCAGTTCAGTACCTGTTTGAAAGTAAAGGAGATTTTTTCCTTTACCTTTTCCTATTTTGAGTTTCTACTTTTTTGAATTTAAGTAAGGTTTTTGCTAATAAATTTAAGTAGTTTTTGTTGAATCTGTAATTGACATTAAGAATCAACCTTCGATGATCAATCGTTTCTATAATTTTAGAGACTATCTGAGCAGAGAATCCTTGTCCTGTTCTTTTCATTTATCCATAATTTCATCCATAATTTCAACTTATTTTTTGGTCCATACCCGGTAGACTTTCTTATTTTTTAATATGTAAGTCCAAAAAATATTCATCATCTGTTGCCAGTGGTCTCAGAATTCTGAGACGTCTTGGGTTCTGGTTAAACTAAAAATATAACAGTTGTTTCGTACATACTTGAGATAGTAAATGAGGTGGTGGTAAGATCCAGGGACGGAAAAGATTCGTGCTGGCTGTTGGTATCCTGCTCTTATCAAGCATTGTTGCCATTGATCTTCTTCTTGAAGACTCCCCGGTAGTAATTCAGCTTGAAGGAGACACATTCAAGGTTGTTGATATTCCATATGTGTATACAGTAAAGGAAGCATATATTCTTCTTTTTTCAGGGTTTCTGGGAGGGCTGGCTCTGGCTCAGATCCTTAAATCTTCAGGGTTTCAGGACCCAATTTTCTCAGTAACAGGCTCTGAAGCCCAGATAAAAGCTCTCAAGCTTGCGGCAGAAGAAGTCGGGGAGGAAAAATTTGAGGTTCTGGAGAGGAGATTTGAGGTCTCCTCTGAGAATATTCAGGTTGAGAAGTCCCGGTCTGATAAGCCTAATATTAGCTCGACGGATGTTCTTTTGCGTGCCCTTGAAGGAGATGAAAGAGAAGCTGTTAAACTGATCGCAGTAAAAGGAGGAAGAATGCTCCAGAATGAGCTCGTGAATTCCCTCGACTTTTCCAAGGCCAAAGTTTCTCGAGTTCTCATGAACCTGGAAAGGAGAGGGATAATAACAAAGAAAAAGTACGGGCTTACAAACTGCATTTCGATAGCTGATGAGCTTAAGGATGACGTGGGACTGAGGGGTGAGATGAAATGAAGAAAAGTGCTCTTATTTCGGTTTCAGTTGCTTTACTGGGCCTGATTCTGGGAGGATTATGGTACTATGGAAATGGATCCGATGTAAAAATTGCTGATATGTATGCTTCTCCATTTGGGGCCGGTGACCCTGGAAAGTTGAATATAACGCTTCAAAATAACGGTTTAAAGCCCGTGGATGTGTGGCTTGAGATTCAGAATGCTTTTGTGGACGAAAATGGGACGAGTTATTCAACATCAAGGCTGGTAATTTCCGATAATTCCACAAGTCCATGGGATGAAAGATCAGTTTCTCTTCAGAAGCCGATCAAGCTTGTTCCCGGAAACAATTCAATCAGTGTATGGCTCGGATATAGACTTCCAGGAGAGTACCCTGTAAAAGTTAGGGTCGTTCAGAATAGCAGGCTTCTGGATGAAAGCACATATCTTGTAAATATCACGTCTCCTGAACTACATCTTAAGCTTGAGAATGAACTTGAACGCAGAAATACCTCTGATGTGTATAAGGTTTATAGCTACCTTATAAATTACGGGCTGAGCTCTGCAGACAAAGTGAGTACTAACTTAACAGTGACAAACGAAAGAACAGGGAAAATCGTGTTTACATCTTCCGAATTTTATTCGGTGGGCGGACAGGATAAAAGTGCCCTAAGAGCCTGGCCGGGCTATCCATATGCAATTGTGGAAATTGCGCACGGTAAACCCTCAGGAGATTCATATAAGCCTATCCCGATTGTGATTGTCGGGCAAAACGGGGATAGCTTCCTGCTGAATATAACATCTCGATGGCAGGATCAAGTAACATCTGCCGAATTACATATTCCGGCCCAAGAGGAGGGCAGGTGAAGCATATGATAAAAAGAGATGAACTTTTCAGTTTCAAGAGTGCAAAACTTTTGATTCTTATGTTCTTGCTTTTCGGAATCTGTGCTGGCTGTCTTGAAAAGGACCCGGTAGAGGCCCAGGTGAATACATTGGTTCAGAGTCTCGGAGATGAGGACGAAAGAGTCAGTTCGATTTCAGCTAGTGAACTTTGCGCTATCGGAGAACCTGCAGTAGAACCTCTTATAAAAGCTTTAAAATATGATAATCCACAGGTTCGAAGCCTTGCTGCCCAAGATCTTGGAATAATAGGTAACAAAAAAGCTACAAATCCGTTAATAGAAGCTCTGAAGGACCCGGCTCCAAAGGTTCGTATGAATGCAGCTTTTTCACTTGGAGTACTTCAAGCCACTGAAGCTGTTGAACCCCTTATTGAGCTTTTGGAGGACGAAAACGGAGAGGTAGTTCGCTATACGGTAATTGCACTTGGAATGTTGAAAGATCCCAAGGCTACTGAACCTCTTTGCGAAGTTCTGAAACACAATGATGCCAGTACAAGCTATGATGGCGATTCGGATATGCGCTATACTGGCAATTCGAATATACGCTCTGATGCCGTATTTGCCCTTGGAAAAACTGGAGATCCGCGAGCAGTTGACACCCTCTTGGATCTATTAGCTGACAAAGAAGTTGGAAGGTCTGCAGCTTCCAGTCTTGGCCGTATTAAAGGGGAATATGTGTTCGGAAAACTTATTAAACTGCTGGACAGCAAAAATCCTACAACCCGGACCAACGCCGTAGCTGTATATGAGCATATTCAGGACCCTGCTGCTGTTCCTATTCTGGTTCGGATGCTGAATGACCAGGTTCCAGAAGTGCGCATAGGAGCCGCTTACGCTTTGGGTCATTTTAATGAGTCTGAGGAAATTGCCCAGACCGAGCAGCCCCTAATTAATGCCCTCGGAGACAGTAAAGTAAAGGTACAGGCAGCTGCCGCTGGTTCTCTTGGACGTATTGAAAGCAAAAAAGCGATACCACTCCTTGCAGAGCTCATTCAGTCTAAAGATTCTACTCTCTGCGAGACTGCTATCTATTCCTTGGCAAGATATAAAGATCCTGAGGCTGCAGACGCTCTTATTGCCGCTCTTGGAAATGAAAACTGGCACATACGAATGAAAATTGTTTATTCTCTTAGGGAAGTCGGGGACACCCGGGCGGTCGATCCTCTAATTTCCTTGCTTGGGGATGAAAGTTCTGGAGTAAGAAAAGGTGCTGCAAGTGTACTTGGATCACTTGGCGATAGGAAAGCTGTTGAGCCTATCATTAAGGCCCTTGAGATCGAAAGAGAGTCGGATGTCAGAGTATCGGAAGTTCAAGCTCTTGGGATACTGGGAGGACCAGAAGCTATCAACTGTTTGAGCCGGGTCAGCACCGACAAAGACGAGTATAAATACGTAAGGAATTCTGCAGAGAAAGCATTGGTGATACTCAAGGGAGGTGGGACAGTGAATCCCTCCTCTTTTTATTAATGACATATTTGGAGTGAAAAGAGAAGAACTTAATGTAATAAGTTTTGAATCTAAACTAATGTAATAAGTTTTGAATCTAAACAATTTCGAAGTGAACACATTCCACAAGCATTTCAAATTTTTACAGCCCACGAGTTGTTGATTAATAATGCCAAATGTTAGCGGGAGTTCTGCTAGGGTTGGAATGTCCAAAAAAATATTAAAACAAGGAGGAAACAACTTAATGAAGAAATATACAGTAATTTTGCTGGCTGCCTTCACTATCCTAATTTCAGTTGCTGCATATAACGCAAACGCAGCAGACAATGCCAGCAGTATAACCAACGTTTGCGATGTAGCCGGCACCGATTATAAAAGCGAGAGTTGGTCTAACGAACAATATCCGGTAATCGATTTATTTGGAGAAAAAGAGGTTCCACTGTTTACCACCAATGGAAGCATTGGGAATGTACACGTTAACAAACTTGCCAAGTTGATTCTTGATGATAATGAGACTTACACCCTCACAGACGGTGAAAAACTCGATCTTGGCAATGGATACGCTCTTGAAGCAAAGCAGATCAATATTAATAATGAGGAAATATGGTTTGAGTTCAGTAAGGATGGAAAATATATTACTGACCAAATAGTCTCAGCCAGTAATGAAGGCAATAGGACATGGACTGTTACCCTTGACAATGTTCAGGGTGAAAATAACATCGTTGTCATGAAAGTTCATATCAAGAATCTATTTGTGGGTGCGGAAACCAGAGTCGTTTGGATTGATGGCCTCTGGCTTACTGACTATACAAATGCTACAACTCTTAAGGTAGGAGATAAAATAGGAGAGTTCACTCTTGAAAATATTGTCAGCGGAGTAAATACCTCTAACATGGGAAGCCTTGTTTTTGAAAATACTACGGGATCTTCAGTAGCTTGCAATGTTGTCGGTGTCAATTACAAATGCAACAGCTGGTCTAATGCTGCAGCAGACACTACAAACACGGCAGGCACTGAAAACACAGCAGACAATGTAAGCAATATAATCGATGTTTGTAATGTTGTTAGTACCAATTATAAATGGGTATCTAATGAACAATATCCAGTAATCGATTTATTTGGAGATAAATATATTCCGCTGTTTACCACTAATGGAAGTGTCTGGGATGCACATGTTAACAAGCTTGCCAAGTTGATTCTTGACAGTAATGAACGTCATGTTCTTAAAGACGGTGAAAAACTCGATCTAGGCCAGGGCTACGCGCTCGAAGCCAAGCAGATAAGTATTCCCAATAAGCAAGCCTGGCTCGAGTTCACAAAGGACGGAAAATATATTGATGATCGAATAGTTACAATCGATAATGACAAGAATACAACATGGAATGTCACTCTTGACAATGTTCAGGGCGAAAACAACGTTATTGTCATGAGAGTTCATGTTGACAGTGTAAGCGGATTGGTAGAAAATAATATCCTTCAATATAGTTGTGTTGCGATTGACGGAATCTGGCTCACTGACTATTCAGATGCCAAAAATCTTAAAATAGGAGATAAAATAGGAGAATTCACACTTGAAAAAATAATCCGCGGAGAGAATGTCTCTAACCAGGGAAGCCTTGTTTTTAAAAATGCTACAGGATTTCCTATAAACTGTAATGTTGTTGGTACTAATTATAAATGTGATAGCTGGTCTAATCAATATCCATCAATCAATTTATTTGGAGAGAAGTATTTTCCGTTGCTTGCCAATAGCGACCAATCACGGAAACCTCATAACGACCCAATCTGGGAATGTCATGTTGATAAGCTTGCTAAACTCGTTCTTGATAGCGATGACAAACACCTCCTGAAGACCGGTGAAAAACTCGATCTAGGCCAGGGCTATAGTCTCCAGGTCAAACAGATCGACGTTGAAGGGAATAGGGCTTTGATTGAATTCGATAAAGATGGAAAATATGTAGATGATACTATCATTTTAACTGATCCCAATGAACATTATTGGACTTGTTTACGTAACAATATTCAAGGCGAAGAAAATATTCCTGTCCTGAAAGTCTATGTTAGCGATGTCTATCAGGATGGAAATGACGGTATTGTCCAGGTTGACGGTATCTGGTTAATTGATTATGTAAATGCCAGAACCCTCAAAATCGGAGATAAAATCGGCGAATTCACGCTTGAAAAAATCGTTAGCGGAGTAAATAAATCTAACCTGGGAAGTCTTGCTTTCAAAAATGCTTCAGTTGCTGATGACGCTTCAGTTAATGATGACTCTTCAGATGACAATTCTTCTTCGTCAACCTCTCTTGAAAGGGGACTGGCTAAGTTCACCAACAAAAATACAGAATCGACCACTTCGTGGCACTGGAACTTTTGGGAATATATTATAATGAGAATTAGGTGAACATTTATAAATTATAAGAACTGCACAAAGAGCCTTTCGGGAAAGGTAATTTCCTTTCCTGAAGGGCCAAGAAAAAATGATGAGCCATTTCCTCCAATACTTTTAGAAGCTATATTCAGAACCTTAAAAAATACAATGATGAGGAAGCTCTCCCAGCCTATAAAGGTTATGTCGTGCTTTTTCCTGTCAGGAGGGTCATGATCAGAACTGAAAAGTCTCAGGGTCATGGAAATAATAGCAAATGGCTTCTAGTAAATACATGGCATAAAGCTTTTAGAAGCTATATCTAAATCCTTAAAGTCTGTAGCTAGTCTGTGATTTTGACGAACTTTGACCAGCGCTTGTATAATGCTCCTGGCAATTACCGGCAGGAAATTTTGGACTCAATCTTCGACAAGCTCAATAGCATCTTCCGGGCAGGCTTCCACGCAGTACCCGCACTCTATGCAGTTTTCCGGACGGGCTACAACTGCCCTTTTTACCAGATCTATTTCTTCGATATCAAAAACTTCTACAGGACAAACTTCGTAGCAGGCAAGAGCTCCTGTACACTTTTTATAGTCGATTATTGGATGCATTTTCCCTCCCTCTTATCCGCTTTTTTAAATTAAAAAGCTCAATCAGCGGTAGTAATAATCAGCGGTAGTAATAATAAGTAACGTTAATAATTTTAATAATATTATAACATCGATAACGATTTGTTACTCCGTCGTTTTGCTGGGTTACTGGATTTCAATGTTTACAGTTTCCGAAGTTTCCCTGTAAGGCACTATAACAAAGAGTTTTCCGTCGCAGTATTTCGCAACCGCTTTTTGGGGGATAACCCCACAGCAAAATGCGTAAGTTCCGGCATATTCAACCCCTGTCTCTTCTCTTTTCGCTCTTATGAAAAAACCTTCCTCAACCATCTTTAATTCAATGTTCTCTTTTTTTACTCCCAGCAGATTGATTTGAATTTCCAGGTTTCCCTTGTCATCAGAACACGAAAATACATCAGGCGACATTGTTACCATTGCCATACTAACCCTCCCAAAGAGTCTTCCCCGAAACTGTACAGTGTTAAATGCTATTTGTATATTCTATTCGTGAATAATGCTACTTGTATATTCTTGAATATTAGTATGAGGCGTTAAGGCATTTGAGTACCAGGCGTTCATTGATCTGTATACCCATTCCTTACAGCCATACACCTCCCAATAATCCCAGTATTAAAGTAAGGATCTAGATATTTATAATTTATGAATTAATATTAATCCACAAGAAGGTAAGGCTACCATCCGGAAAGTTCAGCTCCATAGATTACGGTTTTTATCGATAAAAGCATGCTGAGTTTCTACTTTTGAGCGAGTGTAAATCAAGGCTGCAGGGTGATAGAGTTTCAGGATTGTTTTCCCTTCGTATTCTATAGGGACTCCCCACTCAAGTTTTCGTCCAGGGCAAAAGGATTTCTCGGCGGTATTGCCAAGAAGAATTATAACTTTTGGGTTAAGCAAGATTATTTGGGAAAGAAGGAAAGGCTTGCAGCATTCGATCTCACCTACCCTGGGGTTTCGGTTTTCCGGAGGATGACATTTGACCGTATTTGTTACCATCCAATCCTCTTTCGAAAGCCCCATGTACTCGATCATTTTGTCAAGTTCTTTTCCTGCCCTTCCATAGAACGGAATCCCAGTTTCATTTTCGCGTTTTCCGGGAGCTTCGCCTATAAAGAAAACTTTAGGATTACAGGACCCTTTTCCTATAACTCTCTTGATTGCACTTTTATGGAGCGGGCAACGTGTGCATTTAATAATCTCTTTTGCAACAGTTGTATATCCTGCCCCCACCATCATTTTAATTCTTTCTTCAAAGTCTTTACGGTTATTTTTTTCATATGTCATCCTTTGTACCCCTTTTAATATCTTGCCCTGTCTTCCGCTATATTCTTAAATTATATAGTTCTTTTTTCTTCTGATTTTTATATAAAGTTCATAATCCATTTTGTGAGACTAGGATCCAAACAAACTTATTTATGGAAAAAATCCCATGACAAAGGTAATCATAATTTGATGAAGAAAAAATCTCTAAATTTATCTTTAAATTTCATTCTTCAATATATATAAAATTTCATTCACAGAGGCGCGCTGAGGGTATGACTTCTAGAAATTTTCTTACAATCGATGATTTTGACACATATGGAAAGACAATTCTTTTAAGGGTTGACCTGAACTCTCCTATGGATCCGCAGGGTAATATTCTGGATGATATGCGTATCCGAAGCCATATTGCCACCTTGAAGGACCTTGAAGATGCAAAAGTTGTTTTGCTTGCACACCAGAGCAGGCCAGGAAAAAAAGACTTCACTACAATGAAGCCCCATGCTCAACTGATGTCCAAATATCTGGGCAAGCAGGTTCTCTATGTAGATGATATTTTCGGAACTTATGCAAAGACCAGGATTGCTTCTATGGAAAACGGGGATGTTATCCTGCTCGAAAATGTAAGGTTCTATTCTGAAGAGAGCCTGGAAAGACCTCCAGAAGAACAGGCCAACACGTTTCCGGTTAAAAAACTGGCACCCTTTGTGGACATCTTCCTTAACGATGCCTTTGCTGTGTCTCACAGGTCTCATCTTTCCGTAGTCGGATTTACTGAGGTTCTTCCGACCGGAGCCGGGAGGGTTATGGAAAAGGAACTCACCTCTCTGGACAGAGGAATTAAAGGAGGTCAAAGGCCAACAATTTTCGTGCTTGGAGGAGCAAAAGTGGATGACTCGCTCAATGTGGCGGAAAATGTGCTCTCAAGCGGAGGAGCTGACCGGGTACTCCTGACCGGAATAGTAGCAAATGTTGCCCTTGCTGCATCCGGCGTAAATATAGGGAAAGTGAATCTAGACTTTATCAAATCCCAGGGATATGAAGGCCAGATCGAAAAAGCAAAAGAATTGCTTGCAAAGTTTAAAGATAAAGTTGGTCTTCCTAGGGACGTGGCTTTGAACGATAATAAGAAACGTGTTGAAGTGCCGGTCTCAGAACTCAATTCTGATTCTCTTCCTATAAATGACATTGGGCTTGAAACCATTGTGGACTTTACCAGTGAAATCGAAAAAGCAAAAACTGTTATCTTAAACGGTCCGGCAGGAGTTTCCGAAGTTAGCGATTTCGCCCTTGGAACGCACGAAATTATAAGAGCTGCCACGAAATCTGAGTTCTCGATCATTGGAGGCGGGCATATTTCAGCAGAAGTCGATCATCTTGGGCTTGCACACCGTTTCTCTCACATCAGCACAGGCGGCGGGGCATTAATTGATTATCTTTCAGGCGTAAAGCTTCCAGGTGTCGAGGCTTTGAAGACTGCAGCTAAAAGATATCAGGAAGCTAAGAAACTTTAATCGTCTTGCTTCCTGCAAGTTAGGGCATTTATAAGTTTGTAATAGTAAGTTTTCAATTCGACAGCCTTTTCTGTCGAATTCCTAAATTTACCTCTTTAAAAATATCTTTTCTTATTTTTACCCTTGTGTGATTCTACTGTTCTCCCGAATGTGAAGTTCCAGAAATGTACTTTACCAGCTCCAAGAAACATGTTGTTTATACTAGCTTCCACTTACATTATTATCATACTAACCGATAATATCATAATAACAGGTAATATCATACTGGTGGGTAATATCATACTGGCAGGTAATTCTATACTAGCAGGTAACTGATAATTAGCTGGCATTTGCAGGTAATACCAGTTACTGTTAATAATTACAGGTTGGTGTTAGTAATATTTACAAACTGACGCTGTAATGCTGGCTAAGATTTGCAGGCAAGAATATCAGAATAATATTGAGGTGTGGTTCAAACATGCTTACAGATATTGAAGGCAGGGCTGCAGTCAAACTTGCAAGGAAAACAATCGAATCGTTCTTATCTGAAGAAAGACTCCCTGAACCTCAGGAACTGGGTTTTGAGCTTTCGACGATTTTTGAGGAGAAGAGAGGGGTTTTTGTCACGCTTACGGAAAACGGATTATTGAGGGGTTGTATAGGGCATCCACTTCCTGATTCCACACTTGAGGACGCGATTATGGATTCTGCAATCTCTGCAGCTGTCCGCGACCCGCGTTTTCCGCCTGTGGGAGAAGATGAACTGAAAGACATAATTGTTGAGGTAACAATTCTTACCCAGCCAGAAAAAATTAATGCTCGACCAGAAGAACTCCCGGACAGGATAGAGATCGGCAAGCATGGACTCATTGTAAAACAGGGCTACTGTCAGGGACTTTTGCTTCCTCAGGTCGCTCCTGAGAATGAGATGGATTCTATTGAATTTCTGGGTCATACCTGCCTGAAAGCCGGCCTTTCGCCTGACGCCTGGCTCAAGGGAGCTGAAGTCTCCTGTTTCGAAGGGCAGATTTTCAAGGAAAAGGAACCAAGGGGCGAAGTTATAGAAGAAAAATTTTAAGGCTTTGAGAGCTAAAGCTCCTGAGAGCCTCGTAATTTAATTTTCATATTTTTTATTGGCATGCAAACCAATGTTTCTAGAACCCTGTTTACTCATCGGAACCGGTAAAAGAATCGATTTGAATTAAAATCCAGCAGACGATTTGAAGAATTTTTGAAAAAACGAAAAATCCGCATTAGCTTATCGCTTCGTTCTTGTCATACTCGAGTTTCACTCCCGGAGCAAGATTAACAAAATAAGCGAATGAGTAATAAATGATTTCAACGTCAGCAAAAATGATTAGCTCAATGCAAATATATAAATATGCTAATCTATGACATTATTTTGGGGTAATATAATGGCGGAGACCTTGAGAATATCACCTGTTATTAGTGCGTATCCTGACGATAATTATGAAAACCTGCTAATTGAGGTAATTCTTCCGGGAGTGGAAAAGAAAGACATTTCTTTCAAGATTACAAATGACAGCTTTTATGTAAGTGGCAAAAAGGAAGGAGTTACGTATCTAGACAGCTATTCGATCTGCTGTCCGGTAGATCCTGAAAAAGCCGTTGCTAAATATTCAAACGGTGTGCTTAAAGTCACTGTGCCTTATCAAGAGCCTTTAGAAAAATTAGTGGATGTGAAAATAGAGTAAAGCTAATCTAATAGAAAACTTTTCTAAAGGAAAGGCAGTATTAGAGAATGGGAATAGAGAATTAGGAATCCAAAACTCGCAAATTTTAAGGGCTATCACTGTTTTTTTGGCTGTTAGCTCTAGGTTCCATATTTTTTAAAAAAATTTCAAAGATAACTTTATTTTCTGTCCTGTACCGTTTTCAGGAATGTTTCCCTCGGCTTACACTGTCTGTATTGGCGCTGAAAACGCTGCCGAAATTCCCCATTCCTGCAAAAAGCAGTTCAGCTTGTTTGAGGATGTTTTCAGTAGCAAGTTTCTTCTTATCCGGGGGATAACCATACTTTTTTAACATTCGTTTTACACTAACCCTCATTTTTGCCTGGATATTTTTCCGGAGGGTCCAGTCAACTCCTGCATTTTGTCTTATGATCTGTACAAATTCTGCAGCCATGAGCCTTAAGGTCTCATTGCCCAGGATTGCACTTATTTCTCAGTCAACAAAAAATTTATAATTTCCGTCGGGACTTTCCGAAAAATCATTTTAATTTTTTTATTAGGCTGAGGAACTGAGCTCTTAATACTTCTCTGGTAGTATCTGAGAGTTCGTCGAGTCTATCAAGGGTTTCCAGAGCTTCTTGGAAGTAGAATTTAGCAAGGGAGGGGTCTTTTTCGAGATAGACTCCTCCCATGTAAACATACAGGTAGAGGAAGTCATTGTATCTTTCAGTAAGCTTCCTGTACAGGTCCTGGATTTTATCAAAATCGCCTCTTTCGGACAGGTCTGAGAGATAGAGACCTACGAGTTCATAGAACTCAGGGCTGTTTTCCAGCAGGAAATCAAATTTTTCGTCCTCTGGCATTGAGAGGAAGTTTGTTTCAATTTCGGCTACCAGTTCCTCTTCAGTTAGTTCTTCTCTGCCCTCTGCTCCGTACTTCTCTACGAATTCGAAATAATCTTCCTCTTCTCCTTTCATAAGCATGAGATCTGCGTGTTTGCTGGACAGGCCCACTCTGGCAGCAAGCTTTTTGATGCTTTTTTCATACTCTTTACTCTCTTTTTCGGTGAAAAGCTCCATAGCATAAGCGGCCCACTTCAAGTACGCCTGTTCGTCTTCCATCCATGACCTGTTGTCGATAACCTCTAGAACGTAGTCGATTGCCAGTTTGAACTCATTATGGCTTATTGGTTCATCTTCAAGAAGCTCTAACAGGTTTTCAATTATTTCTATCTCAAGGTCCTGCTTAAAAAAGGAGATTTTTTTATCGTAGTTATTTTTGATATTATTTAATGCTGCTATTGCGTCTTTGTCCTTTATTGTTCGGTCATTTTCATAAAAATACCTTGCAATCGAATATTCAATGGTTGCCAGATAATCACTGTATTCATACTCCTTTCCTTGCAGGCTCTTCATTTCCTTTGTTTCCGGAGTATCGGATTTGAGATATCGGGAAAGTGAGTCATCTCCCCCTTCAATAAATTTGTTCCCAGTATCAGGACTAATGGTCATGCCCTCCGCTTAACTATTATTTTATATTTTTCTTAATATTCATTGTAGCAGCATGTGTTTAAACTTAGTTTTTAAGCTTCGTTTGTAAGTTTAGTTTTTCTTTACTTTAAGTGGGAGCCTTTCATAACTAAGGGTTTCAGATTCTTTTAGCTTGAATTCAAACCTCAAAACCAAGTCCTGCCAGATTTTCCCTGATCTTCTTTTCCAGTTCTTCCGATTTCCTGAACTGCTTCGAAAGTTCAGCAGTCAGCTTTTCCATTTTTTCTTCAAATTCTTCATCGTCTTCTTCGCTTTCTTCAAAACCTACGTAACGGCCGGGGGTCAGGATATAATCATGCTTTTTGATATCTTCGAGGGTTGCGGCTTTACAGAAACCAGGAACATCTTAGTAATCTCTGTTCTCGACTTTTTCCCCGCGCCAGGCATGGTAGGTATCGGCAATTTTGCGGATTGAAGGAAAGTATAACTACCAATAGAAAAAATGAACGAAAAAAACTGGATTTTAGAAAAGATAAATGGAAAAAATGAAAAAGGTTCAATTTGAATGAATAAATGAAAAATGAATAAATGAAAAATGAATAAATGAAAAATGAATAAATGAAGAATGAATAAATGAAGAATGACTGAGTATTTTACTGCGGGCAGTTTGCAAACATTCAAAATTTGGTTTTTGAGCCTGCCTGCAGGTTTCTCCAATGTTCGTATTCTGAGTGTCGGTTTATTCAATCTGAATTGGCTTATTCAATCTGAATTCTTTTTCCGGTTACGGATTTTGTTTTTGGCAGGGTAACTGTTAAGACTCCATTTTTAAGCTGGGCGGTTGCTCCTTCTTCAGTTACGCCATCAGGAAGAGAAATTTCACGGTAATAGCGCATTAAAGCCCGTTCTTTTCTCAGGTAACCTTCTTTTTCGGTCTCTTCCTCTTTTCCTTTTCCTGCGCTGATTACAAGAACATTGTCCTTAAGATTAAGCTCAATATTTTCCCTGTCAATTCCAGGCAGGTCAGTTGTCACAGTTACCGTATTTTCTTCTTCCATAACATCGGTCAGCGGGGAGAAAGCTCGGGTCCCAAACTGACTTTCCAGCGCAGGAAAAGTCCTGAACATCTGTTCCATATTGAACATCTGTTCCATATAATCCTGCATCTTTCTGATCTCATCAAACGGATCCCAGCTATATACATCACGGTCTCTTCTTCTAACTGGCAATTTCATACACAGATTTCTCCATTCTCCTTATTTGGTTTGCATTGGTTTTGTGGTCTGTAAGAAGGAAATAAATCCGTTTTTTGAAGGTGATACGGTTCACCTTTGGTCTGTTCGCAGGTTATTTAGAAAGCAACTGATGGGCTTTCTTGCCTACAGTTCATATTTTATAGCCCTGTAAAGTAGTTATTATCCCACAGTTACTACCATATAGTTAGTATACGTCGTATTTAAATTTTTCGTATGTTCGGGTTTAATATTTACAAAATCAGGAATTATTTCGGGAGAAATTGTAAACATTCAGAAAAAATTCCAGAACGAATTAAAGTTATTGTAATTTATTAAGATAGTCTCGTCCAGAGGTTAAATTATAGCAAAGTAAAACTTATACTCAATTTCTTAATTTCTTAACGCAATATTTTTCACTATCAACGCTTACCTTTTATGGAAGAAAAGTTTTAGAAACAAAGACTTACGAAGATGGACATCCAAATCATGCCTGTACTTAGCATTGTTGCCTGCAGAATGCTCGAAGATGAGCTTGTACATGTTTTATCAAAAGACCGAGAGCTTCAGCAGCTAATAGTTTTAGAAAATCGGGAGAGTTTAGGGTTCCTTCGTAAGCTCAGGTCAAGAAACTGCACCCCAAGGACAGCTTTTCTGGACCGGGTCCCAATGCTCCTTAAAAGCCGATCCAGCCCTCAGTCCACCCCTGATTTCAGAGTTTCTACAGGGCTTCTATCATGCTTTCCACTATTCAAAAAGCTTTGCAGGAAAAGAAACCACAGACAAGAGGTTAGCGTTGTTGTTAATATGCTAAGCCTGGGTCTGCACACCGATCTTGAGATTTTGAAGGCCGAGGTATACAGAAACATCCGAGAGATGGCTTCCTTCTCAGATAGAATCCTGGTTTTTTATGGTACCTGCGGGCGTGCCCTTGGAAAACTGGAAGAAGATCTGTCTGACCTTAAATGCCCGCTTTTCTTCCTCAAAGATAAAAACGGGGAAACTATAGAAGACTGCATCAGTTTAGCACTTGGAGGAAACGAAGCTTACGCCAGAGCTATGACTGAATTTCGGGGTATGGGAACGATCTACCTGACCCCGATGTGGGCTTCGAGCTGGAAGCAGTTGGGAAATGGAAGCCGGGACATCAACAAACATTACCTGAAAAATCCAATTTACTGCCAGGCTGCAAAAATCGATAGCGGAGTTATAAATGATCCGGATTTTCATCTGAATGTTAAAGAATTCGCCTGCACCTTTGGTATGAAAGTTGTGAGCCTCAATGGAAGTATGGAAATTACGGAACAGTCATATCTCAATGCCAGAAAAGGTTCAACTCGAGAATGGTAACGAAGCTGGTTTAAAATCTTATTAAAAGCTTGCTTAAATTTATGTGGCTCTTTGGTAGAAAACTTGTACATGTTTTATTGAAATCTTGTTGAGAGTTTGTTAGGAGCTAGTTGAAATATATTGGCTTAAGAATTAGTTTGGCTCAGCAATTTTTTTAATCACACTCAACATCCCAGGTTCAAAAGGCTTTACCATAAAACCCATAGCGCCTATTTTCGTGGATTTCGTTATCAGGATCTGCTGGCCAAGAGAGGAAAACATTGCCATTTTTGCTTCGTGATCTATATCAAGGAATCTATTAAGTGATTCTTTCCAATTCGTATTATCTATCAAATTATCAGGCGCCATTATATCCATTAATACAAGATCAGGCTTTACTTCCAGATATTTCTCAAAGGCTTCCTCCTCATCAGCCACTTCAGCAACTATTTCATGCCCGTGTTTAAAAAGGGTATCTCGGATTGCCATTCGCATAAATTCAGCATTTTCTACGATCATAACTCTTGCCATTTTAGCACATCCCTTCTTTTTTATATTTAGAAAGATAACTGTAATATCCTACAATTTTTATTCATATATTTTTTAATATAGTATTCGCAGCTTATGGAAACTTAAAATAATTACATAAATTTACGTAACTTAACTGTTTTATATATTTTGGTCAGAATTAAGAGGGAATATTTTTTCTTGTAGCATTTTATTCCAACCATCTAAACTCCAATAAAACAGCCATCTAAACTCCAATAAAAACAACATTTCATTCTCTTAAGCGAAGCAAGAACTACCTTTGCTCCCAAAGCAGGACTTAGAATTAGCCTTTTTCAGCGAATAAAATAAGTATTCCTGGTCTGAAGCAATCCAGGCTTCTCCGCCATCATGATAGTCACTCATTAATAATTGTAACTCATCAGGGCTCTCCTCTTAGAGGATAAGAAAATGTCTTATACCAAAATTCCTATTATTGCATCCAGAAGAGCTTCAATCATCACCTGCCTAAGGTAGGGAGTAGAAACGCCTTAAAACGTCTATTGAGGAACCTTAATGAATAATCCATTAAAAGTAATAAGAGAAACAAAACCCCTTATACATCACATAACGAACTGGGTAACTATTTATGACAGCGCAAATATGACAAGAGTTTTTGGCGCGCTGCCTGTAATGGCGCATGCTCCAGAGGAATGTGCCGAGATGACAAGGATTTCATCGGCTCTTGTACTTAATATCGGGACTCTGACATCTGAAATTATCGATTCCATGATTCTCTCTGCCGCCGCTGCAAACGAAAAGAAGATTCCGGTTGTGCTTGATGCCGTCGGAGTTGGAGCTACAAAATTCAGGGATGAAATGGCTGCAAAAATCCTTGATTCTGTCCGTATCGATATTATAAAAGGCAATTATTCGGAAATTGCAAAGCTAGCAGGCGAAAACGCTAGGACAAAAGGAGTTGAAGCAACTTCAATTGATGGGAATCCTGAAAAAATTGCAAAAGAACTTGCAAAATTAAGCTCCTCGGTTGTCGTGATGACGGGAAAAGAAGACATAATAAGTGATGGGAAAAGGATATTTCTTGTAAAGAATGGACATGAGCACATGGGATCTATTGTGGGAACCGGATGCATGGCTGCATCAGTAATAGGCTCGTTTGCTGCAGTAAATCCGGATTACTGTGAAGCGTCCAGAGATGCTTTATGCTACTTTGGGGTCGCAGGAGAGCTTGCAGCTGAGAAATCAAAAGGACCTGGAAGTTTCAAGGTTAACCTGTATGATGAAGTGTTCAATCTCTCAGATGAGAAAGTAAAAAGTATGATGAATTTTGAAGAGAAGTAAGTCCATAATTTTAAAAAACGTATAAACCGGAAGGATTTAGCGTTATGAACCAGAAAGATTTCAACTGGAAAAAATCCCTTTTAAAAGAAATTGATTTCTATCTTGTGACAGATTCCGGGCTCTCAAAGAAAGGGACTTTATCTGATGTACAGGAGGCAGTCGAGTCAGGCTGCAGAATTGTTCAGTACCGGGAAAAAAATAAAAGTACAAAAGAAATGGTCTACGAAGCCTCCGAAATCAAGCGGATCTGCAGTGGCAGAGCAATATTTTTAGTAAACGATAGAATCGATGTTGCTTTAGCGGTTGATGCGGATGGCGTACACATTGGACAGGATGACATGCCTATTGAAAAGGCAAGAAGACTTCTTGGCGAAGATAAGATAATTGGGCTCAGTGTACGTAACAGGGAGGAAGCAATCCAGGCGGAGAAATCTGGGGCTGATTATATAGGTCTTGGTCCCATATTTGATACAGCTACAAAAAAAGATGCAGGAGAAGGAATTGGCCCGCTAAAAATAAAAGAAGTTAAAGCTGCAATAAAGCTTCCTATAGTTGCAATTGGCGGGATAAATAAAGAAAATTGCGAGAGTGTTGTTCAAAATGGAGCTGACAGCCTGGTCGCAATTTCTGCAGTTGTGTGCAGCGACGACGTAAAAAGAGAAACTAAATACTTTATTGATACAATCCAGAGGATTAAAAAAGCCTAAAAAGGGTTCAATTCTCTAAATTTCAAAAAACTTTATTTTCAGTTTTACCCCTGATTTTTGCCTCTGATTAAACAGGAAATTTCTAGAGCCCTTGAAATCGAAATTTAAGTAATTCTAGAATTGGAATCTAATTATTCAACAATGAATCATAAATTCAAAATAATTCTAAGCAGGCCATTTCCAGATTATCAAAAAAGGAAAAGCGAAATCTGTAATTTACTCTTTTTATCAAATAATTAAAAAAATAGAAAAGAAATCTTGACTTTTTCCTGCATTTTTAGATTTTATAAAGTTAATTTAAATAATATTAAAGCTTTATTTAATGCTAGGGGAGATAAAAGAGACAGTTTGTCGAAATAGTGAATGAAGAATGTATTAAATGCCACATATTTCCGCTGTGTTTTTTATTGGAGTATATATGATTTGATTAAGCCTTAATCTAGGAGGCTTTTATTCGATAAATGCATGGAAATTCAGGTTTTATATGAAAATCATGATTTATTTCAGGTTTCGCGGTTAAAGCCCTGCTTAAAAGGAGACTATCAAAATCTATCTGGTAATCCAGAGAATACATACAACTGACAAAATTATTAATCAAAGTCAGGATAAGAGCATGAGATCTACGAAATCTGTTTGCCCTGAATGCAGAAAGATAATTACAGCTTTTATCTTTGAGGAAAATGGAAAAATGATAATGGAGAAAAGCTGTCCTGAGCATGGGAACTTCAGGGATGTGTACTGGTCAGACGCTGAACTATATAGGAAATTCGAAAAACATTCATGTACCGGAACAGGGGTCTCAAATTTTCAGAATCATGGTTTAGCAAATTGCCCATTTGACTGCGGGATCTGTCATGCTCATGAAACCGGGACTTTGCTTGCAAATATAGATATCACAAACAGATGCAATCTTAAATGCCCAATCTGTTTTGCAAATGCAAGAATGAAAGGCGTTATCTATGAGCCTGAATTTGAAGAAGTTCAAAAGATGATGGAAGTACTCAGAAACGAAAGACCTGTTCCTTGCTATGCTATTCAGTTTTCAGGAGGAGAGCCTACAATAAGGGAGGATCTTCCTGAGATAATTGAACTGGCAGGAGAACTGGGATTCTTGCAGATTCAGGTTGCAAGCAATGGAGTCCGCCTTGCAGAAAGTCCTGAGTACTGTAAAAGGCTGAAAGATGCTGGGCTTCAGACTATATATCTTTCTTTTGATGGAATTACTCCGGATCCCTATATTGAAACTCGAGGTTTTAACGCCCTGTCGCTAAAGAAAAAAGCTATCGAGAACTGTAGGAGTTTTGGACCAAGTAGCCTTGTACTTGTACCGATCCTTGCAAAAGGTGTAAACGATTCCCAGGTCGGAGGCATCCTGCGATTTGCAGCCGAATATCTTGATATCATAAAAGGAGTAAACTTCCAGCCTATTGCATTTACAGGTAGAGTCGACCAGTCCCAGCGAGAAAAGAAGAGGATTACTATACCTGATGTCTTGAAACTCGTGGAAGAACAGACAAATGGAGAGATTCCCTGTGATGCCTGGTATCCAGTATCTTCTGTAGTTCCTATAAGCCGTTTTCTATCAGCCATGAGGAAAGTCCCGATTCCAGAGTTTACAGTCCATCAGCATTGCGGTGCTGGAACCTACATATTCTTTGAAGAAGGACGTTTTATCCCGATTACCAATTTTGTTGATGTTGAGGGTTTTCTTGAATTTGTAAAGGAAATAACCCCCGAGATAAATGGAAATGTGAGCAAGATCCGAGTCCTTGCAAAGGTCACAAGGGAGATACCAAGGTACATTGACGAGAATCGGTGCCCAAAAACAATAAACGTAGCTCGCATGATTCTTGATGTCCTTAAAACCGGTGACAAGGAGCATACAGCGCGTTTCCATAGAAACACTCTGTTCATTGGAATAATGCACTTTCAGGATCTGTATAATATAGATCTTGAAAGAACCAAAAAGTGCGGAGTTCATTATTCTACCCCAGACGGCAGAATAATTCCTTTCTGTACATACAACACACTTTACAGAAATTCGGTTGAGCAAAAATTCTCAATGCCTTATATACCAATTAATAAATCCAAAAAACAGTAAAATAGACAAAAAGGAAGAATATTAACATACAGCTAGCATACAGCTAAAATCAAAATCAGAAAAAATTATCAAATAAGCTATCAACTGAGTGATTAAAAAGTTGTGAGTGATTAAAAAGTTGTCAGAAAAATTAATTTTCTGAGAAGCCTTTTAGATTTTTAAAGTGATCCATAAGGCCTGGTCCAAATTTAATGTAGTTTAGTTCTGTACTCAGTTAAGTTATTACTTATTTAAGTCATTACTCAGTTAAGTTATCTTACTCAACTTACTACTTATTTAAGCTACATACCTTCTTTGTACGTCTTCTTTATACACCGGGACTGTGACCCTATGGACCAATTGTAATTATGTGGGTAAAGGTATAATAACACAACGAAAGAAATTTATTTTTTAACGGTACTGTGAGAAAATCACAGGACAAATTGCCCTTAAGAAAGGCAGACCTGTCTGAGAAAAACGAAACAATTGTTTTACCATACTGGCGTTTTACCAGACTGGCCAGCTAGATTTATTAATACGTTAACACATTCCCAGGGCCGCAAAGAGTTTCTTTAAATCCGCTTTTGACTTCTCAACAAAAACTCCTCTCGTTCCAGAGATCATTACTGTCCAGTCACCGCCACTGTACATCCAATTTTGCTGAGGCACCCAGTTCATCTTGTAAAGCTGAGTGTAAGCACTAGCAAGAGCATCGAACATCATATTCACGGCTCCACAGAACTTAGCTGTCATCTCGGCCATCTCTTTTGGCATTGCGTCTCTGGATTTGTACTCAACAAGCTTTCCCTCGGGACTGAAAATTCCGGCTGCCATTACCCCATCAAACTTCAGAAGCTCATCTAATGATAAATTACATTCTTGTCTGTCCATATACTAACCCCCTAACCAAACTTCATATGATGCCGATCATTTTGCATAAAAGAATTAAGAAGGGATTGGTGTGATATTATATAAAAATATCAAATTAAAAAAAGAAAAATGGAAACTTGAGTTTATAGATATCTCAAAGCTCAAAATTATCTTTAGCTATTTCGAGTTTTGAATAAAGAACTAAGTTTCTTATCTTGAAAATTGTTCTGAAAGCTAATTTTTCGCACTCGCTAACCTTTCGTGGGCCCTTATATAAAAAAGATCTATTTCATTAGGTAGATATTTCATTAGGTGGACATTGAGCAAAAACTCTCATCTTGTTCTTATCTTAGCTATCTGGTTGATGCTTTATGGCAAATATGGAATATGAATCATCTGCGATTGATGAAAAGATAAATCACCTTGAGAAAATTCAGGTAATCAAAAATTATTACCTTATCCTGGGAGGAGGAAAAATCGGCACTGATTTTCTTCAATATGCCCGGAAAAATAGGTTTCCTTTCGTGCTCGTTATCGACAGGGATGAAAATGTGCCTGCTTCAAGGAAAGCAAAAATCATCAAAACTGAAGACGAGCTGGCAAATCTTCTGAAAAATAAGGCTTCAGCCTCTCTTCTAGAAGAAACCCTCAGATCCTCCAGGGCAGCAGGAAAAAACAAAGAGGAAAACAAAAGAGAAAATAATGGGCAAAAGACAGTAGGAGAAAATACCGAGTCCCAATGTTATTTTTATAAAATGGATCTGGATAGCGTTCCTTTTCTTCTAAACCATGGTATTCCTGAGTATATTATTCCTGCAGTTCCCTGCCATGCGGTTGCATATATGCTTTCCGATCTCCTAAAATTTCCTCTGAGGGCTGGAGAAAACCAAAGTCCAAAAGAAATTCAGAGCAAAAACCAGGAGGAAAACAGCCTGGTAAGTGAGCTCATTATCAGACCTGAAGACAAAAAGCTTATATCTTTTTTCGAAAAGCTTACAGCTTCCTTTCCTGAAGATGTAATCGCAGGAAGTTATCCTGAACAAGGCATGCTGTTTTTCTCTTACGCCAGGGAAGGGGAAATCTGTCCTGACGGCTGTCCGGGTCCAAGAGACCGCTGTCCTACCTTTGGACGGAGAAAGCCTGAGACTATTACGGAATATACAGGGAAACTGCTTCGAAACCTGCCAGGCTGGGTCTTTGAGAGCCACCAGATGAAGCCAGGTATAGGAGGGCTTAAAGGAATTGAATTCAAGCAGAATCTGCTTGAAATCTTCGAATACATAGGAAAGTTTAATGGAAATAAAAGCAAAGAAACTTTTCAAAACTTTGAGGACAGGACTTTTTTTGTTGCTACTACCTGCACATGCCATGGGGTATTGAACTTGTTTTATATCACCTGACAACTCTCAGTAGATATTTTCTATAAAACCACATTTCTTACTTTTCAACTTGATGAAAATTTTTATATTGTTTAAGAGTGTTTGTTCTTTTATACTGTAGGTGGAATTCTAAAGACGATCTTTCAATCCAATCCCAAAGGCCATTTTTGTTTTTAATCGCCAGGGTTATTCAAGATTTTTTTATTGGCCATGAGATTGATTATTGAAAATGCCTGATTAGTGAATCCAAGGCTCAAGAAACCAGGATTTAAGAAATAAATTTCGAATTTTGGGATGAACTTAGTTTAACCGTGCAAAATACCTCAGGCATTGACTCCAATATCCACGCTACAGTCAACCATAATTAGATAAGATAGTATGAACCAGTGAGTTAACATTTAAAAATATTTTTCAACTTATATAATAGAGGTAGATAAATGAAAAATCGAAGATTAATATTCACTTTTTTAATGTGTTTTTCTATTCTAATAAACGTTCCTGTCGTTTTGTGTACGACATCTGCCCCTATAGTCTATGTATCAGGGGATGGTAGTGGTGATTTTAACTGCAACGGAACAGATGATCATATTCAGATCAACCAGGCTCTTCAGTTCGTAGCTGAAGACTCTGATTACACAACGGTTTATCTTAGAGGTCCATTCACATACATTGTTAATGATACGCTTTTTATTGGTAACAATACCACTCTTGAAGGAGACTCTACTGCTGTGATCAAATTAACTGATCAGGCTGGCTGGCCGAAAGAGAAACCCATGATTACACAAATGGACAGCTCAGGAAACAACGATATTACTATAAAGGGCTTTGAAATTGATGGAAACCGCGAAGGAAACAATGACGTTAGCAGTGGAGACGGTTACTACAACCTTATCGACCTGAAGAATTGTCAGAATATTGATGTACACGATATGAATCTGGCTAATAACCACGGTGATGGCCTGAAAACTAACAGCTGTTCTAACATAAAATTCTACGACAATGAAGTATACTTACTTGGACACGACGTTCTATATGCTGCTAACTGTGCAGATTTAAAAGCCTACAATAACATGATAACCTGCAGGACAAACAGTGGACTGAGAATTTACAATACAAACCATGTGAGATTCTATAACAATAATATCACATCCAGAGGTTATGGAGGCGCAGGAATTGAAATCCAGAAACATGGAACTTCTGTAATGGATGATATTGAAGTATATAATAACACGATATACAAAACCGCGCTTTCTGGAATCTGGATTTTCGGATCAGGATCTTATTCCCCTTCATCAGCAAATATCTCTATCCATCATAACCGGATTTATGATACCGGAACTACCTACAACAGTAGAAATATAGGGGGGATCGTATCCGATGGGTTCAATGTTCTTGTTGAGAACAACGTGATTGATGGAGTCTATGGAGCTGGCATTGCACAGAAAAACGTGTACTCTTCTTCAACTCTGGATGGCTCAGGCTATGTTATTACAGCAAGAAATAACATTATAACAAACACCAGACCCTCGTCATCCGGTGAAGACGGCTATGGCTCAACCGAAGGAGAAAGCTCAGGGGTATTGAATTTACTTACAGACACGCACTCTTTTATTCTGCAGAATAACTGTTTCTATAACAACTCTGGTGACGATTATTTAGGAGTGGATATGTCATCTGCGGACATACAGGCAGATCCGCAGTATGCAGACCGAGAAAACCATGATTACCACTTAAAGTCAAAAGCAGGCCGATGGAACGGGAATGATTGGGTAAGTGACAGTGTAAGTTCTCCCTGTATCGATGCCGGATATCCCTTATCAGACTATTCTAACGAACCCGAGCCTAACGGAAACAGAATTAACATGGGTCCGGATGGAAACACACCATACGCATCAAAATCCGAACCAGCAATTCCTGTAGCAAACTTCACAGCAGATCTTACTGTGCAGTTCACCGACATCTCCACTAACAATCCGACCTCCTGGCTCTGGAACTTTGGAGATGGAGCTACTTCAACCGAGCAAAATCCTGTACACGTATACAGTCGCGAGGGAATATACAATGTTACCCTGGTTGCAACAAACGCTGGAGGTTCCAGCTATGTAAGATCAATGGTTATTACTGTAAACCGTGTACTGACTCCACCTGTTGCAGATTTCACTGCAAATAAGAATGAAGGTTACGCTCCTCTTACAGTACGGTTCACTGATGTCTCCACCTATCATCCAACCGGATGGGAATGGAACTTTGGAGATGGTAGTACTTCAACCGAGCAGAATCCTGAACATACCTTCAGCAGCGAAGGAACATACACGGTTACCCTGGTTGCATCAAATGGTGATGGTTCAAGCGATACAAAATCAATGGTTATTACTGTAAACCGTGTACTGACCCCACCAGCTGCAAACTTCACTGCAAATCCAAAAGAGGGTTATGCACCCCTTACTGTAAAATTCACTGACACCTCCACCAATAACCCTACCAGATGGCAATGGAACTTCGGGGATGGTCAAACCTCAACAGTTCAGAATCCAGAGCATACTTTCAGTAACGAAGGAATATACACTGTAAGTCTGGTTGCATCAAATGGGGATGGTTCAAGCGATACAAAATCAATGGATATTACAGTAAACCGTGTACCTACCCCGCCGGTTGCAGATTTCACTGCAAAACAGACCGGACCACTCACGGTTCAGTTTGAAGACCTGTCGCTTAATGAGATACTGGGAAGGACCTGGGACTTTGGGGATGGTTCTACATCTGTCGAGGCAAATCCAATCCACGCCTATGCTGCCGCAGGGACTTATGAAGTTAACCTGACTGTAAGCAATGAAGACGGTACTGATGCTAAAAGCAAGACAATAACCGTTACTGGAGAGTCTGTCATGCCAAAAGCAAGCTTCACAGCATCACCTCAGTTTGGGCGTGCTCCTCTCACAGTTAGGTTCAAAGATAATTCCGTCAATGCAGCCTCGATAAAATGGGATTTTGGAGACAAGAGTGCAATAAGCACTGAATCAAACCCAAGTCACATCTATAGAACTACAGGATTTTATACTGTGAGATTAACTGCAACTAATGGTGATAACTCAAATGTTGCAAGCAAGATAATATTTGTTGCAAGGTGACGTCAACCAATCACAAAACTGAAAAACAGCCACGACAATCAAAAACTGAAAAACAGCCTCGAAGCTGAAGATCAAATGACTGCAGTGTACTGCCTGCGGAAAAACAAAAGTAATTGCAGGCAGGCTCTGTTTCTTTTTGTAGAATATTTTCTCTTTTGTAGAATAAAAACCAAAAATAGATCTGCTATCAGACCGATTTATAATATGGAACTGGATGGATGTATTTGTAGGTACAAGCGGCTGGTATTATGATTGGAATAAAAAGAAAAACCTTGATTGGTTTGTTCAGAATTCCAGCCTGAACAGCGTCGAACTTAATGCCAGTTTTTATAGGTTTCCCTCACCTGACCAGATTGAAAGTTGGAAAAAGAAAGGGACAGGACTCAGGTGGAGCATAAAGGTGCACAGATCTATAACCCACTGGCGCCAACTCAGTGAAAGCTCCCTTGAAATTCTGGAAAAATTCCTGAACCTTTTTGAACCCATGGATCACCTTGTAGATTTTTACCTTTTTCAGGTGCCTCCAAACTTCGATAATGTTGCAAAAGCACTCAGATTTGCAGAAGCCGCAAAACTTGGGGAAAGGTTTGCCCTGGAGGTCAGGAATAAGGAGCTGCTGGGAAATGATGAAGCATGTACAGAACTTATGAAAAAGGTGACTCTAGTATCCGTAGATTCTCCGGATTACATGAACCGCATCTTCCCCGGGAAAATCGTATATATGAGGATGCACGGGAGAGAAGCCTGGTATAGCTATAATTATTCCCAGGCAGAAATCAGTGAAACTATAGGGAAAATTCGTTGTTTTGAGCCTAAGAAAGTCTACATTTATTTTAATAACAACCATAAAATGCTTGAAAATGCAAAAATGACATTAGAAGTCTTTTCTGGTTTGTAAACCCTAACTTTTTACTTGATTTTCGAAAAACCCCATTACAGAGTAGAATAAAATGGGTCCTATGGAGCCGTTTCCATTCTCCTTTTGAGCTGAAAAATTCTTATTTTGTTTATTAATTATATTTATTAACTATATTATAGATAGATTATTATATTAAGAAGCATATTCAAAGATTGATATGTAGATTTTGAGAAGTTTAAATCAGACGACTCAAAATTAAAAACAGTTTTTGAGAACCCAACCAACACAAAGAAGCCCCATTTTATCCGGAATTCCCTATATATATAAAAAAGAAGTGAAATATATGTTCTGGAGTAAGGAGTATATTGTAGAAAGGCTGAGCAAAATCCCTAGAACCCTAGAAGACATCTCAATAGAAGTTTTTGATGGTGTACCTCCAAAAAATGATTTTTTGCAAAAGGCTGGCCTTTCAAGAGAGAACTGCACTGATGCATCCTGCGTCTGCAGCGACTCGTACACAAATGTGAGCATAGAACAGACAAGTATAGAAAAGGAACTTCTGTATCCTTATGTAGACGGTTCCGTTTCGAGTGAATTTACGGTTCAGTCAACTCAATATCAATTTATGCTGCCTTATGAAATCCTCGATAATAACATAAGTAAGGAGTACAGGATAATCCAGCCCGAGGAACTGAAAACAAAGTTTCCTGTAGCCTATAAGCAGCTAATGGAAGTTAGACAGCAGTCAGAAACTGAGGAACAGGAACTCGTTTCTGCCGATTACAGCTTTGAAAATGAAAGCTTCTTGCGGTATATAAATACACCTAAAATTATTGTTACCAGAAATTTCCACCTGCAAGCTTCGTATGATTCAACAGGAAAGCACATTTTTGCAAACGGAGTAGGAGTCGTTCTTGGAGATCCCACACTGTATCACTATATTACGGCTGTACTTAACTCATCAATAACAAGGGCGTTATCTGAGATCTGGAGCCGTGAAGGAATGCAGCATACCAGCAACCTGAACTCACAAATGTTGAAAAGGTTCCCAATCGCATTCCCTAAAAAAGAGATCACTGAAAGCATAATAAGTACAATCGCTCGCTATCTGATATACCTCAACAGACAAAAACAGATGGCAAAAACCTACGCAATACCCGGGTACCAGGAGCTTATTGACTTCTATAGGAGAATCTCAGATCTTCTGATTCTGGACACTTATATTACAAATGACCTTGATCCGAAACTTCTTGAAATCCTCTCTGAAAACATCACTGCATCTGATGGAGGATTTGAGTATAGTGACGATATAAACCTCCTGATTGGATTGCAGGAAATTAAGAAAAACATTCTGAATTCTCCAGATTTCGGAAAGTGTAGGTTCAGTAGTGAGTTTACGAATATTCTGGCAACTCTGAAAAACAGTGGTGTCTGGTAAGAGAATAACTTTCAGCTAGTCCTGTACTTTTTATTTTAAACGCGAAAGAATGTAGATATTTCCATGCTACATCCAATTATTTAATAAAAAGATTTTTTATTTTTTCTATCTCTTCTTTCCTTTTACTATTCTTTTCCTTTTTCTCTTTTTTCTATCTCATTAAATTTACCATTTTTCTGTATAGTTGACCCGTGTTCAGCACAAAAATCATAAGGCTGGCAGAAAGCTGGTCTGGATTTTTCAATTGTCTGAATTCTTTAGTTTGATTTTTTAGTCTCAATTTTTTACGCGATGCAGGATTGAGAAGTTATATGTCTGGAGAATACAAAATTTAAACTAACACATAGTACCATAATAAATTATCTGACTAAGGTTGGAGGTAGCTATCACGCCAAGAATAATTCATTTTGAGATACATGCAGGGAATATTGCAAGGGCTAAAAAGTTCTATGAAGCTGTATTTGGCTGGAAAATAGAGAGATGGGAAGGTTCAATAGATTACTGGACCATAACGACCGGCAAGCAAGACGAGCTGGAAATTGGTGGTAGTTTGATGAAGAGACAGGGAGGAGAACCCGGAGCAGACACTCCAATAAGCACTTATATTTGCACAATAGATGTCCCTAACATTGATGAATATTTGGATAAGATACAGGAGCATGGCGGCAAAGTAACTATGGAAAAGAGCCCCATACGCGGAGTTGGTTGGTATGCATATTGCCTCGACACCGAAAAAAACATATTCGGGATAATGCAGCCAGACAGAAACGCCAGATAACTTTTATACTTATTTTTCTTACTCGCCAGGTAAGATCTAGACATTCCTTCCATTCAAAAACTATCTCTTTTTGCAATTTACACCTTAGGGTAGGTGTACCAGCTTGCTAATATTCAGGAAAATGAGCCTGTGCCTGATCTCTTCAAGATTACTTTCGAGACCTTTGTCTTCTATTTTCCAGAAGGACCCATAATTTTTCACATTCACTGGCAGTTAGCCCTATTTGCTTGATCAGATATTCCTCCATTTTCTGGTTCCTTTCTGTTTCTCTTATTAGCCGGCTTATCGTGTCCCTATGGTGTCCTGTTATCCGTTCAATACTTCGTATTCCATTTTTTTCAAGAAAAAGCCGATATATTAGTCTTATTTGGTCTCCGGTAAGATGCTTCCTATAGACAGCAGTACCTATCGTATCCATGAAAAACTTCTTACAATGTTTGCAATAATATCTCTGGTGTCCTGTTTTATATTTTCCTCTTTTTATGATAGCTTTTCCTTCCACCCTGTGATAATATTCACATTCTGGATTTGGGCACATAGGCTCTTGTAGGTCTCCAACTGTCATGATTTAATTTATATGTAGTAACTCTATTAATATATTTCTTTTGCTTGATTATTCCAGATATCTTCTTTATATCTTCTTTTATCCATTGTGTAAACACTGTAAATCCAGGATGACCTATATCTAAGTTCTCAAATCTATTTGAGCTTCGGGTTAGTCTGAGTTTTTAAAGGTTTCATCATCTATTTCAGCGAATTGGGCAAATTTCAGGGAGCTGAAGCTTAAACAGCTAAGAAAGTCAGAATACGTTTATATAAGCCAGGGAGCTTGCAGGCATGAACTTCTTCGAAACGGTTGTACATATACACAGGGAAAGAACGTCCATATCGGCTTGAAGTCTGCAGGGCTTGATCTGGGACCTACAATTCCTGCGGCTGATGAAGCTCTTGAGACAGGTTCACCTAATAAACTGATAAAGCTTTTAACCAGCCGATGCAACGGAAAATGGAACTCGCGAAGAATTCAGTAAAGTAATGGAAAAAAGGAATTTCAACGCAAATAATGTCAGTGCAGGCAGAGAATATATTGAAGCCTATGTCCCGTTCATTCACTATGTGGAAAGAGTCTACGAAGCTGCTACAGCTCCTGCAGAAGGCCACTATATAGAAGCAGATAACGAGAGTGGAGAAATGCAGATCCATGCTGAAGAAGAGGAGATGGCTTTTGTTAAATAAGCCAGCAAGAAAAACAGAACTAGGTTCCATAAATTACTAGTACCTATTTAGGTCGCCATTAAAAACTACCCAAATAGATACATATGACTTAATTTAAGTTTAATGTGACTTCAATTTGATCTCGTTTATCTTTTTTATTTAATTTCTTGGTTTTACTTTTTTGTACAGGAATAAGCTAATCAGGGAGATGATCCCGTAGATAGTTTCAAACCCAGGTGAGCGTTCGCTCGTTTTTCTTTCAAGTGCATACTTAACACTTGAGCTATTTATTGCGCCAGCGTTTTTTCCGTTAAGATTGGTAACTTTTGTAACTTTCGATTCAGATTGTGATTCAGGCTCAGAGTCAAGTTCCAAATCAGTAACTGGAGCTTCTTTACTCTCAGTCTTACCGGTAATTGCAAAGAATGAGAATTCCGGAGTCTGTCCTATAAAGTACAGGAATCTATCGTCTTCTTCTGAAAGGCTTACTGGCAATTGTTCCCATTTCCCAGAGTTATACCTGTTGAGGGCGATAGAAGTTTTATTGATATCATTCTTTTCTATCCAATCCTTTTCAACCTTGAAACATATAACAGGGTTTTCGATGTTCTTTGAGGTTGCAAACCCTGCATTTCCTACCCAGATATTGAAGTACTTATATATCTCATCTGAAAGCGGCTTTGAAACAAGTGAGGATTTTGCTTTTAAGACCTCGACTATAGTGGTTGTCTTACCCACGCTCTTCTTTGCATCAAAAGTCACGTAAACAACACAGGTTGCATTATTTCTGAGATCAAACTTTACTTCTCTACCGGCTGTAATGAAAGTCTGTGAAATTTCTTTGACCTGGACATTTCTTGCAGGTTCAGGGGAGCCTCCGCCTCCGCCTCCGCTTCGGTGACTTTTTCCTCCGCTGCTTCCTCCACTGCTTTCATCGCTATTTCCTCCACTTGAACTGCTTTCCATTACAGTTACTGTAGCCGTTTTTGAAGCAGTGCCGTTTTCATTGGTTGCGGTTAAACTAACAGTGTAAGTCCCTGCTGTAGAGTAAATATACACTGGGTTCTGATCGGTTGAAGTAGCTCCATCTCCAAAATCCCAGTTCCTTGAAGTTGTGTTTTTCGACAGGTCAGTAAACTGGACCGAAAGAGGAGCATATCCATTTGTGACGCTGATGCTGAAGTCTGCAACCGGATAAACTTTTTCTTCTTTCTGCGCTTCCAGCACAATTACCTCTAGAGTTTTTGAAGCAGTGCCGTTTTCATTGCTTACTGTAAGTTTAGCAGTGTACTTTCCTGGAATTGTATAAGTGTGGACAGGATTTTTATCGGTAGAGTCTATGTTTCCATCACTTTCAAAGTCCCAGCTCCACGAAACTGCGTTTTCGGATAAGTCAATAAACTGGACTGAAAGAGGAGCAGGACCACTTTTGTCATCCATTTTGAAATTTGCTACCGGAAGTACGGGCTGTTGAGGTTTAGATGCCAAAACAAGAGGCAACTCGTCAGAGTAGATACTATTCGAAAGCCTATATGAGGAATCTGCAATTCCATCTCCATCCGCATCGATTGCAGTTTCCGAAAAACCAGTGCCATCAGGTTCTGCCCAGAAATTACCTCCAAGGTAAGGACCACCAATAATGTTTATGCCTTCAGTCTTTGCAGTATAGTAAGCATTTCCAATTCCGTTTCTAATTTCTGCGTTTACTGTGTTATTAAAATAATTGTTATAAACAAGATTATTATTGCTTTTGGGGCAGACGAAAAGGCCGTAAACTCCGTTTGAGGATATAGTATTGCCTGAAAGCGTATTGCCATTGGAAGTACCTATATGGATCCCACGACCTCGATTATCCGAAGCCGTATTTCCTGAGAGGATATTATCAGTAGCAGTTGAGAATAAGATCCCATAATCTCCGTTATTTGTAACCTTGTTATTTGAGAGCGTATTACCTTTTGATCTCAAAAGATAAATTCCATGACCGTTGTTCTGGATTTTGCTGTTCTCAATGATGCAATTATTACATCCTGAGAGATAGACTCCTGTATAGCTTTCTTTTGTTCCAGTAACCCCAAGCCCACTAATTTTTACATTGTTAGCTTGCAAGGTGATTACATGATTCCTTGAATTCTTGGCTGTAATTATCGTATCATCAGGATTTCCAGACTCTGAACTTATTATGAGGTTATCCTTATCTATCTTAATATTTTCAGTATAGGTTCCTGGTTTTAAGATAATTATATCGCCTGAGGTTGAATTATCTACCGCAGTCTGTATTGAATCCCCCAGCTGGACGTAAATCTCAGCCGCAGCTCCAATACCCGAGCCTGATGCTAAGAGAAGAAAGGCTGAAAATAAAACTATTAACCTGTTCAATTTGATTCCCCAGTACATTCAAAGTTTGAGTAATACTCTGATTAGTTAACCGGGGATTCATATAAAGTGATATAAGTATATTGGTACTAATACATTAAGTCTAAAAAATTAATATCATGCCTATTTAATATCATGCCTATTTATAAACTAACAAATTTGTTATTAGATTATTTAATTTGAGCAGATTCCCAAACTCAAAATTGTTTTTATGAATCCCACGTTTGAATAACTGACCGAATTTATGACATTGAAAATAGGGTCTAACGCTCTTACAAGTTTGAGAAGAAAATCAGTTTTGGATGAGCTTAAAAAGGTTATTCATTTTAATATTTAAAAGGAAATACAGCTCGCCTGAGAATTATCCCTCAGGCGAAACTACATGAAAAGATAAATTGGTTCTGATAAATTGGCTTTTATGGCTTTTATTATACTACTTGTCTATCACCCCAAACTGTATAAGAATCATGAACTAAGTTCACTTTGCAAATTTTGCCGTCATAAGAAGAACGTGAGAATTGCAAGTATAATAAAGATTATAATGAGCCACTTTGCAATCTCCATCGAGAAACCGGCAACTCCGCGTGCGCCCAGTACATACGCAATCAATGCCAATATTAGAAAAACTACAGCAAGTCCTATCAAATCAGGTATATTTCACTCCCCCAGTGATTAGTTAATTAATAATCCAATTATTATATTAAAAGTATTTATAATTTGACTGTCAAATTAAGTCACTCTCCAATAAATAGTCATCTCTTTTTAATTGAAAGTAGAATAAATATGTGAATCCAAAGCTTCATGAGAACAGAGCATTTATCTCATCCTGAAAATCTAAAGGTAGGCCTTCATGATTGAGTAGAAAAGTAAAGATAAAGAAGAAAAATGAAGAGAAAATGAAGAAAAAAGATTACAGGACAGGAAACTTTATAGAATAATCTTTCTGGCTTCGATATAGTATCTCTTCTCATTTTCCTTTCCAAGGGAAAATGATTTTCTCGGAAGCACACCTTTCTTTTTTATAAGGGAAAAGAATTCGTTCTTTTTTAAGGGAGGAAGAAAGAAACCAATATTACCCTGTTCTTTTCCAAGTTTTTTTACGACTTCAGGATCATGCTCATATTCAATAGAATAATTATCAATGATCTCATCAAGAGTTTCGACTTCAAGATCGTGCGAGGGATTATCAAAAACAAGCACACCGCACCTGTCTTTTGTAATAAACCCTATTGAGTGACCAGTGGTGGAAAGATCAGTATTTGAAGGGCAGACCCCAGTTTCTACAATCCGTGCATTGAACTTTCTGAGCAACTCCTCGGGATCAATTCCGCTAACAACCCTGTGAATTGGTTCAAAAGTGAGCCCTGGATCGTGAATATTTACAAGTTCAACCATTGCATATCTTGCAGGATGATTCGAATTCACAGTCCCTTTAATCTGCTCCCAGAAACTCTTTGCGGCAGCAAGACTGTGATTTCCATCGCCAACAAGAAGGGGTCTCAGATTTAGAATCTTATCCGAAATTTCTTTAATTATCTTTTCGTCATTTATCCTGTACCCAGTAACATGCCCACCCATTTCCATCAAGTCAAAATCATAAACCTTATTATCTTTACAGATCAACTCATCCGGGTTTCTGGGAACAACAGAGAAATCTGGATCATCGTATAATATTAAAACATGCGAAAATTCCAGATCTGCGTTTTCCCTTATCCTAACTCTTGTGGGAAGCCTTTCTTTAATGGTGCCTTCTGTTGGTTTGATAAATGAGTTGGACCCGTTGAATTGGTATTCCTCAAGATCAACTGCAACTACAAGTCCGGTTCTCTCCTTGCCTGAAACCGAGCGCCTTACAAGAATAAAACAGGGACCATGATCAACAAGAATTTTTTTGCAGTCATTTATAGCTTTATGAATCTTATTTACTCTATTTTCATCTAAAGGAAGATATATTTCAGGATAAATAAGATTAAAAGTAGAGGGGATATTTCCAACAAATCCTTCAACTCTTTTCCAGTATACTAGATCCTGAGTGTGCTGATCACAGGCAATTACTGCCCATTTTTCCCAATTGTCCTTTGGAAGAAGAATGCGAGGAACATGTAAAACCATGGTATGTTAAAAAAAGAGAGAGAATATAAAGATTTCTAAACTCCTTCTCTCAATGTATACGTTTAAAGTGAAAAAAGCTTATTTTACCACGTCATATCTGGCATTTTTCCATGCAGATATGCTGCCAAGCAGATTATACACCCTGTTATAACCATGCTTTTTCAAAATTGAGGCTGCTACACTAGAACGCCGCGAACTGTCACAGTAAACAATTACCTTAGACTCCTTCGGGACATTATCCAATTTTTCTTCAAGCTCGCCAACGTATATATGTTCAGCTCCTTGAATATGTCCTTTGTCCCATTCTTCTTTCTTCCTAACATCCAAAAGTGTCATTTCCTCGTTTTTCTCCAGTTTATTCTTCAGATCGTGGACAGACATAAAACTAAATTCATTTACAGGTAAAGCTTTCATGTACCAGGCTGCAATTCCGCCATTTAAAAAACCCGCTATATTATCATAACCCAGACGGACTAAATACCTTACAGCAGTTTCAAACTGCTCTTTTTCCTCGAGCACGAGAAGTATGGGTTTATCATAAGGAAGCACCCAGCCAGCAAAGGAAGGTATTCCTCCGAGCCAGATATTGTAGGAGTTTCTTATATGCACTCCTCCAAAAGAATGGGGCATGCGCGTGTCCACAACCACTGCCCCTCTTTCCATTTCTGCCTTGAATTCGCCGGGTGAAAGCAGCTTTGGGACTGGCAGACCATGCAGCAAGGGAGGACCCTGAAGGTTATATTGCTCCATTTTCTTAAAGTAAGGAGGAAACTCAAGCTGCTCTTCAAGTTTAAACTTGATAAATTCTGCCTTGTCGGTCTTTTGCAGAACAGGATTCTGGAGGCGCTCAATTCCAAGAGTACTGTAGTCCCGTTTGGCAATAGCCCCTCCGCAAACCGAGCCTGCACCGTGCGCAGGACATAGTATTACTCCATCTCCCAGGGGAAGGATCTTGTTAAAAATGCTATCATAGAGGTTTGCTGCCAGCCTTGGAGCTTCCTCTGGACCATAGAGGTCGGTTCTTCCTACATCACCTACGAACAGAGCATCGCCTGTAAAAATCATTACTGGCTCATTTCCTGTATCAAGATCTGTCAGAGTATAGGACATGCTCTCGTCGGTATGACCTGGAGTATGTAAAGCATTCAGTCTCATTGAGCCAAAATTGAACTCCTGACCTTCACTTAAATAGTTTCCATATTTGAAATCCACACCCTTACCGTGATAGATTTCTGCGTCTGTAAGTTTCTCCAACTCCAGAGAACCAATTACATAGTCCTCATTTCTGTGGGTTTCAAAAATATATTTTATATTCATGCCTTCTCTTCTAGCAAGATCAACATAGATCTGACAGTCCCTTCGAGGGTCGACAACTATGGCTTCGTCTTCCGAACCAATGAAATAAGAAAGATGAGCCAGACTATCTGACTTAATGCGTTCAAACTTCAAACTAAACCCCCAGCTCTATTTTGTGCTTTGTGAAATAAGTTTCTTTCTGGTGTAGATTCTTTATTTAAGTATATAACTGGCATATTTCATATTTTTTTTGAAAAATCGAATTTTTCAGCTAGATATTAAGAAAGTAAAAAGCTTCACGCAAATTAAATAGAAATATTATGGAAAAAGGAAATAGAAATATTATGGAAAAAGGAAATAGAAATATTATGGAAAAAGGAAATAGAAATATTATGGAAAAAGGAAGTAAAATTCCAGTATAAAAGATTCCAGTATAAAAGAAGAACAGAATTCTAATATCAAAAGCAAGTAAAATTAGGTAATGGTTGTGAGTTATTGAAAAGCATATGCGCAACGCTCTCTATATTTTATTCAAACATGATGGATATACTTGCTTTTTCGGAATTATTAATAACTCACATATACAACCTAAAATTAAAATGCAAATACAATTGTAATGCATGGTCTGTTTTAAGACCTGATAGGTAAAAATGTAACATAGCCCAATAATCTAAGCTATTATTATTATTATTGAGCAGTCTGAAAACGCATTACAGTTAAGTAACTTCAAATCCTGAATTAAATTTACAAAAATAATTTGAGTACTTCTATAAATCCCCATGAAATTTACAGTATAAACCTAATTTTATATATTTATGCGTATTATAGTAGAGTAGGCATCCGTGAACTTTTCTTTTAAACACCCCCTCGTCTTATCCCTGTTCCTCCTCTCTAAAGACGGATGCCACTATTTTTATAAAACTCTCTGAGTTCACTGCTGGAAAACCATACTATCAAAATCCTCTTACTCTTTTTTCTTCTCTCTCCATTCTTCCTTGTTTTTCAATTAATTTACATATATCGAATAATCATAAGAAGAGTAATATTGAGGGTAGCTTTGGAGTTTTGGGAAATATAGATTAGTTAGATATATAAAAATAAACTATCAGCTTATCCATTTTTTACACTGTTTTACCAATAAAATTCGACAATATTTTAACCTGTAATTCTGATTAATGTTTCTCAGTTTATTAAAAGTTTAATTAACAATTAAGATATATGTATTAATGCAACGGAGGGAGTAAATGGGACTTTTAAGTGAGTTTAAAGATTTTCTTTACGAATATAAGGTGATTCCACTCGCAATTTATTAAAAGTTTAATTAACAATTAAGATATATGTATTAATGCAACGGAGGGAGTAAATGGGACTTTTAAGTGAGTTTAAAGATTTTCTTTACGAATATAAGGTGATTCCACTCGCAATTGCCTTTATTATGGGTATTGCATCCACAGCTCTCATAAAATCACTTGTGGATAATGTAATCATGCCATTAATTACGCCTTTTATTCCTGGAGGAGCTTGGAGGACGGCAACCCTTGAACTGGGACCTGTAGTTATAGGCTGGGGACCTTTTCTGGCAGAATTAATAAATTTCATTATTATTGCATTTGTGGTCTTCCTCATAGCAAAAAAGGTTCTCAAAGAGGAAAAAGTAGAGAAAAAGTAAAAGTAGATTATTTATGAAAAATAAAATCTGACTTTAAATTTAAATAAGCCGGCTTTTTACTTATAGGCTTTTTACTTATAGGCTTTTTACTTATTTTGTCTTCTGGCTCAGACCAGAGAATCTGAACTCCACATTTTATTTTTTTCTTTTTGATAAGAGTTAACTAATTGATAGGATTTAACTAATTCTTACACTAAAAAAATATTAAATAAGTTTTGACAGGCCTCTATTAAAATACCACTACTTTGCTCATTTCCATTTTAATCAGGCACGAATCTCCTGCACTCAGCCTCAAGGATTCAACAAATTGTGCAGGTACTTCTGCGATCAAAGTTTTATAATGTCTAATAAGTTTGACTGTAATCTTTTTCTTTGGTCCTTTATTGATAACGCTGCTGACATAAGCCTGATAAATATTTTTATCTTGGTCTTCAGAACCTGGAAGGAGAAAAGTTATGTCTTCTGGATGGATTCCCCAGGAAACAAGGTTTCCTGGATTAAGTTCTAAAGAATTTATTCTAATTTTCAGGTCTCCGCTCATTAATACCGTACTTTCGGATATCTCATCATATCCAACAACTCTGGCATCATCAAAAAGATTTGACAAGCCAGTTAGCTCAGCCACATGCCGGTTTTCAGGATGATAAGAAATTTCGTCAAGGGTGCCAAACTGCTGAATTTTTCCTCCATGCATAACAAGAACCCTGTCTGCCAGCATAAAGGCTTCTTCCAGGCTGTGAGTAATGAACAATAACGGGATTTTGAGCTTATTTTGTAAACTCTTTATTTTTTCTATAAGCTCGATTTTTATTCCTTTGTCAAGTGCAGAGAATGGTTCATCCAGCAGTAAAAGCTCAGGTCTGGGAGCCAGAGCCCTTGCCAGAGCTACTCTTTGCTTCTGCCCGCCTGAAAGCTGGGAAGGGTAACGCTTTTCCAGCTCTTCTATATGGAGAAGACTCAGCATTTCCATTACCCTTTCCTCCCTGCTTTCTTTATTCCAGTTTTTGAGGCCGCACTCTATGTTTTTTCTCACGTCCATATGGGGAAAGAGAGTATAGTTCTGAAAAACATAGCCAAGATTGCGCTTCTGAATGGGCAGGTTAATTTTTTTGTTTTTGTTGTAGTAAACTTTACTGTTCACAGTTATGTTTCCGCAATCGGGATCCGTGATTCCTGAGATGCATTTGAAAAGTGTGGTTTTTCCGGATCCAGATGGCCCGAAAAGTACGACAAGTTCGTTCTCCATCTCAAAGCTTACATCGAGCATAAAAGCTTTCTTGGCTTCGATTTTGGCGCCACTTTTTGCCCTACCTTTAGCTCTGTCTCTGCTTTTTTTACTATCTTCAGCTTCGTAATAGCTTTTTCTAAGTCTGACCTTAACACCCAAGTTTATACCTCAAACTTTTCCCTGCTGGCAATTTTTCCGGTAAGCGCAATGAACAACAGAGACATAAGAACTAGGATCAAAACCAGTACCTGGGCAAGTTCGTTGTTACCTGCCTGAAAAGCACTGTATATTGAGATAGACATCGTGTTTGTTTTTCCTGGAATGTTCCCTGCCAGCATAAGGGTTGCTCCAAATTCTCCAACAGCCCTTGCAAAACTAAGTACCAGTCCTGCCAGTATGCCCCTTTTTGCAAGAGGAAGTGTTATTAGAAGAGCAGTTTCAATTTCACTTCTTCCGAGAATATAGGCTGCATATTCAAGCTCTTTATCTACGGCTTCAATGGCTGCCTGTGCTGTTCTCACCATAAGCGGAAGGGAAACTGTATAAGCTGCAATAACTGCAGCCTGCCTGGTAAACATAATCCCGGTTCCCAGAACATTGAAAATCAAGTTCCCAATAAATCCGTTTTTTCCTACCAGAATAACCAGAAGATAGCCAATTACAGTAGGTGGAAGGACTAAAGGAAGTGTTACCAGCAGTTCTGCAAGCTTTTTCCCTCGGAAATCACGCCTCGCGAATATATAAGCGATTACTACCCCACTGCACAGCACGAGTAGGGATGACATAGTAGCTATCCAAAGCGTAATGGATAAAGGAAACCAGATCTGGTCCAGCATAGAGATCATTTAATTCTTGTCACTTGGATAACACCGTAAATCCGTACTTTTCCAGTATTTCTTGTCCTTCCTCTCCAGTAATAAAATCGACAAAATTCTGTGCCTCTTCTTTATGCTCGGACGAAGAAACTACAGCTATCGGATAATTAACAGGGGTACTGACAGGCACACTGGCAACTATTTTGATGGTTCCAGGCGTTGCAGTTTTTGCATCAGTCATGTATACAAAACCTGCGTCAACTTCCCCTCTTTCTACATATACAAGGACCTGTTTGACGTCTTCGGCAAGCACCACTTTCTTTTCAAGTTGATCCCACAGACCTGCCTCAGTCAGTGTTAAACGTGTGTATTTCCCAACAGGGGCTGTATCCGGATTTCCAATTCCGATTTTTTCCACTTGAGGATCTTTTAGATCTTGCAGGCTTGTTATATTAAGAGTGCTTTTTTCAGGAGTAATGAGAACAAGTGAGTTTTGAGCAAAATCTTTTCTCGAGCTGTTAACAATAAGGTCTTTATCGCCAAGCATATCCATCTGATTTTGGTCAGCTGAAGCAAAAATATCAACAGGTGCTCCTCCTTCTATTTGCGCACGCAGACTACCTGAACCTCCAAAATTCAGGTTTACTTGAGCTCCGGGATGTTCTTCTTTGTATTGCGAAGCTATGTCCGTGAAAGCTTCAGTAAGGCTGGCAGCTGCAGAGACAGTTATAACATTGGGATCCTGCTCGTAAGCTGGGAACATTACCATTGCTAAAGCTAGTATACCCAGAACAGCAACAGTAGCATACATTATCTTTTTGTTTTTTTCCATATCTACTCCTCTTATGGGAACGAAACTTCCTCTGATAGTAGTGAAATCGTATTACAAACAATATTAATTACAGATGATGTGTTATGTATGGTTAAACATAACGCTTTTCTTCCTTTACATTAATAGTATAAGAAGATTCCCAGTGAAGCCTCATGGAAGTTTTTGCAACCTTGTATGGCTACAAACTGGCGATTTTAAGATTCCGAATAAACTTTTGTGAACTCGGCACCAAGCGTAATCATAATTGAAGAATAATAGAACAGAAGAAATAAACCAATAATTGACCCTATTGCTCCGTATACGCTTGTAGGGCTACTGTATGCAAAATAAAGTACAAGGGCATATTTTCCAATTGTTACAAGAATTGCTGTTACGAAAGACCCTACAAAAATCGATTTGAAATCAAAACTCTTATCGGGAAGTACTCTATACACCAGTATAAAAAACAGCGAAAGAATAAGAAAGCTGGCTATTGAGCCTGTGTAATCAGCAATTAGAGGCGAAAATGGCAGAAATTGCTGGAACAATTTTGAAGCAGTATAAAGGAATCCTTCAACAAGTATGCTCATTACGAGCAGCCCTCCAAAGAGAATGACAATAACAAAAGATGTCACGATATCCTTTATAAAGTCTTTAATATTATTAGCTTCAGTGGGCTTGATATCCCAGGCTCGCTCAAGGAAATTCTTCAATTGCCTGAAAATATTACTAGCACTCCAGAACAGTAAAATAAGACCGATTAATGCATTTATTGACAGAGAACTGAGTTCAGGAATACGTTCAAAAAGTAAAATTATCATATTTCTCATTGCTTCGTCTATGATTCCCTCCAGATGATTGAGTATGTTATCCTGAATACTTTTTGATTTCAAAAAAATGCCGCCTATAGATGCCGAAAGTAATAGGAGGGAAGGAAGACTCAATACAAAATAAAATGCCAGCGCAGCGCTGTGAGTCAATGCATTGTCTTCCAGCCATTCCTTCACCGTTCTAGTAACCAGATTTCTTACGTACCCCAGACCCATATTTTCTCTGGTAAATAATGTATTGCAATTTTATAAAATAGTTCTTGTCAAATTAAAGTAGTAAGCTATGAAAGAAAGAAGCATAGCCAGAGTAAAATCGAACAGACAGGAACAAAAATTGAAATAAAGATAAGTATAAAAGATTAAGACATATTTAAAGACACATAACTGGTCCAAATCAGTTAAGTCGGGTAAACTGGAAAAAATGGTTAAGAGGAGGGTAATAGTTGATTCGAGTAAAAAGAGTTTACGAACAACCATCCGATCAGGATGGACTCAGGGTACTTGTGGATAGGCTCTGGCCCAGAGGGCTGAGAAAAAGTGAAGCAAGGTTTGATCTCTGGATAAAGGAAATAGCTCCTGAGAATAGTCTCAGGAAATGGTTTTCCCATGATCCAGAAAAATGGGAAGAATTCAGGAAATGCTACCTTAGAGAACTGGAGCAAAAAGAAGAGTATGTACAAGGACTCCTCGAAAAAGTGAGAGAAACAAATAATCTTACCCTGCTCTATTCTGCAAAGGATGAGACCTTTAATAATGCTGTAGTTCTAAAGGAATACCTGGAATCCAGATTAAAAAGCCAGGAGCTTTGAAAACCTTAATTGAATATAAAAGCTGGATGGCAGAATAGCTGACAGGATAGCTGACAAATTTTTTGCAGGTTATTTCCATCCTTTAGATTTGTTTTTCAGGTTAATTTGTACATAGTTTCGCTTGATCTTTTTGAAAATAGTTTCTTGACGCCTAAAAATAAATTTTTTCACTAATATTATAAAAAATATAGCTGCTGATGCCTTCAAAATGGAGGGTCACCAGCTTCCTGCACCGGAATCAAATTATGATGCAAGGGTTTTGAATGCTTCGGGGACACAGAGGCTGATTTTGTACTTGATCGTTTTTCGAATCTCCTCTATCATCTTCATTTCAGTATTGTCCAGGATTTTTGCCCTGTGGACAATCAGGAAATACCCGACTATAAAGGCTGCGTACTCCCAAGTTGACCCAGTAAGCAGGTGCACATTCTTGGCTGCGAGCATGGATCCGATCACGAAGATAACAATGAGAGTCAATCTCCTGTACATCGAAGTGAACGGATGCATGTGCTGCTTCCTCCAGGCTCTTAAAGTCATCGAGACTTCAATCGATGCATAGGATACCGCAGTCCCTATAGCTGCACCTACCATGCCATACTCAGGTATAAGCATGAAGTTGATGACGGCATTAATGCCTGCACTTGCTACCGAGCACTTCATAAGGAAGTCCGAGTCTCCGGATGCCAGCAGGGTATGATAGTTAAATCCGAAATATGAGTTTGCTATGAACCCTAGGGCAAGAATACGCAGGGATGTGGCGCCGCTTACGTATTGTGCCCCGTAGAGCTTAGTAATGAAGTACTCTGGGTACACGAATATCAGTGCGAAGAGAGGGAACGTAAGCAGGAAACACCATTTCGTCATTACCGCATAAATTGAACCAAGTGGCGCGGTATTGTTTTGACCCCAGAGTCTGGATGTTACAGGGACATACACATAGCCCATGGAAGCAATTACCAGAGACAGGAACCCTACAAGAGGGTACACTGCATTGTAAATCCCAACGACTTCAGCCGACTTGAAGTAGCCAAGCATTATTGTGTCTATCCAGCTCATCAAATTCAGCAGAGTTGCAGTTATCAAAAGTGGGAATGAATACCTTATCAACTGCCTGGTAGTGTCACTGAATTGAATTTTTCGTTCCTGTTTAGCTGCCTGTTTAATTGGCGGCTTCTTTATGAAGTATATGGACATTATGCCGAAGGTGAAGACCATTGAAAGCAGGTCTGCAAACACAACTCCTTTTAGGGAAACTCCTACGAATACAGCAGCTGAAGCGAATCCAAGCAGGGATATCGGCCTTATAATGTTGTAAAAATACATGTTAACATTGGTACGGTCGAATCCTCTGTAGATCGCTACTGTCAGATTCAGGAGTATGGTGAACGGAACCGCAAAGACCAGGATCTTCACCACGGACAGGATTTTGCCCTGTGCGTCAAAGCTATTTCCAGCCAAACTCTGGAACAAAGAGGGTGAGACCAGAATTGAAAGTAGACCTGCAATCAAGCCCATAAGCATGGCTGAAACTATTAGTTCGTGTAACTTCTGTTCCTCACGCCTGCCCCTGAAGAATGCGATATATCTTGGTACTCCTTCGTTAAGTCCAAGGGTTGCGACTGCGCCTGTAATTGAGATTACGGTAAGTGCGAGAGAGTAGGTGCCAAAATCAGCTGGTGAGAGATGTGATGTGAGTACTTTTTTAGTAATGATGTCGAGAAGCATTCCAATGAAGGTTCCTGCAAGTATTACACCGGAACCTGCCACTATCCGGTTGACCGAGTCGTTAACTGACATGTTAACACCGTTTTATTGCAGTTAATTCCCGACTTCCAGAGTCAAAGGGCGGGAATAACACTCGGTTGCCTGATCAGTTACGGCTTGTAAGCGGCTCTCAGTCAGCTGCAGGTTAAAGTCTAAGAGGCTTTTTTTTGCGGTTTGCAGGAACGTTAAGCCTTGCTCTTCAGTCTTGCAGGTATTACCAAATAGGGTATTGGTATCGTATAGGATAAAAAATCTCATTTTAGGGTTTCGGGTTTCAAAGTTTGCTGTTTTGAATTTCTTTAAACAGCTGTGAGTTTTTATTTTGTCTGCGGATCTGTATTTTTGCTCAACTTCTTGTCTGGCTGCTCCTTTTTGAGCTTTCAAGACAAGGTCTATCAGGGGTTTCTTGATAAGCTGCATGATTTCTTACGACCTTTAGGGTTAGATCGGAGCTAAATCTTCGATTGGATCCATGGGTCAATTTCCAGGTTGGATCACAGGTTGAGTCCTTGGTTGGGTCCCGAAATGGCTCGAAAAAGGATTTGGGTTGGATTAATCCTCAGTTGGGTGTCGAGTTCGATGCTTGTTTTGGGTTGAATCCGAGAGGACCCCTGTTGGATCGCAGGTTGGGGTTTGGGTTGGATCCCGGGTAGAGGTTCTCTATGAATCATAGGGTGGATGCCATGTAAGAACCTCTGTATTATAGGGCGAATCCATGATAAGATTCGGGGTTGGGTTATGGAAGGTGGGTCTGGGTTTTACCCGCCTTGCATATAATTATGATTTGCTTCTGAATTCAACAGACTTCTTGCCTGCTTTCCGAAACTGAGAATCTGTTTTTGCTGCTTGGACCTGTTTACAAAACTGGTTGAGCCATTTTCCTTTTGACTCCACAAGTGTTCATAATCAATTTAGCCATTTTATTCGTGGCAAAGCAAATTCTAGATGTAACTCAGTTTTCTGAAACTTGAAGGAAAATAAACTCATCAAATATATTTTAAAATCCCCCCAAGATTTCTATTGAGTAGCTCCACAACTAGATATAAAAGCTTTTCGGAATTATTCTTGACTTACCATAATGAGGTAAGATAGTTACGTGAAGGGAAATTATTTAATAAGTCTCCTGTCAGAATTATAGCGGACGTCGGTTCTCGGTTTTTGCAGCTATTAATCTGGAGAAATCTTATAACAATAAAAGATCTCAGATTGAGAAAATAGGTCTTTAAAGACCCTAAAATATGACCTGAAAATCTGATTAACCCAATCCGGAAAGTCCTAATTTCTTTTATTCGGAAAGGAATGATCCTGGTTCAGAGGAGTTTTATTGATATTATTTACGTGCAGGTAGGGTAGAAAAACCATTCTCAAAGACAGGGATAAATAGAAAAGATAATGAAAGGAGTGAGATTAAACTCACTAGCTCCTATGAGAAGTCACAACAGATAAACTGTCAACTGCATTTAAACTGTCAACTGCATTTAAACTGTCAACTGCATTTAAACTGTCAACTACGTTTATAAATAGGCATGTGTAACATAACGCCGCATCATTCTGTGACTGTTGAAATAGTAAGCTATCATGCCTATAGAATTGTTTATTAACCTAACCCACTCGTCCTTCCGGTCATAGTACATGGGAACGATAATATAATACAGTTTATTATAAAGGTCGCTAAGCTCGGCGGCTTTCGCTTCTTCTTCAGAAAAATTTTCTTCGGGCTGAGACCCAATTGCCCAGCCGGTCACGCCTTCAATCCAACCTTCGATCCACCAGCCGTCAAGCACGCTGAAATTCACAACCCCATTATGGGCAGCTTTCATCCCACTTGTGCCTGAAGCCTCATAGGGACGGGTTGGAGTATTCAGCCAGAGATCGACCCCAGATACCATTTTTGCGGCCAGGTCTATATCATAGTTTTCCAGAAAAACAATCTTTATTTCTTCCCTTAAGATTTCTATATCTTTGAAGATGTCCCTTATAATCTGTTTTCCAGCCTCGTCACGCGGGTGGGCTTTGCCTGCAAAGATAAGTTGAATTTTGCCTCTCCGGTTTATTTTTTTGAGCATCTCAAGGTCTGAAAGAACAAGAGTTGCACGCTTGTATTCAGTCATTCGCCGTGCAAAGCCTATAGTAAAGGTCTCGTAATCCATACCCACGCCTGTCTTTTCATTCACCTCATCAATAAGAGCTTTTTTTGCGTTCCAATGGGCTTCCCAGATTTCGGTATCCGGAATTCCATCTACCCTTACCAAAAGTTCAGGCTCATTTGCCCAGCCAGGCAGATATCGGTCATACAGTTTCCTGAAATAAGGAGAAGTCCAGGTATATGAGTGGATACCGTTTGTGATTGCCTGGATCTTGTAGCCAGGAAAGAGTTCACTTGAGACCAGGCTGTGTCTCTTCGTGACTCCATTGATGTAGTTCGACAGGTTAAGGGCAAAAAGGCTTGTATTGAAGCGGTCGGCACCTCCAAATCTTCTGAGGATATCTACATCGCTTTTGTCCTGAAAAAGGTCTTCTACAAGCCCATAATCAAATTTATCGTGCCCTGCTTCCACAGGGGTATGCGTAGTAAAAATACAGAGCTCCTTTACTTTCATAGGATCAGTGCCGTTACGCTTCAGGAGTTCCAAACCTAGCAGACTCGAGTGACCTTCGTTCATATGGTACTTTCTGACCCTGAACCCCAAAGTCTCAAGCATTCTTACTCCTCCTATCCCTAATATCATTTCCTGCTTGAGCCTGTAACGTTGGTCTCCTCCATAAAGAGAATCCGTAATTCTGCGGTCCTCCCAGTCATTCCCCTCGACATTGGTATCAAGGAAAATAATGGGAACACAGCCTCCAGTAAGGCTTTTACAACTATACAACCAGGCTCTGATTTTAACATCCCGATTCTGGATTTTTACACTTACCTCTTCTACAAGCAACGTCATGAAACGGGCAGGATTCCACTCTTCAGTATGCTCTACCTGATTTCCAGAAGGATCAAGAATTTGCCTGAAATAACCTTTGTTGCTTACCAGCGTTACTGCCACTAGTGGAATATTCAGGTCTGCAGCCGAGCGAATAGTATCTCCTGCAAGTATGCCCAAACCTCCTGAATAAGTCGGGATTTCACTATTAAGCCCGATTTCCATAGAAAAATAAGCAATTTTTTGTCCTTTCAATACTCCCTGAAGATTATCCATCTCAACATCCTCTTTTTATTTTTTGCACAGTTATATTGAAAATATGTAATCACTTATATATGAAATTGACCTCGAGAATTAAATAAAAATTAGATTCCATTATAGACAGCAGAAGTAGGTATTTATACATAATTAATTATATAATTTATAGTTTGACCCCTTAAATTCAAGGAATCTCGATTTCAGATATATATTTTTCTCTTAAGTTCCTTTTTTTCTTGTATTCCTTCTCGTAAGATTTCCTCATCGAATCAAACTTTCAAGTCTCTACATTCTGGTACTTTCTTAAAGTCAAATCACAAGTTTTTTAATTTATTGGGTACTTCTATGTTTGCGGAGCAAAAAGTGTAAATATGCGAAGTTATTCTCATAGCATCACTACAAAAGACTGAGATCTACGGGGAAAAAAATGTCTAAAGAAACTTCGAAATCAGCAAAGAATGGAAATGACAGGCAAAAAGCCTGTAAATACCTTAACGAAATGGCGTTATGCAACGCTCTGGAAATGGCAAGAGAGCTGATTTCAGTAATAAACAAAGTCCCTGTGACAATTTTCCTCTGGAGACCAGAAAAGTATTGGCCTGCCGAATTTGTTTCCGAGAATATAAAGCAGTTTGGATATGCTGTAGAAGAGTTTACTTCCGGAAAAATTCATTATGGGAACATTGTTCATCCTGATGACTTTGATAGAGTTGAAAGGGAACTTTTAAGAAGGATAGAAGAAGATTATGTAGACTTTTCCCAGGAGTACCGTATCCTGACGAAATCAGGCGAAGTACGCTGGGTTGAGGAAAGGACTTTCATTGAAGCCGATGAAAATGGGGTTGTAAAGTATCTTAAGGGAATAGCCCTAGATATTACTGAGCGGAAGAGAAGAGAAAAATTGCTTTACATCCAGAGGGATCTTGGCATCGGACTCAGCACTTCCAGTTCCCTGAACGAGACTCTTGAGAAATTACTGGACTCCTGCCTCCAAATAGATGAAATTAATGCAGGAGGCATTTATCTTATTGATGAAGAAACCGGAGACATGAATCTTGCAATTCATCGCGGCCTTTCCCCTAATTTTGTCGAGCACGCCTCGCATTACAGTGTGAACTCTCCAAATACCAGACTTGTTATGATAGGGCAGCCTGTTTACAAACAGCATGTAGACCTTATCCTTACCTCTAGAGATGACGCACTCAGGCGTGAAAACCTCAGGGCTACTGCAATTATTCCCGTGAAATCAGAAAAAGATGTTATTGCAGCTTTTTATCTTGCTTCTAGCCTCGAATATGAGCTTCCAGACAGCGTGCGAACTGTCATCGAAACCATTGCAACGCAGTTCGGCGTATTTATTTCCCGTATCCGGGTGGAAGAAAAACTAAAAGAGTGCAGAAAGAAGAATCAGAAGGAAAAATAAGTTATAAATAGAAATTACTTTTCAACCTTTCCGTTTTTTATTTCTCTTGACTTTTACCCTCCTTGTCTTTCTATTCTCTCAATCTATCTTAAACTCTCGGGAAAGATGGTGGGCTTTAGAATTAAAGGTCCTATCAAGTATATTTTTACATTTAAGATCCACTATATCCCTGATTTACTAAGGAGGAAATCGATAGCTATAACAATTAATATTCCCACTGACCGCAGATATAAGTAAAACTTATAAATTTGTCCCTCTAAACTGTATGTGAGGAAAGATACGAAAAATATAGTTTTCCTTTTTTATATCCCAGTACTGGAAGTTTCTCACAAGACTGGAGCTTTTGTTAGGAATTGGAAAATTATATTATGGGATTAAAACTGTTTAGGTTTACATTTCCTGACAGACCAGTGTAAAAACAAATTAAATGGGGTCTTAGCTTAGAACATAAATTTTGGTGGGGATTATGGCAGAAGAGACTATAGATAAGATTCACGAATACCTTTCAAATCATTACTACCTGAACCTTGCGACCGTAAGCCCGCAAGGCAGGCCAATGGCTCATACAATGGCGTATGTATCCGAAGGCGTTGTTGTATATATGACAACCAATAAGAATACTCGAAAAGTCCAGAATATTAAGCAGAATCCTTATGTAGCTTATACTGTCGACGAGGATGATCCTGATTGGTTTGATATGCAAGCCCTTCAGATTGAAGGCAAAGCATCGATAATTATGGATGAAAATGAACTGCGAGAAATCGGGGAAATACTGGTAGCCAAATTTCCGATTGCGGCAGATATGCCACCTGACCCTGATATTATCATGATAAAAATTGAGCCAGAAGTTATCTATTATCTGGATTACAACGTTGAGTTTAGGTACAGGGAGCAGGTAAATCTCTAAGATCCCTGTTTTAATTTTTGAAATATATTGCTCAAAATAACTGTTTTAATCTAATATAACTTAGTTTTCATATTAAACATCTAAAAATAGGTAAAAAATAAAGAAATCTTATATTTCTTGCTTCTAATTAGATTTTGTTCAAACTCCCAGTGGAATCATTACTTTATCAGTTCCATGGATAATTCCATTGTTTGCAATGATATCAGGGTCTATAACTATTGCACTTTCTACCATTGTTAGTCCGTTGGTTGTGGTACTTACAGTGAGCTCTCCTGTCTCCAGAGAAGTAAGATTGTTCATATTTTTAAGATCCTCAACTCTATACTCCCCGTTGACCACATGATAAGTCAAGATACGGTTTAGTTTCTCCTGGTCATTACGAAGATTATCAAGCATGCCTTCTGGAAGGCCATCAAAGGCCATGTCAGTAGGAGCGAAAACAGTATAAGGTCCTCCATTATTAAGGGTGTCTTCAAGCCCTGCATCCCTTAAAAGCGAAGCAAAAGTAGTATATCCTGCCCATTCCGTAGTGTTAACAATTGACTGATTATTGCCTGAAGACTGGTTTTCAGCAGAAGTTTTATTGTCTTGACCCTGCTCCTCTTCATCCGGGATTATAATTTCTTTCCCCCCAATAGGAGAGGTTTCATCCTGACCTAGAATTAATCCTTCGCCAGTATCTCCGAATTCTGGCTCCGTAACTTTTTCTGTCACATTCGGAGTTGCCCTTTCTACAAGAGTTTCTCTTTGTTCTTCCCCAATACCTGTTTCATTATCCTGAGCATTTTCCGTACAGCCGGAAATAAATAATATTCCTGTAAAAAGTATAACTATAAGAACTCCAGGTTTTCTAATATCTCTTCCCCCAAAATATATATTTAATAGATATACTTATGATAAAATTCTATACTATAATGAATGTTCTTTTTATATAATCCTATCCATTTTCGCAGAAAGACGACTATTAAAAGAGGAAAGAGGACGATTAGAAATCAAGTCTTGTGCTTACCTAATTTGACCAATATTAATCATTGAGCACTTTAGAAGTCTCAAATACTTCAGAAAACCTGCTTATCCAGCTTACAGGCTAAATTAGGTAGAATACACAAGATTATGGCTTATACCTGCACGCTTGTCGTTTATCCCGACAAGAATACTCCCATGATTTTCGGAATATAGACTTCTAGAATCTCTGGACTTCAGGGCAAGAATGTCTTTAAGTCAAGCATAAGGATCATCTGGCTACTTGGCAAGAAAATATATTTTGCAGCCAGCTCTTAGCTAATAACATTTTCGTTTTGAGAGCTAATTTTCTTGAGAATTTCTGCTCCCAAATTCCTTATATCATCATAAAGTCTCAACATTTCCCTCTTTTTGCTTAAAAACTCTAATTAATCTCTTTTTCAGAAGGTTACTAAAATACACAAATTCGACCTTCTATACACAATTCTGACGCTTAAATATATAAGTTTATACTGCAACAATCTTGATGGTGTTTACCATGGTAAAATTAAATGAAGAGATGAAAAACGCTTTTTCAAAGGTGAAGATTTTTCCCGTAGCTACAGCCTCAAGAGAAGGAGTTCCCAATGTAGTGCCTATAGGTTTTTGCCAAATTGTAGATGATGAGACAATTTGGATTGCTGATAATTTCATGGCCAAGTCCCTGGCAAACCTTGAAGAAAACTCAAACGTGGCAATTTACGTATGGGGACCGGATACAGGCGGCTGCTTCCAGATAAAAGGTGAAACCGAAATCATCAACTCTGGAGAAAAATTTGAAAAAATGAAAGCAATTGTGCATACTGCAAAGCCCGGGCTCCCTGCAAAGAACCTTATAGAAGTCAGGGTTACCGAGGTATTCCAGTGTGCTCCCGGTCCTGACGCAGGAAAGAAATTGATCTAATCAATTAAAGTATATCAGGTCAGTATAATATCTGGATAAGCACCCATAGATGTCCGGATAACAAAATAAACTATAGCTGGGAGTGTTGAAATGGTTGAAAATAAGGGAAAAGCCCCTGTGTTTTGTGAAAAGTTCTGTATAGTCTGCAAGGGTGCAAGACGAGGGAACAAAATTTGCAAGAGTATCCAAAACATCGAATTGAAAATTTTCGGGAAAAACGGCTGTATTTGGGGAGCAGCAAGGACAAAATATTACGGAGTCACCCCTGATAAGAAACTCCCTGAAAATCCAAGAAAGAACAAAGAAAAATAAACTGGTAAAAAGAGTTAAGAAAAAATAAACTGGTAAAAAGAGTTAAGAAAAAAATAAAGTATAAAACTATAAAATCTTATATTATTATACTTTATTTTCAATAGTGAATTTATCCTAAAACTTTTTTTATACATAAGAAAAAAGATTATAATTATTCAGCTTGAGTAAAATATGTCAACAGTCATTTATTATTATCAAGATTAAGTTGGCAAATACTATATAATTTTGAACCAAGCTCAAATACAGAAATATTTTTCATTTATGATAATAAATGACTGCGTTTTTTATTATTGTTTTGTTATTTGTCATACTCTTGACGCACTAAAATTAATGTTCCTTGATATATTTAAATGAGTTGAGTAATCATAAATAATTTTGAATTTTTTGGATTCGGCTGCGTAGCTACAGTCAAGTTTTTAAGTGCGTCTTTTTCCAAGGAAGCCTGTAACCATTAGAAGTCCTGTTATGGTAAGGATAGTACCAAATCCTGAAGTTTCTTCGTTATCTTCTTCCGTATGGCTGCTTGAGGATCCATCTTTCTCCTGGTTGGATTCAGTTACTCCCTCTGATTGGGTGCTGTTTCCTTCAAGGGGAATCGGCATTCCTACATAAATTACAGGGGTGTCAGAAAAAACCTCTCCTGAATATTCATCGATGTCTATAAAAGTTGCTCTGCAGGCAGGCAGATTAATTTCTCCTTCTTTATGCATTTGCATAACATAAACTATTGTTTTTGAGCCCCCAGCACTTCTGAGAACCTGCTTAAAACTCGTTTCCCCGCTTATAAATTTAGCTTCCGGAGGTATCGTGTCGGTTAAGGTTACACTTGCATCAACGTTCCCAGTATTTTTTGCAGTGACCGTCACAGTCAGCTTGTCTCCGGAATTCAGCTGCTGCCTATCAACGGTTTTTGTAATTGAGATATCAGGCCCATAAATTTTTACATTTTCTGAACAATCAGAACATGTTTCTCCACTTTCCCCATTAGGAAGAGTAAAAGTAGCTATAGCCTGTGGGATTGTGAATTCTCCTGGTTTCTCAGGAATGAGTGTGTACTCAAAAACCTTTCCAGCTGTTTCTCCTGATTTAAGGGAAAGGGTCTTTTCGAGTGTCGCAGCTTTTTGTAAGTGCATATCAGAGACAACAGAATCCTTAATTCTTATGTCATTTATGTCACAGAGTCCTTCGTTCCGGACGCTGACTGAGACATGTACGGGCTTTCCCATATGATAATCTTTTTTAATATTCTTTGAAACTATAAGACCCCATCTTTTCTCAATTTTTATGACTTTTGAGCCTGTATCTTCATACTTATCTCCCTTTACATCCACACACGTAGTTTTTGCAGTTATCTTTAGGTCAGTATCGACCCAATGAGCAGAAGGTTTCAAAGTAAGGTTTACTGGTTCAAGAGTCTCGTCTTTAAGAACCTCTCCGAATGTGTACCTCGTTTTTCCTTTAAGAATTTCCATTCCTGCCGTATCGATGGTTAGAATAGTATCTTTAGCCTTTGACTGTCCATCATTTTTAAGTTTTATCGATACATCGATTCGATCAGTAGATTTGGGGTCATAAGCATCTTTTTGGGTTTCAACTTTGATGTCAAAATTTGGTTCTCCTCTTACAAAGATGTTCAGTTCAGCATAAGGATTCCAGTTACTTCTCTTAAACTCCTTTCCATCCTTCGTGATAGTTTCATAATTTGGATCCACTTTCTGGGCATAGACCTTTATCCTGTCATCATATACAACATCCAGACCTGCAGAAAGTGGAGCCGTCTTCAATTTTTCCCCATCCTTTGAGATTGAGATAAACACACATTTGTCTACGTTGAAATCCTCCGCCTTTATAACATAGCCATCAACTGTTACCGTATCCCCCCAATACAGTTTCGCCCCTTCCTGTTTCTTTACCCACTCAATGTTTTCTTCTGCAAGGGTGGTCATTGAGAGAACTGAAAAGGAGAACACGGCAAGTAATACAATTAGCACAAACTTCTTAGCCATAGTTACCTTCCTTGAATTTTACACTTTTCATACCTAATCTGCGCACTGGATGCATTTTGAGTTCCTGTATGGCTACGGCTCTTCAAATATTTTCACCTATTAATTATAAATAATAATTAAATGATCATTTATAATGGATAAGCCGTGTTATGTTATTCAATACATTTTTGCCCCAGCACTCCCTTATAATTAAACTCTTTTAATCCGTTATCACTTTAATAACTTTAACGTTACAGCATTATTATTTAACTTCAGCATTATATTATGACTCATAATTTACTAGTTTTTATTGCTTAGTAATAGGTCATCTTAATATGAGATTTTTCTGGACTCTATAATTCTAAACTCAATAAAGTATTTTGACATAAGATATTTTAATTTTTTGTGCTGATCGCAAAAATTAATAAAAAAATTAATAAGCTTCTAATATCAGAGGAGTTTTATTTTTAAGCCTATATTCATGACAATATAAGTAAAGGAAATTTACAAATCTAGTCAAGAAGTAGTAGTTCCTTCTGAATATTGGAGGTTTTTCATGGAACTTACAAAAGTCGTAGAAATTCTCGAAAAAATTGCACCACCTGAACTTGCTGACGACTTTGACGAAGGCAGGATCGGGTTAATTCTCGACCTGGAAAACAATATAGAAAGAGTTGCAGTTGCCCTTGACGCCAGTTCTTATGTGCTTAAAAAAGCCTCAGAAATGAGAGCAAATCTACTGGTTACCCACCACACCCTTATCTTCCACCCAATAAATAAAATCTCAAAATCCCTGGCAGAATCCCTCAGGTTTGCCCTTGAGAATGAGATATCTCTTTACAGCATGCACACAAATTATGATAGGGCAGAAGGAGGCATTAATGACGTGCTAGCCTCAAGGCTTGGGCTAAGGAATATCAAAACTGCAGAAATTGGCAGGATTGGAGAGATCGAACCCTGCACTTCAGCAGAACTGGCATCTAATGTCTCGGAAGCCCTGCAAACTCCTGTAATGTATGCTGGAGAAAAAAAGGAGATAAGCAAAGTAATGGTCGTTGGAGGCAGTGGTTTCAGGACAGAATTCCTTGAAATCGCTAGGACAAATAGGGTCGATGCTTTTATATCTTCCGAACTTAGACATGATATTCTCCGCGCTTATGATAATCTCTGCCTGATTGACGCCACTCATTATGCCACGGAAAATCCGGGTATGGAGGCTTTATGCTCAAGGTTGCGCAAAATTCCAGGCCTTGAGGTGGAATTCATTAAACAGCCTCCTGGACTCAAAACAATTGATAAATGCTGATTATCTTTTTCGGGTTCCGGCCTGAAAAAACGGACCTGAAAAACTCTGATTAAAGTAAGATTCTAATCAAGGTTTTATATCAATTAAAATTATCAAACAATAAGTTTACTTAAGATATAATTACAACAAATTATGTTTCTACCCTGGTAAAGCAAGAGCGATTTTAATATGACAGAAGAAAAGGACCAAAGCAGACAGAAGATAGAGACAAAGGACAAAAGTAGAAAGGAAGAACTTAGTGAAGATTCCCTGGAATCAATGCTTAAGGAGCAGTTAAGAAGCCAGGTTCGTTCGGATTATCGGCGTAGTCTGGGCAATGAATACCGCAGAAGATATCTGGAATGATTTGCCAGATGATTTTTTTCCCTGATTCTCAGCTTGTCCACAGCCTGGATGAGCTTTGAATAAGAAAAGATTTCTGGAGGTTTCCATGAATCTGGAAATTTCCATGAAGTTGTGATATACCAAGTCTCAGGATTAAATCATTTTCTAATCGAAAAACTGAAAGAAGTCCTGTACTTGATAATAGTTTTATTTCTGTTATTACTCGCTATTATACTCACTATTATAGTGTCTTTATCTTACTATTATTTCTACAACAATAATATACCGTTGCGTTAAATATAGTAAATCCAGGGATTTGTAAATTCAGGGATTCTTTATAAACTACATAAATTTTATATGCCAATACATCTAAATTTAAATGACAATGTATGAGAATAGTCACCTGACTGAATAAATTATTTATAGAATGAGCAAAAAGAATTTATCTAGTCGCTTTTATTCTTTGATTGATCTCGCTTACTTGGTTATGAAACAGCACAGGTATACGAATATAAAATAGTGGAAGACTCTTTATGAAAAGTCTCTTTAAGAACTCATTAGAATAGATCGGGGTATTTAATGAGCTCAATAAAAAAAAATAATTTAGTTGTTAATTCATTTATCTTCTTTGCTTTGATATTATATTTCTTTTCAGGTTTTCTACCTGTAGCAGGAGCTATTACAGGTCAAAAACTGGGTATAGAAGATAATGGAAGCACTGGAGTTGCTCCTAACCTTGATAAGGTAATAGCACAGCGACCAGCTTCTGTTCAAGGCCTGATTGAAAAGGGACATGCGTTAAATTCTTTTAAAAAATATGAACTTTCTATAGCTTGCTATAATGATGCGCTTAAGATCGACCCAAATTCCTCACCTGCCTGGTATGGAAAAGGATGTTCTCTAGCTGAGCTGGGAAAGAATGAAGAAGCAATTAACTGTTACGAGAAGGCTCTTTTAACATTTCAGGATTCTTCCGGGAACTGGTCTGATAAAGGTGACGAACATTTTAAACTAAAGAAGTATATTGAGACTATAAACTGTTACAATAAAAGCTTTGTTGCTGATACTTATCTTTCCACAGTATGGTATCGAAAAGCTCTTGCTTCTGAGCAGCTTGGGCTTGATCAAGAAACTCTGGCTTCTTATGAAAATTCTATTGAGCTGAATTCCAATTCCTCTAGATCTCTGCAGATGCAGGGAATGGCCTATGTTGGGCTTGAGCAATATTCAGAGGCAACGGAGTGCTTTGACAAGGCTCTTAATATTACTCCTGAAAATTATGAGCTCTGGTACCAGAAAGGATTAATTCTTGAAAATTCCGGAGATTACGAAACTGCGATAGACTATTATGACAAAGCGATTTCCTTTAATCCTGATATGGTAAGTGCCTGGCATAACAAAGGTATTAACCTTGAAAAAATGGGAATGTACGAGGAGGCTCTTACTTGCTATGAATTCGTTCTTCTTTCGGAGCCTGAAAACCTTGATGCCCTTCAGAGAAAAGGATTATGCCTTGAAAAGCTTGGGAGAAACGACGAAGCTCTGAAGTGTTATGATGAGGTCCTGGCTTACAATCCAGGCAACTCTGAAGTCTGGTACAATAAAGGTTCTTTGCTTAATAAAGCCGGACAATATGATGCTGCAATTGCTTGTTATGATAAGGCACTTAACCCGGATACAGGAATTCAGGTTGATGAAATCGGAGGGGAATTGCTCGAAAAGTTGAGCGTTTACGAATCAACACTTCCATGCTATCCTGAAACTCCTGAATTTAAGTCTCCTACAGTTAAAATTTGGTACGAAAAAGCTCTGTCTTTTGATAAGCTTGAAAAATATGATGCAGCGCTTGAATGTTATGACAAAGTTCTTGAAACCGAACCTGGACACGCTGTCGTCTGGTACATGAAGGGCATGGATCTTGACAAACTTGGTAAATATGAAGAGGCAATTGGGTGTTACGATAGAGCCCTAAAACTTGATTCCAGTTATGCTAAAGTCTGGTACAAGAAAGGCTTTGATTCTTCAAAAATAAAAAATTACAAAGATGCGGTAAAAAGCTATGACGAAGCTCTCAAAATTGACGAAAATTATTCACTTGCGTGGTATGGTAGAGCTTTTGCTCTAGCAAAACTTGGAGAATACAAAAGCTCGCTCGAATGTTACAATAAGGTCCTTGTTTCTGTTCCCGATAGTGCTGCTGCTTGGTACAATAAAGGCCTTGTTCTTGATCAGCTCGGAAAACATGAAGAAGCTTCAGATTGCTATAATAAAACTCTTCAAATCGATCCTGAGTATTCTGCTGCCCGCTTCCAATTGAACAGAAATACGGAACAAGGTTCAACAGAATCTTCAGGGCCTAGGTCTGTTAAAAACAGTAGTATGGGCAACAATCCTGTTCAAGCGCTTCCAGGAGGTTTCTGGCTTTATCTCATGGATTGCAAAGGTTTAAGTCCGGGAGACAAGTCTGAGCTCTCAGAAATTCTTAAATTATTTAATAAAGAATTCAGTTACGATGCGGCATGGTATGGTAAGGCCTCGACTTACAGTAAGCTTGGAATGTACGAGGAAGCTCTTGCCTGTTATGATATGGTTCTTGCAATTAATCCTGAACGTGCTGTGGCCTGGTATGAAAAAGGCTCGCTACTTGACAAACTCGATAGAAACGAGGAAGCTCTGGAATGCTACCAGAAAACTCTGGATCTTGATCCTCAATCAAGTACAGCCTGGTACGGGATAGCCTCTACTATAAGTGATCTTGGAAGGCTCGAAGAAGCAGTTAGTTACTATGACAAGGTGCTTGCTCTAAACTCAAGCAACTCTGAAGCCCTCTTTGGAAAAGCTCTTGCTCTCTCGAATCTGGGTAGGCAGGAGGAGGCAATTTCCTGTTACAATATAATTCTTAATTCCGAGCCTGAAAACCTTGAAGCCCTGAGAAGCCGGGCTCTTGCTCTCTCGAAATCCAATAAATTCGATGACGCGCTAGCAGACTACGATAGAATTATTGAGCTTCAGCCTGATAATTCCCAAGCTCTTGGTGAGAAAGCTTCATTATTTGAGGCACTTGGCAGGTATGGGGAAGCTGCTGCATGTTATGAGAGAATGCTTGAAATCTCACCGGAAAACAGGGAGATACTTTACAGGCAGGGGAAAGCCCTGGAAAACGGCGGAGACTTTGAGGGAGCAATAGGCTGTTACGATAGGATTCTTGAACTGGATCCGGGCAGTGCAGATGCTTACAACAACAAAGGCTTTGCACTCTATAAACTGGAGAGATACCAGCAAGCGATTGAATGTTACAATAGGGCTCTGGAATATAGTCCAGATAACGCTGCAGCGTGGTATTTCCAGGGATGTGCTTATCTTACAATAAGCAGCAATAATGCGGCCCTGAACTGTTTTGACAAAGTTGTCCAGCTTAAGCCTAACTGCATCACAGCCTGGTACAATAAGGGATACATCAACAACATGATGGGAAAAGTTGAAGAAGCAATTTTATGTTACGACAATGCTCTTGCAATCAACCCGAACTCATCTTCGACCCTCTATAACAAGCGTTTCGCCCTTTACAGCATAAAGAAGTTAGATGAGGCTGCTGTATGCAAGGCGCGGCTCGAGGAGGTCGACCCCGGTTTTGTGGATGCCCTGGAGAAAAGAGGAACCAGGTTTTTCCTTCCTGAGACTTATGATAGTAGTCTGAATTACTCCTTGCCTTCAAGATGGTACGGAGGAGAAGAAAACGTATCAGGAAACATCAGTAAAAATATTATAGATGCTTCCAAGTTAGGAACTATCCAAGCGCCTTATGACAACCAGAAGAAAAACAGTAACAGCTATAATCCAGAGCTTGATAAAGGTCAGGAAAGTCAGGACTCAGAATACTGGTATGTGCCGGAGCCTGATGAGGGAAAAGCAAACATTAGTGAAGAATGGCGTATTCCGGAAGCCAGCTAAAGCTCGAATTCAAGAAAAGTTAATACTCTGAAGCTTTTTCCGGTATTCGTTTTTTTGGTATGCAGTGAGATGAATACCGGAGAATTTATTTTAATGATTTTAATTAATGTTTTTTTAGAAAATTTCTATTAATTTTTTACGCCACTGTCCTGACTTTAAATTTTCGCATTCAAAAGTAAAATTCTTTTTCCGGAAAGTTTTAAGCTCCATACCACCTTAACCGTAAACATCTATGACAGACAATTCCAATGAGATCGAAGCAAAGCTTAAGGCTAATGCCCATACCTCGATAAAAAGAGAAAAGGAACATATACAGGAGAGTTGCCCTGAGAGTCAGGGTAACCCGAACTCTTATCTCTCCTCAGAGTCTGAAATTCAACCTGAAGTAATTATAGTCCGCTATGGAGAACTAGCTCTAAAAAGTACTGGTGTCAGGAACTGGTATGAGAAAGTTCTTATAAAAAATATTGAGGCAATGCTGGATTCCAAAAACATTCCATATTCCCAGATCAGGAGGGAATGGGGCAGAATATTTATCGAGACTAAGGATGCCCGTGCAGCCGAAGCTGTTGCTGATGTTTTTGGGGTTGTCTCAACCTCCCCTGCATTGAAAGCAGAACCTACTCTTGAGAACGCAGCCAGTTTATGCGCTGCCCTGGCTAAAAACCTGATTTTAGAAGGCGAGTCTTTTGCAATCAGAGCCAGAAGAAGCGGAAACCATCCCTTTTCCTCAATAGACGTGGGCAGAACTTGCGGAGACACTGTTTGGGAGATTCTGGAAAAAGAAGGAAAACATCCCAGAGTTAACCTGAGTTCGCCTGATAAGGAAATCTTCGTTGAAATGCGGCAAAACCTGGCTTACGTTTATCTTGAGACATTTAAAGGAGTAGGAGGACTTCCTCTTGGAACTCAGGGCAGCATGGTAGTTTTAATGTCAGGCGGACTTGACTCTCCAGTTGCTGCCTGGCTTATGATGAAACGTGGAGTCATGATCATTCCAGTCTACTGCAATACTTCTCCTTATGCCGAAAATGCGGCAAGAGAACGTGCCTTTGATTGTATTCGACAGCTTCAGAAGTGGGCAGCTGGCTATCAGTTTACGACTTATGAGATCCCTCACGGACCGAGCTTACAGGCATTTATTGACATCTGCAACCGGAAAAATACCTGTCTTCTCTGCAAACGCATGATGTACAGAGAAGCCTATGAGGTCATGAAAAAAGAAGGCGCAAGCGGAATTATTACCGGATCTTCCCTGGGACAAGTAGCTTCCCAGACTGCTGCCAATATGTATGCCGAAATCTATCAGCTTGCTATCCCTATTTATCATCCTCTGATTGCTTTTGACAAAACCGAAATTATAGATATTGCCCGCAAAATCGGAACATATGAGATTTCCAGTCAACCCGCAGGCAGCTGCACTGCTGTTCCCGAGAGGCCCGAAGTAAAGGCAAATTATGACCTAATAGTAATTGAGGAAAGAAAAATGGACATAGATGCCATGGTTTCCGATGCTATGAAAGCAGCAAAAGTTCTTAAACTCTGAAGAAAAGGTAATAAAAATGCTTTACAGGAAAATGCCAAAGAACAGGGATGAACTTTCTATACTTGGGTTTGGGTGCATGCGGCTTCCGCTTAAAGATGGAAAAATAGATGAGGAAAGAGCCACACGCCAGATACGTTATGCAATTGACCAAGGAGTGAATTACATAGACACGGCATGGCCGTATCATATAGGAGAAAGCGAACCTTTCCTTGGTCGGGCTCTTGCCGGCGGATATCGCGAAAAGGTCAGGCTTGCTACCAAACTTCCTTCTTGGATAATAGAAACCAGAGAAGACATGGACAGGATCCTGAATGCCCAGCTTGAGAGGCTTAGGACAGATCATATCGATTATTATCTTGTCCACGGACTTGTGGGAACTTTATGGGACAAAATGGAAAAGCTTGATGTTCTGGGCTTCCTTGACAGGGCAAAGGCTGACAGTCGAATTGTCAATGCAGGTTTTTCTTTCCATGGCTCAATTGAGGACTTCAAGCAGATTGTTGACGCATACTCGTGGACTTTCTGCCAGATCCAGTATAATTTCCTGGATGAAAAGAACCAGGCAGGTACAGAGGGGCTTGAATATGCAGCTTCAAAGGGGCTAGGCATTATTATCATGGAACCCCTCCGTGGAGGCAAGCTTACAAATCCCGTGCCTCCTGAAGTGCAGGAAGTCTGGAATAAAGCGCCTGTGAAACGCACACCTGCAGAATGGGCTCTCCGCTGGGTGTGGAACCGCCCCGAAGTCACTGTTGTGCTTTCAGGTATGAACGAGGAATCCCATATCGAAGAGAACCTGAAAATTGCAAATGAAGCCTATCCAAATTCCCTGGCAAAAGCCGAACTACAGCTTGTAAAAAAGGTCGAACAAAAATACAGAGAACTTATGAAGATCGGTTGTACTGGCTGCAGATATTGTTTACCCTGCCCTTCAGGCGTAGACATTCCTGGCTGCTTTGAAATCTATGATAATTTGTACCTGTCAGGCAATGATAAAGAAGCAAAGTTGGCGTATGCAGCAAAACCAGGTGGGATAATAAGAGGAGATGTGCCAGGGTATGCTTCCCAGTGCATTCAATGTGAGAAGTGCGTTGAAAAATGCCCCCAACAACTGGATGTCCCTTCCCTTCTTGAAGCCGTGGCTGAGAAGTTTGAGAGAAATGATCTTAGAGAATGGAGGCTTATGGCTAAAAAAATATTTGGGAAAGATTAAAAAGCACTTAAAGAAGCAATAAACGCTTGATTTCTTTTATTATTTATTCTTCAGAATTCCTTGCTTTTTCTTCAGAATTCCTTGCTTTTTCTTCAGAATTCCTTGCTTTTTCTTCAGAATTCCTTGCCTATTGAGAAAGCCTTTCCAAGATTACACCCAATACTGTAGTAACTTCGGTTTCCCGTATCATATATAACTGGCTTGATTTTCTCAATATCCGGATTTTTGTTTTCGCCAAACACAGATTCGTCAACTTTAATATCTATGATTTCTCCTACGAACAGAGTATGAAGCCCTATCTCAAGGGTATGCAAAAGTTTGCACTCGAGGACAACCGGAAACTCTCCTACATAAGGAGCAGACACAAGCTCACTTCTTACAGGCGTAAGACAGGTTGCCTCAAACTTATTTTCATCCTTGCCGCTTGCAATTCCAAAATAATCGGTTTCCCTCACAAAATCTTCTGACGGGATACTAATGGTAAAAGCTTTATTTTCTATAATACCGGCATAGCTGTAAGTTGCTTTTCTTAAGGATACACTAATACATGGAGGGTTCGAGCAGCAAATTCCTCCCCAGGCTACAGTCATGGCATTGGGCTTTCCATTCATGTCGTAAGTACCGACAACCCAAGTTGGTGTCGGAAAGGCAAGTGGCTTTGCTCCTATTGATTGTTTCATGGTTTTAATTTTCTTTCCCAATACAAAACGCTTTCGTGATTTATTTTCCTGTACATTATTACTTAGAATCTTCAAGGTAAAGTTCAAATTCTTTGCACCTAAATTTTCATATGTTTTTATATTTGTAACTATATATTCTCACTCATATTCTTCAGTTCTTTACTCTATTTCTGTATCTAACCTATATCCGCATCTCTGATCTACCCCTCCCTGTATCTACATTAGAATTCTCACTTGATATCTGACAGAATCAGAAGTCGGATAACAGTTAAATTTTATTTTTAATTTCGTATAGTTGCCGTTATATAATATGTGAGCTATAGGGTAAATACAGGAGTATTAAATTCATTACTCCCCTTTGCGGACGAAAATACAGAATAAAGGGGCAGTCCGGTTAAGGAAAAAATGAGGGGGTGCAGGATTGCGAAATATAAACAAATACGGTAAGTTGCTGCTTAGTGCATATATAATGAAGAAAATTAAGTCAGGCCGATCTCCAAGTAGTAAGGGAACATTACGTAAATATGCTAAGTTGGCCCTTGGGGCGTATCTCCTTAATAAACTTAAGTCAGGAATAACTCAAAAAGAAGGAGAAATTGAACCGGAAGAAGAAATGGTATTGGGCGAACCAGCTGAGATTGAAGCAGGTGAAGTTAAAGCAGGTAGGGGGTCTTCAATGAGAGTAGGTAAAATAATTCTGGGTGCACTTGCAGGCGCTACACTCATATATGCTGTTAAAAAGCGTGCTGGAAAAAGAAGAGGTCATAAGATTGAAGTAGAATGAGCTTAGGGGAGGATATAAACCTTCACAAAGTGAACAAAATTGCATAAATTCCTACTGGGTACACTTACAGGAGCTGCAATTATAAATATGCTATTAAAATACATATTTGATGCAACACGTTCCTCCTGGAGGCTTTTAAGTTTATCATTCTTTACTTATAAAAACAAGTTGAAGTATAAACTGACTTTCCGCGGTTATATAAGATGTACAATTTTTGTGTACATCTGCGGAAAGTATGTGATTGAAAGTATGTTGAAAGTACGTGGAAAGTATGTGACTATTATTTTAATCGACAATTGCTTTTAATGAATTACCTGTTTTTTAAATCGATCTCAGCTCCAGGGTTCATCAAGGATATTAACGTTAACTTTTTCTATCCCGCCAGCACTCAGGACTTTTCGCCGAACCTGATCCTCTTAAAGTACTCGATCATGGGACAGGAGCTTGTTGTTAATATAAGGTTTACATCCACATTTGGACCGTCGACTATTACTTCCTTGACCAAGCCAAGTTTTACGATATCCATGCCTACCCCAGGGTCGATCACTTCTTTTAGCAGGGAATAGATTTGCTCATCCTTAAGTACTGCTCCCTGCGTAGTTTTCCCCTGTCCGGAAATTATCTCTTCATGTGCCTAAAGTTGATAATCTAACCTGCTCAACAATTGTAGGATAGCGTTTTGTCCTCTCCAGAACTATTCCTCCCAGCACAACTCCCATATAAATCAAAACGTCGTCACCTACTTCAGCAGTTTCTCCTATTACCACTCCAGACCCATGATCTATGAAAACTCGCCTTCCAAATTTTGCCCGGGATGGATTTCAATACCTGTCAATATTCGACGTCGTAGCCGAAATCTTCTACTTTTTCAGTAATTTCCTGTTTGCTAACCTTGTCTGGATCAAAGGTTACCACAGCGACTTTTTCTGAAAGCCTTATGTCAAGTTTTTCTATACCATTAACGCCCTCCAGGGCTTTACGCACATTCGTTGCACAGTTGTTGCAATCCACACCTAAAACCTTTAAAGTTTCCATCTTTATTACTCCTTTTTTCCTTAAGTTTGTAGATTCAGGTTTAGTCTTCGTGTTTCACTCTCAATAATCTCATTGCATTCAGAGTAACCAGAAGTGAGCTGCCCATATCCCCTATTACAGCCAGCCACATAGTTAGCCATCCTGGAATGACAAGCAGAAGAATTAATCCTTTGACTATCAAGGCAAAAGCGATATTTTGTTTGATAATGTCCAGAGTTTTCCTGCTCAATCTGATTGTATCGGTAAGTTTTGTAAGGTCATCTGCCATCAAAGCGATATCTGCAGTTTCCAGTGCAGTATCAGTTCCTGCAGCTCCCATTGCGATACCGACTGTAGATATTGCCATAGCAGGGGCATCATTGACACCGTCTCCCACCATAGCCACCTTTCCATGTTCGGCAAGTAGATCCTTAATCACATCCACCTTGTCTTCAGGCAATAGGTCTGCCCGGAAATCATCGACTCCTGATTTTGTGGCGATAGCACGGGCAGTGCTTTCATTGTCTCCTGTAAGCATAATGACTTTCTTGATACCAGCTTTTTTCAGCTTAATGACAGCCTGCCCGGAATTTTCCCGCAGTATATCTGCAACAGCTATGAGCCCCAAAATGCGTTTATCGTCTCCCAGCATCATTACAGTCTTTCCTTCATTCTGCAGACGAGAAACCTCATGTTCTACAGGTTCTACATCTATTGCCTGTTCAGTAAATAATCTGGAATTACCGATTTGATATTTCTTACCATTAATTGTTGCTTTGGCCCCTTTTCCAGGAATTGCCTCAAATACTGATATACTGGCTAATACGCTGGATATCTCAGCCCCTTGTTCTTTTGAATATTTTACAATTGCCTCGGCAAGAGGATGTTCTGACCTACTTTCAATTGCTGAGGCTATTGCTAAGAATTCTTTATCTGGTAAGCCATCTGTCGGGATAATATCCGTCACCTTAGGCTTTCCTTCAGTAAGGGTACCTGTTTTATCAAAGGCAATTACTGACAAATTCCCGGCTTCTTCCAGATACATACCACCTTTAATAAGTACGCCATTTTTCGCCGCGTTACCGATTGCGGATACAATGGAGACAGGTGTAGATATCACCAGTGCACAGGGACATGCTACCAGCAGTAAAGCCATGGACTCGTAAAACCATTTTTCAAATGGCTGTCCAAAAGCCAGTGGAGGTACTGTAGCAACTAGAGCAGCCAGAACTATAACAGCAGGAGTATAATATTTCGCAAACTTTTCGATAAATTGTTGAGATGGTGCACGCTGCCCCTGAGCTTCCTCAACCATGTTAATAATTCTGGATATTGTATTATCTCTGGCTAGTTTGGTGACTTCAACTTCGAGCGAGCCGCGCTCATTTATGGTTCCGGCATATATTTCGTCTCCAGGCTGCTTCTCCACAGGAATAGACTCTCCTGTAATCGGGGCTTCATTTACAGTAGAGTAACCAGTAGATACTTTGCCATCCATAGCAATTCTTTCTCCGGGACGGACAATTATATGGTCTCCTGTTATAATTTCTTCTACTGGTAACGTTATTTCAGCCTGCCCTCGCCTGACTAATGCTTCATTTGGGGTAATTTCCATTAAAGCCTGAATAGAATTCCTTGTTTTATCGAGAGTATAGCCCTGCAAAGCGTTTCCAAAAGAGAATAGAAATACAACACCTGCGGCCTCTTCAAACGAACCGATAAGGGATGCGCCGATGACTGCTATGGTCATCAGGAGATTCATGTCAAATTCCCATGCGTTAATAAGGACAGAAATGCCATTCTTAGCTGGTAGAAAACCCCCGAGAATAATTCCGGTCAGAAATATACCATTAACTGCTAGTTCAGGTGCTCCAAGTTTTCCAGCAGTAAATCCCAAAATGAACATAATGAAGGAAATGACAGTGGGCTTGGCGTACTGGTTTGTTTTCCAAAAATTGACAGGTTCTTTTTTTATCCTCAGTCCAGCATCTACTTTTCCCGAGTAGCCCATTTTTTCAATTGTTGACAGAATTTCTATCACTGATCCGTTATGAGTTACCGTCATTTTAGAAGCGCCGAAATTTACTTGTGTATTTTTGACTCCAGGAACCTTCGATATGCGTTTTTCTAACTTAGCTGCACAGTCGGCACAATCCATTCCTATGATGCAAAAATCAGTGGTTTTAGAAACTTCTAAAATCTCTTCTAATTTTTTCTCCTCTTCCCGTGCTTCATAACCTAATTTTTTAACTTTATCTATTACCTGAGTAATGCCGGTTTGTTGAGGATCATAGTCTACATTAAGTCTTCCAGTAGGGAAAGTAATTGTAGCGTTAGTAACACCTGGTATACGTTTAACAGCTTTTTCCACTTTGGCTGCACAATCCGCACAGTCCAAACCTGTAACAAGAAACTTGGATGATATAATAGATTCCGTTATTTGTGCCTCCTGGATCCTGGATCACAACTTATTCTTCGTTTTTTTAACTTTTATTCAGTAACATGCTCCAGCCCTTGAGCGAATAATTTCTCAATATGATCATCATCCAGGGAATAAAACATGATTTTACCTTCTCGCCGAAACTTAACAAGACGCAGAGTCCGGAGGATTTTAAGCTGATGAGATACTGCCGATTCAGAAGCACCAATAACAGCTGCAAGGTCGCAAACACAAAGTTCTCTGGTCATTAAGGAAAACAATATCTTCACTCTTGTCGGATCTCCCAGAGCCTTGAATAGTTCTGCCAGCGAAATAGCTATATCTTCGCTAAATAGAGCCTCTTTTACTGCTTTTACTGCTTCATCGTGTATACAATTGATTTCACACCTGTCTAATTCTACCATGAATAACTCTCCAATATGGCTACTTTTAAATATTATTACATATGAATATATGATCATATGAGTATGTACTTAGATATATTAAAACTTTTCCTTCAATTGAAGAAATTTTTTAAAAGCATTTAATGCAGCTCTGATAAGAATATGAAACTATCATGTTATGCATCCAGAAAATTAGACATTGATATCTCTGAATAACCCAATAAATTAAGAAAAAATATAACCTGAAATAAAACAAAAAGTCAATTCCTCCAAGAAAGCTCTGAAATCCAGTATTGGAGAAATCGATATTGGAGAAATCGATATTATACTCTGCTTTTGTATGACTTGTGGAGAAAAGAGAGGATAAAACTAACTTCACATATTGAAGAACAAAGTTTCTCTGCAGGCATAAATAAAAAATTCATAAGCTATCCAAGTTCAACTTTCTAATGTAAAATCAATTAGTGTGGGAAACAAAAGAAATAGGCTTCTCTAAATGAGTCCCTTTTTGAGATTGCCCAAAAAATGGTAAAAGGCCTCATTTTTGAGGCTTTTTATTACCTTCTAAAATATCAAATTGAAAATTATTTTCTACATTCAATATGCAAATAATCAAAGTTCCGGAGAACAATTAGAATGAGAACAATTAGAATATTGTTTCAGTTTCTCCATGTGTTTTCTTATTCGTTCCAAAATATATGTTTCTGTAAACCAGAGTTACAAAATCAGGGTGCAGTTTAAAAAGGGTTTCGTAGAAAAGCTCTGTCTAAACTAACTTTAAAACGCTGTACTATAAGTGAGAACATCTGTACCTGGCTGTTCAGCTGTTTACATCAACCGATGCTTTCTAAAGTATGCTCAATAAACACTCTGACCTTTTAACTAACTTGTCAGAGTAATAAGTGTTTATTTAACGGACTACCTGTTTTTTAAATCGATCCCAGCTCCAGGGCTCGTCAAGGATGTTAACATTAACTTTTTCTATCCCACCGGCACTCAGGACTTTTCGCCGGACCTGTTCCTTAAAGTACTCGATCATGGGACAGGAGCTTGTCGTCAATACAAGGTTTACATCCACATTTGGACCGTCCACTATTATTTCCTTGACCAAGCCAAGTTTTACGATATCCATGCCTACCCCAGGGTCGATCACTTCTTTTAGCAGGGAATAGATTTGCTCATCCTTAAGTACTGCTCCCTGCGTAGTTTTCCCCTGTCCGGAAATTGACTCTTCATGTACCCTGAACTGGTCTTCTAACCTGCTCAGCCGGTCAAGTATCTGACCTATCACAATAAGTCCAGGGTCAGGCAGTTTATCATGGTCCAGTTGTCCTACAGAAGGTGATGGACGCGGTTCCGCAATTCTTGCAGGAACTCCAACAACCGTAGCTCCGGCAGGGACCGGTCGGATAACAACCGAGCCAGCACCTATTTTTGCGCCTCTGCCAACAGTGATTGGTCCGAGTACGGCTGCCCCTGAGCCGATAACCACATCACTTTCAATTGTAGGATGGCGTTTTGTCTTCTCCAGAGCTGTCCCTCCCAGCACAACTCCCATATAAATCAAAACGTCGTCACCTACTTCAGCAGTTTCTCCTATTACTACTCCAGACCCATGATCTATGAAAACTCGCCTTCCAAGCTTTGCCCCGGGATGGATTTCAATACCTGTCAACATCCTGGAGATATGTGAGAGCAAACGGGCCAGAAAATAGAAGTGTCTATTCCAGAGCGAGTGGGATACCCTATGTATCCAGATAGCGTGCAGGCCAGGATAGCAGCAGATTACCTCAAGCGTAGACCTTGCTGCGGGATCTTTTTCAAAAACGGTCCTGATATCTTCCCTGATTCCCATTCGAAATCTTCCGGTATTAATTGTCAAAACAATAATTTTCAAATTGATAGGTCAGCCAGCTATTAGACGGAGCAGTCAGAAGTCGTTAATAATTCAGTCAAATAATTTCCGATAAATTAGTCAAACAGGTCAGTGCTCAGATAACGTTCTCCTGTATCCGGCAAGATTACAATAATTGTCTTCCCGCTCATTTCTTCCCTGGATGCGACCTGCAGAGCAGCGTAAGTAGCAGCGCCTGAAGATATCCCTGCAAAGATGCCTTCTTCCTTTGCCAAGCGTCGGGCTGTAGCAGCCGCATTGTCTCCGGTAACTTGGATGATCTCATCGACCAGTTCAAGCCGGAGTACATCAGGAACGAAACCTGCACCGATTCCCTGAATCCTGTGTGGGCCAGGATGCCCTCCACTGAGTACGGGAGATTCGGCAGGTTCGACTGCAATCGCCTTAAAAGAGGGTTTCCGTTTTTTGATGAGACTTGCAATGCCTGTAATAGTCCCGCCTGTTCCCACGCCTGCTACAATGGCATCGGCTTTTCCGTCAGTATCTCTCCAGATTTCCTCAGCCGTTGTTCGTCTGTGAATCTCAGGGTTTGCAGGGTTCTTGAATTGCTGGGGTATAAAGTAAAGCGTAGGATCATCTTCAGCCATCTGTTCAGCTTTATTGACTGCTCCTTTCATTCCTTCCACACCCGGAGTCAGGACAAGCTGTGCTCCCAGGGCTTTCAGCAGTTTTCTCCGTTCTACTGTCATTGTTTCAGGCATAACCAGAATGAGCTTGTAGCTACGGGCAGCACAGACGCATGCAAGTGCAATGCCGGTGTTGCCACTTGTGGCTTCAATAATAGTGGTGCCTTTTTTGATTTTCCCTTCACGCTCGGCTTTTTCAACCATTGCCAGCCCTATTCTGTCCTTCACACTTCCCATAGGATTAAAGGATTCCACTTTAGCTAACACATCCGCATAAAGACCCTGTGTTATATGATTTAACCTGACAAGAGGGGTATTACCAATTGTCCAGGTTATATCGGAATATATTCGCCCCATGTTTCTACCGTCTCCTGATGCTTGTTTTCCCAGATTCAATTTAATTTTTATTCATTTAGATTATATTATAAACAGCCAATAATGTATGTTTTTCATTCAAACCTTTTTTAAGTCTCGTTATAACTTCTCAAATACCGCTTCAATCTGCCTGAAATTCCAGTGTTTTGACTTTTTAACTTTTAGTTTCCAATAATACTACACACTGACAATTCGCTGACAATTAGGGTAAGTTCACAATTGTGAATTTATCTTATACTAAATATAGTTGTCGAGGAAAAAAACATTAAAAAACATTTAACAGTTGAGAAGAACCAAGAGGTAGAACATAAAAAGCCATAAGGAATTAATTAATACAATAAGGAAATTTAAAACATAAAATATAATAAAGGAATTGACAAAGTCCGATTTTTGCCTCAGATTCTTCTTATTTTCCGTTTAACTATTATCGGTTTGTGTTTCCGGGCCGCAGCCGCTATTACATTTATTTTCAATTTCTCTAGCACTTACACAGATTTCACAGATCCTTACAACAAAGTCAGAGGCATTATTGTCAATTAGATCCTGAGCAAGTTTTTCAATCAGTTCTTTTGTCTCGCCCTGAAACTCAATCCTGTATCCTCTTTTCCCCGAAATGTACTGGGAAACTGCCGATGGGGCAATCCCCAGCAACTTTGCCGACGTTGCCTGCGACTGTCCTTTTTTTACGAGTTCGATTGCAAGATTGGCCCTTATTGCGGGAACCAGATCCCACACAATCTTCTGACACGGAGTTTCCATACTTTATCATCACTTTTTGAGATTTTACAGTTGAGAACAAATATATCTTATGTAGGTATATATTATTATCATTTGAAAAAATAATAATAGGTATACCAAGACTGGCCGCTGGAGAAGTAAACACTTTGAGAGAGCGACTCTTTTTTTAAACAATTTTTAGAACTCTTCGAAAACACTCCGGGATTTCTCTTACATATTCGTTGAGATTTTCTCATCAAATTCATAGTTTCTTCCATAGTATCTTATGATAAAACTTAAATAGTCATAATTGTTACTGATATTCACGATTGTGAAGATTGCACCTGCCGTAGTCAAGCGACGTGAACTATCTCAAAAAAGTTTGATCACAAACCTTTTGGGAAAAGGTTTGATCGAAAACCCTATCAGGCGTGATCAACCGGCGCAACGGCTGTGGCACAATTGTTACTGATATTCACGATTGTGAAGGTGTAAGTGTGACCATTGGAAACCAGATCATTTACATGGACAACTCTGCTACAACACCTGTAAGAAAGGAGGTTGTTGAAGAGATGATTCCTTACATGACAGAAAATTTCGGAAACCCTTCTTCTATCTATGAGATAGGAAAAATCTCAAAATATGCAGTAGACAGGGCAAGGGAAAAAGTTGCCTATGCTCTAGGGGCTGAAGAGAATGAGATCTTTTTTACATCCGGAGGTACGGAATCCGATAACTGGGCAATTAAGGGAGTAGCCTTTGCAAACCAGAATAAAGGAAAACACATAATCACTTCTTCTATCGAACATCATGCAGTCCTGCATACCTGTGCCTGGCTGGAAGGGCAGGGCTTTGAGGTAACATACCTGCCTGTGGATAAATACGGAATGGTGTCCCTTGAGGAACTCAAGAATGCGGTCAGGGATGACACCATACTCATTTCCATAATGCTTGCGAACAATGAAATTGGGACAATCCAGCCTGTTGAGGAAATCGGAAAAATCGCAAAAGAGAACCGGATATATTTCCATACGGATGCCGTTCAGGCAATAGGTCACGTCCCTATTGATGTCAAAAAAATGAATATTGACCTTCTCTCTCTTTCGGGGCATAAGTTCGAAGGACCAAAGGGCTGCGGAGCTCTCTATATTCGAAAAGGGATAAAAATAGAATCTCTTCTGCACGGTGGAGCCCAGGAAAGAAAACGCAGAGCTGGAACTGAGAATACCCCTGCCATTGTGGGCCTTGGAAAAGCTATAGAGCTTGCAACAACCGAAATTGAAGAATCAAACAAAACCCTGCTTAAGCTGAGAGAGCGCCTCATTAAAGGTCTTCTTAAAATCCCGAAAACCCATCTCAATGGACATCCCGTACAGAGGCTCGCAAACAATGTAAATGTCACGTTTGAATACATAGAGGGCGAATCGCTCTTGCTTTTACTGAATGCGAAAGGAATTTTTGCATCTACAGGAAGCGCATGTAACTCATCTTCTCTTGAACCCTCGCACGTGCTTATGGCCTGCGGAGTTCCGCACGAAATCATTCACGGTTCACTTAGGCTTAGTCTCGGAAGGATGAATTCAGAAAAAGATGTGGACAGGGTACTTGAGGCTGTGCCTGAGATCGTGCAAAAACTGAGAAATATGTCCCCACTGACTCCGAAAGAGTACAGGATGCTTTAATAAGCACCGCTTTACGACGCAGGATAGAACTGAAGATTATTTTATAGGAAAATTTAAAAGAAATTGAATAATTTTTTGAATAACTTAACAATTGAAAAATAGATTGTAAGAGTGTATTCTCAGAATATATTGGAAGAATGTATTGGAGGACAACTCATGGACTACAGCCTTAAAGTAATGGATCATTTTTCAAACCCAAGAAATATGGGAATCATTGAAAACAGCGACGGAGTAGGAGAGGTTGGAAACGCAAAATGCGGCGATATAATGAAAATTTACCTAAAGGTTGAGGACGATCGGATCGCAGATGTAAAGTTCCAGACCTTTGGGTGCGGGGCTGCAATTGCATCAAGCAGTATGGCAACCGAACTCATTAAGGGAAAAACCCTGGAAGAAGCCTGGGGACTTACAAATAAAGCCGTTGCAGAAGCTCTTGACGGGCTTCCTCCGATTAAAATGCACTGTTCAATGCTTGCAGAAGAAGCGATCCACGAGGCAATTAACGATTATCTAAAGAAAAAAGGGCTTGAGCCGTGGATAGAATAAGGATACAAAAATAACTCGGTATTATTTTGACTAAAGGTAATTAAAAAGATATATTTGTCAAAATAAGGTTAAAAAGAGATCAAAAAGAGATAATCTGTCAAAACAAGATCGTTATGGAAAACCAGTTAATTCTAGAAGAAATAAAAAGACTTAAAGCTGAAAGGAATGCAGTAATTCTTTCCCACTTTTACACCAGACGCGAAGTTCAGGAGGTTGCGGATTTTGTCGGGGACTCCCTTTCCCTTTGTAAAGCCGCAGTTAATTCAAAAGCTGATGTCATAGTGTTTGCAGGCGTTCACTTTATGGCAGAATCGGCATCAATAATCTCTCCTGAAAAATTAGTTCTCTTACCCGTACCCGATGCAGGCTGCCCTATGGCGGATATGGTTACTGCGGAGTCTCTGAGGAATGCAAAAGAAAAACATCCCGACGCCGCAGTCGTCTGCTATGTAAACAGCTCGGCAGCCGTAAAAGCCGAATCCGATATCTGCTGCACCTCGGCAAATGCGATAAATGTGGTAAATTCAATTGAAGACCGGGAGATTATTTTTATTCCGGACAAAAACCTGGGAGCTTTCATATCTCTTCATACTGATAAGAAGATACATCTCTGGCCTGGGTTTTGCCATGTCCATGATAACATCAGGGACGAGAACATAAAAGAATTGAGAAAACTGCACCCAGATGCCAAATTTCTCGCACATCCCGAATGCAGGCCTGAAGTCCTGTGTTTTGCAGACCGAATTCTCAGTACTTCAGGAATTGTGAAAGAAGCGGGAAGTTCAGATTCCACGGAATTTATAATTGGAACTGAGAGAGAGATTGTTCGGAACCTGAAAGCGAAATATCCGGATAAGGAATTTTATCCTGTCTCAGAGGAGGCTTTTTGTTACAATATGAAAAAAATCACCCTTGAGTCTATCCTGAACAGCCTTCAGAACATGGAATATGAGGTTCATGTCCCGGAACATGTGAGGGTTAAAGCCAGAAAAGCGCTGGACAGGATGCTTGAGATTAGCGGAAATTGAAGCACCCGAATTGCGCCCCGAGTTCCGCTGCCCGAGTTCCACTTCGGGAGCACGAGGTCCTTTTCGCTTCGCTCAAGAGGACTAATTTTTGGCGAGGATTCAGAACTTTATTTTATTTTTCTATAGCAGTATCCGTTAGGAAAGTGAAATTGGTTGAGCCAAAACAACATTATTAACATCTTAAACGGAGATTGTCCCGCACGCAGTGCAGCTTTACCATAATATAAAATAAAGAAAAAGAGTAGCTTCTTATCTCGTTTTAATAAAAAAGGGAAAAATTCACTGAATTGTGCCTCTAAAAACCTTTCATTTTTTTGTGTTTTTTTCGGACTGGCCCGAGCTTGCGCTCGGTGGAATGGCAGATTTTAGACAGTGAATATGGTTCTCGGGGCGTTTTATGACTTCTTTTTTATATTTCGGCGGCGGCACATTCTAACAAACTCCTCACAACCGCTTCAAAAAGTTTCCCGCTATCTTCCCTTTCCTTTCTTAGTTTCACTTCGAGTTCATCACACAAACCCATGAGCTGCTCGACTTCCCGAGTTTCGCTTCGGGACCAGAAAAATCTTTGATTTTTCTTTTAGTTGCGATATAATCGCAACAGCACGGGGCCCTTTTCACTGCGCTCAAGAGGACCGATTTTTGGCGAGGATTCATAACTTTATTTTATTTTGGCATGAAAGTGCTTTGTGTACTTTCATTTTTTAGACTTGTTATTCGAAGAATATCATGTGCGTTTTCTATAGCAGTATCCTTCAGGAATGTGAGATTTGTTGAGCCGAAGCAACATTATTAGCATCTCAAATGGAGCTTTTTGCGTTTCTCACCAGCTATTGCTATAAAATTGAAGCACAGGAAAGGGTTTCTGATCTTTTCCTCGAGTTTTTCACGAAAGATTCCTGGAATTCTTGAATTCGCGCCTTTACTATTACTATGGATAATTATTTATACCACTACTTATTATTAAAAGTAATTACTTCCTTGACATTTAATTATGCATGGATAATTATTTATACCGAGATCACAATTGTGATGATCATTCACGATTGTGAATGTATGAGAAGAGGATGAGTGTCAGGATGGCAGAGTGGTTATGCTTCCGGCTGCAACCCGGAATTATGTGAGTTCGATTCTCACTCCTGACTTTTCAAAAAATAAGAAAATTAGAATTGAAAGAAATTGAAAAATATTGAAAACAGCCTGGCAGGACAGAGAATTAGCCTGGTGATAAAAGTGACTGGCAAAAATAGAAACCCGATTGAAGAAGAAAGCAAGGGTAGCAAGGAAAGTCGGACAGAAAAGAGGCTCGAAGGCCTCGGAGTTTCTACCCTAGCTATACATGCAGGCGCAAAACCTGACCCGGCTACAGGAGCAAGGTCAGTTCCGATTTATCAGACTGCGGCATATGTATTTGATGACACCGAGCATGCAGCCGACCTTTTTGGGCTCAGGAAAGAAGGCAATATTTATACCCGCCTGATGAACCCTACAACCGATGTCTTTGAAAAAAGAGTCGCTGCCCTTGAAGGAGGCATAGGCGCTCTTGCAACCTCTTCAGGGATGGCTGCAATTACAACCGCGCTTCTCACCTTTACAAGACCCGGAGACGAGATAATTTCAGGGGATAAGCTTTACGGAGGTACCTATGAGCTTTTCAATTACACTTTCCCCAAACTCGGAAGAAACGTAAAATTCGTAGACTCCAGTAAGCCTGAAGAATTCAAAAATGCGATCTCCGGAAAAACAAAAGCCTTGTATGTGGAATCAATAGGGAATCCAGGACTTGACATTCCCGATTTTGAGAAACTTGCAGAGATTGCCCATACAGCAGGAATTCCCCTTGTTGTGGACAATACGGTTTCTCCCTTGATCTTAAAGCCAATTGAGCACGGGGCAGATATAGTCGTACTTTCTGCGACAAAATTCATAGGCGGTCACGGGACTTCCATAGGAGGGGTAATTGTCGATTCTGGAAACTTTGACTGGAGCCCTGAAAAATTCCCTGAAATCTGCGAACCTGATCCCGGATACCACGGCCTGAGGTATAAAGAATCCTTTGGAAAGGCAGCCTTTATTGCAAAAGCCAGGGTGCAGTTCATGAGGGATACCGGAGCATGCATTTCTCCCTTTAACTCGTTCCTATTAAGCCTTGGGCTTGAAACTCTGCCCCTCAGAATGAAAAAACACTGCGACAACGCCCTGGAGGTTGCAAAATTCTTGGAAAAGCACCCGAAAGTTACCTGGGTTTCGTATCCTGGACTTGAATCCCACAGCAGCCATGAACTTGCAAAGAAATATCTCAAATCAGGTTATGGTGCCCTAATAGGCTTTGGGATCAAGGGCGGAGCCAGTGAATGCAAAAAATTCATCGAAGGGCTTGAGATCTTTTCCCACCTTGCAAATATCGGGGATGCAAAAAGCCTTGTAATCCATCCAGCTTCTACTACCCATGGACAGCTTTCAAAGGAAGAACAGCTTGCCTGCGGAGTAACTGAAGATTTTATCAGGCTTTCAATAGGAATTGAGGATGAAAAGGACCTGATTTTCGATATTGAGCAGGCACTCTCCGGGGTCTGAGCATGGAGATCTCGACTAGAGTTACATCCTTTAAAAACTTTTTTTCAGGAAAAAAAGGCCAAAATCTAGGGATAGTCCATTCAATGAACTATGAAATCCCTGGTATTTTCAGGCTTGAGAGTGGAAAGACCCTCTCCCACGTCAGGATAGAGTACGAAATGTACGGGAAAATGAATGCGGATAAGAGTAATGTTATCCTGATCTGCCATGCTCTTACCGGCGACGCACATGCTGCCGGATTTCACGTGGGCGACAAAAAACCAGGCTGGTGGAACATTGTAATCGGCCCAAATAAGGCTTTTGACACGGAAAAATATTGTGTCATTTGTTCAAACATAATCGGGGGCTGTAAAGGTTCCACAGGTCCATCCTCCATTAACCCTGAAACCGGAAAAACCTACGGCATCTCTTTTCCTGTAATTACTATCGCGGATATGGTAAATGCCCAGAAAAAACTTGTCGACCATTTGGGAGTAAAACAGCTTTTTGCAGTTGCAGGCGGCTCAATGGGCGGAATGCAGGTCCTTCAATGGACAATCAGTTACCCTGAAATGGTTAAAAAAGCGATCGCAATCGCAACAACCGCATCCACGACCCCGCAGCAAATCGCATTCGGAGCAATAGGTCGAAAAGCCATAACCGATGACCTGAAATGGAACGGAGGAAACTATTACGGGAAGAAAATTCCTGCACAAGGCCTTGCACTTGCCCGTATGATAGGTCATATCACATATCTAAGCGATGCTTCGATGCAAAAGAAGTTCGGGAGAGCTCAGCAGAAAGAAATAGGCCCGGATTTATCGAAAATCTCTTCAGAAGCTTCTTCTGAAACTTCTTCAGAAGCCTCTTCTGAAACTTTTCCGGATCATTCTTCACATTTTCAGGTTGAAAGCTACCTGAATTACAAGGGAGATACCTTTACGAAACGTTTTGATGCCAATTCCTATCTTTATATCACAAAAGCCGTAGATTTCTTTGACCTTTCAAAGCATGGGTCTCTTATAGAGGGTTTTTCCGGAGTTACTGCAAAATACCTTGTGATCTCCATTACCTCGGACTGGCTTTATCCTCCCTATCAATCTCAGGCAATTGTATCTGCACTTTCTGCAAATGGGGTTGATGCCAGATACGAGGAAATCAGGTCCCAGTACGGGCATGATGCCTTCCTGCTTGAAGAAGGACAGTTAAACTACCTTATAAGGGGTTTTCTCTCACAGATTCTAGTAAGAGATATCATGAACCAGAATTTCTATTCGGTTTCCAGAGATGAAACAATAGAAAACGCCTCAGTACTCATGGTAAAAGAGAAAGTAAACCACCTGCCTGTTGTATCCGAAAATGGAAAGCTTGAAGGCATAGTTACCTCCTGGGACATTACAAAAGCAGTTGCCTGCAAAATCACCGAACTGGATGAGATAATTACTCGTGACGTGAAATATGTATATTCAGGAGAAAGAATCGAGACTGCCTCCTTAATAATGGAAGATTATTCGATTTCCGCGCTTCCTGTAATTGATTCTGAAAGTAGAATTATAGGTATGGTTACAAGTGAAAGCATAAGTGCACTTATTGGAAGGCTCAGTTAACTTTCAGAAAACGGCGTTGGAAGTTATTCATCCTTCCAATACCATTTTTTAAGTTCTCTTTTTAGCTGAAGACAGAGATCTTTTTGTTAAATCGATTTTATACTATCCAAAGCGCCTGAATAGCGTTTTCCCATCGTTATTATCCCGCGCAACTGCGCGGCTGGAACCAACTGCCTTCGACTGAATAAAAGTGAAAATCGCCAGGTGCCCTGTAAAAATGGAATTAAAAAATATCAATAATTTTATATTAAGCAAATATCATGGCGGTTTACTGAAAACCGAAATCGGAAAAAATGATTTTTAAATCTGATTGTACAAGGCTAGAGTGTCTTTATCGAGTCATAATTTACCGCAGCCATTGTTAGGTATCCCTATCTTTTTATTATCTTTCTTTTTTAGATATCTTACTTAAAGATATCACAAATGTTGAGAAGAATATTATAGCAAGTAGTGCTGTGTTTACAGGGCTGCTTAAATCTGGATAGTTATTGACAAAACCAGCAGTAAGAGCATAATTATTCCCAACACGTAGTCCGTAGTAAGCTGCCTCTATAATTAATGCTATAAGTGATACTAAAATGGCTATTAAAAAACTGCGTACTATGGTGTCAAACTTCATTCTTGATCAGCTTTATAACTGCACTCTAGAATATAAATAAGTTTATTCCAATCGAATACTCTTTGGATTTTTGGGAGGGGAGGGAAAATTTCCCACAAGCTGAAGAATTAAGCGATAATTTGTCCTGTGACTTTGCAGAGGCTGGAACCTGCAATTTGGATTAAAAAGAGCAAAAATTGACTGCTGTAAAGGAATAAAACAATATAGAAGAGAACATAATTTTGAGTGATTAAATGTAAATATTTAATTTCGAAACTACAACTGATCTCTCATGAAAATCCACGTTCTCCAGCACTCCTCCATAAATGCCCTCGGCACAATAGAAGAATACGCCCGAACTAAAAATCACTCCCTTGAGTCAACCCGTTTTTACGAAACAAAAAACCTTCCCGAAATTGACTCTTTTGACCTCCTTATAATTATGGGAGGGCCTATGAGAATTTACGATTATGAAGAAAACCCCTGGCTGAGAAATGAAAAAGCGTTTATCAAACAGGCAGTCGAAGCAGGAAAACCTGTGGTCGGGATCTGCCTTGGCGCTCAACTGCTTGCTGATGTGCTCGGCGCGCGCGTCTATGAAAATAGGCACATGGAAATGGGCTGGTTTCCTGTAAGGGCAGTCGGGGACGAGAATAAACCCGAATTTCTCAAAGGGCTGCCGGATAAAATCACGGTTTTTCACTGGCACTCGCGGACTTTTGACCTGCCGGCAGGAGCTGTTCACCTTTTTGAAAGCGAGGGCTGTAAGAATCAGGGGTTTATCTATAACGGCAGGGTTGTAGCACTTCAATTCCACCCCGAGGTGAATGAGGAAAGAATTCTGAATTTGATCAGGCGGTTTGGGGATGGAATGGAAAATGGGACATTTGTCCAGAAAAAACAGGAAATGCTCGGGCAGGAAGAATATCTGGCCGACACAAAGGAATTTTTGTTTTTAGTGTTGGATAAGTTTGAGAAAATGATTTGAATGATACTTATCCGCAAAATGAATTACTTAGAAAAACTCAGCTGGCAAAAGACTAATAATTACTCAGCCAACTTTTCCGGCGCATGATGTCCTCTGTGGCTTGCTGCTCGCTTACTTTCTTTCAAGAAAATCCCTTTCATTCCTCCTGAAATCAGGGCTGCAATATCTTTTAAGACAAGCCCCTGTTTGAGTCCTTTGGGAAGAGCGATATATCTCGGGCTCCAGACGGGGTTGAATTTCTCTTTAAACTCCCTCAGTCCTTTATAATTATAAAAATGTTCACCATGAGCAAAAACCAAAGATCCTACTTTATGCCAGAAAGGGGCAAACTGCCGATTTTCAAGTCCTGAAAGGGGAGCCATTCCAAGAGAAAAACGCCTATATCCTTTCTCCTTTCCCCAGAGCATGAGCTTGACAAAAAGGTACTCCATCGCCCTTTCCGGCGCATTGGGGCTGTGACGCATAAGGTCGACACTAATCTCTTCGTTATCTGCGCCTGTCCATATATTTGCAAAGGCAACAATTTCTGACTCGTTCCTCACAAGAGCAACTGGAAAGTTACTCAGGTATTTCTCATCAAAAAAACCAACCGAAAACTGCTTTTCATTTCCTGCTTTTCTTTCCAGCCAGGCATCCGAGATCCGTCTGAGTTCAGGCATGAGGCCTGGAACTGCTTCTTCAGAAGCAATTTCAAACCTGTATCCTTTTTTTTCCACGTTCTTTACGGTATAGCGGAAATCTTTGCTTGCACTGCCTTCCAGGGTAAAAGTCTCGATGGGGACTTTTGCCTCTTCCCCGATTTTTATAAGGGTCAGACCAAGATCAAGATAAACAGGAATATATTTTTCACTTACTTCATAGAAAGCAACCCTGCCCTGATGCAATCTACTCATTTCATAAAAGTCCCAGATTAACTCCTTTGTATGTTTGCTGGTTCCAACAAGATCTCCCATTGCAATCCAGGTCTTTCCGGAAATCCCATACATCAAAAAAGCTTCCTTTTCTTTGTCGAAAAGTAGGTATTTATCCCCTGTGAAAACCAGGTTTCCCCAGGTTTCCTGACTCCTATTAATTATTGTTTTTGCAAGCTCCATCTCTTCTTTTCCTGGTATGTGAATGTCCCTGGAAAAGGGGCTTAACATCTTTGCAATCCCAAAAATCAGCAACAGGAGAAAGACTCCAACTGTACCTCTTAAAAAGCTGGATGCCTGGGAATTTATCCCAAATTGCCACCAGAGCTCGTTTGAATATTCTACATTCCGGTATGAAAAGAACCCAAGCCAGACGAAGCTTACAAGCACCAGAATTATTGCAATTATGTTCTTCTTGCTAAAAGACTGGTGCATAAGTGAAGATTTTCTGTAAAAATACTTCCTGCAGGGAAGCAAAAAGAAAAACAGGGTAAAAAGAACTGCTGCTTCCTGATAATCAAGGTCTTTCAGGAGGGCAAAAAATCCGCCCATTAAAAGAACAGCAAGGGAGAGAATATAAGCTCCATCAATTCTTTTCCAGAGTCCGTTTGCCAGGAGCAGAAGTAACACACCCATGATGCTTCCAAAAAGCCTGGAAACTTCTATGAGAGAAAGAGGAACAACATGAGTTAAATCATGAAGATATCTGGGATTTGAAGGTAGGGCTCCGGAAAAAAGAAGGGAAACTCCCCCTAAAAATATAAAAATAGAAAAGATCTGAGGTACTAGCTGTGACAGGCTTGAATATGTAGCTTTCCCTATTTTTTTCAGGAATTCTTGCTTCTCTTTATATTCATAGAATATAAGGGCCAGGAATCCAATCAGAAAAGGGATGAAATAATAAATTGCCCTGAAGAGAAGAAGCGGTCTAATTATATCGACCGTACCAAAATATGGCTCCAGCATAAACAGCATCAGAGTCTCAAAAACCCCTAGCCCACCTGGAACGGTGCTTATCAGCCCTATAATCTGCGCCAGCGCAAAGAACACAAGTACATGGAGCAGGGTGAGCTGCGGATTTGAGGGCAAAAGGAAATAGATAATGCTTCCCGAAAGCAGAAGGTCTGCTGAGGATAGAGCAAGCTGCAAAAAAGCTGTTCTGGGTTCAGGAATCCTGATCTGACACCTTTTTATTCTGAAATTCCACTTTCTGAACGAAAGATGGAAGTAAACTGCAACAAACAGCAATAGTAAAATTCCAATAATATTTGACTGGATAGGGATTTCAGGCGCGTAATCTGACAGCTTTACAGGACAGAATGTGAAGAGCAAGCCTCCGACAAAACAAAAGCCAATCCAGAATGAGAGGACGCAAAAAGCTATAATCTCCCAGATCTGGCGTAAGTCCAGTCCGTTTCTCGAATACAACCTGTATCTCAGGGAACTTCCTGTTAGAATATTAAAGCCAACACTGTAGCTTATGGATGTGCTGATAAAAGAGGCTCTAGCAGTCTCCTTATAGGGAATAGGGTGATTAATATGACGGACTGCCAGGTAATCATAACCTGTTAAAACGAGATAACTCAAGAAAGTTAAAAAGAATGCAAGCTCTATATGGCTAATTGGAATGCTGGTAATACTTTTGACAATATACATCGAATGTAAGTGATGTACCTGTCTATCTAGAGTCCACAAAGCCAGGGAAAATATAATTGCTGACAAAAGATAGCTTACAAATCTCTCAATTTTAAGTGTTTTTTCTCGCATATTTCCTTTGCCTGTCATTGAGATCAGCGATTTTCTCCATTTTATCGTTTTTCAATTTCTCATCTCAACAGACTAATTGTCTCTCTAAGATATATAACCCTGTTACTGGAAATAACCATAATCTTAACCAATAATCTTAGCATTTTGTATATTTTTAAGTTCTGCATTCAATCGAGTTACTTGTTACAAAAGAGGTAAAACACCAGCTGTGTGGAAAAAGTCATTCTACTATTTTTGAGTATATATAAAAAATTAGCAGATGACTAAGCTGTTGGCTCTTTGTTAAAACTCTTTGTTAAAACTCTTTGTTAAAACTCTTTGCTAAAACTCTTTGTTAATTTGCTATACCAAATTAATAACCCTCAAAACCGAAGTGCAGGAAAATTATTTCTTTTTCTCTCTTTTCTTGGTTTCTCTTTTTCTGGTCGTAATTTTGTTAGGCTTGCCAGCTTTTTGCTCTTTCCCTGCCCATACGCTCTTCTCGCTTCCCTTCCCTTTTTCCTCATTTCCCTGACCCGAAAATTTCTTCATTATCTCGCTTGTTGGCTTTTTCCTTGTCCAGACGCTTCTCTTCATTTTCGGCTTTTCTTCTTCTAATTTTTCTTCGTCTTCATAAAGGTCGATTCCGAGTTTGGAGTTTACGGAAGCTAGGGCTATTTTAGCATCGGCGTAGTCAGGATTGAGCCTGAGGGATCTTTCAAGAGCTCCAAGGGCTTCTTCGTTTTTCCCTAAACCGGAAAGAGCCATGCCTTTGCAGTACCAGGCTTCGGGATTACGAGGTTTTATTGAGATTGCTTTGCTGCAGGCAGCAAGGGCTCTTTTAGACTTGCCAAGCTTGAGGTGGACAAGACCTTTTCCAACCCAGGTTTTTGCATTATCAGGATTTATTTTGAGAGCAGCATCATATGCTATCAGGGCTTCCACAGGTCTGTCCAGGCTGTAGAGGGCAAAGGCTCTACCTTCCAGGGTTCTTGCAAGATTTGGTTTGAGCTTAAGGGCAGTATCATAAGCTTTTATAGCGTCATCGTATCTACCCAGATCAGCAAGAACAGAGCCTTTTGCGTGCCAGGCCCCTGTAAGTTTTGGATTATTTGCAAGAGCTTTTTCAATTGCTTTCAGGGACTTTTCTTGCTGCCCAAGCCTGCAAAGCACTGATGTCTTAAGGTTCCAGGTTTTATCGCTGTCAGGGTTTATTTCAAGCAGCCTGTCAAAAACTCGTAATGCATCTTCTTCCTTGTTGAGCTGCAGGAGCACAAAACCTTTTTCATAAAGATAACCAGGTTTTTCAGGCTCGATTTCAAGAGCTTTTTCAATTGCTTCCAGGGAGTCCCTGTACATCCTATGCCTTAGAAACACCGCTGCCTTACCTGCCCAAGCAGTTGCCTCTTCCGGGTTCTTCTCAAGAATTTTTTCATAGACTGTAAGGGCTTTATCTAGTCGACCGTAAGCAGTCTCGCGAGCCTTACTTGTGCTTTTTCCAGCAGTTTTGCCTTTCCTGTCTTCTTTTCCTGTTTTTTCTGACCAGCCTGTTTTTTTTATCCTGTCAGCCTTTTCTGTCCTGTTAGCCTTTCTTTTAGAATTCTTTTCCATAGTATCAGTCCGGAGTCATTGTTAGGGATGATGTTTTTTTGAGAAATTGAGTATACTCCCATCCTTTCTCCTCCTGGCGGTAAATTCAAGGAGAAATCTTATTTTAGACTCCTTTCTCTTACTTTAAGCTGATCGTGCTAACCCCTATTTTAAGCAGCCGAATAAGAATAAGACTTCTGGAAAGCAAACTTCTGAACAGCAGTTTTCAAAATAGAATTTAGAAAAAAAGGAGGGGTTGCAAGCTCGCTTGCAACCTGAATCGCAGGTTTGATTATAACTTTTTAGGTTATCGGAAATTTGTGTACATTCTCATCTGCCATTGACCGTTCTGTATCCTTTTCCTGATAACCTCTTTTGCTACTCTAACATAAATTTCCCGAACTTGAGGTATTAGCATGGAAAATCCTATTATATCGGACAGGAAGCCCGGAGTTAGAAGGGCGAAGCTGCCAATTAACACGAAAAGCCCATGAAGGAGTTCATTTCCGGGCATATATCCCCTGCTCATTGCTTCCTGGATCTCACGGAATACACGGAAACCCTGGTTTTTTGCCAAATAAGCGCCCATGCTTGCAGTTATCAGGATAATAAGCACAGTATTTAAAGCCCCAATGACCCCCCCTATCTTGATAAGCAGATAAAGCTCAATAATCGGGATAACCAGGAAAATGGAAAAGAGTTTAAAGAGCATGTTGATCATTTTAATATTCTAAATATTTATTACTTTTGAGGATATTAATTAAGAGCTATCATTAATTAAGAGCTATCATTAATTAAGAACTATCATTAATTAAGAACTATCATTAATTAAGAACTATCATTAATTAAAAACTATTATTATTAAAAACTATCAATATTCGTTAGTGTTAATTTAATTATAAATACATACTAACAGAGTTTATATAAGTAATAGTTTAAATGTCAGTTTTGTATCAGTTTTATATCAGTTTTGTATCAGTTTTATATCAGTTTTGTATCAGTTTTATATCAGTTTTGTATCAGTTTTAAATCTTATATTGAGAAGCTACTGCCCTTTATATATATTTTCTTTTGGTTAAATTAATTTGTAAGAGGTTTAAAACTCGATTGACAATTAAAAATGTGACATGAGGAAAAGGTATTCTGAGTTTGGAATAGACTCTATACTAGCTGAGGTTATACCCTGATAGCCGTATCGTTCCGCCTAGTCCGCAGACCACGAATAGCTCTATACTAGCTGAGGTTATACTAGCTGAGGTGTAACAACTAAATTTCATTTCCAATAAATAATCTTAAATGTATGAATTCAAAGATTTACAAAGAAGTGTTGAAAGGTAGAATATTAAATAAGAACATTAGAGAGGCTATAATGAAAAGTAAAATCATGATTTCTATAGTTTTATTGAGTATTACTATGGCGGGCCTTGGATGTATTTTGCAACCTGATGAACCATCTCCAGATAATTTACAACTAAATAATACGCATAATGAAAGTGTTGCAGATGGCGAGGATGTAGAAGGCACCTGGATGGGAAATTTAAGGGTTCCAGGCGGGTTGGAATTAAGAATAGTGTTCAATATTTCTACCAATCCAGATGGATCTATCAAAGCCAGCATGGACAGCCCTGATCAGGGAGCACTTGGTATACCTGTTGAAACCGTTAGTTACAAAGGTGGCAATTTGAACCTTGAAGTCAAATCCATCCAGGGGAATTTTGAAGGAATATATAAGGAGGACAGCAAGACCATAGAAGGAAAATGGAAACAGGCAGGCTCAGCTTTGCCGCTTGTACTTAGCAGGGTTGAGAAAGCTCCTGACATCCACAGAAAACAGGACCCTGTAAAACCTTATCCATATATTGAAGAAGAAATTGTTTATGAGAATAAAGAAGCAGGAGTAATGTTAGCAGGAACGTTAACTCTTCCTCAGTCAGAGGGACCTTTCCCGGCAGTCTTACTCATAACCGGTTCAGGACCGCAAAATCGTGATGAAGAAATTATGGGACATCGCCCATTCCTTGTACTATCAGATTATCTGACACGCCAGGGTATTGCCGTACTTCGGGTTGATGATCGAGGTGTAGGAGAATCGACTGGAAATTTTTCAGAGGCTACAACTGAAGATTTTGCAGAAGATGTACTTGCTGGAGTTAATTATCTCAAAAATCGGAAAGACATAGATTCAAGCCGAATAGGATTGATTGGACACAGCGAGGGAGGTCTAATTGCACCCATGTTAGCAGTAAAGTCTCCAGACATTGCATTCATTGTACTGATGGCTGCTCCTGGGCTGACAGGTGAAGAAATTCTGTACACGCAAAGTGACCTCATTGCCAGGGCTCAGGGAATAGATAATGAGACTATCAGTGAGAACGAAGCCCTAATGAAAAGAATATTTTCTGTAGTAAAAGAAGAAGAGAATAACACAATTGCTGAGGAGAAGCTTCATAATATTTTAAGGGCTGAGATAGCAAATATGAGTGAGGAGGAAAGAGAAAGTCCAGGCTATTCCAAAGCTGCTATTGAGGCTTCTATTGACGCTCAAGCAAAAGAACTTACGTCACCGTGGATGCGCTTTTTCCTTACATACGACCCTAAGCCAAACTTAATGAAAGTCAAATGCCCTGTACTTGCCATAAATGGCGAGAAAGACCTTCAGGTTCCGCCTGAAGAAAACCTGTGTGCTATAGAAGAGGCTCTTAAAGAAGGAGGCAATAAGGACTATACAGTCAAAGAACTGCCAGGACTGAATCATTTATTCCAGACCGCTGAAACGGGTTCTCCTTCAGAGTACGCAAAAATAGAAGAAACAATTTCTCCGGCAGCTCTAGAAATTATAGGAAATTGGATTTTAGAGCATACACAGCAAGGCTAAAATAAGTGAGAAAGAAATAAAGTCTATACTCCATGTTTTGTACCCTCACCCCTGTCTGTTCTACCACAGGCAGGGGCAAAAGGAGTTTTCAGACATTTGATAACTTAGGAGGCGGCTTAATTTTGTGTCTGTCTTTGGTAGAGATATTTAATTATATTACTAACTGATATTTAACACTTTTGTCAACATCCTTGCTACTCCATATTAAGTATTAATAATATATTATTACATAAAATTGAAACGAGAAAAACATTTTCTACAATTATATAAAAGGTTAAACAATATGCACTTCACTGAAAATTCTTTGCAGAATATGGTCGAACGAACATTTAAGTCAAGCCAAAGAATTAAAAAGCTACAGGCACAATGACCCACTTTAAATTCTTAAAACGAGAATATTAGAAGGAGTATCTCATGAGAGTTTCACGAAGTCTCCTTTTTTTCAGCAAGCTTGAAATTAACAAATCTGGAATTCTCCTCAAAGTCGGTTTTTTCGCTGTGACTGTTTGCCGGCGATGACTGTTTTGTACTTACTGATAGTTGTTTTGTACTTACTGATGGCTGTTTTATACTTACTGGTCGCTTATTTTCGGGTTTTGAACTGTGCCGCCTGAGGAACTTAAACTCCTTTGAAAGCATAACCAGAACTACCAGCGTCATAATGTACTCCGTAGCCGGAGATGCAGACCAGACTCCGTCCAGACCGAAAAAAATAGGCAGGATAAAGAGCAGAGGAAGGAGAACAATGAAGATTTTTCCCAAATTGATGAAGAGTGCTGCCCTGATTCTGTTTATTGACTGGTAATAGATAGTAGTGAGAAGCACGATACCTTCAAGAGGCAAAGAGAACATGAAAAACTTCATTCCTTGCAGGGTGACTTTCAGAAGTTCGGAGTCGTCCTGGCTGAAGATCTGCACTACCCTTTCAGGAAAGAGGTAGATTAGCACAAAGCCGAAAAATCCTATGAAAATGCATGAAAGCATTGTCAGTTTCAAGGTTTTTGAAACCCTTTCGTAGTAACCAGCTCCGTAATTAAAGCCTATAATCGGCTGCACTCCAAGGGCTATTCCTTCGAAAAGCATATAGAAAATTGAAAAGGCATATCCTATAATGCCGTAGGCTGAAACTGCAAGCTCAGAGCCGTATCTGAGCAGCATGTAGTTGTGCGCAAAGAGCACAAGAGCCAGTGAAAACTGCATCACAAAAGATGGAAGACCGGCTCTAAGGATCTTAAGCTGGGTCCCGGGCTTGAATTTTAAGGCTTTAAGTCGGAGTCTTAATTTTGCCTTGCTGCCAAAAAGGTAATACATAAGCAGCACTGCCGGCAGAGCAAAAGAAATTATTGTGGCAAAGGCTGCACCTGACATTCCCATGCCCATTCGCATGACAAAAAGATAGTCAAGCACGAGATTTACAAGTACTCCTGCAACCATGATATTCATACAGAGTCTGGGTCTTCCGTCATTCCTGACCAATGGATCAAGGGCAATTGTAAGGATCATAAAGATCGAGCCAATGAAAATGATCCTGAGGTACTCACTGGCAAAAGCAAGGACAGTCCCGTTGGCTCCAAGGAGGCTGATCGAGATTTCACAAAAAACCAGCCCGGCTACTGTAATAACTGCTCCTGTAAGAAGGCAGAGCGAAAAAGCATTGTGTACTATATCCAGGGCCCCCCTGAGGTTTCCCTTTCCAAGGTTAAGGGCTGTTAAACTTGACGCACCGATCCCAATAATTACCCCCAAGGCGATTATAATCATATAAGCAGGATAGGCAAGGGTCACTCCTGCAAGCCCCTGGCTTCCTATAGCATTTCCTATAAAGAAACCGTCAATTATCCCCTGAATTCCAGCAATAACAACTCCAACAACGGTCGGAAGTGCAAATTTTAAGAATAGATTTAATATATTCCCGGACCTCATTTCTTCGTCATTTACCATTCAAAAGCCTCCACACGACGCTGCAAAGCAGCTTTTTCAGAGGTCTTATTTTGAAGCTCGGGAATCACTTCTGCTGTTGTCAGGTGGAAGAACCCGTTAAAAACGAGGTAAGCTATATCATAATTTTGTAGTTTTTGCAGAGGTTGGTATTTTTTTAGATTTTTATATATTTTTGAGGGATCAAAGTAATGAAACTTAATTCTCTCAAATATTTTAGACAAAATCATATCTCATCCTGGATGAAGCTTCAGGAAATATTTAAATTCAACTGATTCAAATATATCTGCCTTGTTGTTACAGAATTAATAAGCTCAAGTATGCAAGCTTAAGTATGCCAAGCCGGTACCTGTTGTATATAATTCTGCAAGTTACTTTTGTTATACTCTTGCAACACAGTTAAATTAATTTTAGAAGCTTCATCGTTTATTATAGATTGAAGAAGATTCAAACAAAATCAAGAATTCTTTGGAACTATGCAACAAGACAGGTAAAATCTATGTTCAAATAGTCATATAATTATAATTATAATTATAATTATATAATCATAGTTGATTTTATATACTAATTATTATTTATGTCTATATATACATTATCATTCTTTTTGTTATCATTTATTTTACTTTAGGTGTTAATTAAACCCGAAACTCAAAGTTTTTTTAAAATGTTATCCAGGAGTAGGTTAATTCCAGGAGTAGGTTAATTTAATGAACGCCCCTGGAGATATTTCAGATTTCCAGGGGCGTTATCAACTTACTGAAAAAGGAATTACTTAACCGAGAGCCTTTCTTATTTTTCCCATTTTGGTAAGGGTTGAGCACACAAGCTGGGAAACTTCCTCATCCATGCAGTCCCCTCCATTTCCTGCCTGCAGGAGGTCAGGCTGCATCATTTCCAACAGGATGCGGTAGGAGGGTTCGGGCTGGACTTTAAGGTTGAAGATGTTCCGCAAAACCTCGATGTCTTTACTGACTTCTTTCAGGCAGGCTCCTGAAAGGAAGCGAGAAGCTACATTAAGGTCCAGGTACCCTGATGCAAAACTCATGTCGCTAGCAAGGGAAGGGAAATATTTTGTAAGCAACCTTTCACAGGCTTCATCGCCAAATTTTATCCGGGCTTCTTCGAGGGCAGTGCCTGTACCTATAAACTCGGGAGGCAGGCCAATCGAGTAGAGAGCGCCGGTGAACTTGATGGCACGCGGGAGGTGTAATTCTTCTGCAGGCATGCTGGAATTTAACTCTTTTCCAATGTCACTACGGCAGAGTTTTACCAGGCCTGAGATATCAGGGGTGCTTCTTGAATAGCCGCTGCTTCCCATATGCATCAGGCGGTCCCTCTGCTGGGGGAGGAGGCCAGCAAGCTGATTTATGGTGGGAGACAGTTCGCGGATAATTCGGCTGTATTTAGTCCCAAAAATTCCTATAAGGTTTACAATCTCTTCTTTTTCTTCGCTGGAAAAGATCTCCGGAGTTTCGGGAAGCTTCTCCTTTGCAAAGCGTACCAGGGCTTCAGCATCCCCCTTTCCATGGCTGTACCTAAGAGCGGACTGGAGAGTAATGGTCCCTACTCCCTGGTATTCCTTGAAAAAATTTTCCGCATTTTTCAGGTTCAGGTGCCCTCTGAAAGGCAGAGTCCCTGCTCCGAAGATTATGCCTGTTTTAGTGTCGAGTTCTGAATTCAGTTCGGAAATTCCGTTTATAGCATATTTGCATGAGAGCGTGCTTGCCACATGTCCGAAAGAAAGCGCAGAATCAGATTTGCCAAGGAAGACCCTGAATTTCTCAGGAGCTGTCCCGAAGCGTTCTTTCCAGGCAAGAAGCGTATTTTCTGCAAGTTCTTTTGCATGCAGCAGGGCAGGGGTGTCTTCAATAAGGGGGATTATGCGTGGAACCTCCATTGAAATCCCGAATTCCTTTTTTGCAAGCTCGCTCACATCTACCATGTGCTGCTGCGCATCAAGGATTTCTTTTACCGTCCCTGTCATGGGATGCACGAATTCGTTTATTGCCTGGATATCCGAATACTCGAGAGCCCCGTGGTTGGCTTCGGCAATTGACATCATGACCATAAGCTGCCTGAACCGGTTTTCCTGAACTGCACTTGGTGCCCTTGGAGTGATGAAAATATCTTTTCCGGGCACAAGGTCTGTTTCTTCTATGAGTTTTGATACGATCTGGACGTTCTGATGATAAGGTGTGGCTTTCCCCTCATAATCCGGCATGTATTCGTCACAGCCAAATACCAGTGCAGCTTCTATAGCTTCCTCCGGCTCTTCCTGTGTCGCAATATATTTTGACGCCGAGTCTGGGTGCTGCGTACATATTACTTTTGGATAGGTTGCTTTTCTGCTCATGAAATTGGACCCTCACTGCTTACAGATTAGTCCTTAAATTTTGCTGCTGAATTGTTACTGAATTTATTACGGAGTTCGCTACTGAATTTTATTGAACCTGTTACCGGGTTTATTATTAAACTTGTAATTCTTTTAGTGAATGGCAGGTAAATTGTATTATTGTTAACCTTCAATTTAATCCAAATCGACATCGAAGCATATCGTTTACTCTATGATAAATGTTTCCGTTTACAATAGGTTGACATTTAAAATTTGACTTTGAGACTGTTTGTTATTTATATGAAGAAGCGTAAAACCCATTAAATCTTTAGATTTAGCGGGATGTAAGTATCAACTTCCTTACGTTCTCCTGTTATTGATTCTGCAAGCATTATTGTGTTTTGAAGTTATTGTATTCTGTTGTACTGTCACCATAACCACACTGTCACCATAACTCAAAATACGGAAACCAAGTTGCGGAAGTTGGAGAACAGGGTACACTACATACCGAAAGGGATCGGAAACATTAAGGCAGGGAAAGCTGCAAGTGTAACAGCATCTCAATTATGACTCAGGAAGCCGCTAAATATTTAGTTTAGCGATAGTTAACTCTCCAACACTCCATCCTTCAACCTTATTACCCTATCAACATATTCCATGTGCCAGTCTTCATGCGTGACCATTACAATCGTCTGATCCTCCTCTTTATTGAACTTCCTGAATAGCTCAAGAATCTGCTTTGAAGCCAGACTGTCCAGGTTTGCACAGGGCTCGTCAGCGAAGAGAACCCTGGGATTGTGGGCAAGCGCCCTGGCAATTGAAACCCTTTGCTGCTGACCACCACTCATTTTGGAGGGAAATTGATTCAACCTGTCTTCAAGCCCGACAGCAATTAGTACCACAGATGCTGCTTTTTGACATTCTTCTTTACTCTTTCCCTGCATCATGAGAGGCAGGCAAACGTTTTCAATTGCAGAAAGTTCGGGCAGCAGAGCATAGTCTTGAAAGACATAGCCAAGGTTGTGCAGACGAAAATTCCCTTTTTCTTTTTCGGACATTTTGGAAGTGTCGACAGAATCGATAATAACGGCTCCAGAGGTTGGAATATCAAGAAGACCAAGTTGGTTCAGGAACGTAGATTTGCCACTACCACTTGACCCCATTATAGCTACGAATTCTCCGCGTTTGATCTTGAGGCTCACACCTCGGAGGGCCCTAACTTCAACTTCCCCCATCTGAAATACCCTTGTAACATCCTTCGTTTCAATAATAACATCATTTTTGATATTGTTTTCCATATAACACACTGTCCCTAACTTTATTTGCCCCATATCAGTTCAAGAAGACTTTTTTTAGACAAGTTATAAGCCGGAATGAAAGAACCTATTACAGCTGCCAGAAAGAGGAGGGCCGCTCGACTAAAAGCTTCGAAATTCTCCAGTATCAGGCTGATAGGACCTACGGCGATCTGGAGGGGGTGAACGATAGTGTAAGGGCTTATGATATAATGCATGATTAAGTAGCCCAGTGTAATTCCTATGAAAGCATACAGCATGGCCTGGATAACAAAAGAGGTAACGATAACTTTTTGATCAATTCCAATGGCTTTCTGAACTCCGATCTGCCTTTTTTTGTTTACAATGTTTACATAGATTACAACAAAAATGATAACGAATGCTATAAGAAGGCCGATTGCACTGAAAGCGTTTCGGAGCATTGTAAGGGTACTTTCTATTGTCTTCAACATGCCTGCAAACTCATGCCATGTCCGGATTTCTTCCTTTATCCCCAGAGAAAGCAGCTTCATTCGAGCATCTTCTTCACTTATATCTGAAGTGGTTTTTACGACAATTTCATTTGCCCGGTTCTTTACACCGAGGATTTCTTCCATATCTGCCTTGTTAATATAAGCCGAAGAGTCGGTATTGGAATAGAGAGTACTATAGATACCTTTTACTCGAAATTCTCTATTTACGCCTTCAATTTTGACATTTACAGTATCTCCGACCTCTACCCCACCAAGGGATTTAGATTCCATAAGTGCTCCGTATCCTCCAGAAACCTCCCGCCCAAGTATTATCTCTCCCCTGTCTGGGCGGCTTATAAACTCTCCGCTGAGCATGGCTGATTCCAGATGGGTAACCTGGGACTCGTCTCCTGGATCAATCCCATAAATAACGGTTCCCACTTCTTTTCCCTGATGACTGATGACTCCCGAACTTCTCAAACGGGCTGAAGACCCGATAATTTCAGGAAGGCCTTCTATTTTTTTCTGAAGAGACGAAGTATCTTCTATATATTTTTCTTTTTCCACAGGCTCTATAACCAGGTTTCCTGTTTGATAATCCACCATCAGCTTATTGAACTGAACCGTAACTCCGCCAAGAATACTTGAAAAGAGTACAATCTGCAAAAAGATAAGGGTCATGACTAGAACCGTAAACGTCGTGATCCCTTTGTTGCCTCTGATAATGGAGCGGCTTGCAAGGAAAAAGGAGACTTTCCCTTTTTCAAGAATAATCATACACCTCTTTCAGTTTTCTTCTCGGACTCTTTTTCTTTTATCTTTTTTCTTTTATTCCCAAAATGGCTAGCGATAAAACCCATACATCCCCATGGACACATCTTTCCCTGAGAGCAATTTTTCCAATTAGGACATACCTTCCTTTTCCTTATTACTAAAATTATTATAAAAACCGGTATGGCAAGAATAAAAAGAGGAACTTTCACGGAAGGAATTTTCGAATTATTCCCCAGTACATTGAGGGTAAGGTTCTCGCTAAGCTGGTGTTCTCCGAAATCGTCCTCGTATTTTACTAAAAGAGTTACTCCCTGCTCGCCTGCTTTCTCAGGAACAAAAGTAAAGACTGCAGGCGCATCATCGTCTTTATCCAGGCGACCAAGGAAAGCATTTGTATTACCACTGCCCTCAAGCCCTTCAAGTTTAGCTTTCACGACATGGGCTTCACCTTCTCCAACATTCTCAAGCCGCACGATCATGGATACCTGCTGGCCTTTCACAGGCACCCCCTGATCAAACTTCAGACTTGAAATATCGATTTTTGCCCGATTAAGGACGTTAATCCCAATCTCCTGGATTTTGTCTATCTGGAAGGTTTCAGCGCCATTTGAGGCCGTTATCCTTAAGGGTATCCTGTAAGGCTGAACAGGTGCATTGCTGCCTAGAAGGAGTTTGAATGATATATTTTCAGAGCTACCTGTACTCAAGTTTTCAATAAAGTGAACATTGTCTTCGAGCGGGATCAAAGGCGATGAGCTATTGAGGTTAAGCATTACCCTGACGTTTTTTGCGTCCGCGTTTCCGGCGTTCTTAACTGCTGTCCTGAGGTAAAATTCCTGTCCTGGAACTATAGCTCCCGATGACGAATTATCCTCATTTATAGGAAGAATTTCGGTGCCTGTAAGTACAAGATCTGGGTTTCCTTCCACGTGAACAGGAATTATTTTAGAAAAACTTGTTTCTTTATTGTCTTTTATAGTGAATTCAAGCTGATAATCTCCAGATTCAGCATTTGGATCAATTCTGAAATGGAAATTCAGCTCTACCTTTGAACGCTGTCGAATATGATCAATTTGAAAGAAGCGTTCTGTGTTAGTCCCAGAACCATAAATCTCTGAGGTGCTGTACTTAAAAATAAGTGGGGAAACTTCCTCAATTCCTACTATAACGTTCTTTGCAGGATTGTCTCCGACATTCTCTACATTTACTTTTATGAGTAAATCTTCACCCGGCCTTGCAGGGTTAGGGGAGATTTCAGAAACTTCCACGCCAAGATGAGTGTTTCCTGAAACTACAATTGCAGAAGTCGGGTTTGTCAAAAAGATAACTACCATCGATAAAGATATCAGGAAGCAGAAGGCTAATGAGCAATCTGTATTTTGTTTTGTAACCTGTTGTTTTTTATTTAGGTTAGTGGATTTCATAATTAATATCGAACCTGAGTTTGGTATATAGCCGTTATACTCGGTTTGCAACTTGCATCTGGTGTATTAGTATTAAATCCCGGAGTCGGGGGACATGGTAGCTATTCAAAAAGAAACATTCCAGTTTTCGGGCAATTCATGGCATTCATTGCCGGAGATTGCAGGTAAATGAACAGGGAAATACGTAAAGAAGATAAATGAGGCCGTTTCCAGAATATGGGATTCTGAGGCACTATCAACGATAGTTAAGAGTTCAAGAGTGTATCCAACTTTTTACCGGCATATAGAGAAAGAGGATAACGACTTTTTTTCCAATAACTAATGCTCGTCTAACTCAGAAGGTTGAGGGGGGTTAACTGAAGCTCTTTGAAATTGTAGGGTTTTGAGAAATGGAGATATTTAAGCATGAGGCGTCCAACAGGTTATTGTATAGTCTGAAAGAGACATATGTGAAATCCAAATTAATTATTCATTCCGTAGCCTTTTCTTCCAGCTCAAATATCTTCCCTACTTTCCACATTATATCAAACTCTTTCCGAAGGCTTTTGGCAAGATCAGCATCCCAGATTTTCACAACTGAAATGAGCCGGTTTTTATCTAGGGGATGAGGTTGAAGTAATATCACCAGATTATTGTCAATGATCCCAAAATGCGAATTAGTGTTTCTAACGGCTCTGATTTCCAAGTTTTTTTTCAATACTTCTAAAGTTTTTTCATCTTTTCTGGCAAGAAAAGAAACAAAGTTGTTAAACTGTGGGGAAACCAACATTTTGACTTTGACCCCTCGTTCAAGGGATCTTACAAATTCATCAAATATTATAGTCAATACTGGCATTCCTAGAGAGTGAGGAACTACACATGACGACTCTCTTGCTTCGCTGAAGAGAGAAATTACAACTTTTTTAATATCGGTTTCAGTGACCGCAGTTGTCCAGAAGATCTCATCTTTTGTTTTAAGAGATGAGGTAGTCATTAATATCTTTTTTAATTCATCAGTCTTAAGCTTCAAAACCTCCAGTTCTTTTTCGACTTCAGACTCCTTTTTTTTAATAACTCTATCTAAAGCAATGTCTGGTTTGACTCCCCTGAACTTTTTGGGTCTTGAACGCTGGACTTCAACAAAACCCATTTCTACCAAGGAATTAAGGGCGCTGTAGACTTTCCCATAGGGTACCTCTGCGTCCTTATAGATAGTGCTTGCTTCGGAAACGCCTAATTTCAGAAGAGAAAGATAGATAGCCGATTCATAAGCACTTAGGCCGATTTCCTTCAGAAGCTTAGTCTTTTGCATATTGAGATTTAAATCTTTATTCCTTAAGGTAGTTTCTAAGGAAAAGCATAAATTATATAGTGTGAAAACCCACAAACATTGTCAAAAATACTCTCATGCTATGCAAAAATAGATTTACATCTTGTGAAATATCTTGTGGCAGTAACTATGAGATCCAATGTTCTATCTTGATTCTATCTTGATGTATTGCAAAGCACGTAGAACGTACTTTTTATAACAGCAAAAGCTACACATGTACAGTAAGGTATACAGTATTTCTTCTATGATAAGGCTCTTCTTTGCAAGATGTTTCAGGAGTCTTCCAAGATAAGTAAAAATCAAAAATTATTTATTCAACTAGCCATATAAAATTATTAATTCCAGATTGTGTAATTTGGAATTTTAGTTTGATCTCTCACATAAAAACTAGAGTAAGATTATCAAGAGGGGGTAATGCTATAAGAGCACATGTTATGCTATTTACAGCATTTTTGGTTATCTTGGGAATTGTAGTTACGACACCTGTAAGCGCACATTGTGATACTATGGACGGCCCGGTTGTCAAAGCAGCCCAGGAAGCATTGGAAACGGGAAATGTAAACCTAGTCTTAATCTGGGTTCAGGAGAAGGACGAAACCCAGATTAAAGAAGCCTTTAACAACACCATCGCTGTCAGGAAACTGAGTCCGGAAGCTAAGGAGCTTGCAGACATGTATTTCTTCGAAACTCTGGTACGTGTGCATAGAGCAGGAGAAGGAGCGCCTTATACCGGCTTGAAACCTGCAGGGCTTGATCTGGGACCTGCAATCCCTGCGGCCGATGAAGCTCTTAAAACCGGTTCGCCTGATAAACTCGTAAAGCTCTTAAACGATGCAACGGAGAATGGAACTCGCGAAGAATTCAGTAAAGTAATGGAAAAAAGGAATTTCAACGCAAATAATGTCAGTGCAGGCAGAGAATATATTGAAGCCTATGTCCCGTTCATTCACTATGTGGAAAGAGTCTACGAAGCTGCTACAGCTCCTGCAGAAGGCCACTATATAGAAGCAGATAACGAGAGTGGAGAAATGCAGATCCATGCTGAAGAAGAGGAGATGGCCTCTGCTAAATGAATAAAGCAGTTCTATGAGGCTCTTGTATAAATATATTTAAAATTGGCAGTACTGTAATCAGAAATGCTGCTGCTGGATATTACAGACCCATTGTAACTTTAAAACGTGCCTTTATTGACTTTTCAGATAGGCTCTAAGATACAAAAAGCCAAAAGAATGTTATTACATCATTATTGAGGGTCATGAATCCTCCTTCCTTTACAGTTGTCCGATAATTCAATTTTGGGGTAAAAAGATCACAAAAAGGACGGCAGACCAAAATTTAATTTTTTCGTTCATTATAGAATAATTTCCCGGTACCCACTTCGAAACTGTCTCCTATATATTAGTTGGTATCGTCTATTTTATAATATACAGATATCAAAATGATATTATATATTAGAGATCTAAAAAGGTCTAAAAACAGCTAAAAATTTTGGAAAGGAAACAGGAAATCCTATGTTAAAACAGGTTTGAGGTGAGAAAAATATGTTCTGTAACCAGTGCCAGGAAACGCTTAATGTAAAGGGCTGTACGAAAAGTGGGGTATGCGGCAAGAAAGGAGAAGTTGCAGATCTTCAGGACAAATTGATTTATGTCCTTAAAAGCATCTCGTTCTATAACCTTAAAGCAAGGGCTGCAGGTCTGAATGAAGAAGCAACAGACAGGTTTTTACTTGACAGCTTCTTTGCAACCCTTACCAATACCAATTTTGACAAGCGAGAAATGGAGATCCTTCTAAAGAAAGGATTCGAACTCAGAGATCAAATTAAGGCAAAGCTTCCCTCCGAAATGATACCTCCGGAAAAGGATTTGCCTGCTGTGGCTACAGTTACTCCTAAAAACATAGAGAATATGGATGTTGCTGTTCATTCCACTAAGGATGAGGATATCCGGTCTCTTCGGGAACTCCTGACTTATGGCCTGAAGGGGATGGCTGCTTACGCCCACCATGCATATATCCTCGGCTACAAAGACGAAACAATTTTTGAATTCATAGAAAAAGGGCTTGTTTCAACAACAGACGACAGCCTGGGAGTGGAAGCCCTGCTTGGCCTGGTGCTGGAATGCGGACAAAAAGGCGTATCCGTCCTTGCCCTGCTCGATAAGGCAAATACTGAAACCTATGGAAACCCGGAGCCGACAGCTGTTAATATCGGTGTGAGGGACAGACCAGGAATCCTTATTAGCGGGCACGACCTGCGGGATCTGGAACAACTCCTCGAGCAAACAAAAGGCACAGGAATTGATGTTTACACGCATGGAGAGATGCTGCCCGCAAACTCATACCCTGCTTTCAAAAAATATGACAACTTCGCAGGCAATTACGGGAATGCCTGGTGGAAGCAGAATGAGGAGTTCGAAAAGTTCAATGGCCCGATCCTAATGACCACAAACTGCATAATCCCGCCAAGAACGTCATATAAAAACCGAATTTATACCACAGGTATAGTTGGGTTTGAAGGGCTTCCCCATATCTACGAAAAAGAAGACGGTACAAAGGATTTCACCCCTCTCATCGAGCAGGCAAAAACGAGCAAGCCTCCCGAGCCGATCGAAAGTGGAACTATTACTGCAGGCTTTGCGCATGAGGCAGCTCTCTCGGTTGCGGATAAAATCATAGACGCAGTAAAAACCGGAAAGATCAACAGGTTTATGGTCATGGCAGGCTGCGATGGCAGGCATAAGGAAAGAGCTTACTACACCGAGTTTGCAAAAGCCCTTCCGAAAGATACCGTGATCCTGACCGCAGGCTGCGCCAAATACCGCTACAACAAACTTGACCTCGGCGATATCGGAGGAATTCCGAGAGTTCTCGATGCCGGGCAGTGCAATGATTCCTATTCGCTTGTGGTAATAGCCCAGAAACTTGCAGAAGCCTTCGGGCTTGAGGACATAAATGACCTGCCTGTTTCCTACAACATAGCCTGGTATGAGCAAAAAGCCGTGCTTGTGTTGCTTGCCCTCCTGAGCCTCGGCGTAAAAAATATCACCCTTGGCCCGACACTTCCGGCATTTATCTCCCCTAACGTTCTTAAAGTGCTGGTCGAGAATTTCAATCTGAGGCCTAATACAACCGTTGAAGAGGATATGAAAGTGCTTCTGAAATAGGCCTGAGGCCAGGTTGCCCTTGTTTAGCCTCCCAAGTTCAGCCTCCTAAAGCTATCTCGGGAGGATAAACTCTTTTCTTAACGCTTTGTTTTGCTTAAGTGGACTGATTTAAAAAAATATGATTTTGTCAAGGGGGTAATTTTGAGCAGAGTTTTATGGCTTGCATCTTAATTTTCCGCGACAGCTCCTCCTAATAAAACTTTTCAGAGGAACTTACTGTGGAACTTATTGTTATCCTGCTGTGATTTTCAAAGTACAGTATTGGACTATGAGGGGATCAAAAGTATTAAATTATTTTGAGCCTTTTATTAAGCCTGATTTCATGGTAGCCGCAGTTTATGCACTTAAAATACCTGATTTTCTTTTTGAGAGCGTAGTTTAATACATCAATATTTCTGTATTCTTCTAATGCATGCTCTTTCCCGCATTCCTCGCAGATATCGTCCTCTAAATTGACCTGTCTTTTCTCGTGGCGGTGATCTATTGGTTGAGGTTGGACTTTTATATCCTTATGCCCGCAGTTTCTGCAATGCCAGTACTGTGTGAAAGTTTTTGAGTAGGCATCGATTTTGCTTACTTCTTTTACAAGGGGAGCTTCAAACTCCTCAAAAACGAAATGCTTATTGCATCTTTCGCAGTACGAATCCGTACAATAATTCACTATGGACCTGTAATATCCAAACATGTAAAGGAAAACAACTTCTGATACAATTGCCACAAACCTTCCGGCAGATAGAAAGAAGCTCTCGGATTTTGCAGAAAAATAAGCAGGAAAAAATACCAAAAATAAGAATAATAGTATTGAGAGAAGAAGAAAAATTAAAAATAATCGGGCTCTCTTTTGAATTATTTCTACTCCAAGTTTATTTGCCAGATTAACAGCCTCTTCCCTACTCTCAGAGTTATATCTGGGATTTAGTCTCTGGGTCATTTCCACGATGTCATTTTCAGGGTCTATTTTGTAGCTGATGCCCTCATAGAAAGCCTGATATGAACCTGATGGAAACCTTATGCGTTTGTCTTTTGTCAAGAGATAAGCGGCCCGTTTCTGGTTAGGTTAGCTGTTATTAATGATTTTATATATCTCAGAGGATGATAAATATTTTCCGCCTGGTCCTTTATAGGGAGACACTTAAGTTAGCTTCAGAGTATGTTCGTCTCATCCGCTCAAGTAAACCAAGGCAAAAGAAAGTTAACAATAATGTCAATGCAGAAAATTTTCCAGCCTTTTCTAACTAACATGATCATTTTATCCTGAAAAACCCATATTTTGAGGATAATGATATTATTTTTATCAAGCAACTGTCTTATTTAGCGGAAACAAACCGGCATTCAGTTGCATAATCGCTATAATGTTATATCAATGATATAACGGATAATTAATGAACTAATGTCATACTTGTGATTTTATACACTATTCACGCACTAATATATTCTATCAAGTATTGAGTATACTCCGGATGTTATACAGATTGTAATACTAATCTTCTAAAAAAGGCGTTTACTTTCTGAGGTGCCGGATGTATATGAACTTTGAAGAAGTTGATGATTTTGTTTATAAGGTTATTGGAATAATAGGATCCGACCAGAAGAAATTGTCCTCTGCAGTTAACTTTACCATGCAGCTTGCAGAAGAAAAATCCATTTCTCCCAACACCCTGCTTGACCTTTCCAAAGCCTGCAAGCAGCAGAAAATGGTCATGGAAGAATATGTTTTCGCAAAAGCCTGTCTCATCCAAGCTTCCGGAAAACTTCGTGAAGCTGCCTGCTTTGCACTGGGTACTGCAGCACATGTTCTGGGCTTTTGTCTTGAAGCAAAAAAAAGCTATCTAGAGGTTCTAAAAAACAATCCAGAGAATGGAGATGTAAGGTGTGCGTATGCCGAACTCCTTTTAGATCTAGGAAAAACTGAGGATGCTGAGAAGGAATATAAAACCGTACTTGGATTCTCTCCAGAGCATGTAAAAGCAAATGCAGGGTATGCTTACCTCCTTAACGAGTATGTATGTGCAAGTGAGGCCGAAGAATATTACTCAAGGGCACTTGCAGTTGATCCTAACTATGTCCCTGCCAGGGGCGGATATGCAAACCTGCTTTTTGAACAGGGAAGAATCAGAGATGCAGAAAAACAATACAGGCTTGCAATAGAACTTGACCCTGAAGACCCAAGCCTCCACCATAATTGTGGAGTTTTGCTTTCTTTCCTGGGACGCCTTTCAGAAGCTGAAGTTGAATATAGAAAAGCTCTCTCTCTTAATCCAAGGCACAGGCGGACCCTTTTTAACTATGGGAATCTCCTTGCAAGAGAAGGCAGGGTCTCAGAAGCCGAAGCTCAGTACATAGAAGCTCTCGTCCTTGATCAAAACGATGCAAAAGTCCATTCCAATTATGCAAATCTCCTAGCTAGATTTGGAAGACGGTATGAAGCTGAAATAGAATACAAGAAAGCACTCAGTCTGGACCCAGAAAGTGTTGAGGGACACTACAGCTACGGAAACCTTCTTTCTGAGATGAAGCGCTTTGAAGAAGCCGAGAAAAAATATAAGAAGGCTCTTGCCCTGAACCCCTATTATCCTCCTATTCACTACAGCTACGGTCTTCTATTAACAAAGATGGGGCGCTTTGACGATGCGAATAAAGAACACAAGAGTGCCATGCAGCTCGATCCGGATATAGGAAATAAAATGACAGAAACCTGGATTATCCTGGACTAAAATTCCTGGACTGAAATAAAAATCCAGAGATTATTCAGGGTTTATCAAAACTTGTTCTAGGATTATCAAAACTTGTTCTAGGATTAGAATAACATCCAACTTTGGCACTCTCTTTTTACTTTGATTAAACCCTGGATATAGATAGATATGTTAAAAATCTCTTGATGTGAAGTTTTAGCAAAAAGACGGTTCAACCAAAGTAAGCTTTCCTTCTGGGAAAATTTTCTGAGTAAGTTTTTTTTTCATTCCTGCCGGCTCCCGAAGACAAACAGTTTTATCTCTTCTTTTTCAAGCAGGGCAAAAGCCGCTGCATTCCCAAGTCCAACATAATCCGGGCAAGAAAATAAGGAGAGTAGTTTTCCGTCAAACCACCATTTATATCCATTTTCAAGGGCAGTATGACCTCTTACTATCCTTTTCAGGTTATTTGTATCTAAAAAACCTTCTACAATATCTGGCCCAAATTCCTTTACAGTTGAACCTCTGGTTGAGGTAGTGAGTCCTGGACGCTTCGAAGGATCATTCCAGAGATAGGGAAAGGCTTCTTCCTTCCTAATATTATCAATTCTGCCTGTTCCGTTAATCCCGCCATGTACACAAAATGTATGTCCCGAAAGTACAGCTGCTATTGGCATTTTATCGTATGTTTGGCTGACTCTCAAGAGAAACTCCTGATCTAGACCTACTTCATCAAAAAAACCATAGTAGAGATTCATATCCACAGTTTCGTGATTTCCCCTAAGCAAGAATATATGCTCAGGAGCTTCAAGCTTCAACCGGAAAAGCCTTACAAGAACTTCGGTACCTTGTGGACCTCGATCCACATAATCCCCAAGAAAAAGAATGTTTTTACAATTCATTTCTTCCCTTTTTCCCATTACGAAATTAAGAGCCTGAAGATCTCCGTGAATATCCCCAATAATCATTACCGGATCAGCATTAATTCGAAGCACGGCTTGTTCTGCTCCTAAGATACGATCTATTTTCGGGAGAAGAAGAAGCAGTTCTTCTTTTGTGGCAGTTTTCTTGGAAAACGTTCCTAATACCTTTCCTGACACCATGGGCTCACCCCATTCAAGACTCTCTTTAGAGCAAACAAGGCTCTTTTTGGGAGCAAAGCTGAGTATTTCAGATGGTTTTCTTAGGGAAGCCTATCTGAAAAAACCATTACATATGGAAAGGAATTTTCAAGCAATAAACTTTTTCAGGCCTCAAAGAAAATTTTCCAAGCATCTATAGTATGTCATTCAGTTCCGAATTTTCATTTGTAAAGGCAAGCTTATAAGTGTCAAATCCTAAAACCAAGTATTTATAGACTTAAAAGTTAAAGCAATTAGAAGTAAAACGATTATAAGAAAGCAATTAGAAATAAAGCAATAGAGTAAAGTGATTGGAAGTAAAACAATTAAAAGTCTAGAGAATTAAAATCCCGAAACTAGATAAATAATAAGGCTTTATCCAGCATATATTTGTGGCGGCGGGGGCAGAATAGTGGAGCTTGATATCAATGAGCAGGATCCTGAAGACATGGATCTTACAGATATTGTACTTGAATATGATGATGTTGTTTCTGCAATTTCAGTTCTGGAAAAGCGCAGAGAGGAGTTGAGAACTCGTATCTTAGATGTTCTGGCGGAAAAAGATATTGATGTATTGAGAATAGGGGATGTGGAACTCAGGCGACAGAAGGTTGAGTGGAAGCTCTGGCGCATAAACAGGTTAAAATCTTATCTCATGAAGAAGGATCTCTGGGATATAGTTGAATCAGCCGATAGGAGAATTCTCAGCCGGTTGATAGAAAAAGGAATCCTGACTGAAGAGGAACTTAAAGGTACATACGATATAGAGACACGGTACAGCCTGCATGTAAGCAGGGTCTGAATGAAATTTTTTAGAGGAGCAGTCTATCTCATCCTCCCTTTCCTTTTTTCCTGATTTACCTGAGGTCTGGTTAATTGATTGTTTTCAGTATGTATGAAGAATTGATTGTTTTTAGTATGTATGAAGATCACCTTTATAATTTTATTATCAAAAGTTATAAAGCGAGCTATTTATATCCAGCCGGGTAAACTCTCTTTAGAGATAGATTTCTGGAGGTTTTTAGGTATGCAGTTCGATGCTGTAGACAAGCTGGTTTTCCATATAATCGAACAGGTTGCAGCCGATAACTGTGACCTCGATAAGGCCGTTGAGTTTGTCGTTTCCTTCTCAAACGAGCATTCGCTTTCCCAGGAAATCCTGCTGAAACTTTCATCTATTTTTGATAGCGGCTCAATGTACAGGGAAAAGTATGTAATCACCAGAGCTTGTGCTTCCCTATTTTCAGGAAGAATCCGGGAAGATGCGCTCATGGAGGCAGGAAAAACAGCTTTTCTGCTTGGACTTGATGAGCTTGCTAAACGGGAATTCAAAGAAATGTTAGAAGAAAGCCCAAAAAATGTTGAAGCTCTTTGCGGTTATGGGTCAGTTCTGGCAAGAGAGGGGAAAACCGAAGCTGCAAGGCTCCACTACGAGAAAACTCTGGAAATTAATCCTTTTCATATAGATACACTTTGCAACTATGGCTGCCTGCTTTATCGCCTCAAGAAAACGGACGAAGCCGAAGAGGTATACAGAAGAGTTTTGATTCTTGACCGGGAAAATGTGAGAGCCCACTGCGGATATGGAATTCTACTTTCCAAAAGTGGAGAAAGGACTAAAGCAAGCTACCACTATACTCAAGCTCTTAAGCTTAACCCTAACCATGTGGAATCCAATTTTCGTTTTGCTCGCCTCCTTGAAGAAATGAAAGAACCCCTTGATGCTGAAAAACATTACATAGTAGCCCTCAAAGCTGATTCTGAAGATCCACGTCCACATCTGTTCTATGCTCGTTTGCTTGCAGAATACGGGTTCATTCGTGGGGCAAGAGTACACTTCAGGTATGCTCTAAAACTGAACCCTGAAGATGTTGAAGCTCATTGCGAGTACGCCAAGCTGCTTGCAAGATTCGGGCACAGGCACGAAGCTGAAGTCCAGTACAAAAAAGCCCTTGAGCTTGACCCCGAACATTTCGGAACTCTGTGCGGATACGCGGATTTGCTAAAAGAAAAAGGGCGGTACGCAGACGCAGAAGAGATTTGCAGGCAGGCTGAGTACTTTAAACGGAGTGCTTGATAACTGGGTTAGTACAGCCTCACAGTAAACGATCAGTACAGCCTCACAGTAAACGATCAGTACAACCTCACAGTAAACGGTCAGTATAACCTTAAAGGTTCAATTTCCATTTTTTCCATCAGGCAGGCAGGGATATCGAGTATCTTCAGAACTGAATCTATAATAATTCCGTCTGAAGTAGCCACAATTACATTGTTTTCTGGATCTCCTCCCTTTGCTTTGAGCTCGAAATCCGCAGTTTTTGAGGTTTTTGCCTCGCCTGAGATCCCATATTCTTTCAGTTTGTGACGGATAAAACCTGCAAGCTCTCCGCTCCGGCTGACCTGGGCGTCAAAAAGAAAAATGACCGACTTTGGACCTGTTTCGGAAAGAAAGTCTAAGATTGTGTTGAGGGATTCCTCGATATCTTCTGCCTGTTTAGCCTTGCTGAAATAATATCGGGTATCTCTTATGTACCCGTCATCACAGAACCACATTGGTTCCCTTTTTAACAAGCTGTCCACACTCAGCAGGACATTGTACCCGTCAAGGAGAAGGTTCCTATCTTTTATGTCTATACAGGCCACTTTTTTATTGATCCTGGAAACAATCTTGCCCGGAGGCATAATTACTCTTGTGAGGATATGCCGTTCTTCCTGGCTGAGCTGGAAATGGTCAGCCACAAACCGGATAGTTGAAAATTTAGGATATCCCCAACGGAGTATGCTTCGAATATCTCTTGCAGGTCTGAGTAATTTTTCTTTGAGTAAATCCTCTTTTAGACAGGAGCCGGAAAAATTAGCTGAACTTTCATGCAGGTCTCTCATTAACGGTTGTCTCCTTTTAGGAAGGAAGTTCTTTAAATCAGTGAAGATATATGTTATATATACGTATTTGCGCAAATAAAGATAATATGTGATCTCAGGCGTTTAGTTTGCCTCTTTGGTTTGCCTATTTGGATTTTCCGGTTCTGTTCAATTTTATCTTGGTTCTCAACTGTGAGCTAACTCACGGTTCCGGCTGGAGGGTTAAATTATGGAAGTATTATGGCTGGCTCAGGAAGAAGTAAAAAGTGTTATGGATATGAAATCTGATATGCAGGTGGTGGAAAGGGCTTTCAGGCAGCATGGGCTTGGCAGGGTCCAGATGCCTCCCAAATCCTACCTTTATTATACCGCTTATAACGGGGACCTGCGGACAATGCCTGCATATCTTGAAGAAGAGAATGTTACTGGTGTAAAAATTGTAAATGTTCACCCATCAAATCCAGCTCGTGGGCTTCCCACTGTAATGGCGCTTATTGTTCTTATTTCCCCGGAAACAGGCGCTCCTATAGCAGTTATGGATGGGACCTATCTAACCGATATCAGGACCGGAGCCGCTGGAGGAATAGCCGCAAAATACCTTGCAAGGAAGGATTCAAAGGTTATAGGTATGGTTGGGGCCGGAAACCAGGCAAAAGCCCAGCTCCGAGCTCTTTGTGAAGTTTTTGAGCCCGAATTGGTAAAGGTTGTTTCTAGGACAAAAGAGAGCTCTGAACAGTTTATCCGGGAAATGGCAGATATTACTCCCTGCGAAATTCGCCATGAAGAAAAAATAGAAAAGGTCTGCAACTGCGACATCCTTGTCACGACCACTCCTACCAGAAAACCCATCGTAAAGGCTCATTGGATCAAAAAAGGTACTCACATAAATGCGATAGGAGCCGATGCGATAGGAAAAGAAGAACTTGACCCTGAACTTTTAATTCGTTCCAAAATAATTGTAGACGACATGGTCCAGGCGCTCCATTCTGGAGAAGTAAATGTTCCTCTCTCCAAGCACTACATTTCGGAGAACGATATCCATGCCCAGCTCGGCGAAGTGATAACAGGCCTTAAACCGGGCAGGACAAGTGAAGATGAGATTACAATCTTTGACTCTACAGGCCTTGCAATTGAGGACGTTGCAAGCGCGCACCTAGTTTATGAAAGGGCTATTAGTAAAGGACTAGGCAGGCAGATCCGAATGTTCTAAAACCACGGGTCTCGCAGATTTTTATAAAAAACGCTTGCTCACAAACTTTTTCAAAAAAAGTTTGATCAAAAACTCCTGGTGACAGCGTGATCAACCGGCGCAACGGTTGCGGCCCAACGGTTGCGATGGAATGGTTGTGTTTGATCAAAACCGGATGAGGAGAAATCGGAATTGATAGCTGGGATTCAATCTGCCAAAAAGCCTTATGGAAAGTTTGAGTATAATTGTTCGAATAATATTATAAAGTTGGATGACTAAAGCGGTCCAGAAAAATTAAGCGCAGATCTGGTGTTTATTCGTTATTGGTGTAGCTGGCTTTAATTATCATTATTATTACTATTATTATTATTATTATTATTATTATTATTATTATTATTCGATCGACAATTCAAAAAGTGTATTTTACAAAAAGTACAGGATTACAGGTAGTAAAATGACTCCCATTGCATGGGATTTTCTGACATTCATAAAGGACGAGAGCATGCCTATAGGAGTTGAAATCACAAAAATGAAAAAACCGAAAATCCCTGTGAAAAGATAAACCATTACTCCAAGCCCGATAAGAACGCCTGCACAGAGTTTATTATAATCAACTTTCTTTAGAAGGAGATGGGCATTGTTTCCTATCCAGACCGTGGAAAAGTAGGAAAAAATGGCTGTTAATACCATAGTGGCAAAAAAGAGCAGCAGTACAGGTAACTCAAGTATATTTGTTCCTAGGATATCTTCTATGGCAACCATTGCTCCGCTTCGGGTTCTTCCTATTACTACAAAAGCTACCAGCCCGAAAATTGCATTAGCCGTATTCACTCCGGAATTTGAAACTATGAATTCCTTTGAACTATCAAGCGTTTCAGGGTTACTGGCGTAAGGGTCAGAATAAAGAGAGGTTCTGAACCTTCTAGGCTCAGGCTTGGAGGTTTTTTTCTTAAGTGGGATTCTGTCAAAATCGACTTTTGCAATAAGACCTGTCAGAAGTGCTGCAACTGCTGAGGAAAGACCTGGCAGCCATGCCATAAGCGAGCCTGCTGCGCTACCTGTCAAAATCCCCCTGAGAATTCTTTTTCGAGAAAGCCTGAGTGCAGAAACAGATTCCTCGGGGATTTTCGAGCTTGTGAGGAGGCTTATAATTAGCTGGGATGCCCCAAAAAGCCCGCTCAGCAGAGGCAGGAGGATAGATGGCTCCCCAAAGTTAACAACCGGAACCATAAGAGATTCTCTTGCAAAAGCGAAGAGCCCAAGTACGCCTGTGATCAAAAACAAAACCAGGGCAAAAGCTTTGTGTTTATACTTTGCAAGAGAGCCTTTCTTCTTTGAATCTTCACCCTTTTCAGTTGCAAGCATGAGAAACACGATAAAAATAAGAATCCATGCCATACGTCCTTCAAGATAAGGATAAATAGCCTTAAAGAATAGAGAAAGCGGTAGCACTAAAAGAAGGGAAGCCACTACCGAGCCTGCGCTTCCGAGTGCTGAAAGACGGACTGCCTCAGCCCCTGCTCCGTCAAGCAGAAGCCTGTGCCCTGGCAGGACCATGAGCGCGGTGTCTCCATCCGGCGCCCCTAAAAATATCGAAGGAATTATGTCATGAAATGTTTGAGAGAGTGCATTTGAGAGGATAATCACAGCTATGTAAAAAGGTGAAAGCCCTCTTTCAGCCAGGAAAGGCACAAGGGCTACAAGAGCAAGCGCAAAATTGTTATTATGTATTCCAGGCAGGAGCCCGGAAATTATACCAAGCAGGTAACCTCCTAAAACTGAAAAAAGGAGTAAGGACAATGAGATATCTTCCACTACAGCCAACCACCCAGAGCTTGACCTAAGATTTTAAGATTTCTACTGGTAATTGTGATTATTTCTATTTATAGATATTTTAAGTGTCCGAGTGGAAAGAGATTATTTATTGTCAAGGTTAACATTGAGAAAATAATTAATTATTATTAGAAAAATAATTAGTTAGCAGTGAGAAAATAATTAGAAATTAAGAAAAGGGAGAAATGCGTATAAGGGAGAAAAAATATAGAATGAAAAAATTACAATTCAATGGAGTAAATGCTGATAATAAGTATGGATTTTATGCTGCAAAAAATTGAAGGATCAGTTTAATTGTATAAATATAAAAATTTTAGTCTATATAGTATAGAACTTGTACTATAAATATTTTTTGTAGGAATTCAGACGTTTTTTATGAAAAGTTAATAATTCGAGATAATCTTAGTCTATCTTAGCGATAAGCCGCTTAAAATTTTGAGTGTTTCTTATCACATCAAAGAAGAAGAAAAATTATTTCCATTCATGTTTTATGTATGGTCGACATCCTATATCATGCAGACTTAAATGCTAATTTTGAACGGGGTTCATGAGTAGCATTTAGCGAAAACACAGGGCAAGGAAGCTGAGGTTCGCCATTCCTCAACCTACCCTGGTAAAAACAATGCCTCGCCTGAATAAGAAAGACATTGAGGTTTTTGCCATTCCTCAATCTTTAAGTCCAGGAGAGGTTTCCAAGAGGAAACGGAAATGAGGTTTGCCATTCCTCACTCCAGTTTCCAGATTTCAGAAGCAGAAAGGAAGTGAGAGACAAATCCCTCTCTATACTTTTTTACCTCTCACTTCAGCTCTCTTCTAACTGTATACAGTTCTGCTTTCAATAAACCAGTTTCTCTTGAGTTAGCCTTTAGTTTCTAGCCAATTCTCTACGTTGGCTATTATTGTCTATTAGTCACTTCCTCTTCTTGGTTGTTCTTCTTTTTTGTCACTTCCTCTTCTTGGTTGTTCTTCTTTTTTATCACTTTCTCTTTCAGGCTGCTCCTCTTCTTTTCCTTTTGACTGCTCCGACCTTCCATCACTTCCTTTTTGAGGTATTCCAGACGTATTTAATGCCTCTTTTTCTTTGCCTTATTTTACTATAGCTAATTTTTTTGGCTTATTTTCTTCATTTTAAATATTTTTCACGACTTGCAGGTACGTCAATCAGTATGAATTCTGCAGAAAAAGCTGCCTCCAAACGAGAAATTTTTCGGTTCATAATGATTAGAAAAGGAGAAAAGAAAAATAGCTTTTAACCCTGCCTTTATCCGAATAGTACCTTGCTTTTGCAGGAAAATTCTGATTGTAAATCCCCTGTGATTACTTACCCCTTCTGTGATTACTTACCCCTTATTACTTCTCTGGTTACTCCTGCTTATTTACTCCTGCTTACTCTATGGTTACTGCTCAAATGTTATATGATGTTTGAATAATAAGTAGTTATTATTAGCTAAAATGGATAATGTCTTTGGAAACAAAGTTTCTGAACAATGTTCCTAGTACCTTAAAGGAATAAATGAAAACCTATAACAACTATTTTCTCCGGAAAATTGTAAAAAACCATATATATGAGCGGTTCCTTTCCTAGAAGAATCCGGGCGTAATTATGTGTTAGATTATCAGGTTTCAGTTTTTCTGAAAACTTCTAGGCAACTCTAAAAAAGGATTAAAGATGACAATCAAATGCAAAAAATGCAATCATGAAGCTATAATTTTTCAAAAATATTCCGGTATGCACCTTTGCAAGAGGCACTTTGTAGAGGACGTTGAAAGGAAAATCAAACTGACAATCAGGAAAGAGTACAGTATCCAGAAGAATGATGTAATAGCTGTTGCAGTGAGCGGAGGTAAGGACAGTTCGGTCGCTCTCTATGTAATTCACAAAATCCTGGGAAACAGACCTGACATCAAACTCGTGGCAATTTCAGTAGATGAGGGAATAGATGGGTATAGGCCAGAGTCTATCGAGCTTGCAAAAAACCTCACTGAAATGCTAGGAGTGCAGCATATTATAAAGTCCTTTAAAGAGATTCATGGAGTGACTATGGACGAACTGGCAGCAATGGACAGGGAGAAAGGCGCATGCAGCTATTGCGGCGTCCTCAGGAAAAATATCCTCAATAAAGCCGCGCTTGAGATTGGGGCAACGAAGCTTGTCACAGGGCATAACCTGGATGATGAAGCCCAGACAATCCTTCTGAACCATTTCCGAGGGGATATGGAGCGTATGGTCAGACTTGCCCCGCCTGCAGCTCTTGAAGGCCTGGTCTTGCGGGCAAAACCTCTAAAGAATATCCCTGAAAAAGAAGTGGCACTCTATGCTCTTGTAAATTCCCTGCCAGTGGACTTTAGCGAATGCCCGTATGCAGGAGAAGCCATAAGAGGAGAGATAAGGGAGCTTTTGAATGATTTTGAAGCAAAACACCCGGGAACTAAATATTCTCTCCTCAGGGGTTTTGACAAGCTAGTAGGAGCCCTTGCAAAGGAAATGCCTCCCGCAAAAATCGAGAAATGCAGAGTCTGTGGAGAGACCTGCACTGAAGATATATGCCAAGCTTGTAAATTACTTGGCCGAGCTTAAGCAAATTAAATGTAATATTTTTATATACTAGTCTTTTATAAAGTGCCCTTCAGAAGTTATCCGGGTAGGAAAGCAGATCTGAAGGGTCATATAGCTTTTTTCCATTTCTTGTCAGGTAGAGACGTGTCCACAGGACAGCTACGAGAGGCTGCAAAACCACAACTGGAATCAGGGTTGTAATCACTATTGCCTGGTAGCTTCCTGAACCTATAAACTCACCGACAAAGCTAATGATCAAAGAAATCCCGATATAGATTACCCAGATAAAAAAGACATCAAGCTTATTATTCATAAAGAAGGAAAATCCCGCACTCAAAGCTTCAAGGGGCCCAAGCTCGTCGATTACAAGAGCATATGTGCTGAGGGAAAATACTAAATTTACTACTATTATGTGTACTATCCAGAGAATTATTCCTATAACCAGCGCGGTCATGCCGTTTACTGAAGCTTCCGGATTTTCAACCAGAGCACTCAGATTCCCTACTGCAAGGGCTCCGGGTACCAAAAATATAATTCCTACAAGCAGGAGCAAGCTAATTAGCAAGACTGACAGGAAAAACCTGGTGACATTTTTTGAGCCCGAAGCCAGCATGTCTGAAAGCACGGTATCTCCGGTTTCAGAGGCTTTTTTTGCCATTCCTATTGCTCCTGCTGTGAAATAGGATTGTACAAACATAGCAAATAGGAAAAACCCAAGAATTAGACATATGGATAATGCAAGGTTTTCATAAAATCCTTCCCACATCATTGCAAAAGTTTCTTGATCGGAAAGACTACCGGGATCAATAACACTTCCGCTACTTGAAGTAAAGAGCAACAAGCCCATTAGTCCAAAGAAAAGGATGTAAAGAATCAAATTAATAAGAAAATTAAGGATGAATGGGATACAAATGTTTAGATTTCTAACCCAGCTTTCGAATCCTCTATTAAGTATTGTTCCAAATTCTTCATGCATGTGGTATGACCTTCCAATATAAAGGCAGTTTTCCTGAGCCTTTTTGCAACCATGCCTTAACAGATCACAAAAGCATAGCTGGTATACAGGCTCACAGATACAAATTTCGGATACATATGTAGAAGACAAATATATAATCTCTTATTTTCGTACTAATAGACAAGGTGATTAGGCGAGTATAGGTAATGACATGAAAAAGCTGGAAAAATTCAAGTATTCCCAGGTTCCAGAAAACCCCACCGCCGGCGATGATAAAGAAGAGGTCCTGGTTTTAGGTCACTGTCTGCTCAACCCCCTTGCAAGGGTAAAAGGGGTAAAACCAGCCCAGCCTGTGGATACGCGGGGCGCAAATGTTATTCAGCTCCCCTGCCCGGAAGCTATATTTTTCGGCATGAAGCGCCGGGAAATCACTAAAGACCAGCTCGACCACCCTGCCTATAGGCGCTTTTGCAGAGAAATCTTTACCCATTTTGCAGACCTGCTCGAAGATCTCGCAGCCAGCAGCGTGAAAATAAAAATCCTCGGTGTCCCGAAAAGCCCCTCCTGCGGCGTGGAAATCACGAGCGTCGGTGGAGAACCAGGCAAAGTTAAAGCATTCCATCACATGCATGTGCCAGGGCCTGGCGTGTTTATGGAAGAGATTATAAAAGAGCTTGAAAGGCGCGGGATTAAGTTTGAGATAGAGGATGCGGGAAAATAAGAATAAAGGAATTAGTAAAATATCAGCCAGGGTTAAGGTCAATTTTTTACTTCAGCTTCCAGAACCTTCAGAGTGAATTTGCTCTAAAAACCCCACGCTCTCACTGGCCGTCACAGGGGGCCGCGGCCTTTTTTCAGAATTGATACTCCCACCACAATCTCTACTAGAGGATTTTCAAGAGGGTTTTCTTCTAAAAATATTCCTTTTTAATATCCAGACCTAAATCTAAGATTTCCGGCGGAAGCGAAGTCAGTCCTTTGGATGAAAGGTCTAGCGTAGTCGCGTTACTTTCTTTAGTTTCTATAATTAGATCTTTGATTTCTTTCATTACCTTCTGAAGTTCCCTCTCTAAAGAAAAATAATCAAAAGCTCAATAGGTCTTTGAAACCGCAATCGTTGAGAACATACTACGTAAAATGGAAACTAATCCAAAAAATAGAACGATTGTCGTCTAAATAGATTTCAATTTTATTTAATCGATGCTGGAGGAATAGTCAAAAAGTATAGTGTAACAAAATAGAAAACGAAATTCCGTTAACTTACCATTACAAAAATTATCCCCTGCGTGTAATTGAATTTATTATGATTTTTCTTTTTTGCTCGAAAGCTCTATAATACGTTGCATTTCATCAACCGTATTAATATTCACAAAAGTCCTCAACTCTGGATCAAGCTTCCTGACTTCCGAAACCTCGACAAATACCACATCTTTCATTTCAAAAACCGGCGTAAGTACCGAACACCTTCCTTTTTCAAAGGCTTTTTCGATTTCAGGAATCATTTTTTTTGAATAAACCGCGTGTAGAGGCTCATATTTTTTATCCTCCCGCCTCGGGAGGGCAGCATCATGTCCGATAGCTTTCTCAAAAAGCAGGTCTATAACTCTGGAATCTACAAAGGGCATGTCACCTGCACAGACAAAAGAATATTCTGATCTGGACTCAAGTAGTCCTGCTCGGATGCCTTCAAGTGGGCCGGCGTCTTCTAAAGTGTCAAAACAGAAACGGATCTCACGGGCAGGGAATTTTTCAAGCACAGGTCTGAACTTTTCTTCCTGGGTTTTGTCCCGGACCGAGAGAATAACCTCGTCCACAGCCCGGAAAAGGCTTTCAAGCAGACGCTCAAGGATTGTTTTGCTTTCAAATTTGAGAAGAGTTTTTTCGGCCATGCCCATTCGCCTGCCCCTGCCTCCCGCCAAGACAACGGCACTCCTGAATTTTACTTTACTTCTATCAGGTTCTGTTTCATTAGGGTCTGTCTCATTAGGGTCTATTTCATTAAATTTCGTTTCATTAAATTCTGTTTTTTCGCCCATTCTATCATTTCCGGAGTTTTTTATTCTGGTCTCATACCTGCTTCCTATCTTGTTCTTTGTCGTGGACCCAGAATTCTTCTTTTTCCGTGAATTCTTTTTTCCAGATCGGAGCTTCAGCTTTTATCCTCTCGATAGCTTCGCTCAGGGCAGGGAAAAGTTCTGTCCTGTGGGCGGCTGCGATAACAATGTATACTATGTCTTCTCCAGCTTTGATAACGCCTGTTTTGTGGTGGATCAGGACTTCAAGGATGCCTTCTTTTTGTTTGAGATCTTTCCTGATTAGGTCAAGGGTTTTTGAGGCTTCTGGTTCGTATTTTTCAAACTCAAGCCTGGAGGTTTTCTCGCTTCTGGTCAGCTCGCGGACGATACCGGTAAAAGTTCCGATTGCGCCTGCTTTTTGGATGACTGGATTTTTCCTGGCTTTCTTTATAAGGGCTTCCAGGGTGTAGCGATCAGGCTGGGCAAGGATCATTCCTACAAGGGAGGCAGTCAGTTCCTCGTGCAGGTCGACATTTTCTGGCATCCTGAAGAAAACGTTAGAGACGCCTTTAAGATCCCCAAGCGCGATTTTCGGAAGATTGCTTTCCTTAAATCCTTCTACCACAGCAAAATCAAGCCCCTGATCGCAAAGGAGGTCAAGTGCATGTTCAAGGTCGGAATTCCTAGAAAAGCTGACAAGCTCGATACCAGTTGTTTCTGTGCCTGTTATTCCTATTACCATATCAGCCCCAGCATCGAATTGCCTGCCTGTATCTGTTTCTGCTGGATTGAGCCGCTGCTCTCCCATGTGTTTAATGGTTCCTACTCCCCCGAATTCGGAAAGTTTCCTCACCAGAGCTGAAACAAGGGCTGTCTTGCCTGAATTTTTATACCCGACAACTGAAATGACTTTCATCAAAGAGCGTTATGCACTTTCCGATATAAGTAGAAGCCGGCACTCTTTATTTCATTTTTTAATTTTGTAAAATGCTTTGTGAAATGCTTTGTGAAATGCTTTGTGAAGATTCAAATATTGAAACTTCTATCTAATCTAAGGGGAGTTTACTCAACTTAATTTAGACTACTGTGCAGAAATTTCCTATTGCATACATAAATTTCCTACAAAGATTTCCTGTGTAGGTCGAGAGTAATCATATAATTTACTGTCTGTCAACTAAAATGGGAAAAACATGAGAAAGGGAAAGAAGGAATAAACGGCCAAAAGATGGGAAAAGGGGTCAGTTATGGAAATAAGTAAAGTTAGAATTCATGATATTCCTGAAGAAGAACGCCCAAGGGAGAGACTTATTCGAAATGGACCGGAATCGCTTTCAAACGCAGAACTCCTTGGGATTATTCTGAGGACAGGGTCAAGGAAAGAGAACGTTGTAAATCTGTGCAGCCGGATATTATCGGAATACAACATCAAACAGCTCAGTCTTGCAAATGTTTCAAGGCTTATGCAGGTTCATGGGGTAGGAAAGGCAAAAGCTGCTCAAATAGCTGCAGTTTTCGAGCTTTCTCGCAGGCTTGAAACTTTTGTGGAAGAGCCGAAAAGAAAAATCGCCTCGCCAAAGGATGTATACACACTAATTTATCCTAAAATGCGCGAACAAAAAAAAGAAAAATTTATAACACTTTATCTTGATACAAAAAATCAGATCCTCAGAGAAGAAGTCGTATCCATTGGCAGTTTAAATGCAAGCATTGTCCACCCGCGTGAAGTTTTCAAGTCTGCTCTTATGGAATCTTCGGCATCGGTAATTATGATTCACAATCATCCCTCAGGTGACCCGAGTCCTAGCAGGGAGGATATAATGGTTACCGAAAAATTGGTAGAAGGTGGTAAACTCCTTGGAATTGACGTGCTTGATCACATCATAATCGGGGACGGCAGGTATATTAGTCTTAAAGATGAGGGTTTCGTAAAATAAAGCACGAGAAATTAAAATAAAAAACAAAAAATTTTCAGACAGGGAGCTCTTAAAAAGCGTGTTTGTTAAAAAATTTCCAACATGTATAATTTCCAGTATGCATAAGTATGCATAACATAGATAAAATTTATAAAATTCATTCTATGAACTATTCATTTTATCGAGAGTTCCTATCAGAACTTTCAGTAATATATTTATTTAATTAAAAACTGGAACTAACCTTTACTTTCAGTAATGTAGCAAAATATAATTGACAATTTATTCCATTAATTGATAATTTGTGTTCAGTTAATTGACACAGTACAATCTTCTTATATAACTTACTAAAACTACGATATTTATATATGTATATAAGAAATGGGCTCTTTAAATCAAACAAATTTCCCTCCCAGTCTATTTCCCTTAAAAAGGTTCCTTAAAAAGGAGGTCTTCTGAATTACAAAACATATAAACGCCTGTGCACTTAACAATAGAAGTATTGAAGAAATAACCCTGGATGACCCTTATACTGTCCCTTATAGAGGCATTTACGCAGTCTGTGACGCGGCAAATGAGTATGCAGAGATAATCGAGCACTCTAATTGTTACAGCGGGGCCGCCTGGTCCCTTTACCATTACGCAAAAGCTCCTCTTGTCCTGAAAACCCATTCGATTGGAAATATGATCCGCTATTTTGTTAAAACCGGGACCTCAAAGCTCGAACTCAAACCTTCGGTCTCAGCCGCAGGCATCGAATCTGTGATCGTGCAGGGGGATGAGGTAGAGATCACCTATGCAGGGTTAGGAGGAGGAGGCGTGGGCGCAACCCGCTGCAGAGCATTTGCAGACGGAGTTCTTCGTTATCACATATCTGAATCCGGGGGAGGGAAACGCGCAAAAGGAACGATTACAGTTCCGCGCAGGGACCGAGTCCTGATAGGCATAGATGATACTGACTCAAAAGAAGTAGGAGCTACCTGGACCCTGACTCATAATATTGCAAAAGAACTGGACTGCCAGGAAGCCGTTTATCTTTCTCAGGCTCTTGTCCAGCTTTTTCCGGTTCCGGAAAGAACTCAGAACTGCATGTCTACGGTACTTGAATTCGGTTGTATAAATGAGAACGCCAAATCAAGGCTGTTAAACGCTTTCAAAAATGCACTTAAGAAATATAGTGTTTCGTCCCAAACCGGAATGGTTGTCCTTTCGGATTTCTACGCAAAAGAAATGTATGAGTACAGCAACCGCATTCGGACAGAAAGAATTTCGAAAGCGGAGGCTTTGCAGTGCGCCAGAGATAAGAATGTGGAAGTCCTGCTTGACGGCAACGGGGTAATAGGCGCACTTGCTGCTCTTCCCTGGTTCGGAAGACCTGAAGAGTCCATAATTCCCGGTACTCGGATCAAACCTCTTTCTCTGGAGAAAAATTAAAAATAAGATTTAATTTAATTTATAAGGAATAAGCTTAGTTTATAAGGACTTTTGAATTTTGCATCCTTTAAGTCAAATTCCTTTAATTCCAAACATCCTTTAAGTCCAGCAGTGTGGGGTCAGTTTGAAAGAAGAAAATGAAGTACCAGAATATACCGGATTTGAAGCTCTTTACCTTGCAGCCTTTGACAGCGATGTCAGCCTCGTAACAGGTGTCCCAGGGTATCCTATTACCTCGCTCATGGAACTTTTTTTGAGAAAACCCGAGGAAAATGGGATTATAGAAACCTCTGAAGTGAAGACAACGCTTTCCGGGACACCAGCTTCCGAAATAGTATGGAATTATAATTCCAGATGGCTCACAAATGAAAAAGTTGCCCTCGAAATCGCGCTCGGGGCTTCGGCGTCTGGCAGAAGGGCGCTTGTTCTTGTAAAACATGTAGGGATGAACCTGCTTTCTGACCCTCTTATAACCTCGGTAACACACACTATAGGAGCCGGTCTTGTAATTATTGCAGGAGATGACCCTGGCGCAAAGGGTTCTCAGAATGAGCAGGATTCCCGCTGGTACGGCCGCATAGCAGAGGTAGCCGTATTTGATCCAGCTAATCCCAATGCCGCATACAGGGCTCTAAGACGGGCTTACGAGCTTTCGGAAGAAACCAGGACGCCTGTCCTTCTAAGAATCACTGCAGGTCTTGAAAAGAGTAAAGGGAGAATAAAACGCCTTCCAGTATCTTCAGCTCCTCATCCTGAATTCGACCGCTCAATCTGGAAAAACCGGATGGTTGAAAAGCACCGGCTCTTTCACTCCAAAACCTATCCTCTATTGGAAGAAGAAGCTGAGAATACTGACCTGAACGAGATAAGGGAATGTATAGTCGAAAATACACGACGTGGATCAAAGTTGGGACATGGACAGATAGGAATTATTTCCTCAGGTTTCACATCCTCGACCGTTGAGGAAGTATTGAAAAAGCGAAAAGAATATCCAGAAATCTCTCACCTTTCCCTCAGTCTTGTAAACCCACTTCCAATCGGAAAAATAAAGGCTTTCTTGGGGAATAACCAGAAGGTTCTCGTTGCGGAAGAATCTGAACCCTTTATAGAAGAACAGATCCGGATCGCAGGCAATGTTTATGGGAAAAAAACAGGACATCTTCCATACGGGCAGGTTAGGTATGAAGATCTTGAATTTGCACTTGAGCACATTGGAGAAGAAATTTTAAAGCCTGCAGGTGCTTCCTTCCTCAAAGCTGGAACCAGAACTTTGATCTGTGACAATTGCCCTTATCTACCCCTTTACCGCTTTCTCAGCACACTTGACGTGCGGATTGCAGGCGATATGGGCTGTTCTGTCCGGAGTGCACCCGAACCTCTTGCTGCGGTGGATGTTAGCTTTGCCCTCGGCTCAGCAGTCTCGGTTGCATGTGGTTTTGAGGGTAAAGGTATAGCTGTGATAGGAGATTTTGCCCTGGCACATTCGGGGATTCTCGGACTTCTGAGTGCTGCGACCACAAGCTGCAATGTGCTTGTACTTGTGCTCCTGAATGAGGTTGCAGCCATGACCGGAGGGCAGGCAGTTCCAGATCTCAGGAAAGTTGTTGAGGCAATAACTCCTGATGTTTCTGTCTTCAATATCGATGCCGTTAAAGAAGAAGAAGAAGAAGAAGAAGCGGATGGAACTGAGAAAATAATGGATATAACTGAGAAAGTTACAGGTAGAACTAAGGATGAGAAAAAAACAGGACATGAGATCGAAAAACAAACCTTGAATCCTAAACTCTCGGAACTAATCAGGGCAAAACTTGCACTTCCTGGGCTTTCTGTAATATTCATAAAAGGAAAGTGCCGAAAGTATTAATCTCAGTGCCTTATCGCCGTTTTCGGTCAAGCCTTTTTCATATTGCCTCGAGATGGGAAATTAAAACCTTTCGTTTTAAAGTTCAAATGTACCCCTATTTTAAGTATAGAAATTTAAAAGTCCTAATTTTCAATGCTTTCAAAATTTTTATATAAGTTCCCTGTGATAAAGTAAATAACGAAGAAAAGTCAATTAAGAATAGGGAAAAATGTTAGGTGTTTTTCATCGCTTCAGCCTATGATTGAAAAACGATTGCTCAAAAAGGGAAGCAAGGGGGTAAAAAAGTGGAGAGAAAATTTCGGATATTACTGTCAATAGGCACTTTGTTGCTGGTAATAGGCGCGTTCTTGAATCTTACCAGAGATCCGCTTTTATGGGGAACAGGGACTGTAACTGCATTATTCATGATCTTACTTTTCAGGATAGATCCTCTTAGTCCGAATAATTAATTAGGGAAAAGAAAAAACTCCAAAAAAGCTAATCATGAGGAAGCGTAAATTTGCTTATTATGCCTGTGGTCTCAAAGTATGACCGAATCGCGCCCATATACGAATTGATAGACCTACCTCTTGAGCTTCTCTTTTTTCGGAAATGGAGAAAAGAAGCGCTCTCAAGTCTTAGCGGGAATATTCTGGAGGTCGGGATAGGCACAGGAAGAAACCTGAACTATTATCCAGCAGGCTGTCTGGTAACAGGAATCGACAAAAGCGAAGGCATGCTCCAGAGAGCTCGTGAAAAAACAGAAAACACTAAAAACGTCACTCTTCTTCTTATGGATGCCGAGCACCTCGAATTTCCTGATAATAACTTCGATTACGTTGTCATGACTTTTGTTCTCTGCACAATCCCTGATCCCGTGAAAGCTCTTAGGGAAATGAGAAGAGTCCTTAGACCATCAGGGGAGCTGATAGCTCTTGAGCACGTGCACAGCAGCAACCCTTTTATCGCCCTCATTGAAAATTTAATAAATCCTTTTCTGTTTTTCCTACTTGGGGACCATACAACCCGGCATACTGTGAAGAATATTGAAGAAGCCGGTTTCACTATTAGGGAAGCAAAAAAACTGGCTTTTAAAGACGTTTTCAGGAAAATTAGGGCAAAGCCGTAAAAAGTTTCATTTTCTTATTTGGATTGGTTATTAAGTCATTCAAAAAATAGTTTTACCTATCAATAATTGACTTTAACGTCTAACTGCGCTTAATGTGGTATAAAGAAATTCTCTTAAAGAATAACAACCAATTCATAAATGGATGCTGGGGAAAACAAAGAGGTACCTTGAAGTTACTAGGATCCTTTTAAAATACAATCTTATTCCTGAACTGTATCGGGATTTGCGCACTGACTATATTTCAAATCCTGAGTGCACCTGTGCTTTTGATCTCGAAAACAGGCAGACAGCTGTAAAACTCAGGCAGGCTTTTGAAGAGCTAGGGCCGACATTCATCAAAATGGGGCAGACCATGAGCAAACGGCCAGATCTTGTTCCGCAGCCATATGTCATAGAAATGGCAAATCTTCAGGACAAAGTCAAGCCGGTGCCTTTTGAAGAAATGGCTGAGTCCCTTGATCTTGCCTGCGTTTGCGAGTATCAGACGCGTGAGGAGCGAAACCGAAAAAAAACGGCAGAAGAACTTAAGGCTTCACGGGAGAGAAAAGCAAAAGCTTTTATTGAAATCTTTGACAGTTTTGATCCGGAACCTATTGCTTGCGGTTCGATTGCACAGGTTTATAAAGGGACTCTGGAAAGCAAACCGGTTGCTGTAAAAATCCTTCGCCCGAACCTTATTGATACTATAAATATTGACCTTTCTATCTTGGACGATTTCAAGCCTATTATGAGAAAGGTTCTCGGTTTAGGAAGTAATTTTGATATTGATGCTTTTTTACTTGAGATTCGGGAGATGCTTACCCACGAGGTTGACCTGAGAACCGAAGCTGTTAATATGAGGCGTTTTGAGGACAATTTCAAGAACGTGAAAAATGTAGCCGTACCCAAAATTTATTCCGATTACTGTTCAGCCAATGTCCTTACAATGGAATTCATCCAGGGAATCCAGATCAAAGACATAATTAACATGCCTGTGCCTCAAAGCAAGAAATCGGAGTATACACGCACCATCACCAAAAGTTATCTTAAACAGGTCTATATCGACGGGTTTTACCACGCCGACCCTCACGGAGGCAATATGTTGGTTCAGGTAAACGATACTATTGCCTTTATCGATTTTGGGGCTGTAGGCAGCATCGATGAGGAGCTCCAAAAGCACATGCTGGAGTTTTATTATGCCATCAATAACAGGGATGTGGAAGGGGCAACTCAAGGTTTCCTGAAAATAGGGGGCGCAGACGCACGGGAAGTAGATATCCACAGGCTCAGGAAAGATATGGATAGCCTGATTGCAAACCAGAACTACGGGCTTGAAGGCAGACAAAGTGACAATTATGCAAAGCTAGGCCTGAAATATGATATCAGGTTGCCTGGAGAATTTTCGACTCTGCAGAGAGCGATCCTGCTTATAGAAGGGGTCTGCCTGGAATTAGACCCAAGATACAACATTAAAACCATTGCCATCCCTGTGCTTATGGATGCTTATAAAAAACTTAATGCTCCAAAAGGTCCTGCTCTTCATATTGAATTTTCCACAGAGCCTGTGGACGAGAAAGCCGAATTGAGGGCTGCAATTCGAGAAGTTGCCGATAAAATGGAAGGAATGGGAGATCAGTTCCTATCCTTAAAACAGGAAGAAAACAGGAAAACTATTTTTTCAAAAGAACTTTATCTGGCTGTCCTACTTATTGTCTCGACTTATATTCTATTAAACGGAAGTACTTATTCCTGGGTCGGTCTGGCTGGATTTGCAGGATCAATCTTGATAGTCTTCCTTTCTATAATTCGGAATGACTGAGTGAATATTTGAGCAAATATTTAATCATAAAATTGCTTGATGAGTGAGAATCTAACTAAGTGAGAATCTAACTACAATATAACAGATAAAAACATAAAATCAAGATAGATAATAATATAAAAACTAAAAATAAATGATATATTAAAAACAAAGCTGACAAGACTAATATAGACAAAATTTAGGATTCATTGACGGGGGTTGAGTTTCCTGGCGCATAAAACCTTAAAAATTGAAGGCATGGAATGTGATCACTGCGTTTTAAGAGTTGGGAGAGCTATTGCTTCCGTGCAGGGTGTAATTGAAGTTGATGTAAATCTGGAAACAAAAGAAGCAGTTGTGGAATTTGAGGAGGCAAAAACCGACTTAAAAAAAATCAAGGCTGTTGTTCGAGAAGCAGGGTTTGAGGCAGAGGAAGGACAATCAGAAGAACAGGTACCATGATTGTGGATATTCCAAATCCGGCCAGAATCCCTATTATGCTTGCCAGTAGCGTCAGCAGAGATATATAGACAATATCCTCGTACATAACCATTATTACACAACATATTTTATTATAATAATAGTACTATAATAGTGACATATAGTGACATAAATGGAACAATGTACTGATTTTTTTGTAATGTCACGATATTTATTACGAAGTATGGATAAATTATCATGAGTTTCTAGCAGGATATAGTAGGATATATTATCAGAATTCTTTGAGCAAGAATTTTTTGGAACGATATAATAATATTAATGTCCTTGAATAATATTAGTATCGTTGTTCAAAAAGACGTGATTCGTGAGATAGTTAAATTGAAAATCTCTTAAAGATTACCTCATTTATCGAGAAAGTTTTTCTAATTGGCTATGTCTTCACCCGGCTTTAATTTTGTTTTAGGGCAGGAACCAAATCCCGTTACGCCGACTAAATATTTCAGAGACTTTGAAAAAAGGCAATATGGGGGACTTTAAATTCCTGAGAAATCAAACCGAAAACAAATAATACCAGATATATATAAAGGTCTGGCTTTACTTTTAATTATTACCAGCATTGCCCTGGCGTACGAGAACTGGATAGGCCACGCCCTGATAGCTATTATCAGTCTATCGCTGGTGGTTTATGTCGTCACAACCGGGGCCATGCTCAGGGGAAGAATAAAGCGAAGCTCAGGAAACATCTTTAAGCTTCATAAAAAGTACGGCATTTACTTTGGATCCTTCATCCTGGGATCGTTCATATATGGTTTATGGATAAGATTGCAGCACGGAGAATCCATACTATTGTCTGTTCACGGGAGGTTGGGGCTGGTTATCCTTCTCATTGTAGCTCTTCAGGTTATTCCAAGCCTGACTTTAAAGAATCGAGCAACGTACAGAGGGTTGCACAAAATAATGGGATATGCCCTGGCCCCAATCCTGATCATTGACGCCAGCTGGGGGCTTTACAATGGTGTAATTGCCGGTACAAAAAATTTAGTCCTCTTGCATTCGATATCTGGAGGCCTAGCTGCCCTTTTTCTTACCTGGATAATTCTGGAAATCCGGTACCCGACAAAGAGGTCACTCTCCAGGGCGAGGGTAGCAAGTTACGTGACAGTATTTCTTGTAACTGCAGGATGCTGGATTGCAGGAGGTTACAATTATTTAACGTCTTATGGCTTCCAGGTAAAACCCGTGATCTTGGAAGGTCCTTATCCCTGGGCGCATGAGATTGTAATGGAGCTGAAAGAGCACATTTTCGTCTTTTTGCCCATAATTGCTCTCGCCCTATCAGTCACTTTCTCCACCTTAGATGGGGACATTTTTCTGAATGATACCAAATCTAGGCGCGCTTTGACGATGATTGCCTACCTTGCTCTGTTCATGGTGCTGCTAATGTTCCTGATGGGAGCGGTCATATCCAACGCTGGACAGACAGGGACGGAGGCCTTAAAATGAAAGAGTCAGCAGCTTCCATTGCATCAGCTACGGTTGCCATATTTTTAACAGGCTGAATCATCATCGCTCATGACTTGTCTCCTGATTTCAAACAATCGCTGGCATCACTTACGGGCAATCATTGGATATCAGTGAGCGTGATAGCAATAGTACTATTTATATTATGCTTGGAGCTTTTGATGGGCTTTAAGAGCGCAAGAAGGTTCTTGAGGGTGTATGATATCAGCCTGTGGTCGACTTTTCTGGTGGTCGTGACTCTAATCATGGTGCTAGGAATTCTCGCAGTGCTAATCACTCAATTTCTATCACATTGATATTCGTGCACAGGATTAAATCTGTACAAAATGGTTTAACATCTTCTCTCGCAGCCTGGAACGTGCTGTATAAGGTACAGAAGAACCATGAATTAACGACTACAAGGCCATACTCCTATGTGTGCCTTAATATGATGTCTTCGTACTTGTTATGTTGGAATTTCTGGTACAATGACCCGCAATATTAACTTTGATTGTGTTCTCAATCCTCATATAGAGATATAAGAGGCTAGCAAAAAGTGAGGAGCGAGAGGCATTGGCAACTTTTGGAGACGATTATTCCAAATATATGGAAAAAGTCCCTGCGTTTGTACAGAAGTCGGAAAATTGTAATATCCTGATTATACGTTTAAAGTGCAGGTTGTGTTTATAAATAAATTGGCATACATTTAATTATCGGGGTATTATTGCGATCTTGATTTCATTTACAAGATGAAACGTTATCTGTCGCGGTTGGGAGCTCGGCTTAGATTGTCAAAACGGAGCACAGTAATCTGCTGGAGCTTCTTTCTCTTAAATGGAACTACCTCAACCATTTCAAAACTCTGTTAAATTTTATTTAACTCCACTGATTGAATGGGTTTCGTATAACGTACGTTTACAAAAAGATTAAACCGAAAACTTGACAGACTCATTCTGTTGTTGAAGCGTTATACTTTGAGTTAATTTAGTGGATTTGAGTGAAGTTTTTATCCAAACTATAGTCAGACAAGAATCAGTTGTTATGATTGGATGATAATATTTGAGCAGCAAATAAGAAATGCAGTTAACTGCTAACTTGACTGTAAAACTAATTTGAGGGAATCATGACAGACAACAAAAATATCATAATTGGCCTGCTAGTATTGGTAGTAATAATACTGCTTGCTTTTCTAGCCTTCAGGCCAATAATGTATAGTTCAACCTACGGCACAGGTAGTTATCAACCAGGGCATATGGGGCCAGGTATGATGCACAATCCTGCCTATAACTATAGCTATGGTCCAGGAATGATGGGGGATATGATGGCTCTCTATTATCCGGAAGCTAAACCTATAGCTCAAGAGGAAGCCAGGCAGAAAACCGAGGATTTTGCTAAACAATATGGATCGAATCTGGAAGTAGACGATTTCATGGCTTTCAGCAGCAATTATTATGCTGTTCTGAAAGATACAGGTAGCAACCAGAGCATAGCCGAGATACTGGTAGATCGATACTCAGGGTCTGTTTATCCCGAACCAGGACCGAATATGATGTGGAACACACTTTCTGGCGCTGGAAGAACGAAGGCGGAGGGTGCAGACTATGATCTGGCTGGGGCAAAGAAACTAGCAGAAGAGTTTTTAACAGGCTATCTACCCGGAGCGAAGGTCATGGAATCTAAACAAATGCCTGGATACTACACCTTCGACTTTGGACGACAGAATATTGAAGGCATGTTGAGTGTAAATGCCTATAATGGCCAAATCTGGGTGCATACGTGGCATGGGCCCTATCTGGGTGGAGATAATGCAACAAGCTGAGTTTCGATGTACAGTTTGACTTCAGTTTGACTTGATAAGTCATACCTTCCTTGTTTTTACAGAACTGACTTATTAACTTCAACGTTTCTTATCAAATATAATAATTTTTTAATTAAGCCACTAGTATTGAAAATAAGTTCCACAGCCGATGTTATTATGATAAACCATTTATATTAATCGAATGAATAAATATTCACCTATGTATTAATGCTGTATATTTAAGCTTTTTAAATAGGTATATAATGGGGGGAGAATAGGATGACTAAATCAGGAACACTGAAACCAGCATTACTGCTAACATTAGCAGCAATAATGGTAGTCGCACTTGCAGAGCCCATCGCTGGAGATATGATGGGTAGGGAGAATATGATGGGTCAACGGAGCATGGTGATTGATTGTCCTGACAATCAAACATGTGCCATAGAGCAATCTTGCATGGTAAATTACCCAGCCAACGAAACCATGATGTACTATGCTATGGAAAATTGTTCGGTTAACGAGACTATGATGCGCTGTATGATGGAAAATTACTCGATGAATGAGACCATGATGCATCGCATGATGGTAGGTCAAATGATGAATGAAAGCTGCTGCATGATGAAAATGGATCAAAATGCTAGGGCAGCCCAGGAAAAGCTAGGATGCGCCAGTTTCTGGCTGGAGAAGGCTATAAAACTGCATGATATTCATATGAAAAATCCTAAAGTAGCAGCCAATAAATCCTCTCAGTTAGAATTAATGGATCACATGCAGAAGGGCTACGCATACCTTAAAGAGGAAAATTTGACAGATAATATGACAACTGGGATGATGAATAAAACAAAAAACACTTCAGCACTATCTACTCAAAACGCTTGTTTCTGTTCAGCTGAGGCAAGACTTGAATATTGCTCTTTCTGGCTGGGAAAGGCTATTGAACTGCATAAGATGCACCTTAAGAATCCAAGCACTGCAACCAATGAATCTCAAATGGAAATGATGAGACAGATGATGCGAGCTTATGCCGGTATTGGTAGAAGTAATATGGATATGAGAATGGATCAAGATATTAGTTCAATGCAGGCTAGGCTTGACTGTGCCCAGTTCTGGCTTGAGCAGGCTATTGAGATACATGAGATGCACCTTAAAGACCCAAGCATTGCAACCAACGAGTCTCAACTGGAGATGATGGACCAGATGATTCAGGCCTACGAATGCATTTTAGGGAGAGATATTACAGAATACATGACAGAAAACATAACCATTAAGACGGCTAATCTAACAGCTGCCAATAAATCGGAAGGTTGTTAATAACTCTCAGGCTTAATAGGCCAATCTATAATTTAACTAGGATTGAACTGGGGAGCGAGCTTCCCCAGAAAATATTTTGATTTCTCATCTACTTTTGATCTTTCATTTATTATAATTGAACCAGTCCCAACTCAGGATATATCAGGCTCAAGATTATAGTGCATGTCGGAAGCAGTGGGAAAACGATACTTGAAGAAGAATACAGGGCAGTCTTTAGGGAGATATTTGAAGAACACAGGCTTTCTCTTGGGGCGATTGACACTTTTGAATTTTTTAACTCCTCAAGGTTTATGTGAAACTGCCTAAAGTATGTAAAACTGCCTGAAGTTAAACAATTCTTTATTCGAACCCAAACAACCTTATTAGCTACACTGAACCTTTCTTTTTATGCTTGGCGTAGGAGAGCGGCCTTTCCCAAAAAAAGAGAAAAATAGAGAAAAAAACTAAAAATAAAAACCATAAAATGAAGACAATAGATTTAAACGATAACTAACCTGTAAGAGTTTTGGGATACAAGATTAATTTTGGGCAGGGCTACAAAGCAAACTGTAGAAGGTTTTTGAGATTAAAGGAGCAAAATCGGTTTTCCAGAGTAAGATCAGAGTAAGATCAGAGTAAGATAACTCAAATTTTATTACTTTTCTTTCTATGCTTCCAGAGCCTTTTGTCTTTTTACAAACCTTGCTCCCATCTCAAAGGCTTTCTGACAGTCCTGTGGAAATACTTCCTTTCGCCTTTTTTCCTTCTCTTCGGGATTAAAGATCGATGAGAGGTATTTTGAATAATCGTCAAACTGGTATGTGTCGGTACTCCATAACGATTCGGAATATCCGAAGATCCTTGTTGCAAGCCTTTCATTCAGCTCAATAACCTTATCAAGACAAAACATACCAAAATTTTCTCCCTTGATATTCATGGTGTAAATGTAGCCAACCGGGATATTCTTCGGATAGAATGTCTGAACGTCAACCGAGTAAGTGATATACGGAAATATATACCGCTCCATGAAGGACCTCATTTCGCCTGTGGAATTCCCAAGATATATAGGCGATCCTAGGATTGCCGCATCGGCAACTTCCAGCTTTTCAAGCACAGGGGTCAGTTCATCTTTAATAGAGCATCTGGCAAGGTTTTTTCCACCTTTTACTTTGCAGGCAAAGCAACTTATGCATCCCTTGAACTCAAGGTCATAGAGATGAACAATTTCCGTTTCTGCGCCCTCTGAAGCTGCACCTTCAAGAGTTTTTTCAAGCAGGGTCGCTGTATTCCAGTTCTTTCTTGGGCTTCCGTTTATTGCTATTACTTTCATAGTTTTGCCTCCAGGCGTTCAAGTTTTATATAAATCTCCAAACAGGATAATATTTGCTGTAAATAAGAAAAAGAAGAGTTAAAAGAATGTTGTGGGAAATTAGGGACGTAAAGTTCAGTTTAACCTGAACCTGAGTTTTTGATTCTCTAAATTTTGATTTTAATTTCAGGTATATGGCTCTGATTCTTCTTTCTTTTCCTGTGACACTTGGAACTTATAAGCAGACTCGAAAGATGGTCAAAATCTTAAAATGGACACATTTTTTGTGAATTTAATGAGTACAACCAGACCAACTTCAGTTAATAATATAAGATTTTCAATCCGACCTAGTTTAGCAAAATTGCTGTAAAAAAAGACTGAAATTCTTTCAAATCCTCCGGATAAATGTCAGATGTAATTCTGGATAAAATTGAGAGAAAAAAGCAGGGTTGGATAAATAGAAAAAAATAATAGGGAAATTTGCGGCTTTGGTGGGTCGTTATCCCCTATTTTGCATTTGTTAAAGTTTATGTATTTTTTCAGTATCCATGCATTACTTTCAATGCTTACGCGTTGTGCACAGGTGCGAAATTATTTCCTGAACATGACGCTACAGGCCTGGGTAGGTCAATATCCAAGGCTTCTTTCAGAACCTCTTCAATGGTTTCTACAGGTACGAATTTAAGTTCATTTCTGGCATCTTCAGGCACATCCTCAAGATCCCTTTCGTTCTCCTTTGGCAGGATTACCTTCTTTATGCCTGCCCTATGAGCTGCCAAGACTTTTTCTTTTATGCCGCCCACAGGCAATACGGCTCCACTTAGTGTGACCTCACCCGTCATGGCGGTTTTCGGGTCAACCACTTTGCCTGTAATTAGGGATGTCAGAGCAGTAAAGAGGGTAACACCTGCAGACGGGCCATCCTTTGGGGTTGCACCCGACGGCACATGGATGTGAATATCACTTGAAGTAAAGTCAAAGCTGTTTGCAGTATTTACAAGCCGTGACCTGACAAGACTCAAAGAGATCTTTGCAGATTCTTTCATCACATCCCCAAGCTGGCCTGTAAGCGTAAGCTTTCCAGTGCCTGGCATAAACGTACCTTCTATGAAGAGAATATCCCCTCCTACAGGTGTCCAGGCAAGTCCTGTAACCACGCCAGGTACATTCTCTTTCCTTGCCTCTTCCTGTCGGATCAATTCTTTTCCGAGGACTTCTTTGAGCATGTCTGCCCTGACCACATAAGGAAGGTCGGCTTTGCCTGACACGATTTTCTCGGATACAAACCTCGCAGTCCTGGCTAGCTGCTTTTTAAGCCCACGAACTCCGGCTTCACGGGTATATTTATCAATGATTACTCTCAGGGCTTCATCTTCAATTTTGAGTTTCTCGGCATCAAGGCCATGTTCTTCCAGAACATGGGGAATCAGGTGGTCTCTTGCAATTGCAAATTTTTCATTCTTTGTATAGCCTGAAATCTCAATTGTCTCCATCCTGTCAAGAAGCGGCCAGGGGATACTTGCCATAGAGTTGGCAGTAGCTATGAATAAAACATCAGAGAGGTCGTATGGAACTTCCAGGTAGTGATCTGAAAAGGTACTGTTTTGTTCAGGATCAAGGACTTCCAGAAGGGCACTTGCCGGGTCTCCTGAGTAGGAAGCTGAAAGCTTATCAATCTCATCAAGGATAAATACCGGATTTTTCGTGCCTGCTTTTCTCATGCCCTGAATAATCCTTCCTGGTAGAGCTCCTACATATGTCCGCCTGTGTCCCCGAATTTCGGCTTCGTCTTTAACGCCTCCAAGACTGGCTCGGATATATTTTCTACCCAAAGCATCGGCAATACTTTTCCCAAGGCTCGTTTTTCCGGTTCCTGGCGGACCCGTAAGGAGTAGAATTGAACCCTGTTTCTCCTTTTTTAGTTTCATTACTGCCAGATGCTGAATAATTCTCTCTTTGACCTTTTCCAGCCCATTGTGATTGCTCTCAAGCACACGCCGAGCCTCAGCAATATCAATGCTCTTTTTCTCTTCTGTTACCCAGGGAAGGTCAAGCAGGAGGTCAAGATAATTCCTTATAACATGAGCCTCAGGATTATGACTACCTCCGGTTTCGAGTTTCTTTAACTCTGCCAGTGCCTTCTTTTTTACCTCATCAGGCATCTTTGAGTTTTCAATTTTCTCCCTGTACGCGGCATCGCCTGAAGTTGAATCATCCCCTTCGTTAAGTTCTTCCTGAATCACCTTCAGTTGCTCGCGGAGCATTGCTTCTCTATTCGACTTGCTTATCTTATCAGTAACTTTCTTTGCCATTTCTATCTGGAGATTGATATTCTCTTTATGTTTTGTCAGGATGTGGAAGAACAGAAGGTACCGCTCACGAACCGAAGCAAGTTCCAGTAGCTTCTGCTTTTCAGCAAGTTTTACAGGTATGTACGGCATGACAAATCCTATAATCTGATCAATAGAATCCATCTTGTCGATTGGGCGGGTGAACTGCTCAGAACCCTGATATCTGCTGCTTATCTCATGAATTGTCTTTTTTATATTTGCCATCACCTCAGCTTCAGTATCCTCGTCAAAGTCCCGCAGATCATGGACAGGCCTGTATGTTGTATAAAATAGCCCATTCTTCCTGTATAGAGAAACCGCCTCTACTCTTTCAATGGCCTTTGCGACAATGAGATATCCGTCATCAGCAGGCTGTACAAATGTGATTTTAAGCAAATTTCCGGTTTTATACAAAGTATCTTCGGAGGTGTCTGAAGTCTTTGTGCCGCTCATTACCGTAAGTCCAACCGCGTTCACGAATTCGGAGTTTTTCATTTCATTTATTAGGACTTCGCCGGTAACTTTGTCAGCCATGAGTTTTGTCTGGCTTTTAGGGTAAACCACTATCTCAAAAAGGGGTACTACCAATTTCTCTCTGTTATCGTCAGCTTTTTGTGAATACATTGTTAATCGTCTCAATATAATCTCAAATCAATCTCAAGTATTTAGTTTGAATTAACCTAACTGTTATTATAAACAAAAAATATCTTAGCATTCTTTTCGCGGACAAAAATTATCTTAATTTTCCCAGAATATTGATAAGCATGTCCAGCTCATTTTCATCCAGTGAATTTACCATCTTTTCAATGACCTGCAACAAAGCGCTCTCTTCAGCACGGGCTATCATCCGCCCTTTTTCTGTAAGACGAATGTAAAAAATTCTGCCATCATCCTGGGATCTTTCTCTGTACACACATTCCATTTTGACAAATTTGTTGATCATCTCAGTAATGGTGGGCTTTGAATTTCTAGTGATTTTAGCAAGCCTGCTAAAGGTTACTTCTTCATATTCATCAATAGCTTTTAAATATTCAACTTGCTTAAGAGTAATATCTGATAGCCCGCATTCAGAGAAGATCTGACAGGAGCATTCGCTTTTGATTTTGATCAGGTTCTCAAAAACTAGGAACAAATGCTCTTTTTTCTCCATCATATCTTGATCTGGCTTATTAGTTAGGGATCCCCTAATTATATATTTTTCGGTCTTTTGCCTTTATCAAGAAACTTGCCAGATCACTGTTTACAGTCAGTTTGCTTCCAGCTTCACAGAATAGTGTTCAGAATCATTGTTTCAAAAGCAGTTTGAATCTAAATTACGTATTTTTCTATCAGCAACTTGAGGTGATACGAAAATGAATTGTGGAGATTTGAAAATTGGTCAGGTTCTTCTTTGTGAATCATGCGGGTTTGAGCTTCAGGTAGTAAAAGAGTGCGGAGATGTCTCCTGCACTACAGATGCTTGTTGTACCGGTAACGTGACATGTTGCGGAGAACCAATGAAGTTAAAACAATAAGCCTGGTAAATAACACAACAAATACATGAGAGGAACTGGAAGATTCCAGAATATTTTGGAGGTGAATAAACCCCGGAATTATTCGGAAGAGGATGCAGTAAAGACAAAACCGGAAAATGTCCCTGTTCAGAGCTTTTTCTGAATTCTAAAAAATTTAATAGTTTGTTTTTTGTTTTTTTCTCATTTATTTTCCCAATAAGCCCTGGATCAGCCTGATTGCGGCATACGAGCTGAAAAACCAGACAAAAAGAGCAATAATAATTGAAAGATCCAACCTGTTAAGACGCTCCATACAGAAGACAGCAGTGAACACGCAGATAGTGCAGCCAATCATCCCTGCACTGGCTCCAAGGGCAATATCAGAAGCCTGCTCTGAGGTTCCGAAGTATCCTGCCATTATCACGGCAGCTGCCATGACAGCTGGAAAAGCGGCAAAAATTCCTGCAAAAGATTTTGAGGGAATTATCTGCAGCATAATATGACAGACGGCAACCGCAGTTCCCCCAAAAACGAACCTGAGGGCCAAATCCCTGAAATTAAATTTCATGATATTCACGATATAACCTTTATTTTACTCTTTTATGCTTCAGAAGTTTGCAACTTTTTTCAGAACCTGAACCAAATGAAGTAGATCGTAGGGGCGAGCACGGTCCAGAGGAGAAGGGCGTAAGCAAGCCCTCTTTTCCATCCATATCTGAGAATAAAATAACTTGCAGCAAGGGCACAGCAAATATCGGCTATCATTCCCACAAATGCACCTTTTGAAAGTTGTTTTGAGGCAAGAAGCAGTTCACTGCCTTCATAATCCATGCACAGGCTTAAAACTGCTGCAAGATACACTGCAGGGAAAGCGGCAAAAATTCCCCCCAACCTGCCTCCAAAATTCTTTGCAACAAGTGTGGAAATCACAACCGCACTTCCCCCAAAAAGAAAGCGGAGGAGAATCGGAAATACCTCAATATTCAACATTATATCTCTTCCAATATCTTTTCCGTATACTGGAGAAACTCTGATCCATAGTAATGTAATCTATTCTCGAAAATTATAACTATGTTGATGAATTACAACTGTTCTAGGGAATAGGGTTTGTTTTAACGTTTGTTTTAACTCTCGTGACCATAATTTTCTCTGATCTCGGATTCTTTAAGGACCTTGAGTCCCAGTTTCTCAAGGGTTTTGGAAATCTGGTTCTTTTCTTTGCTTCTCATGGATTTTCGGTCAAAATAAGCAAAGTCAGCTTTTGATTTCTCTACAGCTTGTTTGATCAGGGCTTCATCTACAAATTCCAGCTGATATTTGGGGAAATTATGCCCAAAAGAGATCTCGGTTTCAAGCAAAAGCCCTGTCTGGCGCATGGCATAATGCCCGCCTCCAAACCCGAGAGCCACAGGCACTTTTTCAAGGGATACTGCAAGGATAGCTTTTGCAACAATCTCACCGGCATCAGGATCTATCCACTGCGCTTCAGTGCTTCCTATTTCGGCATAAAGTGAAGGGACTGAAAGTTCCGTAGGCCCGTGATGAGTCACTTCAAGAGTAACATCATATTTCAGGCCTTTTTGCTCAACTAGGCGCTTTATTTCCATAAGAATGGATTTCATAGCAGCAGGAGAGGATACTGCAAGGGATTTAGGGCAACCTCCAAACTTTGCCTCGTCCGAGGGATTCCCTGTACAATGTACGGTAAGGGAAGAGATTTCCTCTTTGCTCCGGTGTTTGGATGCGAAAATTATAAGGGAAGCTGGCAGTTGTGCATTTTTCAGTTTCTTATCAAGTCCGTCCTGAAAGATGTGCATCTCTTCAATTTCGATAAGCCTGAACTTTCCATCCCGCGATTCCCTGGCTACAGAGAATCCGGAATTTTCAGGAAGCTCAAGGAGTTTCCATTCCTCAAGGCTCAAAAGATGGGTTTTTATGTTCTGGCTGGCAAGGTCTGGAGCAGAACAGATGATTGTTATTTTGGGGCTTGGATTTTCAGAGAGGATTTTCTCTTGGTTACTAGGTTCTTCTAGATTATTGTTATTTTTCATTTCTGATCAATTCGGAATCCTTTATCACTATACGTTCTCTATAGATTTCGTTAAGATAGATAAAACCAACCCCGATTCGAAACTCTGGATGTAAAACCTGAGAGGATGGCGGGAAGTAACTTTGAAAGGTTAGAAAGAATAAAACCAGAATAATAAGGGTAAAAACTGTAAAAAATGTTTCGGGAAGATAATTTCAGAATAGACTTTAAAAGTGTTTTAAAAATAGTATTTTTAGAAAATATTTTATGAAAATATATTTTTAGCAGACTCTCCCTTCCTGAGAAGGGGGGATCTGCCTTTTCGTGGTGGAGGAAGGTTCTTTAAAGTGCCGAAACAATATCATCCAATGTGGATATAAGAATCGACAAGGTTTTTGATCTCTTCAGTTTTACCATAGAGTTTTTCACTAAGCTGGTAATCATCATAGGCTTCAAGACTATGGATAATTCCGTCAAGCATACCCTCAGTAAACACATCGTATTGCATAAAAATATCCTTCTTTTCTTTCAGAGCCTGAGCTGACTCATAGCAAGAAGCAGGTAAATGTTCGAGTTCGGCAAGTCTATCTTTGTGTTCGTCCTTGAAGATGTTTACACTAATATAAAGTTTCTTAGAAAGATCGAGAGCTTCATTCATTTCGAGCCCGTGGCGGGTACCAACACAAAGTCCGGCAAGGAGGAGATAGACGTCAGCAGAGCCGTCTGCAGCCCGGAATTCATAGGTCTGCTTGCCATAATAATCCTTGAGGTCTTCAGAATAGTTTGGGTTTGCGATTGTAATCATTTTACTCACGTCCCCAGACCAGCCAAGAGGCACACGAATAAGGGCTGAGCGATTCCTATCTCCCCAGCAGATATTTGTTGGAGCTTCCTGGTGAGGGACAAGGCGCAGGTAGGATGTAGGAATCGTGTTCCCAAAAGCAGTAATTGCTGGGGCAATGTCCAGGCAGCCGACGATTGCTTTCTTTGCAGCATCACTCAATTCCCCTCCATTTTCGACGGTCGCTGTCTTTCCATCTTTCATGAGCTTCATGTGGATATGTAATCCACTGCCTGCCTTTCCGACGGTAATCTTCGGGGCATAACTAACAGTCACCCCATATTGGGCTGCAATCATTCTGAGCATCCACTTTCCAATGAGCAGACGGTCAGCAGCGTCCTCAACATTTGTGACATCGAATTCAATCTCGTTCTGTTCATAGTAGTGTGCATCGTCAGTAAAGTTTCCGACTTCAGAATGCCCGTATTTAATTAATCCGCCTGCTTCGGCAATAGCGAGCATGGTATCTTTCCTTAGCTGCTCAAATTTTGTAAAGGGTCCTGCTTCATGATACCCTCTCTGGTCAACAGCCTCGAAGTCAGTGCCAATCTGAGCTTTGTCGCAAATGATATAATACTCAAGTTCGGCCATTGCATTTAACTCATACCCAGTCTTCTCCTTAAGGGCAGTATGAGCCTTTTTCATGATATTCTCGGGAGCGCTTGCAAGGGGATTTCCATCCTTGTCAAAGTATGAGCAGAGTAAGTCAAGAGTCGGGATTTTTTCAAATGGATTTACAAAAGCAGTACGATATTTAGGCACGACATAGAGATCACTTGAATCAGCCTCAATATATCTGAAGAGGCTGGATCCATCAACTCTTTCTCCTGTGGAGAGCACTGTATCAAGATGTTCTTCACTCCTTATGATGAAATTGAGGGCTTTGAGCCTGCCGTCTCCGCCAATATAGCGGAAATTAAGCATCCTGATACCGTACTCCTTGATAAACTTTATAATATCCTCTTTGGTGAATTCGCTTGCTGGTTTATTGAGATACTGAACCAATTTATTAGGATTCAATTCTATAGAAGATGTTTTCATAATTGTCCCTTCTTTTTACCACATATCCGAGATTTAATACTTTATTTCGAACCCGAATATTTTCAGGCTCAGGGTAGCCACACTACCCATGTTTTTGTCAATTTCTGCCTGCTAGAAGCCCGATCGGAAATAGATAACTTATTGCTGCCTATATAAATTTTTCCCTTGTCGATTTTAAGAATAACTAAAAATGACAGAATAATTTCATGTATGTTTTCCCCACAGTTGTCTTTTGCTGATTGAGTTTAGACATCAGTTAAGGTTAAGATTTTGTCAGTAAAGGGTTCTGCCTAATAAATATATCGGAAGAATGCAATATTAGCTATTAAATAAATCCAGTTACCGAATTGGCAGAAGCAGACAGAGATTTATCTGCTTTTTATTTCAAGCAAAATTACTGCATCGGGGAAAATGGAGGGAAAATATGGAGATTTACAGTATTCCTGAAATTGCCAGAAATGTATTCTGGGTTGGGATAAAAGACTGGAACCGCAGAATGTTTGATGCTTTGATTCCGCTGCCTCAGGGGACAAGCTATAACGCTTACCTTGTGAAAGGAGAGGAAAAAACAGCCCTTATAGATACCGTAAATCCTGGTTTCGAAAAGGAGTTCGAAGAGAAAATAAATCTAGTTTCCAGCCTGGAAAATCTGGATTACTTGATAATGAATCATGCCGAGCCCGACCATGCAAGTGCAATTCGTTATATTATGGATAGGGCTTCTAGCTCGGTGCTTGTTACGACGGAGAGAGGTGTGAAAATGGCAAGCCTCTACCACGAACTGCCCAAGAGCAGGATTAAAGTGGTTGCCGAAGGCGATACTCTTGACCTGGGAGGGAAAACTCTGCGCTTTATCGAAGCTCCCTGGCTACACTGGCCTGAAACCATGTTCACATACCTGCCTGAAGATAGGGTACTTTTCCCATGTGATTTCTTTGGGTCTCACACAGCCCAGGGTGTTTATGATGAGGATCTGGAAGACCTAATTCCTCTCGCAAAACGTTATTATGGGGAAATTATGATGCCTTTTGGAAAAATGGGGGCAAAGGCTCTTGAAAAAATAAAGGATCTTGATATCGAAATTCTTGCCCCGAGTCATGGACCTGTCTATAAGAATCCAAAGCGGATACTTGAGCCCTATACAAAGTGGACTGCAGGAGAGACCGAAAATAAAGCCCTTATTGTCTATGTGAGTATGTGGGGTTCCACACAACTTATGGTCAGGACTATTGCCGAAGTGCTGATGAAAGAAGGTATAGATGTCAGGATGTATGACCTTGCAGTCTCGGATACAGGAGATATCGCAAGGGAACTGGTCGATTCCCGTGCTATTATCCTCGGGGCTCCCACCGTCCTTGCAGGCATGCACCCTCTTGCCGTTTACGGCACTTACCTTGTAAAAGCACTTAATCCACCTGCAAAGTATGGGGTTATACTCGGATCCTTCGGCTGGGGCGGAGGAGCTCTAAAGCAGGCAGGAGAAATTCTAGTTCCTTCGAAGATGGAAGTTGTGGGGACGCTTCAGGTAAAGGGCAAACCCAGAAAAGAAGATTTAATAAAGGTTGAAGAGATTGGCAGGGAGCTTGCACAGAAAATGAAAAAATAACCTGAAAAGCTTTTCATTCAGATCTAGAAAACCCGTTTTTAGTGTACATGTAAGGCTCCATCGGGTCCGTAAAGCGCGGTTGCCTAGCCAGGAGACCTTACCAGCCTTTTTTGGCAGCCATTTACAGCGCTTATATAGGCGGACCGAAAACTCCTGATTTTTATTTTATGTTTTTTTATGCAGATTTGACAAATTTCTGATGAATAGTTACATAAATTCCTGAAGATCAGGATTACAATTTATTCAGACTCTCTACAGACATAATGCCTGAGCTTAAACTTTTTTCAGGAAACTAAGCCTTTTATTGGAATTAGAGCATTCTATAAAAGGGTAGTTTGGAGAGAAGAGTAATGGAGACTTGATTATAGGCTTTCAGGAAATAATCTTTCCAACAGGTCTGTCAAGTTTTTAGATTATCATGTTGTCCTGAATTTCAAGTTTTAGGCGCTGGGATTTCTTATGAAAGAGGAATCAGAACTAAAAAATGAACTGAATTTGCTTGAGATTACTCTGGTAGGGATTGGAAATATTCTCGGGGCCGGAATTTACGTGCTTATGGGAAAAGCTGCAGGGATTGCAGGCAACATGGTCTGGTTTTCTTTCCTGTTTGCCGGGGCTACTGCCGCACTCTCTGCCCTGAGTTATATGGAACTTGCTTCCATGTATCCAAGGGCAGGCGCAGAGTACGAGTTTGTAAAAAGAGCTTTTGGAGAACGCGTTGGCTTATTTGTGGGGCTGCTTGTCATATATTTTGTGGTAATAACGAGTTCTGCGGTTGCGCTTGGGTTTGGCAGGTATTTTAGCACTCTTTTTGGAAGTGGATATTTAACAGGGACAATTGGCCTGTTCATTTTTCTGAGCTTTATCATAGTTTACGGAATAAAGGAATCAGCACGGCTGGCCATTCTAATAAGTCTAATAGAAATTTCCGGGCTTTTAATTGTTATTTACTCAGGTCTCCCTTATCTTGGAACAGTAAATTATCTCGAATTTCCAGACCTGTCAGGAATATTTGAAGCCTCGACTCTGGTTTTTTTCGCATTTCTTGGCTTTGAAGATATTGTGCGGTTATCCCAGGAAACGAAAGAAGCAGAAAAAACAACTCCAAAAGCCTTGCTTATTGCCATATTTTTTACGGTTTTCCTGTACATATGTGCAGCAGTAATTGTCGTAAGTGTGCTTGACTTTCGAGTCCTTGGAATTTCAGAAGCTCCACTTGCCGACGTTGCGGAAGTTTCCCTAGGGAATGATGCCTTCACCCTCGTGTCCTGGATAGCCCTTTTTTCCACGATGAACACCGTACTGGTGGTTATGCTCAGTGGGTCAAGGATCGTTTACGGCATGGCATATTCAGGGTCGCTTCCGAAAAGTCTCTCACGGGTACACCGTACTTACCATACTCCATGGGTTGCAATTCTCGGCATTGCCTGTCTCTCGATTTTGTTTGTTCCTTTCAGAGATATTACAATCGTGGCAAACATTGCTAATTTTATGATTTTTATTGTCTTTTTTATGGTCAATCTTTCCCTGATAAAGCTCCGTTATACTGACCCTGAGAGAAATCGTTCTTTTAAGGTTCCCCTGAATATTGGCCGTTTTCCCCTGCCTCCATTTCTTGGAGTCCTCTCTATTATATTTCTTTTTTCTCGGCTAAGTTTGGAAGTTATAACTTACGGTTTTGTGCTTACAGGATTCGGAATACTGATAGCGCTACTCAGAACTAGAAAGACCGCTTGCTAGTTACATTTATAAATATTTCTGAAATGTCAATTTTAGCCATCTAAGAAAACGACTTGAAATAGGTTATGTATTGAAAATATTGTGAAAAATGGTTTTTTTAGTCCTTTAATTGTTTAATCCTATCTCTATTCCAGTTTAAATTTCTATATTAGTTTTTTGGGTAGAAAACACTCATACTGATTTTAACGAGATTTACGATTTCTTGTTTCTCGGTAGAGATAAAAAGGATTATTAATGCTTTTAATTCAAAAAAATGGTTGAATTTAGCTTTTTTCCATAATATGTTTATTTATAATAGACATTTGCAGATTTCAATTAGTTTTGAATCTTAATATTCACTAATAATTAGTTTTATATATGTTAAATCCTATTTGAATCGCTTTATTTCACGTATTATGAAAATAATTGACTATAAACTTAATAATCATTACAGATTACTAACATAGTAAAAAATATCAACTAGTATTTGCATAAGCTCAATTATGAATCAGTTATGAATCAGTTATGAATCAGTTATGAATCAGTTATGAATCAGTTATGAATCAGTTTTAACATTAGAAAGGAGTAAATATGAGAAAAGAGCGCTACGAATTTCCGCTGGAGGATTTTGTTTTAAGAGACGACTTTAATCGAATTAAAAAATTCTCCCGGGATAAAGAAACCCCATTTTTAATCGTTGATCTGCAGAAAATAGAGCAAAGCTATGAAGAACTGGTAGAACACATGCCCTTTGCAAAAATTCACTATGCTGTAAAGGCTAACCCCATTGATGAGGTTGTACTTGCCCTGAAAAATAAAGGCTCGAATTTTGATATAGCAACAATTTACGAGCTTGATCAGCTTCTCAGACTTGGGGTAGAACCTGAAAGGATGAGTTACGGCAATACTATCAAAAAAGAAAAGGACATAATGTACGCATATGAAAAGGGTGTGAGGCTTTATGTTACGGACTCAGAAAGCGATTTAAAAAAACTAGCAAGAAAAGCCCCTGGCTCCAGAGTGTTTTTCCGTGTCCTAACTGAAAGTGATGGCGCTGATTGGCCCCTCTCAAGAAAGTTTGGTTCGCACCCTGACCTAATACATAAGCTGATCCTTAAGGCTGAAAAGCTCGGGCTAGAGCCTTATGGGCTCTCTTTTCATGTTGGCTCCCAGCAAAGAGACATTGGTCAGTGGGACAATGCTATTTCCAAATGCAAGTACCTTTTTGAGGCAGCAGCTGAAAAGGGCATACATCTGAAGATGATCAACCTTGGAGGAGGGTTTCCTGCAAAATATCAGTCCCAAGCTCATAATCTTGAGACCTATGCACGGGAAATTCGTCGCTTTTTGCATGAGGACTTCGGAGAGGAGTTGCCTGAGATTATTATAGAACCTGGACGTTCTCTAGTTGCAGACGCAGGGGTAATCGTAAGCGAAGTTGTGATGATCTCTAAAAAGGCCAGATTTAATCAATATAAATGGGTCTACCTTGATATCGGCAAATTCGGGGGTCTTATAGAAACTCTTGATGAGTGCATAAAATATCCCATTTTCTGTGATAAAAAAGGTTGTGCTGAAGAAGTAATCCTGGCAGGTCCAACATGTGACAGTATGGATATTCTCTATGAAAATCACAAATACTCTTTCCCTCACACAATGCGGGAGGGGAACCGTGTATATATTTTTACGACAGGCGCCTATACCCAAAGCTACAGTTCTGTAAGTTTCAATGGCTTCCCGCCGCTAAGATCTTATCTTATTTGAAAACTCATTTGAAGACTTATTAGGAGGGATCGTATTATTGAAAGGGCCAGAATAATCCTTTCCTTTTTAATCCCCTACTGTCGGAACTACAGCGTTTGCCTTATTCATTGTGAGATTACAACTTAAGTTGAAGTATACTGTTAAGTTATATTTTTATCATGTTGAAATTTTCAATGAGCAAAAAAATATGCATGTATTTAGTAAATTCATTCAGAAACTATTTTTTTAAAAGGGTTATGATATATATCACAAGATGCTATAACAGAGCGCGGGTTGAGAGTTATTAAGTTTTTCTCTCAATCTCACGGGGTTGGGAATAATCGATAGGAATCCACGAATGGGCCAGGATTCCTATCATTCCTCTTATGATAATGCTTTCCGAGTTTCTCGCGAAATTTACTCCTCAAAAAGGCTGATCTACGTACAAGAAAAGTCCTCTTTTAACTTACCAAAGCGGGCTAGTTTATAAAGTGGTCGTATAAATTTCTATAGTTGGAAAACTGGAACAAAGGAATAAAAGGACACTCTTTTTTTCGGACTGAAGGCATTTCAATGTTACTCCACCTGGTTTTAATTATTCTGCGCTCACAGTGATATGGAATTTGAGTAAATTCGCAAAGCTTCTGAATTATTTCTGAAACTAAAATCTATTTCTCTACCATGATGAGATTTTCTTATTTGTTAGTTCTAGAATTTTCAATAGCATTATAATTTCAGAAAAGGAAAATTATTGCGTAATATTAAAACTTTGAATGGGAGCAGACTTTTTGGGTCGGTTATGATATATATCCCCAGACCACTATAAGGGTATAGATTAAGAGTAATAGGGTTTCCTCTTAATCTTTGGGTTGGATCGCAGGTAGGATTCGAGAATAGGGACTCGTATTCCTACCATCTACTTCTAGACTAATAAGTTACTTTTAAACTACTTTTAAACTACTTTTAAACTACTTTTAAACTACTTTTAAAC